>OIFG01000047.1_pt1 | contig 111022 bp, 91 predicted proteins | sample 1582031 | NCBI WGS metagenome assembly OIFG01 (sample SAMN07501051, study PRJEB24779) | human gut metagenome | isolation source: stool | host: human infant | place: USA: Pittsburgh, PA | reverse complement strand
CTTACCGCTCATGGGCACCTCTCTTTAAGCCATCTTAAATGACTCTGAGGTGTCTGTTAAACCCGTGGCGATTCATGATCTTGAAACTGCCTTAGCTGATTTTGATGCCGACATGCTTATCGACAATCTTGGCCATTTCATGAGTTCTTACGACGATGAGGACTGGAGTGATGCCGGTCATCATGATTTTCAGTATGAGGTGAAGCAGGTAGTCGGACGCCTTTCTAAGGACCTGCGTTTCCAATTCGGAGTGTGGATCCGACAGTTGCCGATACCCTCGTTTACAAATGCACCTAACCGTCTGTCAATGCTGGATCCACAGGCTTTTTTTCTGAGCTTTAATTACACCGATACTCTCAGGCGAATCTACAGAGTCGAACCAGAGCGTGTTCTTCACATCCACGGTTCTGCTGAAACGAGGGACGATGATTTAATTCTGGGGCATGCCTGGGGACCTGTATCCCGCCGCTCTCTCAACGAAAGATCCGATATAGCAGAGATTGATACCCGGCTCATGGAAGCGAACAGCACTATTGATAACTATTTCTTCGCGACTTTTAAGCCTTCACAGAAGCTCATAGCTAAACACCGGTTTGTTTTTGAGGAGTTGAGTGAAGTAAAAAAGGTGGTGATTTTGGGACATTCTCTTTCTGAAGTTGATGCGGCTTATTTCCAAGCTCTTTTTCAGCAGAAATCCGTTGCAGCGGCACAATGGGTAATAGCGTGCCGCAGCGAAGAAGAGTGGGATGAGAAATCCCGCAACCTTGAACTAATGGGTATCAGACCAGCTTCTGTCAGAAAAGCGGTCTGGGATAAGCTGTAATTGTGTCCAGCACCTGATAGGTTCGATCGTATCCCCATCTGAAACTCGAGCCAAAGAATTACGATCTCCTTTCAGAGGCAAATTAACGACAGCTTAGAGCGTAAAACTGGCGGTCAGATACTTAGAGCCTCTTAACAATCATTCATTTCATATGGACAAAATGTCCCTGGGCGGCGTCAGTCCGGCGGCCTTTGAACAGGCCTCGTCGTGAGGACAGGAAATGTCTACTGTTGTGGGGTCAGTCCACACAACTCAAAAAATAATGGCTCTGTCGCGTTAGACGCAACGCAATTTCGCCCTGTCAGGGAGTTAAATTTTTCCAGATGTCATAGCCGATATAAGCTAGCGTTGAGGTAGCAAACAGGGCAAAAATGATGACAACGTAGCGGAATCTACCCTGACTTGCGGCAATTTGCGCCTCCAGATAGCTCTTTTGCTGGCTCACTGCCTCGGTCAACGCCTGTTGGCTGGTTTGCAGAGACTCAATTGCCTGGGTTAGTGGGGTCAAATGCTGCACCAGTGCTGCCGGGACGTCGGAAGACAACGTTTCAAGGCTGCTTAACACTTGCCTCCGATCGCTTTCCTGCCGTTCCGCGAGCATGGTTCGCGTCGTTTGCACTCCTTGGCTCACGCCCTTGAGCTGCTGGTCAAGTTCGCTTATCGACTGCTTTATTTGCTGCTGGGCCTGCATGATACTTTCCAGCTGTTCAGCCAACCGCTGGTCACGCTCACGTGTCGACTGTTGCTCGCTGGCATTCGCAGCGCAGGTTTTCTCCAGGAAGCGGTTAGTATTCAGCAGTTGCTGCAATAAGGCCTCAGCACTGTCGATACCCGTTTGCTGATACTGCTGTATTGCTGCCTGGACACTCTCATTTTGCTGGCCAAGAACATCCGACAGTTTTTCAAAGACCTCACCGGTCGCGGCTTTCAGCTGGCTATCATAGTGTGCCGATTGTTGGTTAAGCGCGGCACTAATATTCTGTTTTTTTTCTTCAACCTGCGTCGAAATAAAATCTCTCAGCTTACTTATCGCCCCAGGGACATCGTCGTCTTGCAGCTCACGTAACGATTTTTTCAGTGGATTAATGATTTCTTCGGTGTTTGCACCTACCGCATTAATGGCATCATTGATTTCTTCAACCTTATCTTTGGTGTCCAGAACCTCTGTGTTGAGTTTTTTTAACGAACTCTCAAGGGGATTGAGCGGCTCCTTGAGTATTTTTACCATTAACTCGGCGAGCGATTTTTCTTTATTTTTTATTTCACTGGTCACGTTCATGCCTTATCCAGAACACTTTTCAGTTAAATTCATTAAATCTTCCCGCTGATTTTTCAACGCAACGCAGGAGAAAACTTGTAATAACGCATCACAATCATCACGTTCCTGAAAGACTGAATCCAGACGCGTACTTAATGTTTTGAGATACTCTTCATCAAGAAAGTGAACAAACTGCTCGCAGCGGACAAGATCCTCTTGTGATTCAACAGCAATTCTCTTTAACTCGTCTTCGCACGATACGGCCTGTTGCTTAAGTGATATCTGTTTCTGAAGGGATTTATTCTGCTCTACCCGCAACTCCTCGAGAATTACCCCATCTTTGGTGAGTTCGCTTTTGTATTGATTATGGACGTTCTCTGCGGCAACCATCCATTGTGAGGTCCACAACCGAATGACTTCCACTTTGGCATTATCAGCGGCATGGATGACACTGTTTTTATCCGATAAATAATTCGCAGAACTAAGATAGGTGTCGATCCAGTAGTCATTGAGCCTATAGCGAATAGCACTGAAGTTTTCATCAAGAATATCCTGAACCGCCTGTCTCGTAGGTTCAACTTTGTTGCGGGCCACTTTTTGCCAGTAGACCGTCTTATTTTTCACATCCAGCTGGATATTCTTAATTTTAGAGCAATAGTCGGCGATCATGCTATGTAAAGTGGTACATTTTTCACTGCTGTAACTTCCCTTCAATTTAAAGTTTGCGGCCTCTTCCGCAGCTTTATCGATAAGCCGTCGGCTGACAGGTAAAGCGTTATCTTTTAATAACCTCTCCGTTTTTTTTAATTTCTGTTGCGTCTGAGTAATAGCGTTTTTCCAAACCGTCAGTTTATCTTTTGTCTCTTGTTGCTGTTTTTTTAGCCCCAGCAGTTCTCTTTCGATTGCCGCCGTTTTTTCCTCCTGGATATATTTAACGCTGAGGTGGGTATCCAGGGTACTTCGCAGCCGTCCGAGTGGGCTTGTCGATGTTGCAATTTGTTCCAACAGTTCGCTACGCAAGTGGCTGACCATGGGGGCAACCCGGGCGTAAAGGGCGGTATCGTTTTCGGCCATACTCAGCCAACTGCTGCCAAACTCGAGCGGAAAGTAGAGGTTCCGATCTTTCGCCGCGTCGCTCAGGTTGCTAAAGCGTTCAATCTGTTCAATAAGGCGCTGACGTAACTGCGCGATATCGATAGCCGGATCGTTGCGAATCAGCGTCTTCACCGACTGCGCTGAGTAAGAATAGGTCGTCACGATACGAAACCGATGCGGCATCGCCTGCCAGTCCTCAATACCCGGCAGGGTGATAACCTGTGGCTGCAGGAAGCTCAAATCGTCGCCACGACCAATCAGCAGGACCAAATCAGCGAAGGGAAGATAGGTCTTCGCCATGTGATTTACATGCTTTTGCTCTTCCATATTGGCGGGATTATCACCAGGCAGATCCAGAATACGCACGCCGGGCGCTCCCGAAGTTTTTATCCTGAAAAAACGCCTCGGAATATGCACAATACAGGGAGAATCAACAACCAGTTCACCCCGTTCCATCTGCTTTCTGAGCTGCGCTAAGGTCTCTGTCATATCGTCGTCAGAGGAAAACCAGTGCGTTTTCGATAGCACAAACAATCCCCAGCGCTGGTCCGTTGAACGACGATATTCCATGGCGGTGGCGGTGGATGATTTTCCGGCTTCCCGCCCGCCGCGTAGCACGTGCGATAGCGTTGCCATCTGCTGCAGATCGATATCCATCAGGTCGAGCAGTAAGGTGGTTTTGCCGACCTGCGTCTTACCAAATATGACCACGTACGGTTCGGCATCGCTTTCCTTAAGTTGTATCCTTTCCTGAACGTCATGACTTAATGTCTTAATCAGCCGATCGTAGGCGCGAAAAGCCCACTCCGACTGCCGTGACTCTAACCGCTGCCAATAATCAATAACTTTCCCGGACGTCATCTCACTCACCACGGCTGGTGATTAATACTTGCAGGCCCGTAGCCGATGAACCCAGCTCATTGCGCAAGTCGTCGATAAGGGCATTCACATCGGCGATGGCTTTCGCGAGCCGATCCTTGCGCATCAGCATTTCGTCCATGTGATAACGCGCACGTAACGTTTCGCTAATCCGCTTACGCGCCGCGCTCATCGTGTCATCGAATTGATTGCGTAAATGCTCAATATGGTGGTCATGAACACTGGCAAGCATGACGTGTGCCTGGCTGCTCGCTTTTTTCTCAAAAGTACGCATTCGCGTTACTGCAGCCGCGGTCACGTAGGCCGCCGCCACAACGGCTGTTACTGCAACGGCAGCAGGATGCATCATCACCGGTGCGGGGGGAAGAGGTGAACCCGTCGGGTCAGCAGAAGGCTTATCCTGGCCAAAGAGCGCGCCGAGGATATCGGAATCGCCATCGCTGACAACGTCAATCGCCAGCACCGCGGCCAGTGATTTTATTGCGGTCTTGCCAAGATCAACCCCTGCGTTGAGAGTTTGAACCCCTTCTGCCGCGACGTTACCCGCGGATGTCTCGCCATCGTCCTGCTCAAGCGTGACGTAGGGCCGCAGCTCTTTGCAAATCTCAGGCATGGCGTACACAAGGCGGGTGTACTCTAGCGAGAGCACCGGGATCAATTCCACGCTCTTCCTCAGCTGTTTATTCACCACTGGGATGTTTTCCGCATTCGACGTGGCATCATGATTTAGCAACATTTTGATGTTACTTATTTTTTCCGCATCCAGCTGTTCGTGTTGCACGGGCTGCCCGGCGCTATTCATATAGCCAAGTGCTACCAGCTTCTCCAGCTTCGGTGATGCAGGCAAGTTTGGGCGATCGTTGCCGTTTGGAATGGGCTTGAGTTTCGCCGCCGTCAATTGTTGCAGACTGTTCACATAGTCGTCGAAGAAATCAGCTGATGCGTCCTGCCATGAATCCTGAACCAGTTGCTGCAATTTGCCTTTTGTCTCACTGGTGGTATCAAAAGCATTCGATATCCAGTTGGCAAATCCCTCATGCTCCTTGACCAGCCTACGGTCCATATTAGCCTTCGCCGCCTCAAAAGTTTTAGCGATGCACATTTTTACCTTTTTGGTATGCTCCTCCCGCAGTTCCTGCACGGCAGTGTCAAACACTTCCAGAGCTTCGGCCAGCACCTGGCTGCCATCGTCCTGGCCACCTTTATCACTGTGGTAATACAGACGTGACTGGGTACGGATCATATTCATGACGCGCGGCAGATCCTTACTAACAATCCCAGTAAGGTGGGTTAACTGGAGATAACGGTTGGTTTGTCCGGAAAAGTTTAGGTCGTCAATGGCCTGACGAAGGTGCGGCATCCATTCTGTTACGTATTCCGGATCGTCGGTGCCGGTTAAAATAATGTTGTTATCGGCATATTCGGCAGCGACATTGAAGGTTTCGGCCGCGCTTTTTCTTAATTCAGCTTGACGTTGCGGATTGTGGCGAAACGCTTCTGTCTTGGAGATAACAATATAAGGTTTACAATTCTTAAGCTCTTTTTCCAGCATATCTTTGACGATTTCGAGCTGCTGCTGGTTTGCCAGCCGCGTCTCATCGGTCACGATAATACAACCGCCTGCCGCTATCATCGCCTGACGCATCAGTTCCTGCCACTCACGATTTTCACGCTCTTGTTTTTCATAACCAGGAAGCAGCAACCAGGCTTGGTTATTGCGGGTAAAATAACGCTGCGGTACCTTCAGTATCGGCAGTAAATCCCCGGCATCAGGATCGCAGACCGCGCGCTGAAACTCGTTGACGTCGACGCCGATATCATCAAGCGTCAAACCATTTCCAGTTTCGACCAGGCGGCGGACATAACCCTGCGCTACTTTAGTCTCACGACTCTCGAGGATCAGTACCGGCATTTTCTCGCCGCGTCCTTCATTACTGCGTAACCAGCCGCTATTGTCATGATGCAGGTTATACAGGCTCGCCATCAGCGTCGTTTTACCCGCCCCTTGCGAGCCGCCTATCGCCACGATCCAGGTATCGGCGAGCACCTCAGCAAGCAGCAGTCGTCGCATGACCTCAAGTAATTTTTCATCAAGCTCCTCACCGTCAAGTGCGGAACAGGCCCCACGTAAACGACGCAAAGCATTATTCAGAGCCTTGAGCTGAATTTCAGGTGATTCCATTGGCATTTCTTATCCTCAGCAGGTCTTAATTATCCATCCTTATCGGTCGGCCCGTAGCCTGGTACGATAAGAACAACGGCGGTTGGTTTTGAAGTTGGAGTGAGTAACGTCCCTTTCAAAGAACCTTTTGTCCTAGCAGCATCAACGACAGTTTCGGAAAAGGTCACCGGACAGCCACCAGTCGTACAAATGTACACGTGCTTAAAAAAGCAATGGAAGCGGTAATATGTATCGGTGATGTTCCTGTAATAATTAGCGCACCAGTCAATTTATATTAAAAATATGACCTGCTCTTCATGGATTAATACATCAGCGGCGTTAGTAAAGTCCGCTCCTGGCACACGTCAAAGGTCTCATCCGCATAGTCAAATGCGCCCTGAATGGACCAGTCGCTCACAGGCTATAATTAGAAGCTTGTGTGTAGTCACTGTAGTTGCTTCAACGGATAAGAATTGGAGCTGCTGGAACCGTCGCTGTAGGCCTCAGTAATAATGATTTTTTTACCCTCAACAGCATATCTGACCGTGCTGTCTGCAGGATCATCCCGCCAGCGACCGGTGCTGTCAGGATTGTCAGATGCCCACATCACTTGATTGCCGATAAGTTTGCACTTGATGGCCCAGCGGGTTCCATCGTTCTGTCGGATATAATGTACGTTAGCAATACCTGACTCGACTTTATCCAGCCGCATGATTTTGAGGTCACGACCGAACATTGCCGCAGAAACAGCCTTGCAAACCTGACCCACCGTCACTTCAGAAGCCAGTACCGGAGCAGCAAACACGAGCGGAACAAGAAGCAGCAGTTTCTTCATATGGATCCATCCTTTTAGTTATGTTCTTGAAAAACGCTTATCGTATATTTCGGCAACCTGAAGCATTTCTTGACGAATATTTAGCATTAGGATGACAGGACTGACTAATAAAATCCCTGGCGTAATCTCACGCACTCCCTGACGGTTAGCCCTGCTTCTGCTGTACATCCTCAGCGTGGTACGCGAACAAAACATCGGGCATGAGGCCCGTTTTCTCTATGGTTGCCAGCACGGACTGCGTTGAAGCCTCAGCGATAACCTTCATCGCTTCATCACGAATTTCGACATACGCTGGGTCTTCACGGGGCACGAAAGGCTCAAGGAGGTGGGCGATGGCTTTACCGTTAACAGAAAGGCTGAACGTGCCAGCGGCATGATCCACATTCCAGATGTAGATGAGTGGCCATAAACCCAGTTCGTCGCATTCGGCCTCACTGCGGATCCCCGGCAGATACACAGGCATTGACAGCTTTTCATCACTCAGCGTCAGCGCGATAAACTGTTGCGCCGTCAGTCGGGAACCCTGCCCGGGCGCAGCGTCAGGTTTTTTCTTTTTAAAGAATCCGAACATGGTCTTTCCTTGTTTATGATGAATCGGAGGGATAGTCACTGTCTTACAGAGCGGATGAATCAGAGCGTCACGGACCACAGCGCAGACTCGCGGTAACTCTCATTCGGCAAAAGTGATTTTTACACATTTCATGTCACCAGAAACGAGAATTACTTATCGCTTTTCCTGGCAAGATAGCCATGATGATGGCCAACACATTGCTGGCGTGAATGCTGGCACTATCACGAAGAAACGAGGGAGATTCCTTCGATTACATATGCAGCATTATTGGTTGCCGTTTTATTGGGAAGCGAAGTCGTCACTTTTCTTAACGTCCTTCTGCCCTCTTCCGCCAGATCGAACCTCATAAAGTTGTTTAGAAATCAGCAGGTATTCAATGGCAGGCCATGCTGTGGTTCACGCTCCATTTCAAAGGCGTCACCAACATCAGCAAATGCTCCGGACAAAGACGCGCTGTTCATGTGGGTCAGATGCCCAAACGTCCTCTTCCTGCTACTAACCAATCCTGTCATGCATCCATTTGATATGGCCGCTTTGAGCGATAAGCGGGCCTAAATAAAAATGTGATATTAATCACGAAATCAGAAAGGCAGGCTCATGAACAAACAATCGCAATTTTGTATAAATTATGGCCCGATTTTCACACAGTTATGAACTCAAACTGAGTTCATAACTGTGTGATTTTGATTGTTTCATGAATAAAGTTATTTTAATACAGGATATTGCAAAATTTTTTGATTATAGATTTAGTTATGTAGTACCCTTAAACCCAGAATAGTTAAATGCGATCTGTGAGTTCATAACGTCCTGTCCTTTATCCATACCGCATTACAAACTTCCCTCTTCTTTTCATAAGTCGAAGCATTTCAGTCAAGGTTCTACCATTGAGCGCATCACTGGCAATACGGTCGCTTTTCGTCATGGGTCTGGTTCACGGATTTCTGTCACGGCTCGCCGCACCCCATGTTGTTGGTCAGGAAAGTTTAAGCAAGTGCGTGGCAATTCCCCATCTGACAGCGCTGCACTGCCCATTGATCAGATCGAACACAGAGTAACTCGCGTTGGGTTGCGCGTACCGAGGGAAATTAACGATCGCCCCTTCGTTAAACCTCGCAAGAACGCCCTGACTGATATGTCCGTGAGACACAATACAAACTGTTTGATGACGCGAAGTTGCTTCCAGGCGAAATAAAAAATCCATAACCCGCTGAGACGCATGTGCGAGAGACTCACCACCTGGTGGGCAGTAATCTGCATCCCGCTCAAATAATGCATGGGCTTCGTTTTGATGATTTTGTCCGAACAGGTCTGTGGACACGCCTTCAAATTCACCAAATGCCTGTTCTTTAAGAGCGGGTTCAGCCGTCAACGAGCAGCGAAAGTGCTCAACCAGGCGCTGACCCATTTGCCAGGCACGTCCAAGCGGAGAGGCATAAACACATTCTACCTGGTGATCACTTGCAGCAAGCGCCGCCAGTAAGGCAGATGTTTCGCGCAAACCCTTATGAGTTAACGGGCTATCGCTGTGCCCCTGAATAATGCCTCGCATATTCCACTCTGTTTCCGCATGCCGCACCAATATTACCTTCATCGCTTCACTCTCCCGCCGTCCGACACACTGCCCTGACCTTCTCTCTTAGCCAGCGATGTCCGGGATCATTTTCCATGCGGGGATGCCACATCTGCGAGACCGTTATCGTCCGGGTTTTAAATGGCAATTCAAAAACATGCAGTTGCTCTGTCATCTGCTGGTTCCGCAAATAGAGTGCGGGCACCATGGCAATCAGATCGGACGCCAGAGCCACGGATAACGCAGTCGGAAAACCAGGCACTACGCTGGCAATCTTACGTGTCATCCCTGATTCTGCCAGCGCATCATCCGCAAAGCCGTGCAAGGATCCGTCAGGTGCCGCGACCACATGGCCCCATGCGACATAATCCTTTAGGCCGATTGCCGGTAACGACGCCAGCGGATGCGTCTTACGAACCGCACCCACAAACCTGTCCTGGAAAAGCCTCTGAACGCGAATTTCAGGCCCCATATTGCTCTGCACACCAATTTCCAGATCAACCAGCCCCTCACGCAGATAGCGTGACGTTTTTTCAGGCTTCGGCGCAAAGCGGATGCAGACATCAGGCGCGGCCTCAGCCACGGCGGCAATCAGTGCCGGGCCAAACGCAACGACAAATCCATCATTCGCGCGGAGGGTGAAAAACCGCGCCAGATTTTCCACCTTGAGCGTCTCCATGGACGGCTGCAGCACCGCCCTCGCCTCATGCACCGCGTTTCTGGCGCGATCCCGGGAGGCTTCAGCCCAGGGAGTCAGCACCATGTTACGACCTGCCCGCACCAGGATCGGATCGCCCGTCACTTCCCGTAGCCTGCTAAGGGTACGGCTCATGGCGGATGTACTCAGGTTTAAGCGGCGCGCGGCACCTGCAACGCTCGCTTCTGCCAACAGGATATCGAGCGCGACGAGCAGATTAAAATCAGGATCGGACATAGTGAACCTCTAAGCGATATCAGATAAGGCGTTTGGTGCAATGATTAAGTGTAAATGCTGCATCTTCCGCACTGTATATCCCATGATTATAGTTTCTTCATCAAAACACCATCCCCAGGAGTTAAGATGAATACGCTATTTTCAAACCAACCCGGCGATGAGGGGTTGCCAGGACAGGCGCGTGCCCGGGTTATGATCGCCGTCATGATTACCACGCTGATGGGCGTGTTTGATGGCACGATGATCAACATTGCCCTGCCCTCTATGGCGAAAGCCATGCAGGTGCCTGCAAGTATCGCCGTCTGGTTCGCCAACGGTTACCTGCTTTCCGCTGCGATGACGTTGCTTATTTTTGCCTCGCTGGCGGCCCGCTACGGATTTCGGACGGTTTTTATGGCTGGCCTCGCCACGTTTGTCCTGACATCACTGGGCTGTGCGCTGGCAACAACCCCTGAGATGCTCATTGGTATGCGTATTATCCAGGGGATCGGCGGCGCGGCCACACTGAGTATCGCCCCGGCCATCCTGCGATCGGTCTTTCCCGGACGGCTGCTTGGGCGCGTCCTTGGGCTGCATGCCCTGCTTATTGCCTCCAGTACTGCGGTTGCGCCCGTATTGGGCGGCACGATCCTCGATACGCTGAGCTGGCAATGGCTGTTCGCCATTAATCTGATCCCGGGCACCCTCGCCCTGGTGCTGGCGGGTAAAGCGTTACCCGCAAAACGCATGGCCGGCAATACGGCGTTCGACACCCCCGGGGCGGTGTTATCGGCGACGCTGCTGGGGGCGACGATCATGGCGGCGAACAGCTTTTCCAGCCCTCAGCCCGTGGCTCAATACACCCATCTCGAGGCAACCTGTTGGGGTCTGCTCGCGATGGTCAGCACCGTTGCGTTTATCTGGCATATCCGCCGCGCCCGGGAGCCGTTGCTGCCCCCTGCTATTTTCAACAATGGCCGTTTTTCCCTCGCTGCATTAACCTCGCTGGCCTCTTTTATCAGCCAGGGGATCACTTTTATTGCGCTGCCTTTTCTGTTTCAGAGCGTATATGGCTATAGCCCTGTCGTGTCGGCGCTGCTGTTTGTCCCGTGGCCGGTGGGAATTGTGCTGATTGCGCCCCATGCGGGACGTTGGGCCGATACGTTCTCAGCGCCGCTGATCTCCACCGTTGGGCTGGTTATTTTTGCCGTGGGGTTGATCCTGCTGGCGACGCTGCCCGCCACGCCTGCCATGTGGGATATCTGCCTGCGAAGCCTGGTGTGCGGTATTGGATTTGGCTGTTTTCAAAGTCCAAATAACAGGGAGATGCTGTCTAACGTTTCGCGTGAATATGCCAGCTATGCCTCCGGGATCCTGTCCATCGCGCGGACCTTTGGACAATGCCTTGGCGCGGCCTTTGTGGGTATTCTGCTCACCGTCATATCGAACGATACCGGCCAGACATTACATGAGCAGGCTGTGCATGTTGCCCTGTGGATCGCCGTCGCCGCCTCTGTCGCGTCGGTGTTATTCAGCCTGAGCCGGTTGCGCAAAACGGTGACGTTCTCGCTGGGAGGCGGACGCTAATGATCTCAACTAGACTTCTAAGCGGCTGTAAATCGCCACGTGTAGATTCATCCATTTCACCCAGGTGTTGTTACTCCCCGAGAGGTCTACCATGTCATTTGTCACCACAAAAGATAATGTCCGTATCTTCTATAAAGATTGGGGTCCCAAAGATGCACAACCTATCTTCTTCCACCACGGCTGGCCATTAAGTGCGGATGACTGGGATAACCAGTTACTGTTCTTTTTAGCGGAAGGCTTCCGGGTCATCGCCTCGGATCGTCGTGGACATGGCCGCTCCGATCAGGTCAGCGACGGGCATGATATGGACCATTACGCCGCCGATGTCTCTGCCGTGGTTGAGCATCTGGATCTGCACAATGTGGTGCATGTCGGCCACTCCACCGGCGGTGGCCAGGTGGCGCGATACGTGGCGAAGTATGGCCAACCTCAGGGCCGCGTGGCGAAAGCCGTTTTAATCAGCGCCGTACCGCCATTTATGGTGAAAACACCGGATAACCCGGGCGGTACGCCGATTGAGGTGTTTGATGGATTCCGTAAAGCCCTGGCCGCAAACCGGGCGCAATTTTATCTGGATGTGGCGACAGGTCCTTTCTACGGCTTTAACCGTGACGGAGCTGAAATTTCACAGGGCACGATCCAGAACTGGTGGCGACAAGGGATGATTGGCAGCGCGAAGGCGCACTATGAAGGTATTAAGGCGTTTTCAGAAACTGACCAGACCGACGATCTGAAAGCGATCACCCTGCCGGTCCTTATCTTGCAGGGCGATGACGATCAGGTTGTGCCTTATAAGAATGCCAGCCTGCTGCAGGATGAACTGCTCAGCAACAGCACGTTGAAAGTGTATCCGGGCTATCCTCACGGGATGCACACGACGCACGCCGATGCGATTAACCAGGATCTACTGGAATTTATCCGTCGCTGACGGCAACAAAACGGGTGGCCTTTGCCACCCGTTTTGCTTTACCGGGAACTTACAACGACGCTTTTAAACGCGCCACCGCTTCTTTCAGGTTTTCATCCGTCACGCTGACGTAAGACATGCGCAGCGTGGCATGATCCGGCTCGTTGCAGTAGAAGAACTCCCCTGGCACATAGACCACGCCGTTGTTCAGCGTCTTTTTCAGCCATTCCGTGGTGTTCATCTCGTATTTGAATTTCGCCCACAGGAACATGCCGCCCATCGGTTTATGGAATGTCAGATGCTCGCCCAGCTCGCTTTCAATGTGCTGGCACAGGATCTGGCATTTGTGTTTATAGGCCTCCCGAATCAGATCGATCTGCCCGGCCAGACGGCCGCTCTCCAGGTAGTGGTACGTCAGCGATTGCGACAGCGAGCTGGTGTGCAGATCTGTCGCCTGCTTCAGGATCACCACCTGACGCTTCACCCAGTCCGGCAGCACTAACCAGCCTACCCTTGCGCCTGGCGCGAGGATTTTTGAAAAGGTGGAGGTATAAATGACGTTATCGCCGCAGCCCATCTCTGCCGCCCAGGCTTTAAGTGGCGTGAAGGTTTTGTCGGTGAAGTTGATTTCGCCATAGGGATCGTCCTCGATGATGACGAAATCGTAGCGCTGGGATAATTCCACCAGTTGCTTACGGCGCTGCTCTGCCAGAGTGACGCCGCCCGGGTTGCCGAACGTCGGAACAATATAGACGGCTTTCACCGGCGTGGTCTTAACCAGCGCTTCCAGCTCATCAATGATCATCCCTTCGCCGTCTGTACCCACCGACATTAAGTTAGCTTCCGCTAACTGTAGAACCTGCAGCGCAGCCAGATAGGTAGGGCGTTCGACAACCACAATGTCGCCCGGATTGATCAGCGCACGTGCCAGAATATCCAACGATTGCTGGGAGCCGGAGGTAACGACCACGTCATCTACACCGCAGTGAATTCCCCTGCCGCTCAGCAGCTGGCAGATTGCGCCGCGTAGCTCCGGGCTGCCCTCGCTCAGACCGTACTGAAAAGCCTCTTTCCAGGTGCTGGAGAGCACCTTTTCCATAGCCAGCTCCAGCCCTTCACGATCGAAAAGATCCGGGTTAGGAATGCCCCCGCCGAGTGAAATCACCCCTTCCATCTTGCTGTGTTTTAATAGTTCTCTGATCGCCGATGACTGGAGGTTCTGTACTTTGTGGGCAATTTTGTTCTGCGACATCTTTTATTATCCTGGTTTGTTGTATCCCAGTTTAAGTATCACATGTCGGCCGCTTTGATAATCACTTTCTGTAGAAGAAAAGCGAGGAATAATAAGAGAAGAGACCGGAGCCAGCAGGCTCCGGCAGTAGGATCAGAACTCGATACGGGCGCCGAAGTTATACCGGCGTCCTTCCAGCATCGACGACTGGTTGTACGAGGTGCGGTAGATCGGGTTCGCATCGAACAGGTTATAGATGCCGGTCATCAGCGTGACGTTCTTGTTCAGATGATAACGCGCGCCCAGGTCAACCAGCGCGTAGGCTTCCGTTTCGCTGGATTTACCGATGTCCGGCGAATTACTGCGCCAGCTGGCCTTGGTCCATAGCTCGAGGTCATTTACCGCGTTCCAGGTCAGAGAGACGTTCGCCATACTTTCCGGGAAATCGCTCAGGGCATACCCTTTATAGTCCCCGCTTTTCTGCTCGCTGTGGGTATAGGTATAGTTGGCGTTGGCTCTTAAGGATGACGTTACCTGCCAGTCGCCGTTCAGCTCCAGACCGTAGATCTCCGCATCGCTGACGTTGGCGTACTGGAAGACGGTATCGGCGACATAACCGTTGTAGGTACACTTCTGCGTGTCCGAGGCGGTACAAATGAGATGGTCGCTGATTTTGTCCTTGAATTTGGTGTAGAAGATCGTCGCATCCAGCGCCAGCGCGTCCTGCTGCCAGTACAGGCCCAGCTCGGTGTTGACACTCTCCTCCGGCTTCAGATCGTCATTACCAATGCCGATTTCCGAGTAAGGATAAGCGCCATACACGCTGGTAAAGCCTTCGTTATTCTGCCGCAGATCCGGTTTCTTATAGCCCGCAGAGACGCCACCCTTCAGCGCCCAGCGTTCATCAATGGTCCAGTTGCAGTAGAGCTTAGGCGTGACGTGGTAACCAAAGTAGCTGTCATGATCCAGACGCGCTGAGGTGGTCAGCGTAAAGTCCGGAACAATCATCCAGGCATCTTCAGCAAACACCGCCCAGCCGTCGCGTGTAATTTCGCTGACCGGCGTTACGCCCGGCGCTTCCTTATCTTTAATGCCGAACTCATCATCCAGCTCGTTACGTGTAAAGTTCACGCCCAACGTCAGCTTGTGATCGCCCAGCGTAAAGGTGTTGGCGCTGTTGGCTTCGTAGTTTTTCTGAGTAATAAACTGCGAAGACATCCCTGGAACGCGGTATTCGGTTTTGGCTTTTTCGTAGCTGATGAAGTTTTTCACTTCCAGCAGATCGTCGCCATACCAGGCGTGTTGAGACAGTGATGCCGCATCGCGGTCAAAGCCCCAGTACCATTGCTTATCGTTATGGGTCTTCTCCTGGTTGCCTTTGGTAGCATTCAGATCCCAGAGCTGAGTATCGGTCGGCGACATGGAGATGGTCGCATCCAGATTGCCGGACTGATGCTTCACAAAACGCTCATCGTTGATGCTGTCATCGTCACGACGATCGAGATAATCCGCGGCCACGCTCACCCCGAGCTTGCCCGGGATCACCGGCCCCATCACAAAGGCATTGGTCTGGTTGGTATTGCCGTATTCGCTCTTCTCCTGCAGGAAGTAGTTATCCTCCAGAACCCCCGTCCATTTCTCCAGGTTATAGGCCTTTTTGGTAATAACGTTGACCACGCCACCGATGGAATCAGAACCATAGAGTGAAGACATCGGCCCGCGGATCACCTCGATCCGCTCGATAGCGGCAAGCGGCGGCATAAAGGCCGCTTCGGTGCCGATATGGTGTCCATAAGGGCGAGATTCACGGGTCGCCTGTTTGATGCCGTTCACCATGTACGAGGTATAGGTGGAATCCATCCCGCGCATCTGGACATCGCCCGTTGCCAGGCTGCCGTGACCGTTACCCACCAGGACACCTGGCATCTCGCGCAGCGCTTCGGTGACGTTCTGATTCGAGCGGGTGTTCAGCTCCTTTTCATTCACCACCGAAATTGTCGCCGGTGCTTCGCGGCGTTCCTGGCTAAAACCGGTCGCGGTCACCACCAGTTCATCTTCGTTTGCGGTGGTCGTTTCTGCGGCGACAACGGCCAGCGGCAGGTTAGCCAGAGCGAGCGAGACCGCCACGGCCATGCGTGTTTGCTTTATCACAACGGGATCCTTAGAACTGGGTTAAATCAATCTTGAGCACGTAGTCAGTTTTATTGGCTTTTTCATCCTGCTTCACGCTGGCATAGAGCGTGTTGGCATCGGCAGAAAGCGCCAGACTGTTTGGCATCGCCGCGGTTTTAACGGTGTGTTTCAGGCGGTTGCTGGTCGCGTCGATCACGCTAATCTGGCGATCGTTGCGATGCGTGACATAGACTTCTTCCCGTGCAGGGTTATAGAGCACGCCGACGGAGTTAGGCGTCGGGACACGGTGCAGGAGCTTGCCGGAATCCAGCTGCACAACCAGCACATCGCGGGTGTTTGTGTCAGCGATATAACCCACCCCTTTCGCGGTGTTCAGGGCGATGTTGAGGAAGTAATGTTCCGGATCGGCAGGATCGACCTTCACGCGGCTCAGCGGCTGCGACGTTTTGCCATCAAGGGTGATCAGCTCCCCGGTACCGGAGACGACGTAAACTTTATCGCCCGCTTCATCCACCGCGAAACCTACAGGCTCCAGCTTATGGAGGGTGTGTACAAGCTCTTGCTTCTGCGTATCCACTACCCAGAGCAAGCCTTTATCTTTACGACCAATCCCCGACACATACAGACGCTGGTGCTTCTTATCCAGCACCACTTCACGAACGTGGGCTTTCTTATCCGGATCGGCATTGTCGCTCAGTTGGATGGTTTTGATGACGTCGTTGTTGCGCGTATTAAGCAGCGTGACCGACCCTTCCAGAGCGTTGCCCAGATAAAGAATGTGCTGCTCCTGATCCAGCGCGACGGCAAAAGTGCGGCGTTCTGTCGGGATTTGGTGTTCAATTTTTAGCGTGGGTGCCGACAGCTGGAAGACCAGCCCGGCCGTTTTGTCTTTATCAAAAGAGGGCGCGGATGCCGCATAGAGGGCATTCTGGGCGTTATCATAGGCCAGCTCATAAACGCCATGTCCAAGCGGCTGTACCACGAAATCCTTTTCGGTAAATTCTTTCGCGAATAGCGAACCAGATTGCACCGCCAGGCAAACGGCAAGCGCACACAGGGTTTTGTTCTTTCCGGCAGAGGTATTTTTCATGTCATTATTCTTTACAGTTGCTTACGTAAAGAAAATGATAATGAAAATAAATATCATTTACAATTGTAAAGAATTCTCAACCACCTACCATTTTTAGTATTGAAGTCCGGTTATATTGCGCAATTAACTACCCCTTAACTCACGAACCGCCCTATTCTTGCCGCCTGGCTGGCTAAACCCTTAAAAATGGCCTCACTGACCTGCGCGGGGAAATCCGGTGGCAATTCTGCCCTGACGGAGGCAATCACGTCGTCTGTTCGCTCCGCCATCTCGGCCAGCAAACGGCGAGCGACCTCCTGGGAATAACCTGCAAAAGCAGCGGTGCTGATAAAGTGACGCGGTTGGATCATCGCAAAATGGTACTGGCGGTTCTTGCCCTGTAACGCCATCGCCATCTTGGCTTTTTTGACCGGGATCCCCCCTGCGTCGAACAGCGGAAACGCGGAAATCACGTCGTACAGCGGGGCCATGCGAAAGGCGGAATCCGGCTCGATAAACAGGCTGAAATTCTTCCCGTGACCATCAATGGCGGCCAGCATCCAGAACAGGATCTGCGCCTTAAAGAACAGCTCGCGATCCTGCCCCGCCAGGCGGGAACCGAGCAGCAGCTTCATGGCGTCGGCAATCCCGGGACCACCGTGAGATTCATATTTCAGCGCTGGCGACACGCCCAGGGCCTGGCAAAAATCTTCCTGCGGTAGACGCATCAGCCAGCCGCTGCTGGCCCAACGACGGTCGAAACGCTCGATAATCAGCACTTTCTTGCGGCCAAAGGTTGCCATCTCCGCCTGTGCCACTGGGAAACCAAAGGCTTTGGCAATGCGCAAACACAGCCATTCGTTTTCACAACTTTCGCTCAGGTCGATATTGTTTTGTTCTATTCTGCCGATCGGCAGCTTAAAGATATGACTGGTTGGGGTGCTACCCTGGGGCCGCTGCCAGCGCGCCTGGTACCACAGCAGCGCCGTTTTCTCCTGCGCGCCAGCCAGCGAAATGCGAAAGTCAGCATCCTCCTCGGTCATCCCCAGCGGTGCCATCTGATACCCCTCGAGCAGCGCGGCAATCTGATCGTCATCCAGCGGTTCGGCCACGATATCTGTTACCGGGGGGATCTCCTGTCCCGGCGGATAGAGCTGAATGGCGCCCACACAGTCACGCCCGACACTGGCCAGCAGATCAAAGGGATGAGCGGTTTCAACCTGGAATCGGGCCTGCATGCGGGCAATAATCGCTTCGGAGTCAGGCAGCAGATTACTGAAGAAATTAAAGACCTGCGCGCCTCTGATCCTGCCATGCTGTAGCGGCAAAGAGAGCGAAATCGCGCGCGAACCCGGCTCGGCCAGCCATTCCGGGGCATACTGGAAGGACATTGCCCCGCTGCCGTCACGATGCAGCGTCCCCACTACGTCGCCATTCATCGCAACAGTCAGTCGTTGTGCGCGCATCGCTTACCACTCCTTTTTCCAGGCATTGTTATCCGGCAGCGTGCCGCCTCGTTTCACCACGTGCAGCTCCAGATCCAGCGCCGAGAGGATTTTGAACAAGGTTTCCAGTTTGGTAGAGCCTGGTTTGTTCTCGAATTCCGATACCGTGGTTTGTTTAATCCCCACCTGTTCAGCCGTTGCCGTTTGGGTTAACTTATTGACCTTACGCTGATCCCGGACAGCCTGAGCCAGTGCGTCTGCCGATGTAACTTTCATGTTTATCCCCCATAGCGGATATTTTAGAAAAACCCCCTACAGGGGATAAAATGAGAATACCCCCTACAGGGGATAAGTGCAAATTATCCCCTTTAACGGATAATCGCCCCCGCCATTTTGTTTTGCCAGACTATGTGAATGTGCACGATGCTGAGGTAATAGATAAAAGAGTAGTATTGTATGTTGTAACTACAAAATAAATTATTTTAGTGACATCTATTTAATACATTTTAAAGGTGCGCGATTTAATATTCCCGCGTTAATGAAGAACAGCCCAAATATAATCCGAAATATAAAACAAGCTCCCGGTTCGTTAATTACGGTCTGTAAACCTTTTTGCGGCTAACTAACGTAGCGGCTTCGGGTAATTTATGCGTCCAATATAAAATAATTTCGCTTAAACGAAGCGTATTGCGTAAAAAAAACACCCTTACCTCCCGATGATTTTAATGATTTTTTAGCAAAGCGAAGCAGGTGCTCCATGAAAAGAACCCGCTGCTCATCAGGGTTCCCGTCTATCATTTAAAGATAAGAGAACAGTAGATCTGGTTCGCCTTTATTTTTGCAAGGGATGTTAAAACAAACCTGGTACTTCCGGGTGGTTTTTTTTTGACTCTGTTTAGCCTTTAATGAAATACGGCGAGGGGGTAGGCATGCCTGAATACGATCTAAATATGAGTGAAAGCCAGGTTATTTTACCAGGATTTGACCCATAGAAGTGCTTATTTATTTCTCCTTTTTAAAACCATGCTGGTTTGCTTTTTTATTGAGAAATACTATCCATACGGGAGCAGTGAGATGCCGATTTTCAACTCATTCTGGCAGGCGGGGTTTGAGGGTGCAGATTTTGTTACACGGCAGGGTCATGCCCTTTCAATGGATGATATTACGGGCCACGGCAGCAGACATCTCGAGGATTACAGGGCGCTTAGCCTCTTTAACATTGCCACGGTAAGAGAGAGTGTTGGCTGGAGACTCGCTGACAAATCAGGTGGTTACGACTTTAGCGCCGTGGCCGCAAAAATGGTGTCAGCAAAAGAGAATGGCGTCCAGATTTGCTGGACAATTTGCCATTACGGCTGGCCGGACGATATCGATTTTTTCTCAGATGAATTTGTAACGCGTTTCGCCCGTCTGTGCGGCGCGCTGGCGGCTTTTTTACGCCCCTGGTATCAGGAGCCGCCGGTCTATTCCCCGATCAATGAAATATCCTTCACCGCCTGGGGGATCGCGGTAGGTCTGTTTCCCGCCTCCCTTGGGCAAGACATGGACGGCATGCAAATCAAACGGCAGCTGGTTCGTACCGCGATAGCGGCCTGCGACGCCATATGGGCTGCCGATCCCCGCGCCAGAATGTTGCACTGCGATCCCATTATCCATCTGATTTCTCCCGATAACGACCCAACGGTCGAACAGGAAACTGAGGCGTTGCGCACTGCGCAGTTTCAGGCGTGGGACATGTTAGCAGGACGGCTGGAGCCGGAACTGGGGGGCCATCCACGCTATCTGGATCTGATTGGGGCCAATTATTACCACGACAACCAATGGATGACGGGAAACAACCAGCGCCTCGCCTGGCATCTTGGTGATGGCCGCCGACGACGATTACAAACGATGTTACAGGAGCTTTATGAACGCTATCACCGCCCTATTCTGCTTGCCGAAACAAGCCATGTTGGCAGTGGACGTGGCGCCTGGATTAACGACGTCGCCTCTGAAGTCGCTCAGGCTCAGCTGGCAGGCGTTGAGCTGACCGGGATATGCCTTTATCCCATTATTGATCGCCCCGACTGGGAAAATAACGCTGTCTGGCATCACTGCGGTTTATGGGACATCGCGCCCGATAAAGCACGACATCTGAATACCGTTTATGCACATGCCCTTAAGCAAACCCAGGCGCGGCTGGAACATTTTCAACGGCCATCCGGCGCTTTGACCTTCACCGGCACAGAGGAATCAGATATGAATAAAATATATGTATTTAGTCACCTGCGCTGGGACTTTGTCTTTCAGCGTCCACAGCATCTGATGACACGTCTTGCCCAGCACTATCACATCGTCTTTATCGAAGAGCCGCTCTATTCAGCGGATAAACCGGAGCTGAAACTCTCCCGGCCTGCCCCGAACGTCACTGTGGTTCAGCCCCACACGCCATCAAAAGCGCCCGGATTCCATGACGAGCAGATAGCTTTTCTGGAAACGCTCCTGACAGAGCTACGGGAGCCGGACGAAACCCCGGTGGTCTGGTTCTACACGCCGATGGCGCTGCCGCTGTTAAAAGTCTTTACCCCTGCGATCGTCATCTACGACTGCATGGATGAACTTGCCGCCTTTGAGAAAGCGCCTCGCCAGCTGTTGCAGCGCGAGTCTGCCCTGCTGACACGGGCAGATATTGTCTTTACCGGTGGCCCCAGCCTGTATGAGGCCAGAAAAGGCCGTCACCCGAATATTCACTGTTTTGCCAGTAGCGTCGATGCGGTTCATTTTGAACAGGCGCTGGATCGGGGGAATCATCACCCGCTGCAGGACGACATTCCTCATCCACGGCTGGGGTACTACGGCGTCATTGATGAACGCATGGATTTATCGCTGATAGCCGCCCTGGCGGACTCGCATCCGGAGTGGCAAATCGTGATGGTCGGCCCGGTAGTGAAGATCGATCCCGCAACCCTGCCCCAACGCAGCAACATTCATTATTGCGGCATGCAGCCTTATCAGGCCCTGCCACAGTTTCTTGCCGGCTGGGATGTGTGCCTGATGCCTTTCGCGCTGAATGAATCCACTCGATTCATTAGCCCGACAAAGGTGCTGGAGTACATGGCCGCGCAGCTGCCGGTGGTCAGCACCGCCATTGCCGATGTCGAGAAACCTTATAGCCACGTTGTTGCCGTCGCCCAGGATCACGCCGCCTTTATCGCCGCCTGTGAACAGGCCCTGGCGCTGCCGGAAGAGACGCGAAAAGCGCAGCAGCAGACAATGCAGAGCATTGTGGCCAGCACCTCGTGGGATAAGACCGTGCAGAGCATGCATGCGCTGATTGAGAGCGCGTTTTCACGCTATCTGGATGCCTCCGCCGGGTCGGTCGCGCCCGGGGATAGCCCCTCTGACGAGGCCTCTTCCGAGCCGGTTTTACGGCTGGTTCCACCAAAACTGGCCCATAGCGAAGTTGAGGAGTGTTTAATCCTCGGCGCCGGGCCAACCGGGCTGAGCGCAGCCTATCACTATGGCGAAGGCGCAACGTTACTTGAGCGCAATGCCACGGTCGGCGGGCTTTGTCGCTCCATTCAGGACAAAGGGTTTACCTTCGATTATGCGGGCCACATTATGTTTTCCGCAGACGAAGACGTGCTGGCGCTGTACAAGACGTTGCTGGGCGACAATATTCACTGGCAGATCCGCGAAGCCTGGGTTTATACCGACGGTGTTTATACACGCTATCCGTTCCAGGGATCGCTTTACGGACTGCCTGCCACGATCGTCAAAGAGTGCATTCTGGGTGCCATCGAGGCGCGCTACGGGACAGGGTCTGATGTGCAAAGCATGACGACCTGCACAGAGAAAACCGCTCAGGGTAAACATCACCACGACTGCTGTGCCGATGGCGCGGTGCCGGACTACATCAGCGCAGACGCGGCAGAAAAAGCGCCGCGAAAAGACAGCTTTGAAGCCTTTATCTATGAGACCTGGGGCAAAGGGATCGCCCGGCACTTTGCCATCCCCTACAATAAAAAGTTGTGGACGGTGCCGCTGTCGGAGATGGAGACGTCCTGGCTGGGAGGCCGCGTTCCCCTGCCCGACCTGGAGCAAATTATCGACGGCGCCCTGAATGAGACCGCAAAACCGATGGGGCCTAACGCCCGCTTCGGGTATCCGTTACAGGGCGGTTTCCAGGCGCTGATGAATGGGTTCCTGCCGCACATTAAAGGCCGGATCGAGACCGGGGCTGAAGTGAGTAAAATATATGCCAATCAGCGCATAGTTGCCCTCGCAGATGGACGGCAATACCGTTATGAACGGATGATCAGCACCCTGGTGTTGCCGGAACTGATTCGTCTGATGGGCGATGAAGTGCCGCCTGAGGTCCGAAAAGCGGCGAAAGGCCTGCGCCACGTCTCCGTTCGCTGCGTGAATCTGGGGATTGGTCGCGACAATCTGACTGACAAACACTGGATCTACTACGCCGGGAAAACGATCTTCCACCGCATATTCGTCCAGGGTAACGCCAGCCCCTTCTGTAGCCCACCGGGCGGTTGCGGCCTGACCTGCGAAATCAGTTATTCACCGGATAAGCCGCTGCCGGTTGACGGCCAGGCGTTAATCGACCGATGCATTAAGGAGTGCATCGAATCCGGGATCATTTCGGCAGACGATGAAATTATCACCGCCAATCAGATAGATATCCCGTATGCCTACGTGATCTACGATCAGAACAGGAAGGAGAACGTGGAAACGATCCGCAAATGGCTGCTGCTGCATGGCATCACGCTGGCCGGACGTTACAGCGAATGGGAATACTATAACTCAGACCATGCGTTTATCGCCGGGAAAGTGGCGGTCGAGAAAGTCCGCGGATCGGCCTACCGGCATTCTGTTTCCTGACGGCTAAATCATTAACTGTTCAGCTGTCGCCGTTTGCGCTAACGTATTGTTCGCAAACGGCGACGATCGGCCCTCCAATCGCTGTAGAACCAAGACAAACGGGCACAATGTTAAGGTATCTTATTCGTATAAGCTTATTGTATGTTGTAACTACAGACAATTCTGCCGCTGCGCCCGGTCTGTTCTACACTCACTTACACAACACCATCGGGAGAAGATCAGATATGGAGACTCCATTAACCCCTCACGAGCTTCATCTCTTCTCGCAGATCCTGTGGCAACTCGGCTCTGGTCAGGGCAGCCGCACCCTGCGTCAGGAGACGCTGGAAAATGTCTGCGCCCTGTTACAGGCCGATTTTGCGGCATCCTGCATCTGGTCTTCCCTCTCTAACACCTCACGCCATGGCGTCAGCTGGAACATTGACGACAAAGCGATGCGCGAGCATGCCAGTACCTGGCAATATATCGATCCCATCACCCCACTTCTGCGCGCGAAACAGCGACCGACGCTGGTTGATGAGGTGATGCCAGCCCGCGAATTATACAAAACGCCCTTTTACCAGCACTTCCTGAAACCCTGCGGGATGCATCACGGGGTGAATGTCTACTTTATACGTGAAGGTGAAGACGTGGGCGATCTGCGCATCTGGCGGGCCAAAGGTGCCCCGCCGTTCGGGCAACGCGAGATCGCGCTGCTGCAGTTGCTGGAGCCCTGGTTTGCCAGAGCCTTACCCAAAGATGACGCGTCACTGGCTTTAACCGCCCGCGAGCAGGAGGTTGTCAATCTGGTCAGTAAAGGCCTGGGGGATAAAGAGGTCGCCCGACTGCTGAACATCAGCTTCACCACCGTTCGCACTCATCTCAATCACGCGCTCAAAAAGCTGGATTGCGCCAACCGCACGGAGCTGGCCTCACGGTTCCGGCATTAATGCCTCCTCAATCCTGAGGATGGCGGGCGGGTTTGGGATTTGCCTAAATGTTGCGGATACCTACAGCCAGGAAACAGCCCATGAAAATAATAACACCCGCAACCCCTGCACCACTGGATACCCTCTCCGCCGCCGAAGCGGCGCAGCTCATCAACGAACGAAAGATAACGAGCGAAGCCCTGGTTCGCGCCTGCTTAGCCCGCATCAATGCCCATGAGAATCTCAACGCCTTTATTACGGTCAATGCGGAACAGGCGCTGGCCCAGGCCAGAGCCTGGGATCAACACCTCTCGGACGGCGGTGCCCCCTTGCCGCTGGGTGGCGTTCCCGTCGCGGTGAAAGACAATATTCACGTCGCCGGTTTGCCCAATACGGCGGGTACACCTGCGCTGAAAAATTTCGTGCCCAACACCACCGCCCCAGTGATCCAACGTCTTATTGATGCGGGCGCGATTATTATTGGCAAATGCAACATGCATGAGCTGGCCTTCGGCGTCACCGGCTATAACGCGGCGTATCACACGCCTGCGATTAAGGGCGTGCGCAACGCCCACGATGTCAGCCGCATTGCGGGCGGCTCCTCGTCGGGCAGCGCGGTGGCCGTAGCCGCCGGGATGGCTCCGGTGGCTATTGGCACAGATACCGGAGCATCGGTGCGCCAGCCTTGTGCCCTGAATGGCTGCGTCGGTTTTCGCCCCACTACCGGGCGCTATTCGCAGATAGGGATCACCCCCATCTCCCACACCCGGGATACCGCAGGCCCGATGGCCCGCAACGTGGCAGACATTGCCCTGCTCGACAGCCTGATAGCCGGTGGCGACGTGTTAGCCCCTAAACCCGCCGGGACCCTTCGCCTCGGAATTGCGCACTATTTCTGGCAAGCGCTGGATGAAGAGGTCAGCCAGTTGGCCCACGCCGCGCTCGACAGGCTACGCGCTGTCGGGGTCACGCTGGTTAGTGTGGATATGCCCGGGCTTGAAGAGGCCAACGCCGCCGTCTCCTTCCCGGTGGTGATGCACGAGGGCAAACACGATTTGATTGATTATCTGCAGGCGCACGAAACCGGCCTGACGCTGGAGGATATCGTGGCGCACATCGCCAGCCCGGATGTCCGCGCCATCTTTGAGCACAGGATTGTACCGGCGCTGATCCCGGACAGTAACGGGGATCTTATCCCGCTGCCGCCGCTGTACCAGGAGGCGATTTCGCAGGGGATCGGGCGGCTACTCGCCCTATATGAACAGACCTTTAGCGATCATCATCTCGACGCGCTGATTTTCCCCACCTCGCCGGTCGTCGCCCCGCTGGCGAATGATGACGTGAGTTCAGCAGAAAACTTTTCCCGTTTGATCCGCAATGTGGATCCCGGCAGCAACGCACGACTGCCGGGACTGACCCTGCCGGTCGGGTTTGGTGCCACCAGCGGGCTACCGGTGGGGCTGGAGATAGACGGCTTGCCAGGCTGCGATGCGCAGATTCTGGCGACAGGTGCCACGCTGGAGCGGATTTTGGGGCAGTAGCAAGTCGCGAATTCTCCTGCTAAACAGCCGGGAACCATGAGGGTTATACAGCAGCGTCACCGGAGCCAGAAGCGCAACGCTTATCAGCTGAGCGCGTGGTGTCTCCGGTGATGCTTTCGCCTGATACATCCCGGTCATCGTTGGGACGATCCAGGGATACAATGTAAACGCCAGAGCACCAGAACCGCGACTCACCAGCACTAGCCTCCCCGCCTACGACAGAAAGTGATACTCGCGCTTAAGCTGCCCCACCAGCACCGCCCCGACAATGGGTAACCAGCATCCGGGGATGTTGCAGATGCAGAGGCCACGTCTCTTGTGTATGCGAGGACCAGAACACTACACGGCCACCAGCCACGTTTCTGCCTTGAAAACGGAAAACCCCCTACGCAAAGGCTGTTTTTTATACAGATGGTGGGTTAGCAGAGGAGAAAGACACAAAAAAGGAATACAGACCTTAATCTGTACTCCTGAGTCTGCATCTAACTTTTGCTGATCTTGTGTCTCCTTAGCCATATCAGCTTGTAAGCCGCTGGAATAATGAAAAGAGACAACAACGGTGCGGTGATCATGCCTCCTATCATGGGGGCGGCTATTCGACTCATCACTTCTGAACCCGCGCCCGTTCCCCATAAGATAGGCAACAGCCCGGCGATAATCACCGCCACGGTCATCGCCTTTGGTCGAACGCGAAGCACCGCACCCTGGTATAACGCTTCATCCAGCCCTTCCGGGGTAAAGGTTTCCTGACTGGACAATTCCGGATGTTTCTCAATGGCATGGCGAAGATACATCAGCATCACCACCCCAAATTCAGTCGCCACGCCCGCCAGGGCAATAAATCCCGTTCCGGTTGCCACCGACATATGAAAGCCCTGCCAGTAAAGAAACCAAATCCCGCCAACCAGGGCAAAAGGCAAACTCATCAGGATCAGGACAGCTTCGTCAACACGTCGGAACGCCAGATACAGAAGAACGAAAATGATCATGATGGTCATCGGTACCATCAGCTTCAGCTTCTTGTTGGCATGTTCCAGCAGTTCAAACTGTCCGGAGAAAGCCACACTGGTACCCGGTTTTAAGTTCACTTTTTCACTGATGGCTGTTTTGAGATCGTTAACCACTGACACCATATCCCGGCCGCGGGCATCGATATAGATCCAGTTCGTTGGTCTGGCATTTTCTGTTTTCAACATGCTCGGACCGGAAACCACCTTCACGTCTGCGACATCGCCCAGGGTTATCTGCTGTTTCATTGGCGTTAGGATCGGCAACTGACGCAGCGTTCCGGGTCCATCCCGGTAGGCCTGCGGATAACGAATGTTGATGGGGTATCTGGCCACGTTTTCCACTACTTCCCCAACCTGAGCGCCGCCAATCGCTGAAGTGACAAACAGCTGGACATCATCAATGCTCATCCCGTAGCGGGCCGCTTTTTCACGGTTAATATCTACGATGATGTAGCGCCCGCCTTCCAGACGTTCCGCAAGGGCAGAGGTGACACCAGGCACGGTTCTGGCAACTTCTTCAATCTGTTGTGCGGTCTGGTCAAGATCGGTCAGAACAGTTCCTGAGACTTTGATCCCTATCGGACTTTTTATCCCCGTCGACAGCATATCGATACGATTACGAATAGGAGGAACCCAGAGATTAGCCAGACCGGGTAAACGGACCGTTTTATCAAGCTCGTCGATAATTTTGTCGATGGTCATCCCCGGACGCCACTGATCTTCGGGTTTCAATTGGATCGTGGTTTCCAGCATTTCCATCGGAGCTGAGTCTGTGGCGGTATCCGCTTTCCCTGACTTACCAAACACAGAAGCCACTTCAGGTACAGTTTTGATGAGCTTATCGGTTGTCTGCAGCAATGTCCGGGCCTGTGCGGGAGAAATACCTGGCAGCGTGGACGGCATATAAAGTAAGTCGCCCTCGTTAATTTGCGGAAGAAATTCTCCACCCACCTTACTGAGCGGCCAGGCGATGGTCAGGATCGATAATAAAGCGACGACCAGCGTCAGCTTTGGCCAGTGAAGAACACGCAGCAGCAAAGGGTGATATACCCTGATCAGAAACCGGTTTAGCGGGTTACGGGTTTCGGCCGGAATTTTTCCGCGGATCCAGAATCCCATTAGAATGGGTATCACCACAACCGCCAGAATTGCCGCTCCGGCCATTGAGTAGGTTTTGGTGAAGGCCAGTGGACCAAACAGGCGGCCTTCCTGACCCTCAAGCGTAAAGATCGGGATAAACGACAGGGTGATGATCAGCAGACTGATGAACAGTGCCGGCCCCACCTCCACCGAAGCGTCAGTGATAACTTTCCAGCGCGTGGCATGATCAATTTTTTCGCCCGGATGTTGGTGATCCCACTCTTCCAGCCGTTTATGGGCATTTTCTATCATCACCACTGCGGCATCGACCATGGCGCCAACCGCAATCGCAATTCCGCCCAGCGACATGATGTTGGCATTCATCCCCTGGAAGTGCATCACGATGAAGGCAATACACAATCCCAGAGGGAGAGAAATGATCGCGACCAATGCGGAACGCAGATGCCAGAGGAACAAGGAGCAAACCACAGCAACCATAATAAATTCTTCCAGCAACTTATGGCTGAGGTTATCAATCGACCGGTCGATGAGCTGGCTGCGGTCGTAGGTGGTGACCACTTCAACACCCTGTGGCAGGCTCTTTTTGAGCGTCTCCAGCTTATCTTTCACCGCAGAAATCACATCCCGGGCATTTTTCCCGGAACGTAAAATAATGACCCCACCGGCAACTTCGCCTTCACCGTTCAGCTCTGCAATGCCGCGCCGCATTTCGGGACCAATATGTACCCGGGCGACATCTTTCAAATAAACCGGAATACCATTTACGCCTGCACTGAGGACAATATTGTTGAAATCATTCAGAGACTGAAGATAGCCGGTTGCCCGCACCATGTATTCTGTTTCGGCCAGTTCCACGGAGGAACCGCCTGCTTCCTGATTCGAGGCATTCAGCGCGTTTTTTACCTGCGACAGGGTTATCCCATACTGCGACAGTTTTATTGGATTAACCTGAACCTGATATTCCCGGACCATCCCGCCAATGGACGCAACTTCCGAGACGTTTGGAATCGTTTTTAACTCATATTTCAGAAACCAGTCCTGAAGTGAACGCAGTTCGGCCAGATTGTGCTGACCGCTTTTATCAACAAGGGCATATTCGTAAATCCAGCCGACACCGGTGGCATCGGGACCGATTTCTGACGTCACGCCTTTGGGCAATTTCCCTTGAGCCTGGTTCAGATATTCCATCACACGTGAACGGGCCCAGTACTGGTCGGTACCATCCTCAAAAATCACATACACATAGGAGTCACCAAACTGAGAAAAACCACGTACCGTCTTCGCGCCCGGCACAGACAGCATGGTCGTGGTCAGTGGGTAGGTGACCTGATTTTCAACAATCTGAGGTGCCTGACCCGGGTAACGGGTCTTGATGATCACCTGCACATCAGAGAGGTCAGGAAGAGCATCGACAGGGGTATTCACGATGGTCCATGTCCCCCAGATGCTCAGGAACAATACGGCCATCATTACCAGAAAACGGTTGGCAACCGAACGCCGGATAATCCATTCAATCATTGCTTTATCCTCAGCGGCCCGCATGTGAATTGTCGGATGACATCGTCATGCCCGAAATCACCGGGACCGGCTTATCCGGCTGATGCATTCTCTCAAGTGCCCCGGAAATGTTGGCTTCAGAGTCAATGAGGAACAGTCCGTTTACCACCACCGACTCCCCTTCCATCAGCCCGCTGGCAATCCCGGTCTGGTTCTGTGATTCATGCAGTATTTTGATGGATTTGGGGACAAACCGGCCCTGGCTGTCCAGAGTAATGACGTGCTGCTCTTTCCCCGAATCAATCACCGCCTGCGAGGGGATCAGCAGCATTTCGCTGCTTTGCGCGTTCAGTTTCAGCCAGGCATTCATTCCTGGTTTTAACCGCTCATTCGGATTGCTCACCTGCAGACGGACCTGCAGCGTGCGGGTTACCGGGTCAACACTCGGTAAAATGTTCCATTTTTCAATGTAGAACGCCTTATCCGGGTAAGCCGGAATGGAAATGGCAAACTGCGAGGTATCGTTAAGGAGATAAGTAATGGATTCGGGAACTGACGCGCTGATCCAGACTGGATCCATCCCCTGAATCTGGGCCACGACTTTATCTTTGGAGATATTCATCCCGGTTCGCAAATCGAAGGCAGTTATCACCCCGCTAATCGGGGCTTTAATGGTGAAGCGAGTCTGGATAGTGCGGGAACTTTTTAGCCGCTGAATATCTTCTTCCGGCATACCTGCCAGACGCAGACGTTCCAGGATACCCTTTACCTGCACAGCCGTTCCGCCGGTGCCTGACAACAACAGATATTCGCTCTGTGCTTCTACCCAGTCAGGGATAGTGATATCAATCAGCGGAGTGCCTTTTGTCACCTTATCCCCGATGGTGAATGGGTAGACCTTTTCAACAAACCCGTCAGCACGGGCCTGCACGATAACGAACTGGTAGTCGTTATAACTGACGTTGGCCGGTATCGTCTGGGTGTACTGTAAATGCCCCCTGCTCACCTTTATGGTTTTCATGCCCAGATTTTGCACTAAAGAGGGATCAATCCGGACTCCGTTGCCGTTCTGTGCATCCCCTTCGTCGGCGTATTTGGGCACCAGATCCATATCCATAAACGGCGACTTGCCGGGTGTATCGAATTTGACGTCAGGCTTCATAGGATCGTACCAGAATAAGACCTTACGCTCCGCTGGTTGCGATGTCGGATGCCCGGCAGTATGGAAATAGGGATACACGGCAACGGTCAGGATCCCTCCAATGAGAAGAATGCTAATGATTAGCGCAGCGTATTTTAATTTTACGGAAGCCATCACTGCTCCTGGTAAAGGAAATATAAACTTAACGGGTCATACAACATATAAAAGAGACCCATCACACTGACTTACTTTGATGGGCCTGAATCGGATGGCGATATTAGGACTGCGTGACCTGGATGTTCTGAAGCAGTGAGATATTCCCCTGTTGGACAAAGGAAAATTTAACTTTATTGTCAGGTTTCAGTGCCGTGATACCGTCATCCTGTGTTGTAAAGGTAAAACGCATGGTCATTGCTGGCCAGCCAATGGCCGGAATAGCGTCATGGGCAATGGTGATTTTTTTATTATGTAAATCAACATCTTTCACAATGCCGGTGGCGCTGATGACCTGCGGTTCCGCTTTCATTTCACCGTGCGACATCTGCATACTCTGATGCGTTCCCCCAGACTGAGCGGCCTGAGCGGCCTGAGCCATTACCAGTGACAACATACCTAAAAAGACCATTTTCATTGACTGATGCATATTGTGTACTCCTGCTAATTATAAGAGAAAATTTATTCAACCCAGCCGCCGCCGAGTGCAGTGAAAAGTTTTATTTCATTGACCTGCTGCGAATATTTAAGATCGAGAAGGGTTTGTTGAGTGGAAAATAAGGCACGTTCCGCATCCAGCACTTCAATATAACTGACCGCACCGTTTGAATATAATCCACGCGCTCGCAGCAATGTTATTTTAAGAGCATCAAGATAGCGTTCTTGCGCCGAAATTTGCCCGCTGATACTTTCCCGCAATGACAACGCATCGGCCACGTCTTTGAACGCGGCCTGAATTTTTTGTTCGTAATTCACCACCGATTGGTGCTGCCGCACTTTCGCCAGCGTCAGGTTTGCCTCATTGCGGCCCGCGTTGAAAATCGGGAGTTCGATTTTAGGCACGAAATTCCACATCCCACTGCCTGGCGTAAACAGGTTTGAAAGGTCAGAGCTACTGGCCGACAGGCCGCTGGTCAGGCTGATGGATGGGAAAAATGCCGCCCTGGCCGCGCCGATGTTAGCATCGGCTGCTTTCAGCTGATGCTCAGCTTCCATGATATCCGGCCTCTGGAGCAGAACCGCTGAGGAAAGATTTGGCGGTAATTTAACAGGATTGAGAGCTGCCACCTCACCTGTCCGGGCTGCCGGCAGGTGATTGTAGATACCTAGTAACAGCTGAAGCGCGTTGTTCGCCTGAGCCAGTTGCCCTTCACGACGAGCAATTTCGGCGCGGGTGCTTTCAATGACCCCACGCGCCTGTTCGAGAGCCAGTACCGTCGTGCTGCCTGTTACGAGCTTTTTTTCAACAAAGACATAGGATTGCTGATAGTTTTTTAGCGTCTCGCGGGCGATCTTCAGTTGCGCCAGGGCAAGCTGCTGGTTGTAGTAACTTTGCGAGACGTTAGAAATCAGCAGGATATGGACATTTCGTTGCGCCGCCTGACTGGCAAAATAATTCTGCCTGTCGGCCTCGCTCATGTTTTTCAGTTTGCCAAAGAAATCCAGGTCAAAACTCAGATTCAGACCCGCAGCATATTCTTTCGTGGTCGCACTATTGCTCTTTAACCCCCGCTGGTAGCTGGCATCTGAAGACGCATCCAGCTGCGGGTAGCGGTCTGCGTCAGTCACATTGTACTGCGCCCGTGCTTCCTGGACTTTCAGGGTGGCCATTTTAAGATCCGCGTTATTTCTCAGCGCCTCAGCAATGAAGCGCCGGGCCTGGGGATCAACGAAAAAGGTTTTCCAGCCGGTATCCTGATAACCAGCACTAGCGGATACAAGACTGTTACGGGAAAGAGAAAATTGCTGCGGTACAGGGAGTGCCGGGCGCTCGTATTCGGGAGCAAGTGATACACAGCCGGTCAGAATAAGCATCGTACTGACCGCCAGGTGTTTTAATTTGAACATATCGCTTCCCGTCCAGGCTCGCCCGGAAAATCCTGCTGGTAAAAAATGATGGCGGTAGATTAGCCGGGGAACTCTGTTGGCTTGGTGACAGAATAATGACAAAGCCGTCATTTTCCGTTTCAGTCGTTGATCCGGGAATTTTGCCCACTAGAATGACAGGCAAATGGCCGACATCCGGAGAGAAGATGAAGATATTGATTGTTGAAGATGAGGCTAAGACCGGCGAATATCTGAACAAGGGGCTGACTGAAGCCGGGTTTATCGTGGATTTGGCGGATAACGGCCTAACCGGATACCACTATGCCATGACGGCGGAATACGATCTTATCGTACTGGACATTATGCTCCCCGACGTGAACGGCTGGGATATTGTGCGTATGCTGCGCGCCGCCGGAAAAGGTATGCCCATTTTGTTACTGACAGCACTGGGAACCATTGAACACCGGGTAAAAGGCCTGGAACTGGGCGCTGACGATTATCTGGTAAAGCCTTTCGCTTTTGCAGAACTACTGGCCCGGGTCAGGACGTTGTTGCGTCGCGGAGCGGCCGTCATTGCTGAAAGTCAGTTTCAGGTGGCCGACCTGAACATCGATTTGGTCTCGCGAAAAGTCACCCGCGCAGGACGGCGAATTACGCTGACAAGTAAGGAGTTTACCCTGCTGGAATTTTTTGTTCGTCATCAGGGCGAAGTGCTTCCCCGTTCACTCATTGCCTCTCAGGTCTGGGATATGAATTTTGACAGCGATACCAATGCCATTGACGTTGCGGTTAAACGTCTGAGAGCCAAAATTGATAATGATTTCGAACCAAAACTCATTCAGACAGTGCGCGGTGTTGGTTACGCCCTTGAGGTACCGGATGAGAATTAAGGATAAACGTCGGCCTTTCTCCCTCGAAGTCAGGCTGACTTTTCTCATCAGCCTGGCCACAATTTTTACCTTTGCGACATTCGCAGCCATTATGCTCATTTCTGTTCAGAATCATTTTGCTGAACAGGACATGAAAAGTCTGAAGCAAATCAATACCACGTTAACCGCTATTCTGGAAAATCCGGCTGAATCAGAACAGCAAAAAGTGGACAAAATGAGTATCATACTCAGCAGTTACCGTCATATCTCCGTATTATTACTTAGTCAGAATAATAATGTTATTTTTCGTTCGCCTGACGGATTGGCACTGATGCCAGTTTTAAGGACGGATAGCTTTACTAAATCGAAATCGTCGGGTGAAATATTTCAGTGGTCTGATAGTCAGATGACTGATAATGTCAGCATGCATGATAATAAAGGCATGGGGCAGACTTCATGGCGGATCATTGCATCCTCTGTTAATTCACCAGATGGAAATAATATTAAAAAGGACACCTTATTAATTGCCCTTTCAATAGATTTTCATTTACATTATCTAGATGCACTTAAATATAATCTGTTGATCATTGCTTCGCTAATGAGCCTGTTGATTATTCTTACTGTTTATTTTGCAGTGCATAAAGGACATCAGCCGTTACGCAATGTCAGCCTGAAGATTAAGAACATTACCTCAGATAATCTGGATGTACGACTTGATCCTGCCCGTGTACCGATCGAACTCGAACAACTGGTCATTTCTTTTAACAGTATGATTTCACGCATCGAAGACGTCTTTACCCGACAGGCAAATTTTTCTGCAGATATAGCCCATGAGATAAGAACCCCGATCACAAACCTGGTGACCCAGACGGAAATAGTCTTAAGCCAGCAGCGGACGGAAAAAGAGCTGGAGGACGTTCTCTATTCCAGTCTTGAAGAGTATCACCGAATGGCCAAAATGGTCAGCGACATGCTTTTCCTGGCTCAGGCAGATAATAATCAGCTCATCCCGGAGCGGATGCCCGTGGATCTCCGGTCTGAAACCCTCAAGGTGTTTGAATTTTTTGAAGCCTGGGCGGAAGAGCGCGAAGTGGGACTGGTACTGGATGGCGATATCCTCAGGGTTGAGGGGGACCGACTGATGCTCAGACGGGTTATCAATAATTTGTTGTCCAACGCCATTCGCTATACCCCGGCAGGCCATTCAGTCACCGTGCATCTTCATGAAAATGCCGAATGGGCTGAACTGACCGTTGAAAATCCGGGCACGCCGGTTCCTCAGGAGCACCTGCCGCGACTGTTCGACCGCTTTTATCGTGTGGATCCTTCGCGCCAGAGAAAGAGCGAAGGTAGCGGTATCGGGCTTGCTATCGTCAAATCCATTGTGGTTGCGCATAAAGGAAAAATAAGCGTCGCCTCTGACTCACACTCCACACGTTTTACCCTCACCCTTCCCCGGCTTAATGACTAACAGGTACGCACCTCTCATCAGGTGCGGACTTTATTTTTTAATATTTTACTGTATGACCAACTTGCCATTATTCAGTCACGAATCCAACAGAAAGAGATATATAATCAGTGGCATCAGGACATAGATCGTCATCAGGAAAATGCCGCGTTATTTAATCACTATTTTCCACATGAAAAACATTATAGGGATGCCGTGGTTTAATGACGAAATTGCTAACATCACTACACTTAACTGGCGACAGGCAACCTGAATACGGAGCAGCGGATGGTTAGCACACATGTTTTTATCGCGGTCAGTCTTGATGGTTACATTGCCCGCCAGGATGGCGATATCGACTGGCTGTTGCAGCGCGATGATCCGACAGAAGATCATGGCTATACCGCGTTCATTGCGGACAAAGAGTGGATTGTGATGGGCCGGGGGAGCTACGAGAAAGTGCTGACCTTCAAGGAATGGCCTTATGACCGCCCCGTGCTGGTGCTCTCCCGACAGCTGGCCGATACCCCGGTGCCCGAGGCGCTGAAGGGCAAAGTGCAGTTCTCACGCCTAACGCCAAAGGACGTGCTCAATGACCTGACAGCGCAAAACGTACAGCGCGTCTATCTCGATGGCGGGCAAGTGATACAGTCGTTTCTGCGTGAAGGATTGGTCGCCGATATGGTTATCACTACCGTTCCGGTTCTGCTGGGTTCGGGAAAACCGCTGTTCGGTTCCCTGTCCCGGGATATCAATCTGACATTGTTATCCAGCCGCAGCTTCCCTTCATGTCTGGTGCAGTCGCACTATCGGCTGATGTCATAGCTGACAGAGATAGCGGCGACCAACACTCACACGAGTAGCACTCACCGTTAAAAATTGACTTGCCTCCGAATAGAACGAAAATAAACGTTCCCGGCGACACACTATAGAAATGGAGTCTATCATCGCCTGCTCACGTCATTTTCAGCTTACGACCCGGCTTAAACGTTCAGGTGCCCTGATCGCGGGGGCATTATTGCTGGTCAGTTGCAGCTCTACGCCGCCAAAATCGCTGGTTACTCCACTGCCGCCGGTGGCTAAACATCCCCTGCCGGATAAAACAGGCCGACATGAGCCGGTACGTGGCGTCTGGCTGGCTACCGTCTCCCGCCTCGACTGGCCGCCCCTGGATTCGGTAAACGGTCGCCCTGCCGCATCGCGGATCGCTATGCAGCAAAAGGCGCTTACCGATAAGCTGGATAACCTGAAAAGTCTCGGGATTAATACCGTATTCTTCCAGGTCAAACCGGACGGTACAGCCCTGTGGCCGTCAAAGATTTTGCCGTGGTCCGATATGCTGACCGGCAAAATCGGTGAAGATCCCGGCTATGACCCGCTGCAGTTTATGCTCGATGAAGCGCACAAGCGCGGGATGAAGGTCCACGCCTGGTTTAACCCTTATCGCGTCTCCACCAATACACGCCCCGGCACGGTCGCGGAGCTGAACCGTACGCTGTCGCTAAATCCGCCGAGCGTGTTTGTTCTGCATCGGGAGTGGATCCGCACCGCAGGGGATCGCTATGTTCTCGACCCGGGCATTCCTGAAGCGCGGGACTGGATCACCAGCATCGTGGCAGAAGTGGTGTCGCGTTACCCGGTGGACGGCGTGCAGTTTGATGACTACTTCTATACCGAAACTCCCGGCTCGATGCTGAATGACAGCCAGACGTACCGCCAGTATGGCCAGGGTTTTGACTCGAAAGCCGACTGGCGCCGTGATAATACCCAGAAGTTGATTGCTCAGGTCTCGCGTACCATTAAACAGCTCAACCCTAACGTCGAGTTTGGCGTCAGCCCGGCAGGAGTATGGCGTAACCGCTCCCACGATCCGGCCGGGTCCGACACACGGGGTGCCGCGGCGTATGACGAGTCCTTTGCCGATACCCGTCGCTGGGTGCAGCAGGGTTTTCTGGACTATATCGCCCCGCAGATCTACTGGCCGTTTTCGCGGGATGCAGCGCGGTATGACGTGCTGGCGAAATGGTGGGCAGGGGTGGTGGAACCAACCCATACCCGCCTCTACATTGGCGTTGCGCTGTATAAGGTGGGCGAGCCGTCAAGCAAAGAGCCAGACTGGACGGTGAAAGGCGGCGTGCCGGAGCTGAAAAAGCAGCTTGACCTGAACGAATCCGAGCCGCACATCGACGGCACGATTTTGTTCCGCGAGAACAACCTTAATCAGCCTCAGGCGCAGGAGGCGGTGCGGTATCTGAGAACCCGCTGGGGGTCGTAGCGCCTGATGCTGGCTATCTGTGTTATTCGTGCCGGTGTTAATGTCCCTTTGCAGGCAAAACGGTGCATTCCGTAACGGGACCGTAATCATATCCCTGAACGGTGAAGTTCGGGAAATCAGTCACCGTGACCATGCTGTCAGACTGATAACTCGGAGGAGCATTATTGCGGAGCTGGGCTTCATTTTCCCGCGCCAACTCCGCTGAAAAGGGGCTGGTCACACTGATGCTGTTCGGATCAACGGTATGTAGCTGCCCCGTTTCGTCTGTGGTGATACTGAGCCGATAGCGTTGTGTGATGTAAGAGGTGGTTTTGCCTTTGGCTATAAAGGTTGTGATGACCTGAAATACCCGGGTGTCACCCTGATTAGCGATCACGGTCATGCTGTTTTTGTAATCCAGGATGACGGGCTTATTATCCGCCACGATCGTTATCGGAACATGACAAATAACCTGAGCACCCGGCTGTTGTACGGCATTTAAGCGCAATACCTCTTCATGCGAGGCCGCGTGGACAATCGTTGGGGCTAACAGGAAAGCAAAAACCGCGAAGGCTCTGCACATGAGTATATTTCCCTTATTTATAATTTTCTTCCAATGTACCTGTCGCGTTTATTCATTGAAAGGCTCCCTTTACGCCCCTACCCAAACGGGGAGCAAAGAGGCTTGCCCGTCTTACAGGCTGCGTTCCCCAGGCAGAGTATGCGCTTCAGGCTGAGAACCACTCTCCAGCCGCCGGATTGCTGGTACCAGACTGGCCCCTGCCGTGGCGATCACCACCGCCAGGGCTGAAACCAGCAGCACGTTGCTGGTGCCGTACTGAATCGCCAGCGGGCCAGCGATAAGTTCACCAAAGGGAATGGCCACAAACGACCCTACCGCGTCATAGGCATAGACCCGCGCCAGTTTTTCCGGGGGAATGTGGATTTGCAGAGACTGCGCCCAGGCGACGCCAAACAGCCCAAAGGTGACGCCAGCCATAAAGAACGCGGCGATAAGCCAGGGCGTGGTAGCCAGCTGGCTCAGCATGAAAATGGGTAAGGCGCAAAACGACATCAGCATCACCCCAATGAAGAGGTCGCGGCGAGGACGCCAGCGCAGCGCGAGGGATGATCCGACGATCAGGCCGATACTTTGGGCGGCAATGATAAACCCCCAGTGTGCTCGACCAAATGAAGAATCCGCAATCACTGGCCCCAGCACCATCATCACGCCGCTGAAGGCCGCATTAATAATGGTGAACTGGACGACGATAGCCCAGACCCAGGCCCGGCTAACGAACTCCTTCCATCCCTCTTTCAGGTCTTGCAGGATATTGCTTTGCGTTGAACCCGTTTCGACGGGCTGCACGCGAATGAAATGATAGAGCGGTGCCGCGGCGGCGAAGCCCAGCGCATCAATGGCCAATCCCCAGCCGGGACCGACAGCGCTGATTAAAATACCGCCCAGCGACGCGCCGATTACCGTCCCGCCATAAATACCGGCCTGAAGAAAGGCGTTGGCCTGACGCAGGTTCCGGGCGGGTACCGTCTGGGGAATGAGCGCGGATGAGGCCGGTAAAGCAATGCCGGCAGCAGCGCCATTGATGGCGCCAAGCAAGGCCAGTCCGATGACCGTCGCCGACCCGTCCAGTACCGACCAGGCCACAATAGCCTGTGAAAGAGCCGCCACCACGGAAGAGGCAACTAACACCCGGCTACGGGAATAGCGGTCTGCTAACACCCCGCCCAGCAGCAGGAAAAGTACGTTGAAGATCGACCGGGACGCGACAACGATACCCAGATCGGAGACCGATCCCCCGATATCCAGCACCGCAAAAGCCAGGGCGATAGGAGCGATACCATTCCCCAGCACGGTGAGGAAGCGAGCAGAAAACAGATAGCGAAAGGCGGAGAAATGAAAGGCACGGACGTTTTTATGAGGCGTTTTCATGGAGTCAATGGCATCGGGTTCGGGAGAGGCATTATAACGGAACGGCGTTTCAAAAACATCCGTTCGCGGTTATACCCTCACATGATGGCTGGTGAGTGCGCCATTGACGTAGCGATAGATCATCAGCCCTGGCGCGTCCTCGGCGGGAGGAACCCGATCGCTACCAAACCAGACCGGATTAGCCAGGCACACAGAGGCACAAATATGTGCTGGTATGCCCGCAAACATCCCGGCCACCGGTCTGTGTACGTGTCCTGAAGCCATCGCAAGCGGTCTGGTCGCCGCGCGGTGAATCAGGGCCTCCAGCCGATCCAGCCCGTTGCACAGGGTCTGATCCAGGGTCGGTATGCCGGAGGGAAAAACATGATGATGCAGGAACAGAATGGATGGTAAAGCGTCGGCCCGGTTGAGCTGCTTCTCCAGCCAGCCCAGATGCCCCGTCACAGAGCCGTGATCGTGTCCCTCCACCGTTGTATCAAGACCCATCAGACGCAGACCACCAACCTCGAGAACGGCATGCAGCGCGCCATCACAGGTATCGTTACCCCCTGTCTCATCACGCCATACCGCGCGCATAAGGCCACGATTGTCTGAGTTACCCGGCAGTATTAAAGAAGGATAATGCTCCTCAGCCAGACGGGCGGCAATCTGTTGATACCCCTCAAGCCAATCGTCGTCGGTTAAATCCCCGGAAAGCACCAGCGCGTCAGGCTGGAGTTGTCTCAGCCACCTGAGTACCCGGTCAAAGCGGGCCAGATGATCGTTATCGGGAGCGGCGTGAATATCTGAAATCTGGGCTATCAACATCGCGTTTTCCTTAAGCCTGGGAACCCGTCAAGGCGCTTGCTGGCCCCCTGCTTTTCTTGTACCCTCCCCGCTTTTAACCCCTTGCCAGAAAATAAAAGGATGCCTGTGACAGCACACCCTTCTAAAGATCCTTTGCATGGCGTCACGCTGGAGATGCAGATCAATGCTCTGGTGGCGTGCTACGGTTGGGCGCAGCTGGGAAAGCTGATTAAAATCAACTGCTTTAACAGCGATCCCAGCGTCAAATCCAGCCTCAAATTTTTGCGCCGCACCCCGTGGGCACGCGCCGAAGTCGAAGCCCTCTATCTTGACTCCCTGGACGATCCCGCGCCGACCGACGTCGACGACGAGACCACCAGCCCGTGGGAAAGAGCACGGGCTGGCAAGTAACCCCGCGCGTTAAGGCCGCCGTAACAGCACGATGCTGCGGCCTGGCAGCGGGAAATCAGTATCCGGGAGCACTGCCTGCCCCATCTGCTCATCCCCTGCCGTACTCAGCTCCAGCACCCAGCCATCCTGACCGCATTCCGGGATTCGGAACGGCACCGACCCCTCGTAGGGGTTGATTAACAGCAGCACCTCCTGCCAAATTCCCGGCTGATCGTGCAGATCGGGCCGGGTGAGATACAGCCCAAGGGTCGTCCCCTCGTCCCAGTGCTCCGGCAACTGTGGCCCGCCACCCGCGTTAAACCACTGGATCTCCATTCCGTCACGCCAGCTTTCGCGGCGTAACAGCGGCTGGCTGGTGCGCAGCTCAATCAGATGTCGAGTGAACTTGCGCAGCGCCTCGGCGCTTTCCGGGAGGTTTTCCCAGTGTACCCAGCTGATCTCACTGTCCTGACAGTAGCCGTTGTTGTTACCCAACTGGCTACGGCCAAACTCATCCCCCGCCAGCAGCATCGGCGTGCCGTGAGAGAACAGCAGCGTGGTCAGGAAGTTACGTTTCTGCTGTTCACGCAGGGCGTTGATCTGCTCATCGTCGGTTGGCCCTTCAACGCCATAATTCGATGACCGGTTATCATTGTGGCCGTCGTTATTATCCTCGCCGTTAGCCTCGTTGTGCTTCTCGTTGAAGGAGACCAGGTCGTTCAGGGTAAACCCATCGTGAGCGGTAATGAAGTTGATGCTGGCCCACGGGCGACGCCCGCGCTGGTCATACAGATCCCCGGAGCCGAGCAGGCGTGCGGCAAAATCGGACGAGACGTTATCGCCGCGCCAGTATTCGCGCACGGTGTCGCGGTATTTATCATTCCACTCGCCCCAGCCCGGCGGGAAGCCCCCTACCTGATAGCCACCAGGGCCGATGTCCCACGGCTCGCCAATCAGTTTGAGCCGCGAGAGGAGCGGATCCTGCATCATGGCATCGAAGAAGCCGCCGCGCTGATCGAACCCTTCCGGCTCGCGGCCAAGAATGGTGCCGAGGTCAAAACGGAAGCCGTCAATATGCATCGACTCCGCCCAGTAACGCAGGGAATCCATCACCATCTGCAGCACCCGTGGGTGCGAGGTATTCACCGTGTTACCTGTACCGGTGTCGTTCACATAGTAACGGTGCTGACCGGCAATCGTGCGGTAGTAAGAGAAGTTGTCGATCCCCTTGAATGACAGCGTCGGGCCAAGCTCGTTACCCTCGGCGGTGTGGTTATACACCACGTCGAGGATCACCTCGATACCGGCATCGTGGAAGGCGCGCACCATGTCGCGGAAGCCCTTGATGCCGTTCGGGCCGCCATAGCGTGACGCCGGGGCGAAGAAGTTAAGGGTGTTATAGCCCCAGAAGTTCTTCAGCCCGCGATCCAGCAGATGCTGATCGTCCGGGAAAGCATGCACCGGCAACAGTTCAACCGACGTAATGCCAAGACTCTTGATGTAATCCACCGTCGCTTTGTGCCCCATCCCTTCGAAGGTGCCGCGCAATTCAGGCGGGATCGCCGGGTTAAGCTGGGTAAAGCCTTTCACATGGGTTTCGTACAAAATGGTGCTGGACCAGGGCACCGCCGGGCGGTGCGGGTCCTGGCCGTCGAACACCCGCGGGTCAACAACCCGGCATTTTGGGGTATAAGGCGCGCTGTCGCGGGTATCAAAGCTAAGATCAAGCTCGTCATGCCCCAGCTCATAACCAAAATGGGCGGGGTTCCAGATAAGCTCCCCGGTCAACGCCCGGGCATAAGGGTCAATCAGTAACTTATGTGGGTTAAAGCGGTGGCCATTTTCAGGATCGTAAGGGCCATAGACGCGGTAGCCGTACAACGCACCCGGTTTCAGATCCGGGACATAGCCATGCCAGACTTCATCGGTGTATTCCGGTAACTCGAGACGGGCTATTTCAGATTTACCACTCGGGTCAAACAGACACAGCTCAACACGTTCGGCGCAGGCGGAAAAGAGGGCAAAATTCACCCCTTTGTCATCGTAATTCGCCCCAAGGGGATAACTTTGCCCTGCCTGAATTTCATAAATTTTGTCATATGCCATAGAGTCTCTCCCTCGAACAGTAATAATCATCAGCCGCAGGCCAGTAACACCCGCCAGCAATCCTGTGCTTCATTCAAATGCAGGCTTTCGCCTAAGGTCAGGGTTTCACCACTGAAACAATCCCGGTAGCGGCGCCCGGCCAGTTCGGGAGGAAGAACCACCTCTGTCGCGCCCCACAGGGCCGCCCCGGTAACAGGAAACGTCTGTGCGGCGTTCGCCAGCGCCAGCCGCGGTGCCACCACAATCAGCACGTCATCGTCATCGATGCGGGCGTAGGCAATCGCCTTATCCGCCCGTTCGCCACGGGTCAGCAGCGCAACATAGCTGCCCAGGCGGAACAGCGCCGGTTTGCGCTGGCGCAGATGCAGTAGCGTGCGGGTGACAGACAGCTTTAACTGCCCGTCCAGCCAGCTCGCCTCCTGGGCGGCAATGTGAGGGTCTGCCGTATCCAACTGCTGACGAAGCTGGTCGAAATCTGGCTCGCGGCGGTTATCAGGATCGACAAGGCTAAAATTAAGCCCCTCGCTGCCCTGATAAACATCCGGCACCCCCGGTGCGGTGAGTTTGATCACCGTCTGGCTCAGGCTGTTCACCAGCCCGGCGCGAATAAACGGACGTAACGAGGAACTGAAGTCCTGCAGGAAGTCCTGATTGTCCGGGGACAACAGATGGCGGGCATACTCCAGTACCACCGTTTCATAGGCTTCGTTGCTGTCCACCCAGTCGGTGCGCAGCTTGGCCTCGCGCAGCGCCTTCTCGACAAAAGCCAGGAAGCGCTCTTCCAGGGCATTCAGCCCCGCCGCATCCTGCGGGTCCAGCTCCGGCGGCCAGACACCCGCCAGCGCCTGATAGAGCATCCAGGTATCGGCACCGCGCGGCGCCGTGCCATCATTCAGAAAGCGAACGTGGGTCTGGTTCAACTGCTGCCAGCGGGCCACGCATTCCGCCCATACCTCCGGCGCTTCGGTCAGGGAATAGAGCCGGGCGCGGGCATCTTCTCCACGTTTGGTGTCGTGGGTCGAGGTGCCGGAAAGCGCATCCGGCTGACGGTCACGTCGCGCGGTCATCTCGGTGTGGAAGCGCGTCAGCGAGAAAGCCTGCGGTACCGGCTCGGCCCCCACCTCGTTGAGTGCCAGATCCATGTGCTGACGGAAAAACAGCGTATCCTCCACCGACTTCGCCATCAGCGGCCCGGTCAGCTGCTGGAAACGGGTGCGGAAATGCGTGGCGGTATCGCGGGCCTCCTCAGAGACTTCGCCGGTCAAAATACGCATCAGCAGCGCGATGGCGTCAGGATCGGCGCTGATTGTGGCGACCACGCTGTTCAGCAGGCGCATATCCGCGGCAGACATCCCCTGCGCCGTGCCGTAGGTGCGGTACACCGGGAAGGCCACCAGCAGCTCGCGCAATGCCAGCCGCAGAGGCTCCTCTTCCACCTGGACGCCTTCCGTTTCGGCCAGGGTTTTCGCCAGCTTCAGCAGGGTAGAAAATTCCCCGGCGAAGTTTCTGTCCACCATCAGCAACCGCGCGTCGCGCAGTTCGTCGTGCATATCGACCGGGCGGCCCATCACCTTGTCATAGGCCTGGCGCAGGCTGTCGATTTTGTCGTCATCTATCAGCACCTCTGACAGCGAGGCGATAAATTCGTAGCCGGTAGTCCCGGAGATCGGCCAGTCGGTGGGCAGGTTCTCGCCCTTACTGAGGATCTTCTCCACCGTGATATAGCAGTCGGCACCTGCCTCCTGACGCAGACGTTGCAGGTAGGCTCGCGGGTCGGCCAGCCCGTCCACGTGGTCAATACGCAGCCCGTCCACCGCTCCCGAACGCACCAGGGCAAGGATCAGGGCATGGCTGTCATCAAACACCGCGTCGTCTTCAACCCGCACGCCCACGAGGCCAGTGATTTCGAAGAAGCGACGCCAGGAGAGTTCGTTCGGCGCATCTCGCCAGCTGGTAAGCCGCCACGGCTGCTGGTCGTGCAACCGGCTGATAGCCGCGGGATCGCTGAGGCTCAACACCTCCTCTTCGCGCCCTTGCCAGCTGTCGGGCGTCAGCGGGTAGAAGTTGTCGAAATAGGCCAGCGCGGGTTTGCCGGTGTTGGGATCGCGCTGCACGCTGATCTCACCGTTCGCCAGCACCACTTCAAAATCATCCCCCAGAAACGGCAGCGTCAGACGGCGCGACCAGTCGATATCAAAATGACGGGCGTAGCGACTCTTTTCCCCATGCTCAATCACATCACGCCACCAGGCATTTTCCAGCGAGGTGGACATGTGGTTCGGCACAATATCAAGGATCAAACCCAGCCCGGCCGCCTTCAGGGCGCTGACCAGCCGCTCAAAACCGGCCCGGCCTCCGATGGAGGGGTCAATCTCGTTAGCATCGGTGACGTCATAACCGTGCGTCGAATCCCGGGCGGCAGTAAATATTGGCGAAGCATACAGATGGCTGATGCCGAGCTGTTGCAGATACGGCACCAGACTGGCGGCACGATCAAAGGTCATGCCGTTACGAAACTGAATACGCCAGGTCGCTGTGGGGATCATCAGGTCGGTTCTCCTTGTGCAAAACGTACAATAACGGTGTTCGCGAGCAGTTCCGTGCGGCCTTCAGGCCAGGCAAACAATGTTTCACCCGCTATCTCGGGCATCGTCTGCGGCTGATCACCCGTATTAAGTGCCAGCGACAGCGTACCCTGTGTAAATGTCCAGCTCACCACCACGCAACCCGGGGCCGTTTTTATCACCCTGCCATTCCCGCCCTGTGCACCGGCCAGCAACGGCACAATAGCCCGCTGGCGCAGCTGCAACAGCTGCTGGGTAAAGCGCAGCCAGTTCTGGCCGTCAGGCTGGTTGAGTTTGTCCCAGTCGAGTTTCGAACGGGCAAAGGTCTCAGGGGCATTCGGATCCGGTACGGTCTCGTCGTGATCGCTAAATTCTTTGGCGCGCCCTTCCCGCACTGCCCGCGCCAGGTCTCCGTGAAAATCGGTAAAGAACAGGAACGGCTGGGTTTCACCGAACTCCTCACCCATAAACATGAGGGGGATATGCGGCGACAGCAGCAGCGCAGCCATCAGTACTCGGGTACGCTCTTCCCCAATGAGACTTAACAAGCGATCGCCCTGAGCACGATTACCAACCTGATCGTGATTCTGGATGAAATCGACGAAGGCCGCTGGCGGTTGAGCGGTACTTTTCACACCCCGGATTTCACCGGTTTGCGGGGAACGTTCCCCCTGATAAGCAAAGCCTTCCGCCAGCGCCCGCGCCACCCATTGTTCGGGTTTTTCAGCAAAATCCTGGTACCAGGCGTGGGTTTCACCGCTGGCCATGACGTGGACGGCATTGTGCAGATCGTCATTCCACTCCCCGGTGAACAACGGCACGCTGCCGTCCTCCTCACGCGGATGAAGAAACACCACGTTGCGGCTGTCTTCGGTGGTCAGATGCACCGGCCGGTCGGTAATGGCAGCGCGAATGCGGGTGGCGATCTCAATTAACACGTGCGGCTCGGAGGTGTCTTCGATCTGGTCGATGGCGTCAAAGCGCAGGCCGTCGAAGCGGAACTCCGTCAGCCAGTACAGCGGCGCATCGACAATAAACTGACGCACCGGGGCCACGTCATAGGCGATGCCGTTCCCCCACGGGGTCATGCGTTCCGGGTGGAAGAAGTCCGGGGCCAGCTTCGGCAGGTAGTTACCCTCCGGTCCGAAATGGTTAAGGACAATATCCAGCACCACCGACAGCCCCAGACCGTGGGCGGTATCGACAAAGGCTTTCAGCTCATCCGGCGTACCGTAGGCACTGTGCGGGGCATACAGCAGTACGCCGTCGTACCCCCAGCCACGGTTGCCTCCGGCCTGGGAGACCGGCATCAGCTCAATCATGGTAATGCCGAGCGAGGCCAGGTACGGCAGTTTGTCGGCGGCCGCGCGGAAGGTGCCCTCAGGGGTAAAGGTCCCGATATGAAGCTCATAGACCACGCTCTCTTCCCAGGGGCGGCCTTGCCAGTGGGTATTGCGCCAGACATAGCTGTGAGGATCGCACACCAGCGAAGGGCCGTTGACATCCCCTTGCTGCGCGCGGGAGGCCGGATCGGGTACTGCGGAGCCGTCAGGCAGGATAAAACTGTACGCAGAACCTGGGGCAACGTTGTTGACCGTCAGTTCAAATCCGCCGTCGCCGGTCGGGTTCATCGGCAGCGTTTCGTCATTCAGGCGCAGGGTTACGTGCTGCTGACCGCTGGCCCACAGATGAAAGCGAACGTTGTTCGCATCGCTATATTCACAACCCCAATACCTAATAGATTTAGCAGTCATTCCATCACCTCGTTTGACCCGTGATCCTCGGGTTACCTGCGTTTATCACTAAGCAGAGGGAAAAAGAGAAAATGCGCAGGCATGACGCCGCGCATGAACTTCAAGCATAGACCAGGAAAGTAATGTGAGATGAGTCACTTCGACAGGAACAGAAGGAGGGAGATAAATCCCCTCTCCCCGTTGAGGAGAGGGTCAGGGCGAGGGAGAACCGGCCGCACCCGCAAGCCGGAAGCAGTGCTCTTATGTTATGCCGGTTCCGGCAGTCTGAAGCTGGCGATGCTCTGGGTAAGATGCTTCGCCTGCTCTTCCAGCGAGGCAGCAGCGGCCGCAGACTCCTGCACCAGGGCGGCGTTTTGCTGGGTCACGCCATCCATCTCGGTCACCGCCTGGCCGACCTGGCCGATTCCGCGGCTCTGCTCTTCCGAGGCCACCGAGATCTGCTCCATCAGCGTGTTCACTTTATTGACCGAGTTAATGATGGCATGAATCACTTCCCCTGAGCGATTCACCAGCTGAGAACCGTTTTTCACGCTGGAGACCGACTGGGCGATCAGGTTTTCAATGTCCTTCGCCGCCATGGCGCTCTTCTGTGCCAGGGTACGGACTTCGGTCGCGACCACCGCAAAACCGCGCCCTTGTGTGCCGGCCCGGGCGGCTTCCACCGCGGCATTCAGCGCCAGGATATTGGTCTGGAAGGCGATGCTGTTGATCACGCTGGTGATGTCTTCGATACGCTGGGAGTTGGCCGCGATGGTGTTCATGGTCTCGATCACCTCGCGGGTTACCGCCTCCCCGGTGCGGGCGTTGTTCACCGCATCCTGCACCAGCTTACCGGCCTGATACACATTGTCGGTATTATTGGCAACGGTGGCGCTCAACTGCTCCATGCTGGCGGCGGTTTGCGTCAGGGCTGAAGCTTGTTGCTCGGTACGTGAGGCCAGGTCGATGTTGCCCGAGGCGATCTCCTGCGAGGCGTAGTTAACGGTACGGCAGGCTTCGCGCACCTGAGAGATGGTCTCCAGCAGGGCCAGACGCATCTGCTCCATCGACCCCATCAGCAGGTCGATTTCGTTATTCGAACCCGCCTTTTGCGGCACGGCTTCCGTCAGTTGTCCGGCGGCAATCTGGCTGCAGTGTTCCCGGGCGAGGTTGATTGGAGCAAACACATACCGCTTCATCAGGACGCTCACCCCGATAATCACCACCACAAAGAGCGCGGCAAAGGCGGCAATAATGGTTAAGCCGGAAGCAAAATGCGTGCGTGCATCGTCATTCAGCTGCTTCGCGTATTTCTGATGCACAGACAGTACCTGGTCGAGAACGATTTCATACTGGCGGTCGAGCCGGGAAATCTGCGGGATCAGGGCATTGAATTTTGCCGCATCGTGCGCCGAGGCCGCGTCGATCAGCGGGGACAGGCCTTCATTGCGATAGGCGAGCCAGGCGTCGTCATAGTCCTTCACTAACGGGGCCTCATCTACCAGGCGCGGCGCGTCGTTAAAGGCGGCGAAAGCGCCATCCGCTTTGGTCAGGGCAAGTTTTACCGAGTCCAGCTTCTCCGCAAGACCCGCAGTATCGCCACTCTCGACCTGCTTCATGTACTCCATCACCCGCACGCGCAGGGTACGGCTGTGGTTAATGGGATCGATGATGGATAACACCACCTGAATCTCTTTATTCACGTTATCCAGAGAATCATTGCTTTTAATGGCCAGCCAGACGTTGGTTGCGGCACTGGCAACAAAGAAAAACAGTAAGGCAAGAAGAATGGCAAGGGACGACTTTTTTAACGACATAACTACCTCAGAAATAAAACGGTCTGAAGTGTTATCGGCATTTGCCCCTTAATATTGAATTAAAGTTATTTATTTATGCGAACATCAATAATGTCGTTAATACTTATTTAAATCATTATATTGCGCAACAGGGCCGGATATTTCGGCCCTGTTAAACATTGAGATTTTTTATCTGTTTAGCGCTTGATTATCTGTTGCAGCGTTAATCGCTCAAATATTCATCACGGGTAAATTGCGGCCAGTGAATTTCTCCCACACCATTTAATTTAGGCCGGGCGAATAAAAAGCCCTGAAAACGCTTGATGCCTGCCGACTCCAGCCAGCACCACTCTTCGATTTTCTCGATGCCCTCTGCCACCAACGCTATCTCCATATCGGTACAGCAGCTGATGATCGACTTCACAATCGCCTGCTTCGGGCCGCTTAAATGAATGTTGCTAACAATCTCGCGATCGATTTTTAGCTTATCCGGCTGGAAACGGGTCAGCAGCGACAGCCCGGCATAGCCTGACCCAAAATCGTCAATGGCCAGGCCGATCCCCGCCGCCCTTAATTGTTTGATGGCGCTATTAAACTGGTTAAACCCGGAGATCATTTCGTTTTCGGTCACTTCAATCACCACCTGCTCCGGCTGCAAACCGTGGGCGAGGATCTGATCCATCAGAAAATCGACGGCGTGGGGCACATTCACCAGCGACATCGGCAGCAGGTTAATGGCAATTTTATGATCGCCAATGTCGATCTTCTCGGCCAGCGCAAAGGCATAGGCTTTGGTCAGCAGATCGACCTCGTACACTTTGTCCTGATCCAGAGCGTTAAAGAACCGCTCCGGGCTACCGCCGTCGTTACCGCGAATAAGCGCCTCGAGCGAGGAGATTTTTCCCTCGGTAGGTTCCACGATCGGCTGCAGGGCAAACTGGCAAATTTGATTCTCAATCAGCCCGTTGATGGTTTTGCCGAAAGGCATATGCTCCGGGACCATCGTCCATTTTTCAGGCCGGAAGTTTAACTCACCCGCCGTCTTTTTGGGCTGGATAATAAAAGTCTGAATGAATTTAAATACCCGGTCTTGCGCCGCCAGATAATTGTCCAGCTTGCTGTAGCGCAATACCGAAGACAGGACCGATTTTGGCGTGTCGACCCGCAGATCGAACAGCAGCATACCGACGTTTTCGAAGCGTCGGCGCGGGCCGTAATCACGCATCAGTTCCACCACGCTGTCGTGACGCTTGTCCTTGCTGATGCGCGCGAATAACGTCTCAATGACCTCTTCAGACCCTTCGAGGATCTGCAGGAAATCGCTCCCGTTAAACAGCAGAATGCCCGTGACATCCAACAGGGTATTGCTCTGTTTGGCCTTTTCAACAAGTGCGAGGAGGGATAAGGATTTACAGGACGGATTTAACTGGCTTTTGTAAATGAGAGTGGTCAGCACAGCTATTGTTCCCGAAAGATGGTTAGGCTTTTTAAACACTTGTTTAGCATACATTACATTCATGGACTAATAGTATTAAAAAGATATATCAGCAAAGAAACGATTCGGCTCAAAAATAATCAAAGTGCCGGTTAAATGTCGGCGGAGGTGTTGATGAAACGAACGTTGTGGCTGCTGCTCTGTTTACCGGGGTATGCGCTGGCTGCTCCGCTGGTGCCTCCCGTTGGTTTTACCCAGCCGTTGCCGCACACGGCATCGGGCGGCTGCGTGACCCTGCCCGCGCCCTACACCGCCCCCCTTACGTTGCGCAGTAAATATGAAGGATCCGACAGTGCCCGCGCCACGCTCAATCCGCAGGCCGAACAAGCATTCCGTGCCGCGACTAAGCCCATCGTCGGCTTTGAACGTGGGATCTCGAAAATGGTCTGGCGCTATAAACAGAGCGGGGATCCGCGAACCTTACGTTGTATTCTGGAGGGCTACGCGACATGGGCCGACGCCGGGGCGTTACTCTCCGGGCAAACCAGCCACACCGGCCGTGCAATGCGTAAATGGGCGCTGGCGACGCTGGCCAGCAGCTGGCTGGAGCTGAAGTTTACCCCAGGAACTTCCCTTGCCGGGCAGCAGACCACTGAACGCTGGCTGGGCCAGCTGGCGGATCGGGTGGTACAGGAGTGGGATGGCCTGCCGCTCAAAAGCACCAATAACCACAGCTACTGGGCGGCATGGGCGGTCATGGCCAGCGCCGTGGCGCTCGACCGTCGGGATCTGTTCGCCTGGTCGTTGAAAGAGTACCGCATCGCCGCCGGACAGATTGCCGCCGACGGCACGCTGGCAAACGAACAACGCCGTCGCGAGCGGGCGCTGGCCTATCATAATTATGCCCTGCAGCCGCTGGTGATGATCGCCAGTTTTGCCGCGGCGAATAAGGTGGATGTGACGCACGAGAACCATGGCGCGCTGGCGCGGCTGGTGAACTATGTGTTGCAGCAGAAGGATGCCGATCTCGAATGGCTGGAACCCTGGTGCGCCCTGTCTCACTGCAGTTCAGTGACACTGTCACGCTTGGATACCAGCCGTCCGTTACAGGATCGCCGCCTCGGCGGCAACCTTACCCTACTTTATCAGCGTTAAATCTGCGCCATCCCGCCATCCACAAACAGCTCGGCGGCGTTGATAAAGCTGGCGGCATCGGAAGCGAGGAACGCCACCACTTTTGCTACCTCTTCCGCTTCGCCAATGCGTCCCAGTGGGACAGTCGCGGCTAACGCATCAAACAACCCCTGGCGCTGATCTTCCGGCACCAGCTCTCCCAGACCTGGGGTTTTAATCGGGCCAGGGCTGACAACGTTGACCCGGATCCCGCGCCCCTGTAAATCCAGCGCCCAGGAGCGGGCAAAATTCCTCACTGCCGCCTTGCTGGCACTGTAGACGCTGAAGTTAGCAGTGCCTTTGATGGAGACAGTCGAGCCGGTAAGGATCACCGACGACCCGGAGACCAGCAGCGGCAGTGCTTTCTGCACGGTAAAGAGCACACCGCGTACGTTAGTGGCAAAGATACGGTCAAAATGTTCTTCTGTGATGGCACCCAGCGGCAGCATATCGCCACCCCCCGCGTTGGCGTACAACACATCCAGCCGCCCGGCCTGATCCGCGATCTGTGCATAAACGGTATCAAGATCCTCAAGGCGTGAGGCGTCGGCGCGGATGCCGGTGACCTGCCCGCCCAGGCTGGCGACGGCGTTATCCAGTTCTGCCTGGCGACGTCCGGTGATGTATACCTTCGCGCCCTGAGCGGCCAGCTCTTTGGCGGTTGCCAGACCGATACCGCTGGTACCACCGGTGACGAGAGCGACTTTACCTGCTAATACTGTGTTCATCTGATTTACCTTGTCTGTTGTTGGTGTGGATGCACTGTAACGCTTGCGGGATTAGGGAAAAATCAGCAAAAATGGAAATCACTTTTTCCCTGTGGCAATAATCCACCCGTTCGTGAGCGCCTCCCGATGGATCAGTTAATGGCAATGCGCGCCTTTACGCGCGTCGTGGAAACCGGCAGTTTTACCCGGGCAGCAGACTCGCTGAATATGCCCATTGCCACGCTCAGTAAACTGGTTAAGGCGCTGGAGGCGCATCTGGGCGTGCTGTTGTTACAGCGCACCACCCGACGGGTGACGCCCACCCCGGAAGGACAGGACTATTACGAAAAAGCCCGGCGGGTGTTAATTGACATCGAAGATATCGACACCTCGTTCAGCGCGATCAAACAACAGCCGCAGGGTCATTTGCGTATTGATGTGGGTGGTTCGACGGCGCGGGACGTGCTGATCCCGCTGCTGCCAGACTTCATGCGCCGTTATCCCGACATCCGCATCGACCTGGGGGTGGCCGACCGTCCGGTGGATTTAATCAGTGGCAATGTAGACTGCGTGATCCGCGGCGGCGCGCTGGGGGACTCCACGCTTATTGCCCGGCATATCGGCAATGCAGAGATGGTCACCTGCGCCACCCCGGACTATCTGAAGCAGCACGGGATCCCCGCCTACCCAGAGGAGCTGCGCAATGGTCATAAGCTGGTGAGTTATCTCTCCCCGGCGACCGGTCGCGCGTTCCCTTTCCGCTTTACGTACAACGACGAAACCCACGAAATCACCCTGCGCCACCATATCGGGGTAAATGAGAGCAACGCGCATCTGGCGGCAGCGGTTGCCGGGATGGGCATTATCCAGACCTTTCGTTACGCCGCGGGGGCCTTGCTGGAGTCAGGGACGCTGGTGGAGATACTGGCGAAGTGGCGTCCACCGCACTATCCGTTTTATGTCGTGTATCCACAAAACCGGCACGTGACGCAGCGTTTGAGAGTCTTTATTGAGTGGCTGGCGGAGGTGTTTCCAGAGGCGGTGAAGGGATAGCCGGGCATAACGCCCGGCGGAAGGATCAGTTCAGGGTATAGTCGAGCGTAATCTCGGCATTCAGCACCTGAGAAACCGGACATCCGGCTTTGGCCTTCTGGATAACGCCGTCAAACTGCTGGGGATCAATGCCCGGGACGGTCACTTTACTCTTCAGGGCAATTTTACTGATCGCAAAGCCACTGTCAGTTTTATCCAGCGACACATCGGCAGTGGTATCAATGCTGTCGGCCGTGTAACCCGCCTCGCCCAGCATCAGGGACAGGGCCATTGAGAAACAGGCTGCATGCGCAGCGCCGATCAACTCTTCCGGGTTAGTGCCTTTCTCCCCTTCAAAGCGGGTATTGAAACCATAAGGTTGCTGATTCAGGACGCCGCTTTCGGTAGAAACCGTACCTTTGCCGCGTTTAATATCGCCAGACCAATGTGCCGAACCGTGTTTGTGAATTGTCATAAGTGTTCTCCTTTTGGCTTACAAGGGGTTAAGTATAGAAGAGAGAATCAGTATTGCCTCAAAGACAGAAGAGTCTCATGACATTGTGCAGTTATTCACCCGCCGTAAAAATATTACGGAACCTGTCAGCCTGCTATATTTTGTTTTTTTAAAGAGGAGTCGCGCATGAATTCACCCGCCCGAGGTATCGACCACATTGGTATTACCGTACCGGATATTAATCAGGCCACGCTATTTTTTGAGCAGGCCTTTCACGCCAAAGAAATATATCGATCCGTAGAGCCTGGCGACGGAAATATTGATCCCGATGCCCAGCAGAAGACATTACGCCTGGTACCCGGCACAGAAGTTCGCGCAATACGTATGCTGGCCATGCCACATGGGCCGGGGATTGAGCTTTTCGAAATGCATGGGCCGGAACAGCAACCACCCGCGCGAGCCTGCGACTTTGGTCTTCAACACTTTGCCGTCTATGTTGATGATTTCGCACAGGCGATAGCACGCTTTACGGCGGCAGGTGGCGAGATGTTTACCGAGCCTAAGGCGCTCTCCTTTCCGGCCGAGCAGGGAGAAGGCAATGCTTTTTGCTACGGGAAAACGCCCTGGGGTAGCGTCATTGAACTGATATCCTGGCCCTCACCCATGCCTTATGAGAAATATACAGACCGGCGTCGCTGGAAGCCGTGATATATCCTTAAAAAGACCAGGATAATGATATTTTTATTTCCAGGAAGAGTCTTACACACAGCGCAATAAAATTTTGCCATTCTGAATGTGCGTTAAGTCATTGCGAACCGGAACATTAAACAGAAAACGACACGGAGGCACTATGTTTACTTATACATCAGCAACTACCCCATCCGCACAGCCAGAGCTGGTTAATGCTATTGCACAGGGTTTACGCGCAGAGTTGGGCGCTGTCACCGAAGATGACATTTTGATGGAACTCACCAAGTGGGTTGAAGCCTCTGACAATGACATCCTCAGTGACATCTACCAGCAGACCATTAATTACGTCGTCAGCGGTCAGCACGCCAGTTTGTAAAAACCTGCTATGCTGGATCTGCAACCTTAGGGGTTACATTTCGTTCGCCTTATCACTATTAACAGGATTGAGGAGCTACTATGAAATCGAACCGTCAGGCACGCCATATTCTGGGACTGAACTACAAACTCTCTAACCAGCGTAAAGTGGTGATTGAGGGCGACAGCGAAACGCAGGTCACCCACGCTACCGGCAGAAAACGCCACGAACCTAAGTAAGTTCGCTACAGGATCCCCGACACCATCGGCATTGCCGGTGGTGTTTTTATTTGTACGTTGCGGTTTTTAACATTCACCTCCTTTATACTATGCCCCTGACATCCCCTGCGGGCACAATAGCGACAATGATCAATACCAGTGCCAGGGACGGATTTCCCAAAATTAAGTGAGTGACATGGACAACAAATCAACCCGACATCGTTCCCTTTATATCCCTTATGCTGGACCGGTTCTGCTGGAGTTCCCCCTGCTGAACAAGGGAAGCGCTTTTAGCATGGAAGAGCGCAGCAACTTCAACCTGCTGGGCCTGCTGCCAGAAGTGGTCGAAACCATCGAAGAACAGGCCGAGCGGGCGTGGATCCAGTATCAGGGTTTCAAAACCGAAATTGATAAGCACATCTACCTGCGCAATATTCAGGATACCAACGAAACCCTCTTCTACCGACTGGTGCAAAACCATCTCGACGAGATGATGCCGGTGATTTACACCCCGACGGTCGGTGCTGCCTGCGAACGCTTCTCTGAAATTTACCGTCGCTCACGCGGCGTGTTTATCTCGTATCAGAACCGCCACAACATGGATGACATTCTGCAGAACGTCTCAAACCACAACATCAAGGTGATCGTGGTGACCGACGGCGAGCGTATTCTTGGTCTTGGCGACCAGGGTATCGGCGGGATGGGCATTCCAATCGGTAAGCTGTCGCTGTACACCGCCTGCGGCGGCATCAGCCCGGCCTACACCCTGCCGGTTGTGCTGGATGTCGGTACGAATAACCAGCAGCTGCTTAACGATCCGCTGTATATGGGCTGGCGTCACCCGCGCATCACGGACGACGAGTATTACCAGTTCGTGGACGACTTCATCCAGGCGGTGAAACATCGCTGGCCGGACGTGCTTTTGCAGTTTGAAGATTTTGCCCAGAAAAACGCCATGCCGCTGCTGAATCGCTATCGCGACGAAATCTGCTCCTTTAACGATGATATTCAGGGCACCGCTGCGGTCACCGTCGGCACTCTGATTGCCGCCAGCCGCGCGGCAGGCAACCAGTTAAGCTATCAGAAGATTGTTTTCCTGGGTGCCGGTTCTGCCGGATGCGGCATCGCAGAGCAGATCATCGCCCAGACCCAGCGGGAAGGGTTAAGCGAAGAGCTGGCCCGCTCGCGCGTCTTTATGGTGGATCGCTTCGGCCTGCTGACTGATGCCATGCCGAACCTGCTGCCGTTCCAGACCAAACTGGTGCAAAAGCGCGAGAACCTGAAAAACTGGGATACCGACAACGAAGTGCTGTCTCTGCTGGATGTGGTGCGCAACGTGAAGCCGGACATTCTGATCGGCGTCTCCGGGCAGACCGGCTTGTTCACCGAAGAGATCATCCGCGAGATGCATAAATACTGCGCGCGTCCTATCGTGATGCCGCTGTCGAACCCGACCTCCCGCGTGGAAGCCACCCCGCAGGACATCATCGCCTGGACCGAGGGCAATGCGCTGGTCGCTACTGGCAGCCCGTTCGCCCCGGTCGTGTGGAAGGATAAAACCTACCCCATCGCCCAGTGCAACAACTCCTACATCTTCCCGGGGATTGGTCTGGGGGTGATCGCCTCGGGCGCCTCGCGCATTACCGATGAGATGCTGATGTCTGCAAGCGAAACCCTGGCTAAACACTCGCCGCTGGTGAATAACGGTGAAGGCCTGGTTCTGCCGGAGCTGAAAGATATTCACGTGGTGTCAAAGGCGATTGCCTTTGCCGTGGGTAAAATGGCGCAGCAGCAAGGGGTGGCGGTGAAAACCTCTGCCGATGCGTTGCAGCAGGCGATTGACGAGAACTTCTGGCAGCCGGAATACCGCAGCTACCGCAGGACCTCAATCTAAAAGCAAAAAGGCAACGTAAGTTGTAATGCCAGTCAGTTAAGCCCGGCGGATTGTTCCGTTCACCTCATGTTCATTAGAACATGGCATTACACAACCCGTGAACGTGACAAGGGGGGCCACCGGCCCCCCTTGTCAATCCCCGCGGCCCCGCAATGAAACCGGTGCTTCGCACTGCGCTCACCTCGACATCCTGTCTCGATTCACTTCTGGCCGCCATCCCTGGCGTCCAGCCCTTGTCATCCGGTCTCCGGTTCGCCGGTTTCAGCGGGGACTCCACCCCCGTGCCACATTCAAACCGCAGAGAAGCTTGAGGGAGCGTGAATCCGGCTGAAAATCGCCGAAGCGTTTCCGTAAGGCCGGGGCGAGGCGCAGGGACGCGCCGAGAGGGCGCGACCTACATGGATGTAGGATCGCGCCCGACCCGAAAGCCTGAAGGAATAAGCTGAGGGCACCGCGAAGCGGCGATTTTCCTGGCCGGGAGCCGGGGTCGCCAGGGGGGAGGCGGCGAGCCCCCCTGGCACGTTCACCGCAGCGGAGGGGGCATAAAGCAGAGGGGCTTTAGTGAACGGAACTTTTCCACTTCAGTCATTGAGAAATAACGAAGTGTTTAACTGACTGGCATTACAACGTAAATTGCTTTTTTTGCTCTCTTTGCGCGTTCAGGTTAGGATGAGGGCATCAAACCGCACATCCCCTCTCTCGCAAATTACTTCTTCTTATTCAGCATCGCCTGTAAATCGGCAAACGGATTATAGGTCGCCACGCCCACGTCTTTTTGCGCGTCTTCGCCAGCCACCACGGTGGTGCCGTACTGATCCGCTTCCGTGTATTTGGAATGCTCATGATCGTGGCAAAACAGACACAATAGTTCCCAGTTACTGCCATCTTCCGGGTTATTGGTATGGTCGTGATCGATATGGTGAACCGTTAACTCACGCAGGTTTGAATAAACAAACTCACGGGAGCAGCGCCCACATACCCACGGATAGATTTTTAATGCTTTCTCGCGGTAGCCGCTTTCCAGCCGCGCGTAGTTTTTAGGGATCAGAGCCATTGTGAAGTTACCTGTGGCAAAAACCTGATTTTACGACAGTGCGCCTGAGAATTCACCTGCGTTCACTGGCGCAATCCCGTGTTTCTGCGCGCTGGCGTTGCGTCACCCACCAGAACACCAGCGCCAGCAAACTGACCGACGCGCCAAGTGTGCACACCCCCTGCCAGCCAAAACGGGCATAGGTGACGGTGGTGCAGATAGCGCCCAGCCCGCTGCCGACGGCATAAAACATCATGTACAGCCCCACCAGCCGGCTATGCGCGTCCGGGCGGGTGCGAAAAATCAGGCTCTGATTGGTGACGTGCAGCGCCTGACCGCCCAGGTCCAGCAGCACAATCCCCATCACCAGCGCCCAGAGTGAAACCTCCATCAGCGACAGCGGCCACCAGGCCAACAGCAGCACCAGGAGCGCTAATCCGCTGGTTTGCCGGGCATACCCCCTGTCGGCCCACTGCCCGGCTCGCGCGGCGGCCAGCGCACCCACCACTCCTGCCAGGCCAAATGCGCCAATCAGGGTATGGGAAAAGTTGTAAGGCGGTGCGCTCAGGGGCAGCACCAGCGCACTCCAGAAGATGTTAAAAGCGGCAAACATCAACAGCGCCAGCATTCCTCTGACCTGCAGGACTTTCTCCTGACGCAGCAACGTCAGCATGGAGGCCAGCAGGCGCGGATAACTGAGCGTGCGTGAGGCCGGCGGCAAGATGGGCAGTCGTCGCCACAGCGGGATCGCAATCCCCAGCATCAGGAGCGCGGCGCAAAAATAGACCCCGCGCCAGCCCGCCAGGTCGCTGACGCCCCCGGCAAAAACCCGTGCCAACAGCAGACCGATAAATACGCCACCCTGCGCCGTGCCCACTACCCGCCCCTGTTCATGAGGGGCCGCGGTGCTGGCAGCATAGGCGATCAGCCCCTGGGTCATCGCCGTGCCCAGCAGCCCGACGGCGAGCATTCCCGCCAGCAAGGCAAGCGTGGACTGCGCCATGCCGACTGCAACCAGTGCGAACGTCAGGGCCAGCATTTGCATCGCCATCAGCCGACGGCGATCCACCCTGTCACCCAGCGGTACCAGAAACAGCAGCGCCAGCGCGCACCCCATCTGTGTGGCGGTGATAACCCCGCCGACCGCCGCGTGACTGATACCGAAATCCCGGGCCAGGGCGTCGAGGAGCGGCTGGGCGTAATAGACATTTGCCACGCTCAGGCCGCTGGCGATGGCGAAGAGCCACGCCAGGCTGGTTGATACACCCGTTCTCAGTTGCACATTCATGCTGTCAGCCTCTTTCGATGTGGTTTCATAATAAAACCATTTAGAGGGTAGGTCAGATGGTTTTAAAATGCAACCACATACTCAGGGTGAGGATTTTCCCCCTGGTGAACGCAGCGCTACCCGGCGAAAATCACGCCTGCTTGCCGGAGATACCAAACCCCGCTACACTCCTTTCATCCATCAACCCACTGAATATAAAAGGAGGCTAATTATGCTGTGCTGTGAAATCTTTGATATTTCACTTCACCTTGGCGATCGCGTCAGCTCAAGCGTTATCGGTTTCGTGCTGCGATAACTTTGGCTTGAGCGAAGACACCCAAGACTGAATCCCTTCTCTCGGGCTTACCGGGTTATCGTCAGCGATGTTTGACGAGGCATTTTCATGCCTGTAACTCTTGAGTAAGCAAATGAGCACATTACTGACTGCACTTTCTCTTCGTGTTGATACTGCCTTTGACACGCTGTTCAACGATCTCACCTTTAGCCTCAAAAAAGGCGACCGCATTGGTCTGCTGGGCGATAACGGCTGCGGCAAAAGTACCCTGCTGAAGATCCTCGACGGCACTGACACGCCCTTCTCCGGCACGGTGGCGCTGGCCGGGCACTGTCTGATGGCGCGGGTGGAGCAACATCTTCCTGAATCTGTTTATCCGTTGACCATGATCGACGCGGTTCTGGCGCAGCTGCCTGTGGCCGAGCGCGAAAGCCTGCGCTGGCGGGCAGAAACTCTGCTGGCGGGTATGGGGTTTACCCCGCAGGACACGTCCCTGCCATCGGCCACCCTCAGCGGCGGGCAGCACACCCGTCTGTTACTGGCGCGGGCGTTGATAAACGAGCAGGATCTATTGCTGCTGGATGAACCCAGTAACCACCTCGACCTGCCGACGCTGCTGTGGCTGGAGCAGTTTCTACAAAACTGGTCCGGCAGCTTTGTGCTGGTCTCGCACGACAGGCAGTTACTGGATGCCGTTACCAATGGCAGCTGGATCCTGCGGGACAAAACGTTGCACTACTTCGCCCTTCCCTGTACCCGCGCGCGTCAGGCGCTGGTAGAGAAAGACGAAAGCGACGCCCTGCGCCATAAAGCCGAGCAAAAGGAGATCGACCGGGTCACCGCCAGCGCAAAACGGCTGGCGACCTGGGGTAAGGTCTACGATAACGAAGATCTGGCCCGCAAAGCCAAACAGATGGAACGCCAGGTGGAGCGGCTGAAGGAGAGCCAGACGGCGCTGACCACCGGCAGTCCCTGGACTTTAACCCTGCGCGGCGATGCGCTGAGGGCCGACCGACTGCTGGAGATTGACGCGCTTGGCGTTCCGCCTGCACCCGGCCTTGCGCCACTGTTCGCGATAGAAAATGTCCGGCTTAAAAGCAGCGACCGGGTGGCGATTGTCGGGCGTAACGGCTGCGGCAAATCCTCTCTGATGCGGCTTATCTGGCAGCAATTCATCGCCCGGGAACTGCATGCGGGGCTGAAGATCCATCCGCGTGTGGCAATGGGGTATTACGACCAGACCCTGCATCAGCTGGCGGATGACGCCACGCTGATTGATGCCCTGGAGCCATTCGCACCCAACCCGCAGGATCGCAAAATGGCGCTGATTTCTGCCGGGTTCGCCTGGGCGCGGCACGGGCAAAAGGTCAGTACGCTCAGCGGCGGGGAACGTTCACGGCTGCTGTTTATCGGCCTGACCCTGGCCCGCTTCAGCCTGCTGATGCTCGATGAACCGACCAACCATCTGGACATGGAAGGTAAAGAGGCACTGGCCGACACCTTGCAACAGTTCGAGGGCGGTGTGCTGCTGGTCAGCCATGACCGGCAGTTAATCAGTCAGAGCTGTAACCGCTTCTGGCTGATTGAAGATGGTCTGCTCAGCGAATGGCATGACGCCGACGCGGTGTTTGCCCGTCTTCGCGACGGCAATGGCCAGAGCACTCTCCCCGCGCCCGTTGCACAGGATGACGATCGGGCAAACCCCGCGGAAGATCTTTTGGAGCGGCTGGTGCTGCTGGAGAGGTTGCTGGAAGAAGATCGGCTGCGTAAGCCGAAACATCAGAAGCCGCAGCTTCAGGCACAGTGGCAGGAGGAGATTGCCGCGCTGACGGCGCAGCTGTAGGAAAATGCCCGGCGGGTAGCCGCCGCCGGGCATCTTGTTACTTCGGCTGATTCGTTTTCCAGGCATCCCATGCCTGTTTGATTTCCTGTTTAGCGGTGGCGGCATCGTTAAAGCCGTTCAGTTCCACCGATTTGCGCCCTTCCGGCAGCTGTTTGTAAACGCGGAAGAACGACTCCAGACGCTGCTGTTCAATCTTCGGCAGATCGCTCAGCTCTTTGATGTCGTCATAGGTCGGGTCAATTTTACTGGCTGGCACTGCCACGATTTTGTCGTCTTTGTCACCGCCGTCGATCATCTTCAGCACGCCAATGGCGCGCAGTTTAATCAGGGTGCCCGGTGCCATCGGGGCGCGGGTGTAGAAAATGACGTCCAGCGGATCGCCATCTCCCGCCAGAGACTGGGTCAGTGAGCCGTAGTTTGCCGGGTAGGCCACCGGCATCGACTGGAAGCGATCGGCCACGATAAAGCCGGTTTTGGCATCCGTTTCATACTTAATAATCCCGCCCGCTGGAATTTCGGTGACGGCGTAAAACTCTTCCGGGTTGTTATCAGGCTGTGGGAATTCGAGGATATTTTGCGCCTGCACGGAAGCCGACAGGAGGACGCTCACTGCGAGAAGTTTTTTTACCAGATGCATTGTCTTGTTAACTCTTCGGTTTTTAAGAAGACCACACCTTACGGGGCTGAAATGTCAGAATAATGACAAATTTCCTACAGAAATATTCCACCCTTAATCATCATGGTTATTGATATTTTCGGCAATCAATACACCTTAAATATCAAATAAATGAATAAATTGTATTGCAACAGACTTGCCAGACAGTTCAAAAACTTTAATCCTTAAGGGGTATGCCGTGCCCCATCAAGCGCCATACCTGCCTCGCAGATCCCTCATTATGAAAATGGAGAAACATATGAAAGCTGCTGTCGTGACCAAAGACCATCAGGTAGAAGTAACCGAGAAAACCCTGCGCCCGCTGAAGCACGGCGAAGCGCTGCTGAAGATGGAGTGCTGTGGCGTTTGCCACACCGATCTGCATGTTAAGAACGGCGATTTTGGTGATAAGACCGGGGTGATCCTCGGCCATGAAGGGATTGGCGTGGTCAAGGAGATCGGGCCGGGCGTGACCTCGCTGAAACCTGGCGATCGGGCAAGCGTAGCCTGGTTCTTCGAAGGCTGTGGCCACTGTGAATACTGTAACTCCGGCAATGAAACCCTGTGCCGCACCGTGAAAAACGCCGGCTATTCCGTGGACGGCGGTATGGCAGAAGAGTGTATTGTCACCGCCGATTACGCGGTAAAAGTGCCGGACGGACTGGAATCCGCCGCCGCCAGCAGCATCACCTGCGCCGGGGTGACCACCTACAAAGCGGTGAAAGTATCAGAGATCAAACCTGGCCAGTGGATTGCTATTTATGGCCTGGGTGGACTGGGTAACCTGGCCCTGCAATACGCCAAAAATGTCTTTAACGCGAAAGTGATCGCCGTTGACGTTAACGATGAACAGCTGAAACTGGCCTCAAGCATGGGGGCCGATCTGGTGGTTAACTCCCGCAGCGACGATGCCGCGAAATTTATTCAGGAAAAAACCGGTGGCGCCCACGCCGCGGTCGTGACGGCGGTGGCGAAAGTGGCCTTTAACTCTGCGGTAGATGCCGTTCGTGCCGGGGGCCGCGTGGTGGCGGTCGGTCTGCCGCCGGAAGCGATGAGTCTGGATATTCCGCGTCTGGTATTGGACGGGATTCAGGTGGTGGGTTCGCTGGTGGGCACCCGTCAGGACCTGACCGAAGCCTTCCAGTTTGCCGCCGAAGGTAAGGTGGTGCCGAAAGTGGCGCTGCGTCCGCTGGGGGATATCAACGCCATCTTTAAAGAGATGGAGCAAGGCCAGATCCGCGGCCGCATGGTAATTGATTTCCGCTCTTAAGTTGAACGCCCGGCGGCGCTGCGCTGTCGGGCCTACGCGTTCCGCCGATCCGCAATCCACTCCTGCACCTCAATCTGAAAAGTATCCGGCGCTTTACGGTACATTTTGCGCGCCAGGTCGAGGATCGTATGCCGCGCCAGCTCCTCTTCCATTCGCTGCTGGGCGCTGTCCATCACCGAGCGCACACCGCACGGCCCGTCGCAGACCCAGGCAGGCGGCGTTTCATCAAACACGGCCAGCCGCTGACGCACTTCCCGACACTCGAACATGTTCTTCTCACCATCGATAGCATGCGCCACATCCAGCACGGTGATCAGTTCAGCAGGGCGGGCCAGACGAAAACCGCCGCCCTTTCCTTCGGTGCTGCTCACCAGCCCGGCGCGTGACAGACGTGTGAAGATCTTGCCCAGGTAGTCATAGGGAACGCCCTGCAAGGCCGCCATTTCTCTGACGCTCATCTCACGGTCGTTACCTTTCGCATCCACCATGGTCATCAGGCTATGAATGCCGTACTCCACACCGGAACTGTAAAAAGCCATGCTTAACTCCGAAGTTATTATTCCAGGTCATTATAGCCGCGTTCCGCGACAGAAAGACAGCCGCAATCCTCTGTGCCCCTAACCTTCTGTTTTTACGACCCGCAGAAAACTAACTCAGAAAGAAGTTGTCGCAGTTAACTCCGACAAGTATAGTTGCAGTCACGTCAGCCACAGGGCCTGATGCGAAAAAGGATCGAAGATGAAGAAGCAAATTTTAATTGTAGGCAGCGGTTTTGCGGGTATGTGGGCAGCGGTGAGTGCGGCACGTCTGGCCGATTTAACGGGAAGTGACGACCTGCAGATCACCGTTCTGGCTCCCCGCCCGGAGTTGCGTATCCGCCCGCGCTTTTATGAAGAGCAGGTTGCAGCCTTTGCCGCCCCGCTAAGCGATCTCTTTGCTGAACTGAATATTCACTTTATTGCCGGAACTGCTGAACGTATTGACGCGAAAGAGAAAAGCGTCTGGTATCGCGATAGCCAGGGCAACGTGACGCTGGCCGCTTACGACCGTCTGATTGTGGCGACAGGCAGTCAGACGCGCCGCCCGGCGATCCCTGGTCTGGCAGAATATGCCTGTGATATTGACCAACTGGAATCTGCCCAACATTTCGAAAATCACCTTGATTCACTGGCGACACGCCCTTCGACGCCGGAACGTAATACCGTGGTGGTGTGCGGTGGCGGTTTCACCGGCATAGAACTGGCTACCGAACTCCCTGCGCGTCTGCGTACCCGTTTTGGTGATGATACACAGACAAAAGTTATCGTAGTTGAACGCGGATCGGTCATTGGCGGTCGTTACAGTGAAGAACTGCGTGGCACCATTGAAGAGGCAAGCCTCGCGCTGGGTGTGGAGTGGCGTCTGAACAGTGAAATCAGCGCCATCGATCCCCACGGCGTCACGCTTAAAAATGGCGAGCGCATTGCGGCCGCCACCGTTGTCTGGACGGCGGGCGTGGAAGCCCATCCCCTCAGCCAACAGATTGCGGGCGAGCGAGATCCCCAGGGGCGCTTAAAGGTCAACGAAAGCCTGCAAGTACCGGCGCACCCGGACGTGTATGCCACCGGGGATATGGCCCATGCCCACACCGACGACCGCGGCAATACGGCGCTCATGACCTGTCAGCACGCCATTCAGTTGGGCAAGTTTGCGGGACATAACGCCGCGGCCAGCCTGTTAGACGTGGCGCCTTATCCCTATCGCCAGGTGAACTATGTCACCTGTCTCGATTTGGGCGGCTGGGGCGCGGTCTACAGCGAAGGCTGGGATCAGAAGGTGAAATCCGTTCGCGATGACGCAAAGAAAATCAAAATCGCCATCACCAACGAGTTAATCTACCCACCCGCTGCCGATCGCGCCGTCGCTTTTGCTGCCGCCGATCCGCTGGCGAAATTTGTCTAGCGTTTGCTTACCGCGCCCCCGGCGCGGTTTTTTTCAGGCTAGCGCCTGTGCGTTAGCCTGTGTCCGGCGGGCTTTCAGATAACCGTAGATCAGAAGCGACGACATCGCGCAGAACGACAGTACCGCCGCAGGCAGGGTCACGTAACTCCAGCTAAAGCCAAGGGTAATCATCATCCCGCCAAAGTACGCCCCAATGGCGCTGCCGAGGTTAAAGGCCACCTGGCCCCCCGCTGCACCGAGCATCTCCCCACCCTGGGCATTTTGCAGAAGCAGGATCTGCAACGGGGCCGACAGCGCAAACAACCCGGCGCAGCAGATAAAGCCCATCACCAGCGAGGCCACAGGCAGCGCACCGAAGGCAAACAACAGCAGCAGCGACAAAACAATCACCAGATCGGTGAGTGCCGCAATTCGCAGCGGGCTGTAGCGCCCGGAGAGTTTGCCGCTGAACAGGTTGCCCAGCACCATGCCAAGTCCCATTAACATCATGATCGCGGTCATCACCCCTTCGGAGAAGCCCGACACGTTGATCATGAAGGGTTTGACGAAGCTGAACCAGGCAAAGACTCCGGCGTTGCCGAACATGGTGGCAGCGAAGATAAACCAGGGTTCCGGCTTTTTCAGGAAGTGAAATTGCTCGCTCAGGCGAGTCTGGGATTTATCAAATGTCTGCGGCACCCAGAGGGCAATCGACACCATGACCAGCAGGTTAAACGCAGCAATCAGGAAGAAGGTATAACGCCAGCTGAACTGATGCCCAAGCCAGGTGCCGAGCGGCACACCCGCCAGGTTAGCCACCGTCATCCCGGCAATCATGCCAGCCACCGCCAGCGTAACCTTACCCGGCGGCGCGATACGCGAGAGGATAATGGTGCCGACGCCGAAAAACGCGCCGTGCGGAAAGCCAGATACCAGCCGCCCGATCGCCAGCATGGTGTACGACGTGGAGAAGGTAAAAATGGCGTTGCCGATGAGGCACAGCGTCACCAGGAACAGCAGGATCGACTTTAAAGAGAACTTCCCGGAAAAAATAGCGATGATCGGTGCCCCAATCACTACCCCAAAGGCATAAAACGAAATCATATTGCCGGCAGAAGGAATGGTGATCCCCACATCCCGTGCCAGCTCGGTTAACACGCCCATAATGCCAAATTCGGCCATGCCCAGGCCAAAGGTGCCAAGTGCTAACGAAAACACCGTCTTTTTCATACCGCGACCACTTGTTAAATAATTGCAACAGCCATTATCGACCAAACTGGTATGGTGAGCCAGTTCAAATCGCGCCGCTGGCCGATTCCTCCATCAATTCGGGCAGGCTGTGAATATTTTCCGCCAGGATGCTCAGGCCTGATTACACTTCAAAGTGTTATGTCTCACCGTACTATCAGAATCACCCCGTAAAGGAAGGCATCATGGCAGATAAAGATAAGAAGAAAAGCAAACCCGTTACGAAGATCGCGCCCCCCGCCCCGCTTAAGCGCACGGAGTACGAAAAAGAGCTGCACCGCCTGCATGTGGAGCTGGTTAAGTTGCAGCGGTGGGTGGTCAGCAAGGGCCTGAAAGTGTGCGTCGTCTTTGAAGGGCGCGACGGCGCCGGTAAAGGGGGCACCATCAAGGCCCTGACCGAACGCGTCAGCCCGCGTGTGTTCCGGGTAGTGGCGCTGCCAGCCCCGACCGAGAAAGAGAAAAGCCAGCTCTACTTCCAGCGCTATGTTCCACATCTGCCCTCCGCCGGGGAAATTGTCATCTTCGACCGCAGCTGGTACAACCGCGCGGGCGTCGAGCGCGTCATGGGATTTTGTACGGAAGAACAGGTAGAGAAGTTTCTCGACGGGGCACCTATCATCGAAAAGGCGATGGTCGATGCGGGCATTATCCTGATCAAATACTGGCTGGAAGTCACCCCCAAAGAGCAGGAGCGTCGCCTGCGCGACCGCATTAACGACGGGCGCAAAACCTGGAAACTGTCACCAATGGACGTGAAATCCTTCAACCGCTGGGATGACTATACCAAGGCCCGTGATGCGATGTTTGCCGCCACCGACACCGCCTGGGCACCCTGGTTTGTTGCCCGTTCCGAGGATAAAAAGCGCGCGCGGCTGAATATTATCTCTCATCTGCTGTCCCAAATTCCCTATAAAGACCTGCCGGAAGAAGAGGTTAAATTACCGAAACGTAAAATCGGCAAAGTTAAACCGACTGCTTACCCGTTCCGTTATATTGACGAGAAGTTCTGACGATTACCGCCCTCTTAATTATTTATTGCGAGGGCGGTTCAGCGTAATTTCACCTGATTTCATCCGATTGCTTTTATCTGGAAGCGTGCTCGCAATACCTGTATTTCCAGGCGACCCGGTCGTACTCTCAATATAACGGTTACCGTAATCCCCCGGAAAGAACATGAGAACACCTGACATCCTATAAAACCCGCTCCGAATCCCTCCCCGGAGCGGGTACTTCACCCGCAGAGCCGCGTAAGCGCAGCGCCACCGGGTGTTACAAGCGACGAGATTACTTCATCCCTTCCCGACTCTCGTTCTGCGCTTCCAGACGCTCCACATCCCGATACCAGCGCGGGTGGTGTTTCTGCGCCCAGCGGCGGCTCACCTTTCCTTCGATCATCCCTTTAATCGAACCTTTGACCCAGAACGCCATATACATATGGATCAGAATGGCATGGATCAAAATAATGGCCGATGTCGCGTGGATCAGCAGACTGTAGCGTACGACCTGCATCGGGAAATAGTGGGCAAAATAGGGACGCCAGATAATCACCCCGGTCACCAGCAGCACGAAAATCATGCTCATGATGGTCCAGAACATCATTTTCTGTCCGGCGTTGTATTTCCCCACCTTCGCGACTTTGTGCTCGTTGCCTTTCAGCACCTCAATAATGCCCTTCAGCCACGGAATATCCTGCTTGTCCGGGATGTTGTGATGGACGAAACGCACGAACATAAACATCAGCGCCACGAAAATCAGCACCCCAAAGAACGGATGCAAAATGCGCCCCATCTGCGGTGTACCGAAGGTTTCGGTCAGCCATTGTAGCGTCGGGAAGAAGAACGAGATCCCGGATAATGACACCAGGAAGAAGCAGATCACCACTGTCCAGTGACAGGCACGGTCAATAAACTTCGTGCGCACGATCATCTTTGACTTATTCATGGTGTTCCTCCTCGTCGTCATCCACCTCTTTGTTCGGCCCGATACCTATGTAGTGATAAATCAACCCGGCAAAGGTGGCGATAAAGCCTGCCGCGGAGAGCGGTTTAAGCGCCCCTTTCCACAGGTTAATGGACGTATCGATCGCCGGGTCCTTCGGCAGATTGTGATACAGCTCCGGCTGGTCGTTGTGGTGCAGCACGTACATGACATGCGTCCCGCCCACTCCTTGCGGGTTGTAGACACCCGCGTTGGCATAGCCACGCGCTTTCAGCTTATCGACCCGCTGCTGGGCAACCTCCAGCATCTCCTTCTTGGTGCCAAAGTGAATGGCCCCGGTCGGACAGGTCTTCACGCAGGCTGGCTCCTGACCAACGCTGACGCGATCCACGCACAGGGTGCATTTGTAGACCCGGTTGTCCTCTTTATTGAGACGCGGCACGTTGAACGGACAGCCCGCGATGCAGTACCCGCAGCCGATGCAGTTATCCTGCTGGAAATCGACGATGCCATTGGCGTACTGAATAATCGCCCCCGCTGATGGGCAGGCTTTCAGACAGCCCGGATCCTCGCAGTGCATACAGCCATCTTTGCGGATCAGCCACTCCAGCTTGCCGTTCTGATCGGTTTCGCTAAAGCGCATCACCGTCCAGGATTTGGCGCTCAGATCTGCCGGGTTATCGTACACCCCGACGCAGTGCCCCACCTCGTCGCGGATATCGTTCCACTCGGAACAGGCCACCTGGCAGGCTTTACAGCCCACGCAGGAGGAGACATCGATAAGCTTTGCCACTTCCGCTTTGTAATCCCGCGCACGAGGCGCGGGCGTAAAGCCGTTGGTGGCGGAGCGTTTGATGACGTCTTGTGTTTCCATCGACATTGATTCGCTCCTTATGCTTTCTCGATGTTGACCAGGAACGCCTTGTACTCTGGCGTTTGCGAGTTGGAATCCCCCACTGCAGGCGTCAGGGTGTTGGCGATATAACCTTTCTGCGCCACCCCTTCAAAGCCCCAGTGCAGCGGGATCCCGACGGTTTCCACCTGTTGGCCGTGAACGTTCAGGGCCTGCAGGCGACGGGTGACCACCGCCACGGCGCGAATAAACCCGCGCTGGCTGCTGACCTTGACACGATCGCCGTTAGCGATGCCTTTGGCCTTCGCCAGGGTCTCGCTGATCTCGACAAACTGTTCCGGCTGGGCGATGGCGTTCAGTCGCGCATGTTTGGTCCAGGTATGGAAATGCTCGGTCAGGCGATAGGTCGTACCGACGTACGGGAACTTATCTTTCTTGCCCATGCGCACGGCATCTTCCTGGTAAACACGTACCACCGGACTGGAGACCACGTTGGGGTGCAGCGGGTTAGTGCCGAGCGGCGTTTCCATTGGCTCGTAGTGTTCCGGGAACGGCCCTTCCGCCAGCTTGTCGATGGCAAACAGACGTCCCAGCCCTTCCGGCTGCATGATAAACGGCCCGGTGTTGCTGCCCGGTGCGGCGGTGTTGAAGTCCGGGATATCGTTGCCAGCCCACTTCGTGCCGTTCCACTGGATCAGCATCCGTTTCGGATCCCACGGCTTGCCGTTGATATCCGCCGACGCGCGGTTGTAAAGCACGCGACGGTTCAATGGCCACGCCCAGGCCCAGCCCAGCGTATTGCCCAGCCCTGACGGGTCGGCGTTATCGCGGTTAGCCATCTGGTTGCCCTGCTCGGTCCAGCTGCCGGTGTAGATCCAGCACGAGGATGCCGTGGTGCCGTCATCACGCAGTTGGGCAAAGCTGCTCAGCAACTGGCCTTTCTTCGCGATGAGCACGCCATTGGCGTCATAGAGATCTGCCAGCGCATAGCCGTTGTTCTCTTTCGCCACCTCTTCCGATTCCGGGTGATCCGGCTGTTTGTAATCCCAGCGCATCCGCAGGAGCGGCTCAGCCCCTTTGCCGCCTTCCGTGCGGTACATCTCACGCAGACGATGGTAAATCCCCGCCAGGATCTCGCCGTCGTTACGTGCTTCGCCCGGCGCATCCTGTCCCTTCCAGTGCCACTGCAGCCAGCGGCCGGAGTTGGCGATGGAGCCATCCTCTTCGGCAAAACAGGTGGACGGCAGACGGAACACTTCGGTCTGAATCGAGGCGGTATTCACGTCATTCATCTCGCCGTGGTTCTGCCAGAAGTTCGAGGTTTCCGTCACCAGCGGATCGATCACCACCATGTACTTCAGCTTGCTGAGACTGGCGACAATCTTGTTCTTATCCGGGAACGACGCCACCGGGTTAAAGCCCTGGCAGATGTAACCTGTGACCTCGCCCTTCGCCATCATGTTGAAATACTTGATGACGTCGTAGGACTGATCCCATTTCGGCAGCCAGTTAAAGCCCCAGTCGTTCTCCTTCTGCGCCGCATCGCCATAGAAGGACTTCATCAGGCTGACGAAGAACTTTGGATAATTACTCCAGTAGTTCACCTGATCAGGCAGCGTCGCTTTTGGCGTGTTCGCCGTCATATAGCTTTGCAGATCCGTCTGTTTCTCGGACGGCAGCGTCAGGTAGCCGGTCAGGCTGGTCGACAGCAAGCCTAAGTCGGTTAAGCCCTGAATGTTGGAGTGCCCGCGCAGGGCGTTCACCCCGCCACCGGCCATGCCCATGTTTCCGAGCAGCAGCTGGATCATCGCCATGGTACGGATGTTCTGCGCCCCGACGGTGTGTTGCGTCCAGCCCAGCGCATACAGGAAGGTCGTGGTTCTGTCTGCCGCACTGGTGGAGGCCAGCACTTCGCACACTTTCAGGAAATCGGCTTTCGGCGTTCCGCAAATGTTTTCCACCACCTCCGGCGTATAGCGGGAGACGTGCTGTTTCAGCAGGTTCCACACGCAGCGTGGATCGGTGAGCGTGTCGTCGCGTTTCGCATAGCCATTTTCGTCGAACTGATAGTTCCAGGAAGACTTATCGTACTGGCGTTTTTCCGCGTCGTAGCCGCTGAACAGCCCGTCTTCAAAGGTAAAGTCTTCCCGCACCAGCAGATTGGCGTTGGTGTAATGCTTAACGTACTCAGCGTTAATTTTGTTGTTTTCAATCAGGTACAGCAGCACGCCGGAAAGGAACGTAATGTCCGTGCCGGAGCGGATTGGCGCATAGATATCGGCCACCGATGCCGTACGCGTAAAGCGCGGATCGACGACGATCAGCGTCGCATCATTGTTGTTCTTCGCTTCCATCGCCCAGCGGAATCCCACGGGATGGGCCTCAGCGGCGTTACCGCCCATGACCATAACGACGTTGGCGTTTTTGATATCAACCCAGTGGTTGGTCATCGCACCGCGACCAAATGTTGGAGCAAGACTTGCTACCGTTGGTCCGTGTCAGACGCGCGCCTGGTTATCTACCGCCAGCATGCCGAGGGAGCGCACAAATTTCTGCGTCAGCATGCCGGTCTCATTACTGGCCGCCGAGGCGCACAGCATCCCGGTGGAGGTCCAGCGGTTTACCGTCACGCCCTGCGCATTGGTCTCGACGAAGTTGGCGTCGCGGTCGGCTTTCATCAGTTTCGCAATCCGGGAGAAGGCCTCATCCCAGGAGAGTCGCTGCCATTTGTCGGAACCCGGTGCGCGGTACTCCGGGTAACGCAGGCGGTTTTCGCTGTGAACATAGTCCAGCAGGCCCGCCCCTTTCGGGCATAACGCCCCACGGCTGACCGGATGATCCGCGTCGCCTTCAATATGATAAATCGACTCTTTGGCGTTCTTCGCGCCATCTCCCAGGCTATACATCAATAGCCCGCATCCCACGGAACAGTATGTGCAGGTGTTACGGATCTCTTTCGCACGCAGCAATTTATAGTTGCGCGCCTGAGCCAGCGCCATTTTAGGAGCGAACCCTAAAGCAGCCACTGTGGTTCCGGCCATACCGCCCGCGCAGATTTTAAAAAACTGTCTGCGACTGACGTCCATCGTTGTCCTCGTTAACTCAATGAGAATTCCGGCGGAAAACTAACAGCAAAGCCCCTGTTTTTTTTGCGGCAAATCAATATCGCTATTTTTCGCCCTCTTAATAGTCAGCGGGTCGCGGTTTTGTTACCGCTAAGGGGGTAACCGCGGGGAGATTAATTCGCGGAAGGTACTGAAACAGTGCTATAAATTTGCCCCTGAAAATGTCATGGCAATGGAAAAATGATGGACAGAAAAAAAGCGACGTTGACAGGGCTGGCGGCCATTGTGCTCTGGAGCACGATGGTGGGCCTGATCCGAGGCGTCAGCGAGGGGCTAGGCCCGATAGGGGGCGCGGCGATGATCTACACGCTCAGCGGTTTACTTTGTCTGGTCACGGTCGGGCTGCCCAACCTGCGGCGTTTTTCGCCCCGCTACCTGATGGCGGGTAGCGTGCTTTTCGTCAGCTATGAGATCTGTCTGGCCCTGTCGTTAGGCTACGCCACCACCCGTCACCAGGCCATTGAGGTGGGGATGGTCAACTACCTCTGGCCAAGCCTGACCATTGTGTTTGCCATTCTGTTTAATCGCCAGAAATCGACGCTGTGGGTGATCCCGGGGCTGCTTATCTCGCTGCTGGGTGTCAGTTGGGTCGTCGGGGGCGATAAGGGGCTTAGTCTGGCGGACATTGCCCAAAACGTGGTCTCGAATCCGCTGAGTTACGGCCTGGCCTTTGTCGGGGCCTTTATCTGGGCCGCTTACTGCACCGTGACCAGTAAATATGCCAGGGGCCAGAATGGCATCACCCTGTTTGTACTGCTGACCGCCCTGACTCTGTGGGTGAAATATGCCTTCAGCGATCAGCCGGAAATGGTCTTCAGCGTGCCGGTGGTGATTAAACTCCTGATGTGCGGCGTGGCGCTGGGGTTTGGCTATGCCTCATGGAACATCGGCATTCTGCACGGCAACGTGACGCTGCTGGCGGTGGCGTCCTATTTTACGCCGGTGCTATCAGCGGCGCTGGCGGCGGTGTTACTGAATGCGCCCCTGTCGTTTAGCTTCTGGCAGGGGGCGATGATGGTGTGCGCGGGGTCGTTGTTGTGTTGGTATGCTACGCGGGCGCGGACGCGCTAAGTTCCTGGACGCGACAAGGAGTAGCGAAAACCACCAGCCGCTTCGGCTGGTGGTCTGATAACAATTACCAGTTGCCGTAAGGGTAATTTTTACCCTTGATAAAATCCTTTATGAACTGATCATATCCATCTGGAATGCTGTAATTAAAATCAATTCGGGTGGGCACTCCCTTACAGATATCCAGCCGATCGCCTGAAAGAGTTACCATGCGTTTTGGCTCTACAGGGACATTTATCCCTCCGGCACTGTCCTGAAGCCAGATCTTCACCTTCCCCTCCGGCGCAAGACCGAACAGCATCGTTTTATACCAGGCGGTTTCTCCTTTTCTGTCTTTTCCTGTCGGGGTCAGCATGATTTCACGTAACGACGGTTTGAAGATGATCTGTGTTTCATAGGTCTTTTTATCAATGATGGAGTCCCAGCAGATCATCATGGCTACGGGCGGATGGCGGGCTTTATTCAGTTCTGCATGCATTCGAACAAGGTTGTTCCAGGTCTCAGCGGTATCCGGATCGCCAGGTGTACCGTCCAGCATCCGGAATCTGTAGACCACATTTCCGCTATCAATAATCGCAGCGTATGTCACGACAGCGTTTAAGGCTCGGGGTGTAAAAAAAGCAAATTCCCATTTTCCATAAGGCATGCTGCCGGTTTCTTCCGGGGTCTGCGGTTCAGAAGCCCGGCAGCCACTCACCAATAGCACCACCGCAAGGGCGATTTTCAGTTTCATACTTTTTTACCATCCATGTTGTTTAGGGTGCGCTGCCGTTTTTCATCCCGGCTACCCAGAAAACCGAGGAAAAAGGCCACAAGCCGACGCGGCAGGTAGTCTGATAACAATCACCAGTTGCCGTAGGGATAGGCTTTATCTTTGATAAATTCCTGAGTCGTTTTGGTATATCCATATCCCTGAAAATGCCTTGTAATTCCCTTACAGATATCAAGCTGATCGCCTGAAAGCGTCACCATGCGTTTTGGCTCTACAGGGACATTTTCCCCTCCGGCACTGTCCTGAAGCCAGATCTTCACCTTCCCCTCCGGCGCAAGACCGAACAGCATCGTTTTATACCAGGCGGTTTCTCCTTTTCTGTCTTTTCCTGTCGGGGTCAGCATGATTTCACGTAACGACGGTTTGAAGATGATCTGTGTTTCATAGGTCTTTTTATCAATGATGGAGTCCCAGCAGATCATCATGGCTACGGGCGGATGGCGGGCTTTATTCAGTTCTGCATGCATTCGAACAAGGTTGTTCCAGGTCTCAGCGGTATCCGGATCGCCAGGTGTACCGTCCAGCATCCGGAATCTGTAGACCACATTTCCGCTATCAATAATCGCAGCGTATGTCACGACAGCGTTTAAGGCTCGGGGTGTAAAAAAAGCAAATTCCCATTTTCCATAAGGCATGCTGCCGGTTTCTTCCGGGGTCTGCGGTTCAGAAGCCCGGCAGCCACTCACCAATAGCACCACCGCAAGGGCGATTTTCAGTTTCATACTTTTTTACCATCCATGTTGTTTAGGGTGCGCTGCCGTTTTTCATCCCGGCTACCCAGAAAACCGAGGAAAAAGGCTACCTGCCGACGCGGCAGGTAGCCTGATAACAATCACCAGTTGCCGTAAGGGTACGTTTTGCCCTTGATAAATTGAGGGGTATCCCCGTAATAGACATAGCCGTTAGGATGCTGAGTTACTCCCTTACAGATATCCAGCCGATCGCCTGAAAGCGTCACTATGCGTTTTGGCTCTACAGGGACATTTTTCCCTCCGGCGCTGTCCTGAAGCCAGATCTTTACCTTCCCTTCCGGCGCAAGACCAAACAGCATCGTTTTATACCAGGCGGTTTCTCCGTAACGGTCTGTCCCTGTCGGTGTCAGCATGGTTTCACGTAACGACGGTTTGAAAATAATCCACGTCTCATAGGTTTTTTTATCAATGATGGAGTCCCAGCAGAACAGCATGGAAACGGGGGGGTGGCGGACTTTATTAAAGATAACTCCGCCATTAGGTGTAGTGTCACTCCAGAACTGTACGGTATCCGGATCACTCTGCGTACTGTCCAACGTCCGGAAGGTCGATACAACTTTTCCGCTGTCGATAACCACTGCGTGCGTCACGATGGCAGGCAAAGCATAGGGAGTAAAAAATGCAAAACCCCATTTGCCGTAAGGCATGCTGCCCGTTTCTTGCGGTGTCTGCGGCTCAGAAGCGCGGCAGCCACTCACTAATAACACCAGTGCGAGGGCGATTTTCAGTTTCATATTTTTTTCCCGTCCATGTCGTATAGGGTGCGCTGCCAGTTTTCATCCGGGCGATCGAGAAAACCGATGATTTCCGCTGCGGATGCACCGCCCTGCGTAAAACCTTTTGTATCCGCAACGATCGCATTCCAGTTTGCCGAGCAGTGAATATATCGCCGGGCGATAGTGTCGATTTCATCCTGGCTAAACGTACCTGAAGCCTGGCCCGAACGAACCGCCTTACCCATTTCCAGGGCTTTGTCACAAAGAGGGAGCAATTCATCGGGAAGAGTCATTGCCGGGTTTACTGGATCGATAGCATTGAACATTACCCCCGCATCTTTCGCCGCTGCATACATGACCCGCAACGCGACTTTTGACCAGTCATTTCTAATGATTCGGTTACGTAGCGTCAGGGCGGCGTAGCTACGTTTCTGCGGTTCGCCGTAGCGGTCCGGCGGCATGCGGTCATCAAACCAGGTTTCTAAAGAAATATCGCTGGTGCGCATAATGGGGGCGACTGCCGGACAGGCGTCCAGCTTATCCAGTTGCTTTCTTGTCTGATGGTAACCCCGCGTTTGTTCGCCGGACTGGCGCAGCGGGACAGTGTCGGTCTCCGGGCGAGTCAGAAAAAGATTTTCTTCCACAGCAGGCAGATAACCTCCGCCAACATCAGAATGCACGCCGGGTAACGCCAGTTCAGGCCAGGCGGGTTTTACGCTGTTCAGAGCGAAGTTAAAACGGCATTCATGGGCCGCAGTGATATGAAAAACCTTATCCGCCACACCCGGGCGTAGCACAAGATTTACTTCGCCCGTATCCGCACTGTGCGGGTTCAGGCCGTTTAGTGGGGTGCCAATCGCGGCTACGGTATCAAAAATCCCGATAAAGCGAATTTTGCCCGCTGGAGTTCCTTTAAACTCTGTGCCCTGCACACCTTCGCGGATTGCAGCAATAATTGCGGGGTCTTCTGAATGAATACGATTGGCAAAGTGACGTGAGGCGGCTGCGCCACGACTGAAACCGAAAATATCAAATTGAAGAGACTTTATAATCAGTTCATAATTTGGTTGTCTTCTGCATATTTCTTGTAAAACCTCCTGTATATTGCGAGCCAGTCGGGATATGGCTATATCCGTTTTAGCAATAACACCAGTGTCTGATATTCCAAACCCTTGCCCAATCAGGCTGTCCGGCTTACCTGCTTCCGTACCTATACCATCAATGTAAATGGCTCTCTGAATATCACTACCCTTGGTTGATATGTCCTTTTTATACAGCGTCTGCAGCCAGTGCACATTCGTGTAATACCCCGTATAGCTAATGGCACCCACACCCGAAACGCCCATACCCTCCCGCGCACATTTTCCCAGAATCGCACCGGCGTCGATGTTATCAAGTTCGTAGCGTTCAGCAATACAGGCTTTTATCATGTTATTGGTATTAATGGCATTGTTGCCCGTACCATCGAAAAACACACCGAGCGTCAGGGTGATTTCTCGTTTTTCTTTTTTGGCAGGGTTGCTGACATTGTCAGAGGTAGCGGCTGAATTTTTTCGTGCGGCCTGCGCATGTTGTTCTGGCTCGCCAACGTTTACAGGTGCACCGGCAACCGTGTTAACCCGTTTATCTTCCCCGGACCAATATACGGCATTCGGGAATGACGTTATTAGCCTTGCCCGGCACGGGCATGTACTGCGGCTATGCAATGTTCCTGCTGCTGCCACGCCATGAATAAAGTAATTAGGTATACCCCCTGCGATATGATAGACCTTACGATCGATACCGCAGGAAACCTTATCGCCGTTTCTGGCCGTCGCAACACCTCCAAAACTATGGTGTTGTGAAGCGGAAAGCACAGTACCGCCACAGGAAGTTTTATCACCCAGACGAATAAAATAACCTATTGCCATAATCATCATCCTTAATAAAGCGAATGAGCAGATTTGATTCATTCATGTTCAAAGAAGAAACGGCGAATATTTACATTTGATTAAAATGGTAATAACGCAATATGGAGAGGTTAAATAATACTCCCCCTGCATTGTTCAGCGCCATCAGAAAAATCATTACACCCAGAATAATTAAATGCCACACAAACAAACGATGGGTTTTGATTGTTATTATTTTTAGGCCCTATTCTATCGACAAAAATCATTGACTGAGAAAATTACAGGATCAAGTAAAAACTGAAGTAATAATAAAACCTTTGCAATCATTAACGGTGAACCCAGATGCCAGCATTATATAATGCCAGTTGATTGATATTCTTCATCATGCTCATTTCACTGATATTCAAACAGGCTGTTTTTACCATCACTCTGGTCCTCTCCCATCAGAGAGAGGGAACCAAATAGCGCCGAATTACAGGCGGGGTAAGACGCAGCCGCCATCCGGCGCTGGGGCTGCGGTGCGGCCTGTTGCCGCTTAACCCTTTACCTCAACTGTTCTGCCGCAGCCAGCTCTGTAACAGCTTACCGTCCTGGCTCATCTCAACATCCTGCCGGACGCACAGGTAATAATCCCGACCATCGTCGATGGGCATATCAAATATTTTCACCAGCTCGCCGCTCTCCAGATAGGGCGCAATGAGTGGCTCACGCATCAGGGCGCACCCTAGCCCCGCCTGCACGCCCGCCAGCGTTAACAGGCCATCTTCAAACATCGGTCCGCTGCGTCGCGGCGGGCGCTTTACCCCCTGCTGGATAAACCACTGCTGCCAGGTCGCGCGCTCCTCATCATGCAGGAGCGGCATTTGTAGCAGCTGTTCGGGGGTATCGATATGTCCGTGCAGGCGCAAAAACGCCCGGCTACAGACCGGCACCATCTGCCCGGAGATAAGCTTCTCGCTCTGGTAGCCTGCCCACTGCCCGTTACCAAAGCGAATCGACATATCCGAGGCATCGCTCAGGTAGTTGCGGTGGTTGGCGTAGACCACATTAATTTCAGTTTGCGGATTGGCCCGCATAAACCCCGGTAGCCGCGGGATAAACCACCCCATGCCAAACAGCGGGATCAGGCTGATGGTCACCTGACGGGTCTGTACCTGTTCAAGCAGATGCTCGGTGGCCTGGCGCAGCACGTTAAAGGCCGCACGAATGGAGCGGTAATAGTCTCGCCCCTGTTGGCTGAGGATCAGCCTGCGTCCCTGACGCTCCGTAAGCGGCATCTGCAGGTACCCTTCCAGCACTTTGAGCTGATGGCTGACCGCTGACGGGGAGATATCCAGCTCCTGCGCCGCCTGGGTCACACTGCCCAGCCGGGCTATTGCCTCGAAGGCCCGTACCGCCCGCAGCGGCGGATCGTTCGCCAGTCGGCTCTCGGCAAAGGCTGGCACCGTCAGGGATTGTTCTGTTTTATTCATATATTGATCTGTCATGGATAATCAGGTTTATCAGCCATTTATCATCATCTTTAAAATCAATCAGATAACGCAAGCTCCAAAAATCATAAGAAAGAATATATGTGTATTTCACAATTTAATTCAATTATTAGATGTTACCCGCTGAAAGAGCAATTTGTCGGGTAGGAACGTTGGACACACTCATACAACAACTGATCAACGGCGTGATGCTGGGCAGCATCTACGCGCTGATCGCGCTGGGCTATACCATGGTGTATGGCATTTTGCGCATTATTAACTTCGCCCACGGCGATATTTTAATGGTCGGCGCCCTGACCACCCTGTCGGGGCTGAATCTCCTCAACAGTTATTTTCCCGCTATGCCGCAACTGCTGCAGCTTGGCTTCGCGCTGCTGATCGCGATGGCGGTCTGCGCCCTGCTGGCGATGGCGGTGGAGCGTTTCGCCTACCGCCGCCTGCGGCATGCGCCGCGGCTGGCACCGCTGATCTCCGGGATTGGCGTGTCGGTGCTGCTGCAAACCGTGGCGATGATTATCTGGACGCGTAACCCGCTGATGTTCCCGCAGATCCTGCCGATGGACCCCATTGCCATCACCGCGGGCAGCGAGGCGCATCCCCCGGCGATTGTTACCGTGACCGGCATGGTTACCGTGGCGCTGGCTCTGATCGTCATGACCGGCCTGTGGCTGCTGGTGGAATACACCCGCCTCGGTCGCGGTATGCGCGCCGTGGCCGAAAACCCGCGCGTCGCGACTCTGATGGGCGTCAATCCGAACGCCATCATCACCCTCACCTTCGCCATTGGCGGCATCTTTGCCGCGCTGGCGGGGGTGATGATGGCCAGCAACTACGGCAACGCCAGCTTCTCGATGGGCTTCCTGCCCGGTATTAAGGCCTTTACCGCGGCGGTTCTCGGCGGCATCGGCAACATTCGCGGGGCGATGATAGGCGGGATCCTGCTCGGCATTATCGAAGCACTGGGGGCCGGTTATCTGGGCGAGCTGACTGACGGTGTATTTGGCAGTAATTACCAGGACGTATTCGCCTTTATCGTGCTGATTCTGGTGCTGGTCTTCCGTCCGGCGGGTCTGCTGGGCGAGCGCGTGGCGCACAGGGCGTAAGAGGAAATCATGACTGCCATTGAACTCAAAATACCGGCGACCCGCCGTAAATTCTGGTCCGGCATGACGCTGTTCGTGCTTGCCCTGCTGCTTGCGCCAGTGGTGGCAACCCAGTTGGGCGGCAACTACTGGGTGCGGGTGATCGACTTCGCCCTGCTCTACATCATGCTGGCGCTGGGGCTGAATATCGTGGTCGGCTACACCGGCCTGCTGGATATGGGCTTTATCGCTTTCTATGCTGTCGGCGCTTATCTGGCCGCACTGCTGGCGTCGCCGCACCTGGCGGAGGTGTTCCCGATCCTCAACGTCTGGTTCCCGGATGGGCTACATACGTCGTATCTGCTGATCATCCCGATTGCCGCGCTGGTCGCGGCGGTGTGCGGCATCCTGCTCGGCGCGCCAACGCTGAAGCTGCGGGGCGATTATCTGGCGATCGTGACCCTCGGCTTCGGGGAGATCATCCGTATTCTGATGCGTAATCTCGACCGCCCGGTGAACATCACCAACGGCGCTAAGGGCATTACCGGCGTCGATACCCTCAACCTGTTTGGACTGAAGTTCAGCGGGGTGTACCACTGGTTCGGCGTCAAGGTGCCCGCCCTGTGGCTGTGGTACTACCTGCTGATGCTGGTGATTGTTGGAATCATTTTTGTCTGTCTGCGACTGCAACACTCGCGCATTGGCCGGGCGTGGCACGCCATTCGCGAAGACGAAGACGTCGCCCGGGCGATGGGGATCAACGTGCGCAACTTTAAGCTGCTGGCCTTTGCCATGGGTGCCTCTTTTGGCGGCGTGGCCGGGGCGCTGTTTGGTGCCTTCCAGGGCTTTGTCTCGCCGGAATCTTTCACCTTGCAGGAGTCGATTGCCGTGCTGGCGATGGTGGTGCTGGGCGGTATGGGCCATATCCCAGGGGTGGTCCTCGGTGCGGTGCTGCTCACCGCCCTGCCAGAGCTGCTGCGTAGCCAGGCTGCGCCGGTACAACAGGCGCTGTTTGGTTCGGTGCTGATAGATCCGGAGATCCTGCGTCAGCTGTTCTACGGTCTGGCGCTGGTGCTGGTCATGCTGGTTCGCCCGTCGGGCATCTGGCCGGTTCGCCACAAGGAGGTCAACGCATGAGTCTGTTAACCGTGCGCAATATGTCCAAACGCTTTGGTGGCCTGACGGCGGTGGACAACGTCTCACTCTCGATCAACAAAGGCGAAATTTACGGTCTGATTGGCCCTAACGGCGCGGGTAAAACCACCTGTTTCAACCTGATCACCGGGCTGTACCCGGCAGACAGCGGCGAATTTGCCATTGCCGATACACCGTACTTCCCGACGCAAATCGATAAAGTGACCGCCGCAGGCATCGCCCGCACCTTCCAGAACGTCCGTCTGTTTAACGAGATGTCGGTGCTGGAGAACGTGATGGTAGGTCGCCATGTGCGTACCCGCAACGGGCTGTGGGCGGCGCTGAGCCGTCACAAGCGCGCCCGGCAAGAAGAGGCCCAGACCCGGGAGCAGGCCTGGCACTGGCTGGAGTACACCGGCATTGCGAAGTTCGCCCACTACCGCGCCTGCGATCTGGCTTACGGCCATCAGCGTCGGCTGGAAATCGCCCGCGCGCTGGCCACCGATCCGCTTCTGCTGGCGCTGGATGAACCTGCCGCCGGGATGAACGCAGCAGAAAAAGTGGCTCTGGGGGAGCTATTGACCCGCATCCGCGACGACGGAAAAACCCTGCTGATGATTGAACACGACGTGAAGCTGGTGATGGGGATCTGCGATCGCCTGACGGTGCTGGATTATGGCAAAACGCTGGCCAGCGGCACCCCGGACAGCGTGCGACGTGACCCGGCGGTGATCGCCGCCTGGCTTGGAGGCAATGCCCATGTCTGAATTACTGAAAGTGGAACGCCTGGACGTGCATTACGGCGGTATCCAGGCGGTGCGCGGCGTCTCCTTTAGCCTGCGTGCAGGTGAGCAGGCCACGCTGATCGGAGCCAACGGTGCGGGCAAAAGTTCGACTGTACGGGCCATTACCGGGCTGGAGCGTTTTGGCGGCAACATTGAATTTAACGGCAAGCCGGTACGTAAACAGAAAGCCGAAGCGCTGCTGCGCGACGGGCTGGTGATGGTCCCGGAAGGCCGGGGTATCTTCGCCCGTATGACGGTGCTGGAGAACCTGCAAATGGGAGCCTGGCTTCGCCGTGACACTGTCACCGTGAAGCAGGAGATGGACGAGATTTTTGCCCTGTTCCCACGTCTTGGCGAACGCCAGCATCAGTTGGCCGGGCTGCTCTCCGGCGGAGAGCAGCAGCTTTTAGCGTTGAATCGCGCCCTGCTCAGCCGCCCGCGTCTGCTGATCCTGGACGAACCCTCCATGGGCCTCGCGCCAAAGATGGTGGAAAACATTTTTGCCGTCATCGCCGGGCTGCGCGAGCGTGGCGTGGCCCTGCTGCTCATCGAACAGAACGCCCGCCTGGCGCTGGAAGTGACCGACCAGGCCTGGGTAATGGACAGTGGCAGCATCGTTCATCATGGCGAATCCAAAGCGATGCTTAACGATGACCAGATTGCACAGATTTATTTGGGCGAAATGCCCGTTTAACAACACCCACCAACATCAGGGAATAACAATGAAAACCGTAACAATGAGCGCGCTCAGCGCCGCGATCCTGCTCAGCGGATTAGCCTCTACCGCGGTCTGGGCCGCCGACAGCGAAACCGTGGTGATTGGCCTGGCAGGTCCGCTCACTGGCCCGTCTGCCCGTATCGGTAAAGATCTGGAGAACGGTGCTCAGCTGGCAATTGACGACATCAACAAGCAGCACCCGACCATCGGCGGCAAAGCGGTGACCTTTAAGCTGCAGTCCGAAGATGACCAGTCGGATCCGCGTACCGCAGTGGCCGTGGCGCAGCGCCTGGTGGACAGCGACGTGGCAGGCGTGGTCGGCCACTGGAACACCGGCACCAGCATCCCGGCGGCCCGCGTCTATCACGATGCCGGTATCGCCCAGGTGGCACCCGTTGCCACCGGCCATGCCTATACCAAACAGGGCTTCGACACCAGCTTCCGCGTGATGGGTCACGATGATGACGGCGGTCAGTTTGCCGGGCAGTACGCGGTCAATACCCTGAAAGCCAAACGCATCGCGGTCATTGACGACCGTACCGCCTTTGGTCAGGGGCTGGCGGATGAGTTTATTAAATCGCTCGAATCCCAGGGCGTGAAGATTGTCGATCGCCAGTACGTTGACGACAAAACCGTTGATTTCAGCGCCGTGTTGACCGCCATTCGCAGCAAAAAAGCGGATCTGATTTTCTTCGGTGGCGTGGACAGCCAGGCGGCACCGCTGGCGCGTCGTATTAAACAGTTGGGCATGAAGGCCACCCTGATGGGCGCAGGCGGCTTTGTTAGCCAGACCTTCCTGCAGCTGGCGCAGAAAGAGGGTGAAGGCGTAGTGGCGCTGGAACCGGGCCTGCCTGTGGATCAGATGCCGGGCGGCAAGACCTTCGAACAGGCGTATCAGTCCCGCTACCACACCCATATCGAACTGCACGCCCCGTTCGCCTATGACGCCACCCGTGTCCTGGTGGCCGCGATGGAAAAAGCCGACTCGGTGGATCCGGCAGAGTACCTGCCTGCCCTGCGCGCCATCAGCTATTCCGGCGTCACCGGGCAGATCGCCTTTGATAACCAGGGCAACCTGAAAGCCCCGTCATTCACCGTTTATAAAGTGGTCGATGGCAAATGGCAGCCGCAAACCGTGCTCGGCGGCGCACAAACGAAGTAACGCAGTGAGGCAATGTGATGAGTGATAATAATGAGCTGGGCATTCTCGCCCGCCGCAAAATTGAAGCAGAAATTATTAAGCCAATTTATGAAATCCTGGTGCGCGAGATCGGCAAGACCCGCGCCCAGGCGGTTATTGGCGAGGCCATTGAGCAGGCCGCCATTAATGCAGGCAAAGAGTTTGCCAGCAAAGAGCCGAACGGCGCAGACGTGAAGAGCTTTATCGCCCTGCAATATCTGTGGGAGAAAGATAACGCCCTGGACGTGAAGGTGATCGACGCCGACGACCAGCAGTACAACTACGACGTCACCCGCTGCCGCTATGCCGAGATGTATCACGAGATGGGGCTGGGGGAGATCGGCCACCTGCTGTCGTGCGCGCGCGATGAAAAATTTATCGTCGGCTATGCGCCGGACGTGGAGCTGACCCGCACCACCACCATCATGCAGGGCGGTAAATGCTGCGACTTCCGCTATCGCAGCAACAAGGACAAAGCATGATCCGCGTAAACGCAGACCGCTTATGGTCAACGCTTGCGATGATGGCGCAGATCGGCGGCACGCCCGCCGGGGGTGTCACCCGGCTGGCGTTGAGCGATGAAGATCGGATCGCCCGCAACCTGCTGCGTGACTGGGCGCTGGAGGCGGGGTTTTCCTGCGAGGTGGACAGCATGGGCAACATGTTTATCCGCCGTGCCGGAAAAAACCCCACCCTGGCACCGGTGATGACCGGTTCGCATGTGGATTCCCAGCCGCTGGGTGGCAATTACGACGGGGTTTACGGCGTACTGGCCGGGCTGGAACTGCTGCGTACCCTGAACGACCATCAGATTGAAACCGAGCGCGACATCGTGCTGGTGAACTGGACCAACGAAGAAGGGGCGCGTTTTGCCCCGGCAATGCTCTCCTCCGGCGTCTGGACCGGGCAGTTCAGCGAGGCCTATGCCCACGCCCGGGCCGACCGGGATGGTATTACGGTGGGTGACGCGCTGGATACCATCGGCTATCGCGGTGAGCTCCCTGCCCGCGCTTTCCCGATCCACGCCTGTTATGAACTGCACATCGAACAAGGACCGATCCTTGAAGATGAGGCGGTGGATATCGGACTGGTGCGGGCGGCGATGGGCCAGCGCTGGTTCACGATCACGCTGGAGGGATTTGCCGCGCATGCGGGTACCACCCCGATGCACAGCCGTCGCGATGCCTTAACCGCCTTTGCGGTGCTGACGCTGAAGGTTGAAGCCATTGGGTATCAGCATGCGCCTGACGGTCGGGCAACCATCGGCATGGCGAACGTGACCCCCAACTCGCGCAACGTCGTCCCTTCCCGGGTGGTGTGCAGCGTGGAGTTCCGTCATCCGCAGAGCGCGGCGCTGGAGGCGATGGAAATCGCACTGCACCAGGCGGCGGAGAGTCTTGCTACGCGCGGTGTCAGCGCAAACGTCGAGCGCATTTTTGACTATGCGCCGATTGCGTTTGATGCCACCTGCCTGGCGCGCACGGAAAAGGCCGTGGCAGCCCTGGGCTATTCCGCAAAATCGATGGTTTCCGGTGCGGGGCACGACACCTGTTATGTCAGCAAGATAGCCCCTGCCAGCATGATCTTTATTCCGTGCGTGAAAGGCATTAGCCATAACGAAGCGGAAAAGATCCTGCCGGCGTGGTCAGAGAAAGGGGCGAATGTGTTGCTGCACAGCGTACTGAGTGCGGCACAGGAGTTGTAAAACCACGCCACCGGGCGTTTTGTACGGCCGGTGGCCCTCATTCCAACCCTCTCCCACAGGAAGAGGGTTTACACCGCGCCACCGGGCGTGGTTTACCGCTGCGATACTTTCGCGAGGCTAAACCAGATCCCAATCGCCAGAACCATCAGCATACCGCCCGCGCTGCCCAGCGCCACGCTGTGCGAGGTGATAAATGCGGTTTTCGCCGCTGTAATCACCGACTCTGCCAGCGATGGGGAGAGATCCTGCGCCACCCTTACCGCCTCACCGATGGACGAGGAGGCATGATCCGCAAGGGAAGCGTCCAGCCCCTGGGGCAGCTCAATGGATGCCGAGAAACTGCGGGTCAGCAACAGACCGAAAATCGCAATCCCCAGCCCCGCGCCCAGTTCATAGGACATGGTTTCAATCGCCCCGGCGGCTGCGGCCTTCTCTTTCGGCGCGGCGGCCATGATCGCGGCGGTAGAGGCCAGCAATGCGCTCGCCGCACTAAAGCCCAGCAGCACCATCAGGCACCAGGCCTGCCACTGTTGGGTGCTGAAATCGAGCATCGACAGCCCCATAAAGCTAAGTGCGCTCAGCCCCATACCGCCAGTGGCTACAACCCGTAATCCCAGACGCCCTACCAGCACCCCGGCTATTGGCCCGCTAAAGCCGCTGGCGACCATGACCGGCAGCATAAACATCCCTGCCTCAAAGGGGGTGAACCCGTGGACAAACTGCAGCTCCTGGGCCATCAGTAGCTCAAAACCCACCAGGGCGATCATGGCCGTCATCGCCATCACCACGCCGCTGAGAATGATGCGATGGCCAAACAGGCGAATGTCGATCATCGGCGTGTGGGCACGCAGCTGAATGCGAATAAAAGCCCACAGGATTGCCGCCCCGATCAGCAGCGAGCCCGCGACTACCCAGGGAGATAGATCCCCTTTTAGCGCGGTTTTAGCGCTGTAGACCAGCAGCAGGATCGCCACAATCAGCATCAGAGCGTGCGTGATGTTCAGCGGCTGCTCCGGTCGCCCTTGCTGGGCCGGGACAAAACGCGCCGCCAGGGAGACCACCAGCAACACAATGGGAACGTTGATCAAAAACACGGCACCCCAGTAGAAGTGGGCCAGCAGCATCCCGCCCACCAGCGGGCCAAAGGCTGCCCCGCCGGACCCGACGGCAGCCCAGACGCCAAGGGCAATGTTACGCTGACGCGCATCCGGGAAGAGCGTGCGGATCCCGGCCAGCGTCGCGGGAATGATCATCGCCGCGCCGATTGCCAGCGAGGCCCGCGCGGCAATCAACCACCCCGCCGTGGGGGCAAACGCCGCCGCCAGCGAAGAGAGGCCAAACAGGGTGCTCCCCATGATCAGCAGGCGCTTAAAGCCGATGCGATCCCCGAGCGCCCCCATCGGCAGAACCATGCCGGCCATCACCAGCGAATAGATATCAATGATCCACAGCAATTCATTGCCGCTGGCATCCAGAGTCATACTCAGCGTCGGGGCGGCAACGTGCAGCACCGTGGCGTCAATCGCAACCGGGATATAGACCAGCACGATAATCACTAACGCTAACCACTGACGAAACATAGATTTCCTTATTTGATTAAAGCTGGACACATGTCCAGAATGCGATCCTACGGAAAGTTGAACACATGTCCAGCCTTTTGTTACACTCGTTGCCCCCCAGTTGAGAGTGAAAAAAATGACCTATCTGAGCAAGGATGAGCGGCGGGAAGCGATCCTGCAGGCGGCGATGCGTGTGGCGCTGAACGACGGCTTTACCGGGATGACCGTGAGAAATATCGCCGCCGAAGCGAAGGTGGCGACGGGCCAGGTGCATCACCATTTTGCTTCGGCCGGTGAACTGAAAGCCCAGGCCTTTATCAGCCTGATCCGGGCGCTGCTGGATGCCGACGTCGTGGCTGAAAACGCCAGCTGGCGCGAACGCCTGTTCGCCATGCTCGGTAGCGACGACCGCAGCTTTGAACCCTACATTCGTCTGTGGCGGGAAGCCCAGCTGTTAGCCGCCCGCGACCCGGAGATAAAAGGCGCTTATCTGTTAACCATGGAGATGTGGCATCAGGAAACGGTGGACATCATACGTGCGGGCGAACAGGCGAAAGCCTTTACGCTGAAAGACACAGCCGAAAACGTCGCCTGGCGGCTGATTGGTCTGGTCTGTGGGCTGGACGGGTTATACGCGCTATCCATGCCGGAGATGGACGACGCCGCATTTAATCAGCACCTGAAAACATTAATTACGCTCGAGCTGGGTTAATCATCAGCATCTCTTAACTGTTACGCTTTGTAACATATTAAGCGGATCCATTTCTCCCTTCAAAACTCATGGATTCGCTTTTTTATCTATCCTTTCAGAAGTCTCCTAAAACACTCCAGATAAATTCTCATCAAATAAACAGGTAACCACCTGAATGTATTTCTCTTTCTGCCATTTACGGATATGCAAGAGGGCAATATGTCACAACAAGCTGAGAAGAATAATCACTATTTGTTAAGTAACTGGAAACCGGAAAACCCCGCATTTTGGGAAAAGAAAGGCAAACCCATTGCGCGGCGAAACTTAGTGATTTCGGTTGCCTGTCTGCTGCTGGCCTTCTGCGTGTGGATGTTATTCAGCGCCGTGGCAGTCAACCTGAATAAAGTGGGTTTTAATTTCAGTACCGATCAGCTGTTTATGTTAACCGCTCTGCCTTCACTCTCCGGGGCAATATTACGTGTCCCCTATTCCTTTATGGTGCCGATATTTGGCGGACGCTACTGGACGGTATTAAGCACCGTTATTCTGATCGTGCCCTGTGTGTGGCTGGGTATTGCGGTGCAGAATAACGCCACGCCTTACGAAATCTTTATTGTCATCGCCCTGCTGTGCGGCTTCGCCGGGGCCAACTTTGCCTCCAGCATGGGCAACATCAGCTTTTTCTTTCCCAAAGCCAAACAGGGCAGCGCGCTGGGCATTAACGGCGGACTGGGCAACCTCGGCGTCAGCGTGATGCAGATGGTGGCGCCGGTAGTGATCTTCCTGCCGATGTTCACCTTCCTCGGGGTTCACGGCGTCCCCCAGGAGGATGGCTCGTCGATATTCCTGGCCAATGCCGCCTGGATCTGGGCACCGCTACTGTTGCTGGCAACCCTCGCCGCCTTTTTTGGCATGAACGACATAGCCAGCTCGAAAGCGACCATCGCCAGCCAGCTACCGGTGCTGAAGCGACTGCACCTGTGGCTGCTAAGTCTGCTCTATCTGGCAACATTCGGCTCCTTTATCGGCTTTTCTGCTGGCTTTGCCATGCTGTCGAAAACCCAGTTCCCGGACGTTAACATCCTGCACCTGGCCTTTTTCGGCCCGCTGATCGGGGCGCTGGCGCGCTCTGCCGGTGGGGTTATCTCCGACAAACTCGGCGGGGTGCGCGTCACGCTGGTGAACTTCATCTTTATGGCGCTGTTCACCGCCCTGCTGTTCCTCACCCTGCCCGGCTCCGGCTCTGGCAGCTTTACCGCCTTTTATCTGGTGTTTATGGGGCTGTTCCTCACCGCCGGATTGGGCAGCGGTTCCACCTTCCAGATGATTGCGGTCATCTTTCGGCAAATCACCGTCTATAGAGTGAAACTGCGCGGCGGTACGGACGAGCAGGCCCAGAAAGAGGCCGTCACCGATACGGCGGCCGCGCTGGGCTTTATCTCGGCCATTGGCGCTGTCGGCGGGTTCTTCATTCCCAAAGCCTTTGGCACCTCGCTGGCGATGACCGGCTCGCCGGTGGGGGCGATGAAGGTCTTCCTGGTGTTTTACATCGTCTGCGTGTTCATCACCTGGCTGGTGTATGGCCGTCGTCAGAAGCACGTCAAATCATAACGCGTATTTCAATTTTTTTGTGAGCAGTGTAACCACGGGGCGGGAGTCGCCCCGTCAGGAGAAACGTCATGAGTAAATTGTTGGATCGCTTTCGTTATTTCAAACTAAAAGGCGAGACCTTCGCAGATGGACACGGTCAGGTGATGCACACCAACCGCGACTGGGAGGACAGCTATCGCCAGCGATGGCAGTTCGACAAAATTGTGCGGTCCACTCACGGCGTGAACTGTACCGGCTCCTGTAGCTGGAAAATCTACGTCAAGAATGGCCTAGTCACCTGGGAAACCCAGCAGACCGACTACCCCCGCACCCGCCCCGACCTGCCGAACCATGAGCCGCGCGGCTGCCCGCGCGGGGCCAGCTACTCCTGGTATCTCTACAGCGCCAACCGCCTGAAATACCCGCTGGTACGCCGCAAGCTGATTGAGCTGTGGCGCGAGGCGCTGGGCCAGCACAGCGATCCGGTGCTCGCCTGGAACGCCATCATGAATGACCCGCAAAAGAGCCAGAGCTACAAGCAGGCGCGCGGTCACGGTGGGTTTATTCGCTCGAACTGGAAAGAGCTGAACCAGCTTATCGCCGCCGCCAACGTCTGGACCATCAAACACTACGGGCCTGACCGGGTGGCGGGCTTCTCGCCGATCCCGGCGATGTCGATGGTCTCTTACGCTGCGGGCACCCGCTATCTCTCCCTGCTGGGCGGGACCTGCCTGAGCTTCTATGACTGGTACTGCGACCTGCCCCCCGCCTCGCCGATGACCTGGGGGGAACAGACCGACGTGCCGGAATCCGCCGACTGGTACAACTCCAGCTATATCATCGCCTGGGGGTCGAACGTGCCGCAGACCCGTACCCCGGACGCCCACTTCTTTACCGAAGTGCGCTACAAAGGCACCAAAACCATTGCCATCACGCCTGACTTTTCGGAAGTGGCCAAACTCAGCGATCAGTGGCTGGCACCGAAACAGGGCACCGACAGCGCCCTGGCCATGGCAATGGGCCACGTGATCCTGAAAGAGTTTCACCTCGACAACCCGAGCGACTATTTCCTCAACTACTGCCGTCGCTACACCGATATGCCGATGCTGGTGATGCTCGATCCCCGCGACGATGGCAGCTACGTGCCGGGCCGGATGCTCCGCGCCTCCGACCTTGCCGACGGACTGGGCGAAGCCAATAACCCGGAGTGGAAAACCGTCGCCTTTACCTCCACGGGCGATCTGGTGGTACCGAACGGCTCTATCGGCTTCCGCTGGGGTGAGAAAGGCAAATGGAACCTTGAACCGCTGGCGGCAGGCCAGGAAACCGACCTGGCGCTCTCTCTGCTGGGCACCCACGACACGGTCGCCGGGGTGGCTTTCCCCTACTTTGGCGGCAACGAAAACCCGCACTTCCGCAGCGTGAAGCAGGAGCCGGTGCTGGTGCGCCAGCTGCCGGTAAAAACCCTGACCCTCGCCGATGGCCGACAGCTGCATGTTGCCAGCGTCTACGATCTGGTGCTGGCTAACTATGGTCTCGATCGGGGGCTGGAGGATGACCTTGCGGCAAAAGATTACGCCGAGATCAAAGCCTACACACCGGCCTGGGGGGAGCAGATCACCGGGGTGCCGCGTCGCCATATCGAGCAGATCGCCCGGGAGTTCGCCGACACGGCGCATAAAACCCATGGCCGGTCGATGATTATTCTCGGTGCCGGGGTGAACCACTGGTATCACATGGACATGAACTACCGCGGGATGATCAACATGCTGGTCTTCTGCGGCTGTGTGGGCAAAAGCGGCGGGGGTTGGTCGCACTATGTCGGCCAGGAGAAGCTGCGTCCGCAAACCGGCTGGCTGCCGCTGGCCTTTGCCCTCGACTGGAACCGCCCGCCGCGCCAGATGAACAGCACCTCGTTCTTCTACAACCATGCCAGCCAGTGGCGCTATGAAAAACTTACGGCCCAGGAACTGCTCTCCCCGCTGGCCGATGCCTCGAAGTTCACCGGCCATCTGATCGACTTTAACGTGCGTGCCGAACGCATGGGCTGGCTGCCGTCTGCGCCTCAGCTGAACCTTAACCCGCTGCACATTAAGGCCCAGGCGGATGCCGTTGGCATGTCGCCGCAGGAGTACACCGCCCAGGCGCTGCGATCCGGCGATATCCGTATGGCCTGCGAACAGCCGGATAGCGGCAATAACCACCCGCGTAACCTGTTTGTCTGGCGCTCTAACCTGCTCGGCTCCTCCGGGAAAGGCCACGAGTACATGCTTAAATACCTTCTGGGCACCGAAAGCGGCATTCAGGGCGACGATCTCGGCACGACGGACGACGTGAAGCCGGAAGAGGTGGAGTGGCAGACCGCCGCCATCGAGGGCAAGCTGGATCTGATGGTGACGCTGGATTTCCGCATGTCCAGCACCTGTCTGTTCTCGGATATCGTTCTGCCGACTGCCACCTGGTATGAGAAAGACGATATGAATACCTCGGATATGCATCCGTTTATTCACCCGCTCTCTGCCGCAGTGGACCCGGCCTGGGAGTCACGCAGCGACTGGGAGATCTACAAGGGCATCGCCAAAGCTTTCTCTGAGGTCTGCGTCGGCCACCTGGGTAGCGAAACCGACGTGGTATTGCAGCCCCTTCAACACGACTCCCCGGCGGAACTGTCGCAGCCGTTCGACATTGCCGACTGGCGCAAGGGCGAATGCGATCTGATCCCCGGCAAAACCGCGCCGAACATCGCCGTGGTGGAGCGAAACTACCCGGAAACCTACGAGCGCTTTACCGCCCTCGGGCCGCTGCTGGACAAGCTCGGCAACGGCGGGAAAGGCATCTCGTGGAACACCCAGGATGAGGTCGATTTCCTCGGCAAGCTGAACTATGTGAAGCTCGATGGCCCGGCGAAAGGCCGTCCGCGCATCGAGACGGCAATCGACGCCTCGGAGGTGATCCTTGCCCTCGCCCCGGAAACCAACGGTCAGGTGGCGGTCAAAGCATGGGAGGCGCTGGCCGAATTTACCGGTCGCGAGCACATCCATCTGGCGCTGAACAAGGAAGACGAGAAGATCCGCTTCCGCGATATTCAGGCCCAGCCGCGCAAAATCATCTCCAGCCCAACCTGGTCCGGCATTGAGAGCGAACATGTTTCCTACAACGCTGGCTACACCAACGTCCATGAGCTGATCCCGTGGCGCACCCTCTCCGGGCGGCAGCAATTGTATCAGGATCACACGTGGATGCGCGCCTTTGGCGAGAGTCTGGTGGCCTATCGTCCCCCGATTGATACCCGCAGCGTGACCCACATGCGCGAGATCCCGCCGAACGGCTTCCCGGAGAAGGCGCTCAACTTCCTGACCCCGCACCAGAAATGGGGGATTCACTCCACCTACAGCGAAAACCTGCTGATGCAAACCTTGTCGCGCGGCGGGCCGATTGTCTGGATCAGCGAAACCGACGCCCGCGAGCTGGGCATCGAAGACAACGACTGGATCGAGTGCTTTAACGCCAACGGCGCCCTCACCGCCCGCGCGGTGGTCAGCCAGCGCGTGCCGCCGGGCATGACCATGATGTACCACGCCCAGGAGCGCATCCTGAACATTCCAGGTTCAGAGGTGACCGGACGGCGCGGCGGGATTCATAACTCGGTGACGCGCGTCTGTCCGAAGCCGACGCACATGATTGGCGGCTACGCCCAGCTGGCGTACGGCTTTAACTACTACGGCACCGTCGGGTCGAACCGCGATGAATTCATCATGATCCGTAAGATGAAAAACATTAACTGGCTGGATGGCGAAGGTCGGGATCAGGTACAGGAGGCGAAAAAATGAAAATACGCTCACAGGTTGGCATGGTCCTCAATCTCGATAAATGCATTGGCTGTCACACCTGCTCGGTGACCTGCAAAAACGTCTGGACCGGGCGCGAAGGCATGGAGTACGCCTGGTTTAACAACGTCGAAACCAAGCCCGGCATCGGCTATCCGAAAAACTGGGAGGATCAGGAAGCCTGGCAAGGCGGCTGGATCCGCAGTATTACCGGCAAGCTGACCCCGCGTCTCGGCGGCAAGCTGGGGGTGCTGTCGAAAATCTTCGCCAACCCGCAGATGCCGCAGATTGACGACTATTACGAACCCTTCACCTTCGACTACCAGGATCTGCACCGCGCCCCGGAGGGTAACCACCTGCCCACCGCCCGCCCGCGCTCGCTGATTGACGGCAAGCGCATGGACAAGATCACATGGGGGCCAAACTGGGAAGAGCTGCTCGGCGGCGAGTTTGAAAAGCGCGCCCGGGACCGTAACTTCGACCGGATGCAGAAGGAGATGTACGGCCAGTTTGAAAACACCTTCATGATGTATCTCCCGCGCTTGTGCGAACACTGCCTCAACCCAAGCTGCGCAGCGACCTGCCCGAGCGGGGCGATCTACAAGCGCGAAGAGGACGGCATCGTGCTGATCGACCAGGACAAATGCCGCGGCTGGCGTCTGTGCATCAGCGGCTGCCCGTACAAAAAAATCTACTTCAACTGGAAGAGCGGCAAGTCGGAAAAATGCATCTTCTGCTATCCACGTATTGAATCCGGCCAGCCTACCGTCTGCTCCGAAACCTGTGTCGGACGCATCCGCTACCTGGGCGTGCTGCTCTATGACGCAGACCGTATCGAGGAGGCGGCCAGCACCGAACACGAAACCGATCTTTATGAGCGTCAGTGCGATGTGTTCCTGGATCCGCACGACCCGGCCATCATCGAAGAGGCGGTTAAGCAAGGGATCCCGCAGAACGTGATTGACGCGGCGCAGCGCTCACCGGTCTACAAGCTGGCGATGGACTGGAAGCTGGCCCTGCCTCTTCACCCGGAGTACCGCACCCTGCCGATGGTCTGGTATGTGCCGCCGCTGTCGCCGATCCAGTCTTACGCCGACGCCGGTGGCCTGCCGCAGACCGACAGCATCCTCCCGGCGGTCGAAAGCCTGCGCATTCCGGTGCAGTATCTGGCGAATATGCTCAGCGCGGGGGATACCGGCCCGGTGCTGCGCGCCCTGAAACGCATGATGGCGATGCGCCACTACAAACGTTCCCAGACCGTAGAAGGCGTGACCGACACCCGCGCCATTGAGGAAGTGGGCCTGAGCGTCGAACAGGTCGAGGAGATGTACCGCTATCTCGCTATCGCCAACTACGAAGACCGCTTTGTGATCCCCACCAGCCACCGGGAAATGGCGCGCGACGCCTTCCCGGAGAAAAACGGCTGCGGCTTTACGTTTGGTGACGGCTGCCACGGCTCCGACACCAAATTCAACCTGTTCAACAGCAGCCGCATCGATGCCATCAACATCACCGAGGTGCGTGAACACGGGGAGGGAGACTAATGCAGATCCTCAAAATTATTGCCCTGCTGATTGAGTACCCGGACGAGGCGCTGTGGGAGAGCCGCGACGAGGCGCTCGCCCTGGTGACGCAGGATGCGCCCATGCTGCTGCCGTTTGCGCAGCAGTTCCTTAACGCCCCGCTGCTCGACCAACAGGCCTCCTGGTGCGAAGTGTTCGAGCGCGGACGCGCCACCTCGCTGCTGCTGTTCGAACATGTCCATGCCGAATCACGGGATCGCGGCCAGGCGATGGTTGACCTGATGAACCAGTACGAGCAGGCCGGGCTGCAGCTCGACTGCCGCGAACTGCCGGACTATCTGCCGCTCTATCTGGAGTATTTAAGCATCTTGCCCGACGCGCAGGCCCGGGAGGGTTTGCAGAACGTCGCGCCCATCCTGGCGCTGATTGGCGGGCGGCTGAAACAGCGTCAGGTGGCTCACTATCAGTTGTTCGACGCCCTGCTGAGGTTTGCAGGCAGCAAGCTCTCAAGTGACAGTGTCACGCAGCAGGTGGTGGGCGAAAAACGGGATGACACACGCCAGGCGCTGGATGCGGTCTGGGAAGAGGAGCAAGTGAAGTTTATTGAAGATAACGCGACGGCCTGCGACAGCTCGCCCATGCAGCAATATCAACGACGCTTTAGCCAGGACGTCGCGCCGCAGTACGTGGACGTCAGTGCCGGAGGCCCAAAATGACACACCATCTGAACGTCTTTTTCTTCGACATTTACCCCTACATCTGCGCCGCGGTGTTTTTCCTCGGCAGCTGGCTACGGTACGACTACGGCCAGTACACCTGGCGCGCCTCGTCGAGCCAGTTGCTGAGCAAGCGCGGCATGAACTGGGGTTCCAACCTGTTCCACATCGGCATTCTGGGGATTTTCTTCGGGCATCTGTTCGGCATGTTAACCCCGCACTGGATGTACGCCTGGTTCCTGCCGATGGCGGTCAAACAGCAGCTGGCGATGATTGCCGGGGGGATCTGCGGCGTGCTGACCCTGATTGGCGGCTCGATGCTGTTGTATCGTCGCCTGTTCAACCAGCGGGTGCGCGCCACCTCCACCACGCCGGATATCATCATCATGAGTATTCTGCTGACCCAGTGCGTGCTCGGCCTGACCACCATCCCGTTTTCGGCGCAATACCCGGACGGCAGCGAAATGCTGAAGCTGGTCGGCTGGGCGCAGGGGATCTTTACCTTCCGCGGTGGCTCGTCTGAGATGCTGACCGGCGTGGCCTTTATCTTCCGCGTTCATCTGGTGCTGGGGATGACCATCTTCCTGATCTTCCCCTTCACCCGCCTGGTCCACGTCTGGAGCGCGCCGTTTGAGTACATCACCCGGCGCTATCAGCTGGTGAGATCCAGAAGGTAGGCCCGAGCCATGCCGGGTAACGGCTACGCCTTACCCGGCTTACGAAACCGCCCCACCCAGGCCGGGCAGGCGCATGCGTCGCCCGGCGTTTTCACCCCGCCACTGTATCGACAATGTTGACACATAAAATCCCCACCTTTTATGATGACGATACTTTGTATCGACATCTGGAGTCTTTTTATGCCGCAAGTCACCGTCAAAAAATGGGGTAACAGCCCTTCTGTCAGGCTGCCTGTCGCAGTTATGCGCGAGGCTGAATTGCACGTTGACGATGTGGTGAACGTTAACGTAGACGAAGAAGGACGCATTATTTTGACACCCGTCAGGAAGGACGAACCGACGCTGGAATCGCTGCTCGCTGCGATCACCGACGACAATATGCATCACGAAGTCACCTTTGGAGAACCGCAAGGTAAGGAGCTGTTGTAATGGACTACATCCCGGAAGCGGGCGATATCGTCTGGCTGGATTTTGATCCGCAGTCAGGTCATGAACAGGCAGGCCATCGCCCTGCGCTGGTTGTTTCCCCCGCCACTTACAATGGACGCACCGGTCTGATGCTCTGCTGTCCAGTCACGTCGCAAATCAAAAACTACCCCTTCGAAGTTGTCATTAGCGGAGCACGCCGCAATGTCGCCCTCGCCGATCAGATCAAAAGTCTGGACTGGCGCGCGCGTCACGCAGAGAAAAAGGGAACGGCAACTGCCGAAGAACTGGATGCCGTGAGAATGCGGGCGAAGGTTTTGATCGGCTAACAGAGAGGGGCTTACGCCCCTTCCCGTTTTATTTTCCCCCTGTGGAAGAGCACGATACTGCGCCCGCCGCCCGTGCATGGTAAATAGACTAAAGACCAGGCAAACTACCGTTAATCACGGAAAAAATCAGGAAAAGCAGAAGAATGGCGCAAATTATCCCAATACCAAACAGGGCCACGTGAAACATCAGCGTTCCTCCTCCGAATGCTAACGCGCCCGCAATCCCCCAGCGATTTTCTTTGCGCATACCGCCGATAAACGCGAGCACCAGCCCAGCGATGGCAAGGATAATCCCGCCATTATTGAGAAGCCGATCAATATCCAGGGTACTGTTTTCTGCGGGCGCAGGCGTCTTCCCCGTTATGCCAGCAATAATGCCTTCTTTAACGGCAGCAACCTGTTCAGCCACTACCGTTTCAAGACGTGGCGGTGGGGAAGAAAAAGGCCCAAAAGAGAAATGCACAATCCCAAGCACCAGGGCGATAGCGCCCAGCAGCATGCCGAACGAACTGAATTTATTCTGTGACAAGATTTCCATATCAATATGCTCTGAGTTAATGAGTGAAGATGTTCCGATAGGTTATCCACCGGGCATTATTCTACATAACATCAGCAACATGCGAAGGGATAGTCGTTGTAAGTCCAGCTCTATACATTCTGCGCGACGAGCAATGAAAAAGGGAACGGCAACTGCCGAAGAACGGGATGCCGTGAGAATGCGGGCGAAGGTTTTGATCGGCTAACAGAGAGGGGCTTACGCCCCTTCCCGTTTTATTTTCCCGCCTGCGGATGGGTTTCAAACCCGGCCATCACCGCCGTCAGTTCTGCCAGTGAAAAACCGTGTTTCGGATCGTCCACTCCAAGCCCAAACCGCTCCTGCATCAGCTGATACAACGCATCTGCATCAGGCAGGTTGCGCTGCTCAATCACCTGCCCGTTCTGCCAGTGGGTAAAGTGCAGGTTGGTGAGGGTCAGCTTGCCGCCGTCCGGCAGATGCCGACACATCAACAGATGATGACGAAAATGGGACTGCGGCCAGTGCGCTGACCAGAAGTTGCCCATCACGTAATCATTTTGATACTGGGCGGCGAGATCGAAGTGATACATCGACTGCCAGTGTTCGTGATGGCGGAACTGGAGCACCCAGTCGAGACCATTGTTAATCAGCCGGTAGAGCCCGTGCGGTGTCGCCTGCTCCTTCTCGGCGATCAACTGAATCGGTGCGGTCAACGTCTGTCCGCCAAAGCCGACATCGGCAATCCAGCGTTCGCCATTCAGCTCAACCAGCAGCAGACGATGGGTGCGCGGCGGCATGTGGGGTGGGTTCGCCAGTACCACCCGTCCCAGAAGGCTGCGGACGTTAAAGCCCACCTCACGCAGCACCCGCTCAAAAAGACCGTTCTGCTCAAAGCAGTAACCGCCGCGGCGGCCGGTGACCAGCTTATCCACCAGGGATTGATCGTCGAGCTGGATCTCCCGCGGCAGCACCACGTCAATATTTTCAAACGGGATGGTGCTGTTGTGTTGCAGGTGCAGCGCCCGCAGGGTCTCTATATCCACAGAAACCGGCTGCTGCCAGCCGGTGCGGGCGAAATACTCGGTTAAAAACGGGGTCATGGTTGGCTCCTTTAACAATTCGTCCTTATCTCTACGCAAAACCATTCAAGTTGCATCAAGACGGCAAGTCTGAGAACACCCGCGCGCTTACTTGAGTAAGCGACCGGGGTGTGCAGACGCAGCCAACGCAGAGGCAGCGTGAAGGATGAAGTGTTTATAACCTATTTTTCGCCTGCGACTGTTTCAAAAGTGCTTTTTAACCGCGCGTGGTACGTTGCATGATCCCCAGCGCCGTCAGCATCAATACCAGCCCGGTAAGCAGCGTCAGGGTGGCCATTGCCATGCCCTGCCCGACGGAACCCTGCTCAAACTGCCGCCAGATAAACACCGACACGGTTTGCGTGCCCGCAGGGGCCAGCAGCAGCGAGGTGACCAGCTCGCGCGAGGCAATGGCAAACACCATCAGCATGGCCGCCAGCATGGCCGGAGAGACCAGCGGCAGGACGATAAAACGCAACGCCTGCAGCGCCGACGCGCCATGCACCCGGGCGGCAGGCTCCAGATTCCCTCCTAGCTGGCGCAGCGCGCTACCGGCATAGCGTACCGGCCACGGCAGTAGCAGGCAGCAATACGACAGCAGCAGGATCGCCCAGCTGTTGTAAGGAGACACCGGCCAGAAGGGCTGATTCCACAGCAGGATCAACCCTACCCCCACCACGACGCCGGGCAACGCAGCGGGCATCAGCGACAGGGCATCCACCAGTCCGTGGCCTTTGATCTTCTGCACCACTACCAACCATGCAGCAAGCAGGCCGAGCAAGCCGGTGATGCAGGCCGCCCCCAGCGCCAGCGACAGGCTGGTGCCCAGCGCCGACAGGGCATCCCCCTGCTGACTGAACAGCGCCGCATAATGGGAAGCGGTCAGATTGGCGAGAGACACCCCGCCCGACAAGGTGCCCAGCACTCCGGATAAGGCCATCGAGGCACCCGGCAGGATCACCGCGACAAACCCGGTCAACCCCAGCAGCGCCACTATCGGCAGGGTAAAGCTCCCCGCATCTGCGCCCATGTTCTCTGTCGGTTTGCCGGTAATACTGGTCACATCCTGATTACCGGTCAGTTTTTTCTGTAGCCACCAGGCGCTGAGTGCAAGGGTCACCAGCACCACGGAGAGCATCGACGCACCGGAGAGATCGATCGGCCATTCCGCCAGCTTTTTCTCGATATCGGTGGTCAGCATCAGCACCCCGGCACGGGTGCCAAGTGCGGCGGGCACGCCATACTCCTCAATCGCCAGGGTGAAGGCCAGCAGCATCCCGGCCGCCAGCGACGGCGAAAGCATCGGCAGCGTGATATGCCAGAACGCCCGTCCGGGACTGGCCCCGTGAACCCGGGCCACCAGCGCCAGACGTTGTCCGCTGGCCAGCAGGCTGCGCGATACCGCGAAATAGACCACCGGGAAGATATTCAGCGCCATCACCAGCACAATCCCGGTCTGGCTGAACAACACATCATTGAGGTTGAAGCCGGTAAGCTGTTGCAGATAGCCGTTGGTTTGCAGCACCAGCATCCACGACAGCGCGGCAATATAGGGCGGGGTTAAAAACGGGATCAGAAACAGCAGATCCCACAGCCGGGGCAGCGGCAGATTCAACAGCCCGCGCGCCACGCCAAGGGGAAAGCCAATCAGCGCGCTCACCAGGGCCACACCAACCCCAACCTGTAGCGTGCCGCCCAGCATGGTGGGCAAGTGCGGCTCGGCCAGCAGCGTAGCGACGCCGCTCAAGGCACCCGAGAACACCCCGGCGCTGAACTGCGGAAACACCGCCTGTAGCAAGATAAACGCCAGGGGAAACGCCACCAGGATCACCAGTAGCGCCAGCGTCATCACCGACAAGAATTTAGGATTCACAAAGCAGTCCTGAAGACGGGGTTGCCCCCGTCACGTGATTATAAGGTGAAGAGCGTATTGAAACGCTTGAGGATATCGCTGCGTTCGCTGGTGCCGTCGCTGTTGGTCGGCAGGATTTTCAGGTCGTTGAGCAGCGGACGTTTAGCCTGTACGTCGCCGCGGGCTGGCATCAGCCAGGCATCGGCCACCATCGCCTGGCCTTCTGGCGACAGGACGTAATCGACGAAGGCTTTCGCATCATCCGCATGCTGGGTAGATTTGAGGATCATCATCGGACGCGGAGCCATCACCGTGCCGCTGGCCGGGAAAATCACCTTCAGGGATTCACCCTGGCTGATGTTGCCATAGGAGACATAATCCACCGCGCCGAACACCGCCGCTTTCGCCCCCTGCATGACCGGCGTCACCGCCTGAGCATTCGGGCCGCTCACCACCATGCCGTTCTTCTTGAGATCCTCAAACAGGGTCCAGGCCTTATCGCCCATGCCATTTTGCAGACCGATCAGCAGATCGAGCGAAGCACCGGACAGCGCCGGGTCCGGGGTGGTGACTTTGTCTTTAAATGCGTCAGTGGTCAGATCGCGCCACTCTTTCGGCTCCGGGGTGCCGCTTTTGGTGTTCCAGACGATGCCTAACGCTGAGACGCCCTGCGCCACGAAGTCGTCTGATTTCAGGTCTGCGGGCACGTTCGCCGCATTGGCGCTTTGGTACGGCAGCAGCCAGCCGCGGTTATGCAGATCTTCCGCGGTATCCCAGGAGGCGGAAATCAAAATATCGGCCTGCGGATTAGCCTGTTCCGCTTCGAGGCGGGCCATCACTTTGCCGGTGGTCGCCTGGAAGATATCCACCTTGACGCCGGTTTTCTTTTCAAAGCCGCTGGCAAGGCTTTTGGCGAGCGACCCCGGGCCTGCGGTGTAGACGGTCAGCGCGTGTGCGCTGGACATCATAACGGACGATAACGCCATGGCTAACAGCACTCCTTTTTTTACGGACATTGCAGCTTTCATGCGAACTCCCCTGAGGATGTAATCAAACGATCGGCAGCGACGCTGCCAGCAGACAAATGCACGATGCGATCGGCCAGGATTTCAGCCTCCCGGCGGTCGTGGGTAACATAGACGGCGGTGGTACCGAGCTGGCGCAGCAGCGTGGCCATCTCGTGACACAAGGTTCCACGCAGTTCGCTGTCGAGGTTGGAGAGCGGCTCGTCAAACAGCAGTACCCGCGGTTCGGCGACAATCGCCCGGGCCAGCGCCACGCGCTGTTGCTGCCCGCCGGACAATCCCGCGGGTTTGCGGTCGGCGAACTCGCTTAAGCCTACGCGAGCCAGCGCCTGCGCGACCCGACGGTCGCACTCCTGACGCGGGATATGGCGCATCTTCAGCGGGAACATCACATTCTGCGCCACGGTCATGTGCGGCCAGAGGGCGTAATCCTGGAACACCATGCCGATGTCCCGGGCTTCCGGCGGTAGCGCCCAGCCCGTTTTCGCCACCAGACGGTCGCCGAAATGGATCGCCCCCTCCGCAGGCTGGGTTAACCCTGCCAGCAGGCGCAAAAGCGTACTTTTGCCGCAGCCCGACGGCCCCAGCAGCGCAACCACGCTACCCGGCTCGATATGCAGATCGATTTGATTCAAAACGGTATTCGCGCCAAAAGCGTACGAGACGCCATTGAGCGTTATGGAAGTGAGCATATTGTTATCCTCTTTGGGATTTGATGCTCGCCACTGTAGGCAGCTTATGTGACGAATACATGACGTAAATGTTGCGTATTGATTTCCGATGGCTTTCAGACGTTTAATGCTCTGACCCGTTCTGTGAGGAATTTCTATGAGCCACTTCCGCCCCGTTGAGTTAATGCACGCCAGCCGTCTGTTGAATCACGGCCCCACGGTGTTGATCACCAGCCGCGACGACACCCTTGACCGGCGCAATGTGATGGCCGCGGCCTGGTCAATGCCGGTGGAGTTCGAACCGCCGCGCATCGCCATCGTGGTGGATAAAAGCACCTGGTCGCGGGAGCTGATTGAGCGCAGCGGCATGTTCGGGATCGTCATTCCCGGCGTGGCGGCTGCCAACTGGACCTGGGCGGTCGGCAGCGTCAGCGGCCGGGATGAGGATAAATTCAACTGCTACGGTATTCCGGTCATCAATGGCCCGGTGCTGGGCCTGCCGGTTGTGGAAGAGAAGTGTCTGGCATGGATGGAGTGCCGTCTGCTGCCCGCGCCCCCGGCAGCAGAAAAATATGACACCCTCTTTGGTGAAGTGGTCTCTGCCGCGGCGGATGAACGGGCGTTTGTCGCCGGGCGCTGGCAGTTTGACGACGATAAGCTTAATACCCTGCACCACCTGGGGGCGGGCACTTTTGTGACCAGCGGCAGGCAGGTAAAAGCGCCGGGTCAGTAAGTTTTATAGGGGATCCGCATCCGGTCCAGCAGGTTGGTAAAATCCTGAACCGCGATAAAGACCACGGCCCCTTTGCCCGGGATAACGTTGGTAATGATCCCCACCGTCTCCCCGGTCAGGCTGTCCACTACCGGCCCGCCGGACATGCCGGATACCGCCCCCGCCCCGGTGATGACACCGTAGTAGCAGCCGTCACGCTTTACGAAACCGTCAATCTTGCCCATGCTGGATTTTGGCAGGCTGTTGATGGCGCTGTAGCCAAACAGGGTCACGTTGCGTCCGGCCCTGGCGTAGGCCAGTTGATGCACGATCTTGCCCCGGTTGTTATCGCCAATCACCGCCACATCACAGAGGGGATGTTGCGCCTTAATGGGCTTCAGCAACGGCACCGCAACGTGGGCAGCAGTAAGCGACAGGGTACTGGAGACCGCAAAGGTGGTGCCCTGCATCCCCGCCGCAAGCCAGTTCAACGGCGCAGGCAGGCCAATAAACACCAAATCTGCCTGCCTGGTGGCGGTAAAGTCGGTGCGGCTGGTGCCGGACATCACCACGCACCCAAGCAGTGTCAGGGAGGCCATGAGCGCGGCTAGGGCAAGATGCGGACGCTTCATGGTTCACTCCAGGGGCTACTTTTTCGACCGCCCGGCGATGATATCATCCGCCACGATACGCGGCGCTTCGGCGTAATGGTGGAACTCCATGCTGTATGTCGCCCTCCCCTGGGACATGGATCGCAGCGTGGTGGCGTAACCGAACATCTCCGCCAGCGGCACGTCGGCGCGGATAATCTGGCTGCCGAACCGCTCCTCCATCCCCTGCACCAGGCCGCGGCGGGAGGAGAGATCGCCCATAATGTTACCGGCGTATTCTTCCGGGGTTTCGACCTCGACGTGCATCATCGGTTCGAGGATCACCGGGTCGGCTTTGCGCGCCGCATCCTTGAAGCCGAAGATGGCCGCCATGCGGAAAGCCATCTCTGAGGAGTCAACGTCGTGGTAGGAGCCAAAGGTCAGGGTTGCTTTAACATCCACCACCGGGTAGCCCGCCAGCACGCCGCTGTTCATCGCCTCCCGCAGCCCCTTCTCCACCGACGGAATATACTCCCGCGGCACCACCCCGCCTTTGGTGGCATCGACAAAGGTAAAACCGCTGCCTGGTTCCTGCGGTTCGAGACTCAGCACCACATGGCCATACTGCCCTTTGCCGCCGGACTGGCGAACGAACTTGCCCTCGATATCGCTCACCCCTTTGCGGATGGTTTCCCGGTAGGTCACCTGTGGACGGCCAATATTGGCCTCGACGCCGAACTCACGCCGCATACGGTCAACGATAATCTCCAGATGCAGCTCGCCCATCCCGGAGATGATGGTCTGGCCGGACTCTTCGTCGGTATGCAGGTGGAAGGAGGGATCTTCTGCCGCCAGACGGTGCAGCGCGATGCCCATTTTCTCCTGGTCGGCTTTAGTTTTTGGTTCGATGGAGAGCGAGATCACCGGATCCGGGAACTCCATCCGCTCGAGGGTGATCACCGCGCCGGGGTCTGTCAGGGTATCCCCGGTGGTGACATCTTTTAGCCCCACGCAGGCGGCGATATCCCCGGTGCGTAACTCCTCGACGTCATGACGGTCGTTGGCATGCATCAGCACGATGCGCCCGATGCGCTCTTTCTTACCCTTAACCGGGTTGAACACCGCGTCGCCTTTTTTTAACACCCCGGAGTAGACGCGGATAAAAGTCAGCTGGCCGACGTAGGGGTCGGACATCAGCTTGAACGCCAGCGCGGAGAAGGGTTCGTCATCGTTAGGGTGACGCTCGGCGTGCTGCCCTTTCTCATCGACCCCGTCGATGGCGGGCACGTCGAGGGGTGACGGCATCAGCTCGATCACCGCATCCAGCATTCGCTGCACCCCTTTGTTTTTAAAGGCGCTGCCACACAGCATCGGCTGGATTTCCCCGGCAACCGTGCGCTGACGCAAGCCACGGATGATTTCCGCGTCGTCCAGGGCGTTGGTTTCAAGGTATTTATCCATCAGATCGTCGCTGGCTTCCGCTGCCGCCGAAACCATTTTTTCCCGCCACGTCCGCGCAGTAGCCAGCAGGTCATCCGGCACCGGGGCATAGTTAAAGGTCATCCCCTGGGTAGCATCATCCCAGATAATGGCCCGCATCTTGATCAGATCGACCACGCCCGTGAAATGATCTTCGGCCCCAATGGGGATCACAATCGGCACCGGGTGGGCTTTCAGCCGGTCTATCATCATCTGCACCACGTGGAAAAAATCGGCCCCCGGACGGTCCATCTTATTGACGAAGGCGATACGCGGCACACGGTACTTATTGGCCTGCCGCCAGACGGTTTCCGACTGCGGCTGCACGCCGCCCACCGAGTCGTAGACCATCACGGCTCCGTCCAGCACCCGCATGGAGCGCTCCACTTCGATGGTGAAATCGACGTGCCCGGGGGTGTCGATAATATTGATGTGGTGCGGCTCATACCCGCGATCCATCCCGGACCAGAAACAGCTTACCGCCGCAGAGGTGATGGTAATGCCCCGCTCCTGCTCCTGCGCCATCCAGTCGGTGATCGCCGCGCCATCGTGGACCTCCCCCAGCTTGTGGCTCACCCCGGTGTAAAACAGGATGCGCTCGGTGGTGGTGGTTTTACCGGCATCAATATGTGCCGAGATGCCGATGTTGCGATAACGCTCAAGAGGAATGGACCGGATCATGATGCATCCTTATGTAATGGACACGACAATCACGCGCTGGGGTAGCGCGTGCAGGTATGTAGATCAGTGTAGTGCCCTGTGAAGGGGGGGGCGGGTGATTCTGCGGTCGAAGAGTAGAGAGAATCAGACCACCGGAGACCAGCCGTCATAGTGGAGCGTAAACTGTTGTGCCGCCGCCTGTTTCACCGTGGCAGTGATGGGCGCATTGAAATGCATGCCCGAAACGATGAGTTTATCTGTCGCCACGCGCTCCAGAAGACGTTTGCGGGTGGCTGCCGCTGCCGCCGGATCGCTGTCAAAGGCGATGGTCACGTCCGGGTGTTCAACCTGAATATGTGGGAAATGGACAATATCGCCCCAGATGAGAAGGGAATCTTTCTCGTCCCCTATAACGTAGCCGCTGTGCCCGGGCGTATGCCCCGGCAGTGCCACCGCCTGTATTCCCGGCAGGATATCATCGTGTTTGAACGGAACGAGTTTCTGTTCGTAGGCTGCAAAAGCGTTTTGCGCCAGCGCGAAAGCGGGCTTGAAACCCTCCGGGGCAGAAGCCTGTAGAGTCTTATTGCGCCAGAAAGCCAGCTCATCCTGATGAACAAAGAGCCGCTCCACATTGCGGAAGTGAGGCGTCTGTAACGGGCCAGCCAGACCGCCAATATGGTCAGGATGCGCATGGGTGAGCAGGATCGTATCAATTTGCAGCGGATCAATTCCTGCTGCTGCCAGCGCCACGGGCAGTCGTCCGCCCCAGCCCTTGAAGTTACCCGCCCCACTGTCGACCAGGATCGTCTGCTTACCGTTCTGAATTACGTAGACGTTGATATTCATTCGCGGCAGCGCCGATACTCCCCGCTGCTGCAGGACCGCTTCCGCTTGTGAACCGGTGATACCGGATAACAGTTCAAATGAAGCATCCAGATAGCCATCGCTCACCAGGGTGACCAGGGTATCACCCACTTGTTTGCGATTGACTGCGGGTGCCTGGTAATTGTGAAATATCGACATGTCATGACCTCATTGCGTTGGATGACATCAGGATAAGTATTTGCTGGTACAGTAAAAAGTGGCTTTTTCGTATTACACTGTTATCCATTGAGAAACAATCCCACCAAAAGGCTGAAGACGATGAGCGCCAGGATGTTTGAACGGATGAACATATTTGTGGAGGTTGCCGAACAGGGCAGCTTTACCCGGGCGGCAGACAGACTACAGCTTCATCGCCCTGCCGTCACCAAAGCTCTGCAGCAGTTGGAAGACGAACTGGGGACAAAACTCCTCCACCGGACCACCCGCAAAATCAGCCTCACTTCTGAAGGGGAGCTTTTTTTTAGCGTGCAAAAGTCTTACTGCATGAAGTAGACGACGTGCTGGCTTTCTTCTCGCCCACGCGTCCTCCCCGTGGTCGGCTGCGAGTCGATACGCCGCTGTCGCTGGCCCATGCGGTGCTGATCCCCGCGCTCTCCGGGTTTCAGGAAAAATACCCGGATATCGAACTGGAACTGACCTCCTCAGATCACCGCGTCGATATGGTGGCAGAAGGGATTGACTGCGTGATCCGACTTGGGGAGTTACAGGACTCGACGCTCATCTCCCGGCGTCTGGGTGATGCGCGACTGGTCACCTGCGCGGCGCCCGCTTACCTGGAAAAACACTGCACGCCTTCAACCCCTGACGATCTGGCGGGACATAAAGCCGTGATGTTCTTTTCCGGTCATAGCCGTGCGGTGATGGACTGGCGCTTTATGCAGGACGGCACGCCGGTGATTGTGCGCCCCGCACGAACCATGCTGGTAGATAATTCGGATATCTTGCTCTCGTGCGGGCTTGCCGGCCTGGGAATGTTGCAGGGCATCCGTGCGATTCTGGCTCCGCATCTGGAATCTGGCAGGCTGGTTGAGGTCCTTGCCAGCTACACTACCGTCACTAAACCCATCTCAGTGCTTTATCCCGATCGCCGCTACCTTGCCCCCAAAGTGAGAGTCTTTATCGACTGGTTAAGCGCGCTTTTTGCCGACAATAGCGCCCAACTGCATGGATTGTTACCCCCAGGGAAACAGTGAAGTTCCGCGTGAGCGGTTTTTCCCACGAATGCTGCCCGGTACAGTTTGACCTTCAATTTGTCCGTTACGTCATTCGAGGTGAGAGATGTCAAAAATAGTCGTGTTCAACCAGACGGGTAGCGGCTTCGCTTCGCCCGGCCTGCAGGTACCATGCCTTTGTAGGCCCGTATAAGTGCAGCGCAGCCGGTAACACCCGGCTCTTACGCCTTATAAATAAACCGTTGGATAAAATCGGCAATATCGGCCTGGACCATTGCGCACTTTTCTGCTGAGGGTCGCACACCCAGAAACTCATCATATCCGCTCAGGAGTGAGATGAGCTGTCGCGTGGTGCGGCTGGCGTCGCACGCGCGGAAGATTCCATTTTCGACGCCCTCCTCAATGATGTCGCGCACCAGCTCGCTCCACGCCTGCATAATGGACTCAACCAGTTCAGCGTAAACGTCGTTATGCAGCGCTAATTGCCAGGTTGCGCCATACAGCTGCCAGGCGGCATCCTGCTCAAAGGGCAAAAAATCGGCGACCAGACGATCCATTTTTTGCATGGAGGGTAAGGCCGCCACCTCACGCGTAAAGGTTTCCAGCTCGTCGCGCATAAAACGCTCCAGCGCCGCAATACACAAGGCCTGCCAGTTGCTGAAATAATGATAAATATGACTGCGTGAGATCCCTAACGACTCGGTCAACTCACGCGTGGTGACGTTGGCAATCCCCTTCTCCAGAAATAGAGCGATAGCCCCGTCCAGAATCCTGACTTTTAACGCCTCTTTTGCTTCTTTCATCGACCTGCCTATGTTGACTTTGAGCAAGCGCTCAAATAGACTCACCCCACAGATTTGAGCAACCGCTCAAGTCCATCTTAACAAAAAACTTTATGCTTACCTTAAAAAATGCGGCACCCGCCGCAGTATCAAACAGCGCGGTCAAAACGCTCAAACTGCTGGGCCAACGACATAGCCGAAAACTCATTCTCACGTTCTTACTGGTGGCGGCTGAAAATATCACGATGCTGCTCTACCCTCTGCTGGCAGGCTTTGCGATCAATGCCATTGTTACGGGCCAGGCGTTACATGCCGTGCTCTATGCGGTGATGGTGTTTGTGATGTGGGCGATTGGCGCGGCAAGACGCAGCATCGATACCCGCACCTTTGCGCGCATTTACGCCGAGCTGGCCGTTCCGGTCATCATTGCGCAACGCGAAGAGCAGCACAGCGCCTCAACCATTGCCGCACGCGTGGCGCTGTCGCGTGAATTTGTTGATTTCTTCGAGAAACATCTGCCGGTGCTGGTGACCTCTGTCGCGTCAATCATCGGTGCCGCGGCGATGTTGCTCCTGCTACAGTTCTGGACCGGCGTCGCCTGTCTGTTCATCCTGGCTTTTTTTGCCCTCTTTTTACCGGGCTTCTCCTCCAGGAACGAAGCGCTATTCGTGCGACTAAACGATCGGCTGGAAAAAGAGGTGGCGTTCGTGAACAGCGCATCCAGGAGGTCGTTGTCCAGGCACTACGATGTGCTGGCGCGGCTCCGAATTAAGCTGTCAGATCGGGAAGCGTTTGGCTATTTAGCCATCGGTACGGTGACCGCGATTTTATTCGCCAGTACCATACTGACCATGTCGTTCGAAGGCGGGCTGGATGCCGGGCATATCTATTCTGTCATGACCTACATGTGGATGTTTGCGATGAGCCTGGATGACGGGCCGCAACTGCTGGAAAAATATTCTCAGCTAAAAGATATTGGCAAGCGGGTAAATACCAGTACCCTTTGAAAGTAAGCGGCTCGCCTGGGCGGTATAAATTTTAGTATCCTATATCCTTATAAGCTTCATTGGTTTTTACTATTAAAAGTAAAATACCTGTGCCAATAAAAACAACAAATGGGATGATGATGCTTGCAACAAGCTCCCACATAGAGAGGGGATCATTTTCAACTGCGAAACTAATATAATACGCAAAGAGTGAAACTATAAAGAAAAACGCCGCCATACCTGCAGGCAACAGTGGATTACTCCATGTCCCCCATACAAGGTTTGCAGGAGTGGCGGTTTTCTGAGAAGAGAGCGCAGTAATACTAAATTTGTTTTTTTCTGATGAAGCTACCAACTGTTCCCCTTGGGCATATTTCACCGCATCTGCCGCCAACGCCAGCGCGAGCCACCGATACCCGGCACTCTTCTCGCCTAAAGAGGTATCAAGATCCAACCGTTCCGGCGCCTGCCCCTTTTTATTCAGGGCCTGCATTAACGGGTATTTCTCGGTACGGGAAAGACCGGTATACCAGAGCGTTTTTGGCGTAAGCACAGATTCCACCTGCAGATAGATCGGCATTTTTGCCTCAATATCTGTGACACCGGACATGGGCTGATACAGATAAACCGGTTTTTCACCTTCCTCCCAAACATAATGGTTGGTCAGCAGGAATGCACAGGCATTTTCCATGCACTTTGATTCGTCGTCTTCTTCATGCAAATCAAGAATAACAACTAACCGGTTTTCAATCCTGTAATCTGCCAGATTAGCCCATTGGCTGATAAGCGCATAATCGGGGCATTCCGTCATATATTTAATTTTGCAGGTACTGGCATGATCAACACCCATTCGCTCCAGTGAACGCCGGAGTTCTTCAATACAATTCTCATTCCCACCGCGAACCCAGACAACGATTTCAAACACACGATAATTGTATCCCTTCAGCTTTTCGGCCATCGGGGCCAGCAGGCGATTAAATATCTGTTCATTACGGGACTGGTCGAAAAGCGCTTCCTGGTGAATTTTAACCGGCGTTTTCGGTGCCAGCGGAAACTCCCCTTCAAGCTTCAACATATTCAGTGCCGGTTGCTCCAGAGGAGTGATTGCAGACCAGGCTGCAATAGCCACATTTTTCCGAGCATACGTTTTTAAATTGATTTCTCGCTCTTTTGCGATGAATTTACGCGTTTCGAAATAGTGAACATGGGTATCATCAAACATGAACGCTATATATACAAACATAGAGACAAGGCAGAAAGGGAGAATAACGGAAGGCACAAAAAATATAGCAGTAACATGTTCCTTTTCAGGCCAGGTTAATGCTCTGATCAGCAGACTGGCGCCTATAGCCAGAACATATATGGCAATAATTACCGCGACGGATACATTACTTTCTGCATCTGGCTGTTGCTTGTATAACCACCACTTTTTCATCACGCAGCCCCCGCAACAGGCAAGGTGCTTTTGATTTCGCAGCCACAGGCCGCGTGACAACCATCCACCACAACCCCCTTGCCGTGCATGGTCCAGGTTGGATGACATTCATTGATAGTGAATGTCCCTTTGTGCATAGGGCACTGCACCAGATCACCACTCAGGGCTACAGGCTTACCCATAAAGTCAGCACCAGTGGCTTTTATAACTTTTCCACCGCCTATAAGCGGGTCGTTCAGTCGAATGACACCTTTCATTATTTTTATCTCCTTATCTTCCTGCATCCATTTCACAGCGTATCCGATCCCAGCCGGTATAACCTTTAACCTCCGGGACTGTGTCAGGTAAGTCCTGATAGTTTTGTTCATGACTTACAACTTTTCCTTCGAGCCATCCCTTAGTGAAGTACACCATACCCCACTTCCAACCGGGAAATTCCGGGGTAATTGACTGGACGGTACCATCGTCAAGTGTGTACATAATACCGGGGCCCCCAGTGACAACGCGTGGGTCATCGAACGGCTTTGATGACATATAAAGCCGGTGTTTAGTTTGCAAAAAACCCTGATCATTGACGACAGTGAAAGAGATAACATCATCATAATAAGGCGCGTTACCTCCATCAGGTTCATTGCCTCCAGGCGACATGGATGCCCC
>OIFG01000046.1_pt1 | contig 114591 bp, 98 predicted proteins | sample 1582031 | NCBI WGS metagenome assembly OIFG01 (sample SAMN07501051, study PRJEB24779) | human gut metagenome | isolation source: stool | host: human infant | place: USA: Pittsburgh, PA | reverse complement strand
CATTACCTTTCTTTTTTATTTTGTTTGGTAGCTAATAATTATAGAGGTAATTGCGCCTTTTTTCTATTCAAAAACATAAAAATTGGACTGATGAATTTTGTCATCAGTCCAATTTATTATAGAACCTTTAAAAATCGACAAAAATAAAACTTTTAATTAAGGTGGTTTGATTTCGTGTCAGAGAAATTTGTAAAGTATCCACATCACTTGAAATATGAATCTCAAGACTTGAAGCATGTTAAATTAGGATTCACTACAAGAGAAGGTGGCTATAGTCTATATCCAGAATCATCATTCAATATGGCAAGATATGTGGATGATAATCCTGAAAATATTACTAAACACCAAGAAATGTTGGCGGACGCGATTGGGTTTGTAAGAGCACAATGGGTATTTCCAATTCAAACTCATGAAAATCGAGTAATGGAAATTTCGCAAAGTCATCGTGGAACTAACATCGATACATTAACAGATGATATGTATGGTATTGATGGGATTTATACATATGAACCTGATACGTTATTAACGATGTGCTACGCTGATTGTGTACCAGTTTATTTCTATAGTGAAAAACATCACTATGTAGGATTAGCACATGCTGGCTGGCGAGGTACATATGGTCAAATTGTTAGTGAAATGTTAAAGCAAATTGATTTTGATTATAATGATCTAAAGATTGTAATTGGACCATCTACATCAACTACATATGAAATTAATGATGATATTAAAGCGAAGTTTGAAACATTGCCAATTAATGTTAAAGATTATATTGAAACTCGTGGAGAGAATCGACATGGTATTGATTTAAAACGTGCTAATGCGCTATTACTTAATCATTATGGTGTACCATTCGACAATATATATATAACTGATTATGCTACATCAGAGGATTTATCACTTTTCTTCTCATATCGAGTTGAAAAAGGTCAAACAGGTAGAATGTTGGCTTTTATAGGCCAAAAATAATCTCATTAGATTAGTCATATAAATAATAAATATTTAAAGGCATATGTATTTATTAGTGATAACTGAACTTAACAAATGGTGAAGAGGTTGAGTAGAATATGGATGTAAAACAAAATTTAAGAAATATTGAAAGTGAAATACAGTCACACTTTAAAAATAGTGAAGCGTCTACCTTGCCAAACGTGATTGCAGTAACAAAATATGTTACAATAGACCGTGCTAAAGAAGCTTATGATGTTGGACTTAGACATTTTGGTGAAAATAGATTAGAAGGCTTTTTAGAAAAGAAATCTGCTTTGCCTAACGATGTTACTATGCACTTTATAGGTTCTTTACAATCTAGAAAAGTAAAAGAAGTCATTAACGAAATTGATTACCTACATGCACTAGATAGACTTAGTCTAGCTAAGGAAATTAATAAAAGAGCGGATCATGAGATTGCTTGCTTCATACAAGTCAATGTCTCAGGAGAAGAATCTAAGCATGGTATTGCTTTGAATGAAGTTAATCACTTTATAGAACAAATTCAACAATATGATAAAATAAAAATTGTCGGATTAATGACAATGGCACCTTATACAGAAGACACTGCATATATTCGACAGTTATTTAAACAATTACGAGTAAAACGAGATGAAATTAAAGATCTTAATTTAGATTATGCACCATGTCACTATTTATCTATGGGAATGAGTAATGATTATGCAATTGCTGTAGAAGAAGGTGCTTCATTTATAAGAATTGGGACTAAACTTGTAGGAGAATAGGAGTGAGCCCCGTGGCTATTAAAGATTTATTTAATAATTTTTTTCTAATGGATGATGAAGAAGAAGTAGAAAGCCCTGAAGAGCGACAACGTCGTGTAGTTCAGAATGAAGAAAATGAAACAAACAATGTTCAACAGAATCAACCGCAACAATCAGAACGTTCATATAGTAATCAAAGTAAATTGAAAACAGTACCACAAAAGAAAACAACAAGAAATTATAACTCAGAAGAAAGGAATGTGCGTATGAATCAACCCCCATCAAAGTCAAACGGCAAAAATGTTGTTACAATGAATCAAACGTCGCAAAGTTATAGTGGTTATGAAAGTTCAAAAATGTGCTTATTCGAGCCACGAGTATTTTCAGATACACAAGATATCGCGGATGAATTAAAAAACCGCCGTGCTACTTTAGTGAATTTACAACGGATTGATAAAATTTCAGCTAAACGCATTATTGATTTCTTAAGTGGAACAGTTTATGCGATTGGTGGAGATATTCAACGCGTAGGTACTGACATATTCCTTTGTACACCTGATAATGTAGAAGTTGCGGGAAGTATTACAGATCATATTGAACAAATGGAATCGCAACACTACGAATAAGGAGAACATTATATGGATGTAGGTTTACTAGCTACCATTTTTAATTTTATAATTTTTCTAGTTCAAATATATTACTTTGGAATGATTATTTATTTCTTTACATCTTGGGTACCTAATATTAGAGAATCTAAGTTCGGTGAAATACTTGGTAAATTATATGAACCATTTTTAGAACCATTTAGAAAGATTATTCCACCAATAGGAATGATTGATATTTCTTCACTTGTAGCTTTGTTTGTACTTGTATTATTCCAAGCTGGGTTAAGAAGCATCTTTAATATGATAATAGTTCATTTAATGTAATAATATATGGCGTTTAAGAGGCTGAGACAATACATGAGGTTGTTTCAACCTCTTTTATCATTTAATTTAGAATCAGAGAGGTGTAAGATAATCGATATTTATCAGCATTTTAGAGACGAAGAGCAAGGATTAATAGATCAATTAATAGATAAGTGTGATCAAGTTGAACAGCAGTATGCGCCAATTCTGACAAACTTTCTTGATCCGAGAGGACAATATATACTTGAAGTCATATCAGGTAGTTATGAAGATATGGAAGTGACTTTTTTTGGTGGAGATAACGCAGAGAGAAAACGAGGTCTCATTGCCCCTAATTATTTTGAACCTGGGGAAGCTGACTTTGAAGAAGTATTAATTCAAATCAACTATCCAGAGAAGTTTGTTAATATACAACATCAACATGTCCTAGGAACACTTATGTCATTAGGAATAGAAAGGGAACAAGTTGGTGATATTATTGTCGGTGACAGTATTCAATTTGTTTTGACAAAGCAATTAGAATCGTATATTATGTTGGAATTAACAAAGATAAAAGGTGCTACAGTTAAACTTAATTCTATTCCATTTAAAGATATGATACAATCAGTAGAGAATTGGAAAATTCAAGGTAGTACTGTAAGTGCATTGAGATTAGACGTCGTTTTAAAAGAAATGATTCATAAATCTCGAACAATAGCAAAACAATTAATTGAAAAGAAGCGTGTGAAAGTTAATCACACAATTATTGATTCACCAGATTTTCAAGTTCAAACTAATGATTTATTATCTATTCAAGGATTTGGAAGAGCTCAAATCATTGATATAGGTGGTAGGACTAAAAAAGACAAAATACACATAAATTATCGAACGCTATTTAAGTAATAAATATAAGTCAATTTAATGTTGATTTAAGGAGGATGTAGGATGCCTTTTACACCTAGTGAAATTAAAAATAAAGAATTTACAAAAGTGAAAAATGGTTTAGAACCAGCTGAAGTAAGTGATTACTTAAATCAATTAAGTAATGAAATTGAACGTTTAAAAGAAGAAAAAAAACAGCTTGAAAAAGTAATTGAAGAGAGAGATACTAATATTAAATCTTATCAACAAGTTCATCAATCAGTAAGTGATGCCCTTGTTCAAGCTCAACAAGCTGGAGAAGAGACTAAATTGGCTGCTAATAAAGAAGCTGAAGCTGTTATCAGTAAAGCTCAAGCACAAGCAGATTTAATTGTTAATGACGCTATCGAAAAAGCACGTCATTTATCATTCCAAACTGAAGATATGAAACGTCAATCTAAAATATTCAGATCACGTTTCCGCATGCTAGTTGAAGCTCAATTAGATTTACTTAAAAATGATGATTGGGATTATTTATTAAACTATGATATCGATGCAGAAAAAGTCACACAAGAAAATTTCCAACATTTAAATAGCCAAGACATTACACCTGAAGAACAACTTAGCGCTCAATCTCAACAATCTGAAAGCGTGCTTGCAAGCGAGAGTAATAACAGTAAAATAAATTCACTAAGTACAAGTGACGCAACTAGTACAAGTGAGAACGTTACTTCACAATCAAGCGTGAGTCAAAGCGAATCAACATCAAATAAATAATTGTTATAAAATAAGTCAGACAAGTAGGAGATAATAAACTTTTTACAGCGAATTAGGGTTGGTGAAAGCCTAATAAAAGTCTATCTCTTATATCACTGATTTTTACAAAGTAATATTATATATGAGAGAACTCTAAGTTGAGTTAACAAGGGTGGTACCGCGGTAATTCCGTCCCTTTTTAATTGAACTTAGAGTTCTTTTACATTTAAGGAGTGAAATCAATTATGAACTATAAAGATACTTTATTAATGCCAAAGACTGACTTTCCTATGCGTGGTGGATTGCCAAATAAAGAACCGCAAATCCAAGAACAATGGGAAGCTAACAATCAATACCAAAAAGCATTAGAAAAAAATAAAGGTAACCAATCTTACATCTTACATGATGGACCACCGTATGCGAATGGTAATTTGCATATGGGGCATGCGTTAAACAAAATCATTAAGGATATTATTGTACGTTATAAAACGATGCAAGGTTTTTACGCACCATACGTTCCAGGTTGGGATACACATGGCTTACCAATTGAACAAGCTTTGACTAAAAAGGGCGTAGATCGCAAAAAAATGTCAATTGCTGAATTTAGAGAAAAATGTAAGGAATTTGCGTTAGAACAAATCGAATTACAAAAGAAAGACTTTAAACGTCTTGGTGTACGAGGAGATTTTAATGATCCTTATATCACGCTTAAACCTGAATATGAAGCTGCTCAAATTCGTTTATTTGGTGAGATGGCGGATAAAGGATTAATTTATAAAGGTAAGAAACCAGTTTATTGGTCACCGTCAAGTGAATCGTCTTTAGCCGAAGCTGAAATTGAATATCATGATAAACGTTCAGCATCTATCTATGTAGCATTTGACGTGAAAGATACTAAAGGTGTAGTAGATCAGGATGCTCAATTCATTATTTGGACAACTACTCCATGGACTATTCCATCTAACGTAGCAATTACAGTTCATCCTGATTTAAAATATGGTCAATATAATGTGAATGGCAAGAAATATATTATCGCACAAGCATTATCTGAAGATGTAGCAGAAGCTTTAGAATGGGATAAAGATGCCATTCAATTAGAAAAAGAATTTACAGGTAAAGAGTTAGAGTATGTTGAAGCGCAACATCCTTTCTTAGATAGAATCTCACTTGTAATTAATGGTAATCATGTTACAACTGATGCTGGTACAGGTTGTGTTCATACCGCTCCTGGTCATGGTGAAGATGACTATATCGTTGGGCAAAAATATGATTTACCAGTTATTAGTCCTTTAGATGATAAAGGTGTGTTTACTGAAGAAGGTGGACAATTTGAAGGTATGTTTTATGATAAAGCTAACAAAGCAGTTACTGACTTATTAACTGAAAAAGACGCTTTATTAAAATTAAACTTTATTACACATAGTTACCCTCATGATTGGCGTACTAAGAAACCAGTTATCTTCCGTGCTACACCACAATGGTTTGCCTCTATTAATAAAGTAAGACAAGATATTTTAGATGCTATTGAAGAAACAGATTTCAAAGTGGATTGGGGTAAAACACGTATTTACAATATGATCCGTGATCGTGGAGAATGGGTTATTTCTCGTCAACGTGTATGGGGAGTTCCACTACCTGTATTCTATGCCGAGAATGGCGATATCATTATGACGAAAGAAACAGTTAACCACGTAGCTGATTTATTTGAAGAGCATGGTTCAAATATTTGGTTTGAAAGAGAAGCAAAAGACTTATTACCTGAAGGCTTTACACACCCTGGTAGTCCAAATGGTACTTTTACAAAAGAAATGGACATTATGGATGTTTGGTTTGACTCTGGTTCGTCACATCGTGGTGTATTAGAAAATCGTCCAGAATTAAGTTTCCCAGCTGATCTATATTTTGAAGGTAGTGACCAATATCGTGGTTGGTTTAACTCTTCAATTACAACTGCTGTAGCAACTAGAGGTCAAGCGCCTTATAAATTCTTATTATCACACGGCTTTGTAATGGACGGTGAAGGTAAGAAAATGAGTAAATCACTAGGTAATGTTATTGTTCCTGACCAAGTTGTAAAACAAAAAGGTGCTGACATTGCACGTTTATGGGTAAGCAGTACTGATTATTTAGCAGACGTTCGTATTTCGGATGAAATCTTAAAACAAACTTCTGATGTTTATCGTAAAATTAGAAATACTTTAAGATTTATGCTTGGTAATATTAACGATTTTAATCCTGATACTGATGTAATTCCTGAAGCAGAATTACTTGAAGTCGATCGTTATTTACTAAATCGTTTACGTGAGTTTACTGCTAGCACAATTGAACATTATGATAACTTTGATTATTTAAATATTTATCAAGAAGTACAAAACTTTATAAATGTTGAATTGAGTAATTTCTACTTAGATTACGGTAAAGATATTCTTTATATTGAAGAGAAAAATGCGCATAAACGTCGTAGTATGCAAACTGTTCTATACCAAATCTTAGTTGATATGACTAAATTATTAGCACCTATTTTAGTTCACACAGCTGAAGAAGTTTGGACACACACACCGCATGTAAAAGAAGAAAGTGTTCATTTAGCTGACATGCCTAAGGTAGTTGAAGTTGATCAAGCATTGCTTGACAAATGGAATCAATTCATGGCATTACGTGATGATGTAAACCGTGCGTTAGAAGTTGCACGTAATAATAAAGTTATTGGTAAGTCTCTTGAAGCAAAAGTTGTAATTGGTAATAACGACAACTTTAAAGCTGCAGAGTTCTTACAACAATTTGAAGATTTACAACAATTATTCATTGTTTCACAAGTTGAAGTTTCAGATTCTGTAGACAATGCAGAGGCTTATCAACATGGTGATATTAGAATTGACCATGCAGTAGGTGAAAAATGTGAAAGATGTTGGAACTATACTGAAGAATTAGGTTCAGTAGGTGAATTAGAACACTTATGTCCACGATGCCAAGAAGTAGTTAAAACTTTAGTTTAATAAATAAATTATTGAAAACACATGGGACATAAATAATATAATAATCCTATTTTGCAATTTACTGTAGCTGACTGAACAGATAAAACGCTTCAATCAAGCTTTTCTCAGTTCTAGTCATCTTTGTGAGCTGGCCCTAATAAAGAAAATTTCATAAAGAAATTCTACAAGCAAAGCAAGTTGGGAGTTGGACAACGAATTTGAGAAGAATTCTGTCCGACTCTCTTTTTGTATTTACAATATAATTTATAAGTAAAAACAATGACGATATGCAATGTTTCACTTTTTAATAAAAGGCTATTTAAATAGATATATTCATTAAATCAAGATTATTCGACTATTTAATAAATAGAGGTGAATCATGAGTAAAATCTTATTAACAGGTGCATCGGGTTATATTGGAGGACATTTAAAAGATCAATTAAAAATACATCATGATATTATAGCAACTTCAAGAAATACTAGTAACAAAGAAAATGAAGAGAATGTTACTTGGAAAGCTGCTGATTTATTTGATTTAGATGAGATAACAGAAGTAATGGAAGGGGTAGATACTGCAATTTACCTTGTCCATTCTATGATGCCAAACGCCAAGTTAACGCAAGCAAACTTTGAAGATATGGATGCTTTATTAGCAGATAATTTTGCGAGAGCTGCAAAGAAACAAGGCGTTAGACATATTGTATTTATGAGTGGTTTAATTCCAAATGAAGATAAACTATCTGCTCATTTACGTAGTCGTTTGGAATGTGAAAAAATTTTAGGTTCTTATGGTATACCTGTAAGTACATTAAGAGCTGGATTAATTATTGGGGCTAAGGGAAGTTCTTATCCTATTTTAAAACGTTTAGTTGAACGATTGCCTGGTATGGTATTACCTAGTTGGGCATACAATATGATAGCACCAGTATCAATTAATGATGTAATTAATAAACTGGCATTACTAGTAGAGCGAACACCACAACATAATGAGTCTTTTGACATAACAGGTCCTGAAATTATGAATTATAAAGAATTAATACAACGTACAGCAGTAGTGCTAAATAAGCGTTTACCAATCGTTGATTTACCAATTATACCTATTTGGGTAAGTAGATATTGGGTACAACTCATTTCAAAAGTACCTAAAGAAATGGTCTACCCACTTATGAATAGTTTAGTTCATGATATGATTCCACAACCAGAGCGCACGCATCCTGATATTTCTATTGGAGAGATGACGTATGAAGAAAGTGTGCAACAAGCGCTAGATGAAGAAAATGAAATGAATGAAAATCAAAACAAATCAAAAAAATCATCTAGTTCTAATAGTAAAGAACAAATTAAAGATGTTAGAGCAATATCACGCTTTAGAATTCCAGAAAATTATTCAATGGAAGATGTCTCAAAAACATATGCGAAGTTTATAAATAATATTACGTTACATTTAATTAATGGAACTATAAATGAAAATGAATTTAATATTAGTTTGCCATTTACTAATCAATTTATTTTGAAAATGGAGCGTGATATGCAAGATTCTTCTAAAGATATGATTGTTTATAAAATCGTAGGTGGTAATTTAGCATTATCTAATAATGGTGGTAATGCTAGATTTGAATTTAGACGCATCTTGGATTCAAATGAAGCTATTATTGCACTACAAGAATATGAACCGACGTTACCTTGGTCTGTTTATAAGTTTACACAGGCTAATATCCATAAATCTGTAATGGAATTATTTGTTAATCATATGAATAATCTTGCAGACAAAGATAAAGAAGCGACAACACAAAGTGATCAATTGTTTAGTACAATCACGATGACTACAGGAGCAGTTATAGGTGCATATGTTGGATCAAAAATTTATCATTTGATTAAAGCTTAAATGACGAAAAATTAGTATTAATTTTAAGCTAAATATAATCTACGATTAATAGCTTTAGAATTAGTGAGAGAAAGACAATTTCTATGAATATATTATAGAAATTGCCTTTTCTTTTTTTATGTTTGAATTAAGATGTATAACTTTATTAAACTTGAGTGCAACTGTACTTGTGTAAGGCGTTCTAAAATAGATAACAAAACATAGTTGTGAAACTTTTAAGCAAGCATCTCGACTTAAGTGAAATAATGAACCCAATTTCTAAGACACTACTTTAAAGTACTACTTTAGAAGTTAATAAATTGCAATATACATACAAAGACTGATAAAATTTTATATATTTTAAGTTAAAATATTAGGTATTATTTTCATTGAATTGTATTTTTCATCCAGTAAAAGAAGCAAGTTCTATTTAGTAATGCAGTATTAGGAGGCCATAATGTTTCATTCAAAACATTCACATTTTGTAAATGGTATAACTATAAATGTTAGAAATTTAGCTGACTTAAGACCATTTTATGAAACTATATTGGGATTTGAAGTTATTACAGAAACAAATCATTCTGTTCGGTACGAGATAGGTCAGTCAAATCATTTTTTAACATTAAATGAAGTTATAAATGGTAGGGAACCACTTTTATCTGAAGCAGGATTATTTTATGTAGGTATATTGCTTCCTAGTATTACAGATTTAGCCGATTTACTTGTACAAATGACAGACTTTGAAATTCCGGTAAATGGTGGAGAACAAAGTGTTTGTATGTCCCTCTTTTTTGAAGATCCAGAAGGGAATGCGTACAAGTTTTATGTCGACCATGATATGGATTACTGGGTGTACGATAATGAAAATGTGAAGTTAGATATTGAAGCAATCAATGTTCCACGTTTACTAACTAATGTATCAGAACAAACTTGGCAAGGGATTCCTAAAGGCACTAAAATAGGAAATTTATCACTTAAAACGATACGTATGTCAGAGGTTGAATCTTATTATTTAAGATATTTTGGACTTGAACTATCTGCGTATTTAGATCAGTTTTCACTCTATATGTCTTCAAATCAATACCATCATCATTTGGCTGTTAATCAATGGTTATCAAGTACTAAACGTGTGATGAATAACGTAACATATGGTCTTGCTTTAATTGATTATTATTATCCCGAAACAACGCATATCGATGTTAAAGGTCCAGATGGGCTTCATTTTAGATTTAATTTTATAGAAGTAGTGTGATTTAATGAAGAAATTTATACTTATAATGGTTTTAGGAAGTGCACTTTTCACTGGTGGAGCTATATATGATGGAATTGATAATCAAGATATGACGCAACCGACAATTCATTTTTGGGAAAAGAACCCAATGAAATTAAACTTATATGCTAAAGGCCAATGTACGTATTATGTGTTTGATAGAATTAGACAAGATGGCAATATGATTAGTAATAGATGGGGAGATGCCAAATATTGGGCTAATGAAGCAAGCAAAGAAGGATATAAAGTTAATGATAATCCAAGTGTTGGTTCAATTCTTCAATATCCAAAAGGTCAACATGGTCATGTTGCATATGTAGACAAAGTTAATCATGATGGCTCGTTAACCGTTTTTGATATGAATTATCGTAAACCATATGAAGTTACTAAGCGCACAGTTTACGAATATCAAGTAGATGAATTTAATTATATTCATCCTAAGAAAAATCAAAGTGAAAACGCATAATGAACTACAGTTACTAATATCATCATCTATTTGTAACTGTAGCTTTTTTTATATAGAGGAGTAAGCTATAATGTAGAGTGTTGTCAAAGTGTAGTGTGTGAATGGAGGCACGTGAATGAAAAAGAAATATTATATAACCATATCTTTAATAGTAGCAATCGCTATATTAATTATTGACCAAGTCACAAAACGGATTATTGCTACAACAATGAATATTGGTGATTCATATGAAGTTATTCCTAATTTTTTAAATATAACATCACATAGAAACAATGGTGCTGCATGGGGAATTCTTAGTGGGAAAATGGGATTCTTTTATATTATTACGATAGTCATTCTCATCGTACTTGTACTATTTTATATTAAAGAAGCAAAGTATAATCTATTTATGCAAGTTGCAATAAGTTTACTATTTGCAGGTGCATTAGGAAACTTTATTGATCGATTAGTAAATGGTGAAGTAGTTGATTTTGTTGACACTAATATTTTTGGATATGATTTCCCAATATTTAATGTTGCGGATTCAAGTTTAACAATAGGTGTATTGTTCATAATCATTGCCTTACTTAAAGATGCGAATTCAAAAGAATAGGAGGCTATAATTTGAAAACACATGAATTTAAAATTGAAAACCAAGAGCTTGTTGGACAGCGTATTGATAAATTATTACCTGAATTCAACAATGAATGGTCTAGAAGTCAAATTCAAGATTTGATTAAAGAAGATTTAGTAACAGTTAACGAAAAAGTGATTAAGTCTAATTACAAAGTTAAATTAAATGATCTTATTATCGTTACAGAGAAGGAAGTTGTCGAAGCTGATATTCAGCCAGAGAACCTAAATTTAGATATTTATTATGAAGATGAAGATGTAGCGATAGTTTATAAACCTAAAGGCATGGTAGTACATCCATCACCAGGTCATTATTCTGGTACTTTAGTTAATGGTTTAATGTATCAAATTAAAGATTTATCTGGAATTAATGGTGAAATTCGCCCAGGTATAGTTCATCGTATCGATAAAGATACATCAGGGTTATTAATGGTTGCCAAAAATGATATTGCTCATAGAGGGTTAGTGGAACAATTAATGGATAAATCCGTTAAAAGAAAATATACCGCTTTAGTACATGGAAATATTCCACATGATTATGGCACTATTGATGCGCCTATCGGACGTAACGAGAAAGATCGACAATCAATGGATGTCGTAGATAACGGTAAAGAAGCGGTTACACACTTTAATGTTTTAGAACATTTTAATGATTACACATTAATCGAATGTCAATTAGAGACAGGGCGTACGCACCAAATTCGTGTTCATATGAAATATATTGGTTTCCCTCTTGTTGGAGATCCAAAGTATGGTCCACGAAAAACACTTGATATTGGTGGACAAGCATTACATGCAGGTGTTATAGGATTTGAACACCCTGTTACTCATGAATACATTGAACGTCAAGCAGAACTACCTAAAGAATTTGAAACACTTTTAGAAGATATTCGCTTAAGAGATGCATAAGAAAAGAATAGTTTGGTAGCCCGCAAAGTTTCAACGCTTTGTGGGTGTTTTTTCTAATTTCACATTTAATCAATGATTCTTTAATATGTATTTTTGAAAAAGTTGGTCTAATTTTTTAGTATTTCTCAAATTCGATTAACTACAGTAAAAGTATTATTTATTTACAATTGATAATTTTAAAAATTGCATTGACTTATAGCTCAAAAAGTTTTAAGCTAGTAACAGTTCAAAAAAGAAATCGGTGTCTTTAAAAGAGAGTCCAGAGAGGCTTCAAAGACAATGAGTATAATTCTATATACTTTCTTAAAATAATTCAGCGAAATATATGAATTGTTTTACTAGAATGGCTTTATCATGTAATGTATAACGTTACATGTGCGTATATAAATTTGCCCTCATGTCTTTGAAAAAGGCATGAGGGTTTTTAATTTTAAGAGGTGAGATAATGTCTGAGCGAATCATCATGGATGAAGCTGCAATACAACGTACTGTAACGCGTATGGCGCATGAAATTCTTGAATATAACAAAGGTACAGAAAATCTTGTGTTACTCGGAATTAAAACGAGAGGCGAATTTTTAGCAATACGTATACAAGACAAAATCAATCAAATTGAACAAAAAATAGTTCCGACAGGTACAATTGATATTACACACTTTCGAGATGATATTGAAATTGCTAACAAGCAAATCACTCAAGATGCAATAGAAATTGATGCTGATATTAACGATAAGGTAGTCATCATCATTGATGATGTACTTTATACAGGAAGAACTGTTAGAGCTTCATTAGATGCAATTCTGCTTCATTCTCGACCGATTAAAATTGGCTTAGCGGCACTTGTAGATCGAGGACATCGAGAATTACCAATAAGAGCAGATTTTGTAGGGAAAAACATACCAACTTCTAAAGAAGAATCTGTTTTAGTGTATTTAAACGAAAAAGATTCACAGAATGCAGTAATAATTGAATAAAGACCTTTTAAATCAGTACGAGAGACTGAAAAAGGTAAAGTATTCAAAAGTGAGTGTGGATTACGATGATAGAATGGTCAGTACTAATAATCATCTCACTATAATTGAATGCTTTGTCACGTAGATACGGATAACGATAAGTATAAGTGCTTATCTGTATGTTTGCTACGATTTTTTAGTCTCTTTACATTTAAATGTAAAAGAGACTTTTTTTATGAGAGGAAGAAAAAAGGTGGAAAATGAACAAATGTTTGAACGCACCGTTAAACCGGTGTTAGACGTACAAGACAAACCTAAAGCAACACAATGGGCGCTACTGAGTTTGCAACATTTATTTGCAATGTTTGGTTCTACAGTATTAGTGCCATTCCTAACTGGCTTGCCAATATCAGCTGCTTTACTTGCATCCGGGATAGGAACATTGCTTTATATATTAATTACTAAGGCAAAGATTCCAGCATATTTAGGATCAAGTTTCGCATTTATCACACCAATTATTACTGGATTAAGCACACATAGCTTAGGAGACATGTTAGTAGCACTGTTCGCTAGTGGCGTAATGTATGCCATCATCGGGATCCTAATCAAAATCAGTGGTACAGGATGGTTAATGCATTTACTTCCACCGGTAGTTGTGGGACCAGTAATCATGGTAATTGGATTAAGTTTAGCACCAACAGCGGTCAATATGGCAATGTACGAGAACTCAGGAGATATGAAAGGGTACAATTTAAGCTATCTGGTTGTCGCGCTTATTACATTACTTGTAACAATAATTGTGCAAGGGTTCTTCAAAGGTTTCTTATCACTTATACCGGTACTTATTGGTATCATTGTTGGTTATATTGTTTCAATCTTTATGGGATTAGTTAACTTTTCGAATATTGCTAAAGCAAATTGGATTGATTTCCCACATATCTATTTACCATTTAAAGATTATGTGCCATCGATTCACCTTGGTTTAATACTCGTTATGTTACCAATCGTTTTCGTAACCGTAAGTGAGCATATCGGTCACCAAATGGTTATCAACAAAATCGTAGGTAGAAACTTCTTCGAGGATCCAGGTTTACATCGCTCAATAATCGGAGATGGTGTTTCAACAATGTTCGCAAGTATTATTGGTGGGCCACCAAGCACAACATACGGAGAAAACATCGGTGTACTAGCAATAACAAAGATATACAGTATCTATGTTATTGGCGGTGCAGCGGTTATAGCGATTGTCTTATCATTTATTGGTAAGTTCTCAGCGTTGATTTCTTCAATACCGACACCGGTAATGGGCGGCGTGTCCATCTTATTGTTCGGTATTATAGCAGCAAGTGGACTAAGAATGTTAGTTGAAAGCAACATTGATTTTGCAAGCAACCGCAACCTAGTTATCGCTTCAGTCATCTTAGTTGTAGGTATAGGTAACTTACTCATTAATTTAAAAGGTTTAGGTGTAAACCTTCAAATCGAAGGTATGGCACTAGCAGCACTTTCAGGTATTATCTTAAATTTAATTTTGCCAAAAGAAAAACAGGATTCAAAAAACTAATTTAACAAGGATTATTTATCAGGAGGCGCTTTATGAATAACTTATTATCTATGGAACATTTATCTAACGAGGACATTTACGAATTAATTCAAACAGCTTGTGATTACAAATCAGGAAAGCAAACCTTACCACAATTCGAAGGGAAGTTTGTTTCTAATTTATTCTTCGAAAATTCAACTCGAACAAAGTGTAGCTTTGAAGTAGCAGAACAAAAATTAGGACTTAAAGAAGTTAATTTTGAAACAAGTACTTCATCAGTACAAAAAGGCGAATCACTGTATGATACATGTAAAACACTTGAAAGTATAGGTGTTGATTTACTAGTAATCAGACATTCTCAAAATGCATACTATGAAGAATTAGAAAATCTTAATATTCCAATTGCTAATGCTGGAGATGGAAGTGGCCAACATCCTACACAAAGTCTGTTAGATATTATGACAATCTATGAGGAATACGGTTCTTTTGAAGGATTAAACATTTTAATATGTGGTGATATTAAAAATTCACGTGTAGCTCGAAGTAATTTTATAAGTCTAATTTCATTAGGCGCAAATGTAATGTTCTCAAGTCCAGATGAATGGGTGGACGACTCATTAGATGCACCATATGTTCAAATTGATGATGTCATTGACCAAGTAGATATTGTTATGTTATTACGTGTTCAACATGAACGTCATGGTATTACTGGAGAAGCTAATTTTGAGGCAAATGATTACCATGAACAATATGGTTTGACAATGGATAGATACAATAAGTTAAAAGATAAAGCAATCGTAATGCACCCTGCACCAGTTAACAGAGGAGTAGAAATCGATAGTGAATTAGTTGAAGCACCAAAGGCACGAATCTTTAAACAAATGACTAATGGCATGTATTTAAGAATGTCAGTAATCAATAAACTATTATCAGGAAAAGAGGCGTAAACATTGAAATTAATTAAAAATGCTCAAATTTTAGATAACGGTGAACTTAAACAAGCATCCATTTTAATAGATGGTCAGCACATCAAAGAAATTAACAATAACATTGAAGTAGATGAAAATGTTGAAGTAATTGATGCACAAGGTCATTTTGTAGCACCAGGTTTAATCGATGTTCATGTTCATTTACGTGAGCCTGGTGGGGAACATAAGGAGACAATTAAAACAGGTACAAAAGCTGCAGCACGTGGAGGATTCACAACCGTATGTCCAATGCCTAATACACGTCCAGTACCAGACTCAGTTGAACATATGGATCGATTACAACAATTAATTCAAGATAATGCGCAAGTCCGTGTATTACCATATGCTTCAATAACTGTGCGTCAAGCTGGTAAAGAACATGTTGACTTTGATGCATTAGCAAAGCAAGGTGCGTTTGCTTTCACTGACGACGGCGTTGGTGTGCAGGAATCAGCAATGATGTATGAAGCAATGCAACAAGCTGCAAAGGTCAACAAAGCAGTTGTAGCACATTGTGAAGATAATAGTTTAATTTATGGCGGTGCTATGCACCAAGGTAAACGCAGTGAAGAACTTGGTATACCTGGTATTCCAAATATTTGTGAAGCGGTACAAATAGCGAGAGATGTATTATTAGCTGAAGCAGCTAACTGTCATTATCATGTATGTCACGTATCGACAAAAGAGAGTGTCAGAGCTATTCGTGATGCTAAAGCAGCAGGTATTCATGTGACGGCTGAAGTTACACCACATCATTTACTGTTAACTGAAGATGATGTTCCAGGGGATAACGCAATCTTTAAAATGAATCCTCCTTTAAGAAGTAAAGAAGATAGAGACGCATTATTAGAAGGATTATTAGATGGCACAATTGATTGTATCGCAACAGACCATGCACCACATGCTAAAGAAGAGAAAGCACAGCCAATGACTAAAGCGCCATTTGGCATAGTAGGAAGTGAAACAGCTTTCCCATTACTTTACACGCATTTTGTAAAAAATGGTGACTGGTCATTACAACAATTAGTTGACTACCTAACAATTAAACCAGCACAAACATTTGATTTACCTTATGGCAAATTGGAAGAAGGTTGCTTTGCTGACTTAACGATTATCAATTTAGATGAAGAACGTGAAATCAAAGGTGAAGATTTCTTATCTAAAGCAGACAACACACCATTCATTGGTTACAAAGTTTATGGTAATCCAATTTTAACAATGGTAGAAGGCGAAGTTAAATTTAAGGAGGATAAATAAATGCTTGAGCGACGTTATCTTGTATTAGAGGATGGGACTTATTATGAAGGGTATAAATTAGGATCTAATGATTTATCTGTGGGAGAAATCGTATTTAACACAGCGATGACTGGATACCAAGAGACGATATCAGACCCTTCATATACTGGTCAAATCATTACATTCACATACCCATTAATCGGTAATTACGGTATCAATAGAGATGACTTCGAAGCACTTACACCAACTTTGAATGGTGTAGTAGTGAAAGAAGCAAGCACACATCCTAGTAACTTTAGAAACCAAAAGACGTTACATGATGTGCTTGTTCAATACAAGATACCTGGCATTTCAGGTGTGGATACACGTAGCATCACACGTAAAATTAGACAACACGGTGTTTTAAAAGCTGGGTTTACTGATAACCGAGATGACATTGATTCATTAATTAACACATTAAAAAGTACTGAATTACCTCGTGATGAAGTGGAAACAGTATCTACTAAAACACCTTATGTTTCAACAGGTTCAGACTTGAGTGTGGTCTTATTAGACTTTGGTAAAAAACAAAATATTGTTAGAGAATTAAATATGCGTGGCTGTAACGTAACTGTAGTACCATATAACACCACTGCTGAAGAAATATTAGCCATGTCACCAGATGGTGTCATGTTATCAAATGGTCCTGGTGATCCAGATGTTGTAGAGGTTGCAATAGAAATGATTAAAGGTATTTTAGGTAAAATTCCATTCTTTGGAATTTGCTTAGGACACCAATTATTTGCATTATCTCAAGGTGGAACATCATTTAAAATGAAATTCGGTCATCGTGGCGCTAATCACCCCGTAAAAGACTTACGTAGTGGGAAAGTAGATATTACAAGTCAAAACCATGGTTATGCTATCGATAAAAATTCATTGGTAAATACTGACTTAGAAGTAACTCATATTGCACTTAATGATGGTACTGTTGAAGGATTAAGACATAAAACCTTACCAGCATTCTCTGTACAATATCATCCTGAAGCAAGACCAGGTCCAAGTGACTCAAATTATTTATTCGATGAATTTATGACTATGATGAAAGAATTTAAAGAAAAGGAGCAAACAGCAAATGCCTAAACGTGACGATATACAAACGATTCTAGTGATTGGATCAGGTCCAATTATCATCGGACAAGCTGCAGAATTTGATTACGCAGGTACACAAGCGTGTCTAGCCTTAAAAGAAGAAGGCTACCGTGTCATATTAGTAAATTCTAATCCAGCAACAATTATGACGGATAAAGAAATTGCAGATAAAGTTTATATCGAACCGTTAACACACGACTTTATTGCACGTATCATACGTAAAGAACAACCTGATGCATTGCTACCAACTTTAGGTGGTCAAACAGGATTAAATATGGCTATTCAATTACATGATAGTGGTGTATTAGAGGCTAATAATGTGAAATTACTTGGTACAGAATTAAAATCAATTCAACAAGCAGAAGATAGAGAGCTATTTAGATCATTAATGAATGATTTGAATGTACCTGTTCCTGAAAGTGATATTGTGAATACTGTTGAACAAGCATTTGCATTCAAAGATGAAGTAGGTTATCCACTCATCGTTCGTCCAGCATTTACTATGGGCGGTACAGGTGGTGGCATATGCTACAATGATGAAGAATTAAAAGAAGTAGTGAGTAATGGATTGCATTACAGCCCAGCTACACAATGCTTAATTGAAAAGTCAATTGCTGGTTACAAAGAAATTGAGTATGAAGTAATGCGCGATAAAAATGACAATGCTATTGTGGTTTGTAATATGGAGAATATAGATCCTGTAGGTATTCATACAGGGGACTCTATCGTCGTTGCGCCAAGTCAAACTTTATCAGATGTTGAATATCAAATGTTACGTGATGTATCTTTAAAAGTTATTAGAGCATTGGGTATTGAAGGAGGATGTAATGTTCAACTTGCATTAGATCCACATTCATTTAATTACTATATTATTGAAGTGAATCCACGTGTATCTCGTTCATCAGCGCTTGCATCTAAAGCAACTGGATATCCAATAGCGAAATTAGCAGCGAAGATTGCAGTGGGCTTAACGTTGGATGAAATGCTAAACCCAGTTACAGGCACATCATATGCAGCCTTTGAACCAACACTAGATTATGTTATTTCCAAAATTCCAAGGTTCCCATTTGATAAATTTGAAAAAGGTGAACGTGAATTAGGTACTCAAATGAAAGCCACTGGTGAAGTAATGGCTATAGGACGTACATATGAAGAATCTTTATTAAAAGCGATACGTTCACTTGAATACGGTGTACATCATTTAGGTTTACCAAATGGAGAGAGTTTTGACTTAGACTATATTAAAGAACGCATCAGTCATCAAGATGATGAAAGACTCTTCTTTATAGGTGAAGCAATTAGACGTGGTACAACACTTGAAGAGATACACAATATGACGCAAATCGATTATTTCTTCTTAAATAAATTCCAAAATATCATTAATATTGAACATGAATTAAAAAATCACCCAGGAGATTTGGATTATCTTAAATATGCTAAAGATTATGGATTTAGTGATAGAGTAATTGCACATCGATTCGGCATGACAGAATCAGAAGTATATCAATTACGCCAAGATAATAATATTAAACCAGTATACAAAATGGTTGATACTTGTGCTGCAGAGTTTGAATCAACAACGCCATACTACTATGGAACATATGAAACTGAAAATGAGTCAATTGTAACTGATAAAGAAAAAATCTTAGTGCTTGGTTCAGGTCCTATTCGTATTGGACAAGGGGTAGAATTTGACTATGCTACTGTACACGCTGTATGGGCAATTCAAAATGCTGGATATGAGGCAATTATCGTGAATAATAACCCTGAAACAGTATCTACTGACTTTTCAATTTCAGATAAGTTATACTTTGAACCGCTAACTGAAGAAGATGTAATGAACATTATTAATTTAGAACAACCTAAAGGTGTTGTAGTGCAATTTGGTGGTCAAACAGCAATTAACTTAGCAGATAAACTAGCTAAACATGGTGTCAAAATATTAGGTACTACATTAGAAAATTTAAATCGTGCTGAGGATAGAAAAGAGTTCGAAGCATTATTGCATACAATTGATGTGCCACAACCTAAAGGTAAGACAGCCACTTCTCCAAAAGAAGCACTAGAAAATGCTCGTGAAATTGGCTATCCAGTAGTAGTTCGTCCATCATATGTTTTAGGTGGACGTGCAATGGAAATCGTGAATAGCGATGCAGAATTAGAAAATTATATGGAGCAAGCTGTTAAAGCTAGCCCTGAGCACCCAGTGTTAGTTGATAGATACTTAACAGGTAAAGAGATAGAAGTCGATGCAATTTCAGATGGAGAAACAGTTATCATTCCAGGTATTATGGAACATATAGAACGTGCTGGTGTGCATAGTGGTGACTCAATAGCTGTATATCCGCCTCAAACGTTAAGTCAAGAAGATATCGATACGCTAGAGGATTATACTATCAAATTAGCAAAAGGGTTGAACATCGTTGGTCTAATTAATATTCAGTTTGTTATTGCACATGACGGTGTTTACGTATTAGAAGTAAACCCTCGTGCAAGTCGTACCGTACCTTTCTTAAGTAAAATTACCGATATTCAAATGGCACAACTAGCTATGCAAGCCATTATGGGTACTCGTCTTAAAGACTTAGGCTATAAACAAGGTGTACAACCTTATTCAGAAGGTGTGTTTGTTAAAGCACCAGTATTTAGTTTTAATAAACTAAAAAATGTTGATGTGACATTGGGGCCAGAAATGAAATCTACCGGTGAAGTTATGGGTAAAGATTTAACTTTAGAAAAAGCACTTTACAAAGGTTTAACAGGTAGTGGTGTGGAAGTTAAAGATCATGGTACTGTTCTTATGACTGTAAGTGATAAAGATAAAGATGAAATTGTTAAAATAGCACACCGTTTAAATGAAGTAGGCTATAAAATTTTAGCAACTCAAGGTACTGCGGAAAAATTAAAAGAAGACAACATTCCAGTTGAAGTTGTAGGCAAAATTGGTGGCGACGATGATTTACTAACACGTATACAAAATGGCGAAGTACAAATTGTCATTAATACGATGACTAAGGGTAAAGAAGTAGAAAGAGACGGGTTCCAAATTCGTCGTACAACAGTTGAGAATGGTGTGCCTTGTCTAACTTCATTAGATACGGCTAATGCTTTAACAAATGTAATTGAAAGTATGACATTTTCAATGAGAACTATGTAGATTTACAACTTGAGAACGACAAGGGCGTTATAAGTCAGTGGATATTTTTAAACTGATTATGGCGACCAAGTCGTTCATTTTCAAAGGAGCTATAATATGAAAGATTTACCTATCATAGCATTAGATTTCGAATCGGCAACTAAAGTTAATACATTCTTGGACCAATTTGATGAACCACTTTTCGTGAAAATTGGAATGGAACTTTTCTATCAAGCGGGCCCCGATTTGATTAAATCGATTAAATCTCGTGGCCATGACATATTCTTAGATTTGAAGCTACATGATATTCCAAACACGGTTGAAAAAGCAATGGAAGGCTTAGGAAAGTTAGATGTAGACTTAGTTAATGTGCATGCAGCTGGAGGTACAGACATGATGAAAGCTGCAGTAAGGGGTTTGCACAAATATAGTAATGATACAAAGATCATTGCTGTGACGCAATTAACATCTACAACAGAAGAAATGCTACGTAATGAACAAAACATTCAGACGACGATTGAAGAAGCAGTGTTAAACTATGCTACTTTAACACAACAAGCAGGTCTAGATGGTGTGGTTTGTTCTCCACTTGAAGCAGAATTGCTAACAAACAAATTAGGTTCTAATTTCTTAAAAGTTACACCAGGCATTAGACCACAGGGGGCAGCTGTAGATGATCAAAAACGTATTACTACACCTGAAGATGCTAAACAATTAGGGGCAACACATATCGTAGTTGGGCGACCTATCACCCAAAGCGAGAATCCTGTGGAAAGTTATCATACTATTAAAGAAAGTTGGTTAGGTTAATATGGCTAAAGAAATAGCAAAATCTTTATTAGATATTGAAGCGGTAACATTATCTCCGAATGACTTATATACGTGGAGTTCAGGCATCAAATCTCCTATCTACTGTGATAACCGCGTAACATTAGGCTATCCAGAAGTACGTCGTGCCATTCGTGATGGATTAAGTCAAATGATTATTGAGCAATTTGGTAACGTAGATATTGTTTCTGGTACAGCCACAGCAGGTATTCCTCATGCCGCTTACATCTCTGAAAAGTTAAATTTACCTATGAATTATGTTCGCTCTAAAAGTAAAAGTCATGGTAAACAAAATCAAATTGAAGGAGCAGTAAGTAAAGGGAAGAAAGTGGTAGTAGTAGAAGATTTAATTTCTACAGGTGGATCTTCAATTACAGCAGTTGAAGCTTTAAAGGATGCTGGTGCTGATGTTTTAGGTGTCGTTGCTATTTTTACTTATGGTTTAAAGAAAGCAGATGACATGTTTAATGAAATTGATGTTCCATTTTATACACTAAGTAATTATAATGAGTTAATTGAAGTGGCTCGTGAAGAAGGAAAAATTTCTGAGAATGATATACAGACTTTAGTTGAATGGAGAGATAACTTGTAATATGCTATGTCAAAAGGGGGATTGATTATGATGACCGATAGTGAGGCTAATCGTTTCTATGATAATATGAAGCACGTTAACGAATTCTTATACAGAGAAGAAGACTTTAAATCCCCGGATAACATAATGTCGATTGACAATAGTATTAGAGAAATGAGTGGAACTCAGTCAAAAGTGAGTATGGATTCATTTGTGCATACGAGTGATTTCTTTAAAAAAGCTAAAGATACGTTAAGGCAAAAAGGTAAAATAGTTTAAAAACGTGGTATATATGACAAATACTTTTTCATAAATAGTTAAAAAGTAGTCGTGTATACCACGTTTTTTGTTTATAAAAAGAAAATCTAAAACTATAAATTAGCGAATAAAAATTTTAATTAGTACCCATCCGATAAGTAAGACAATAAGCATAGATAAAATCGGTATAATAAGATGCATCATAATAGAAAGCCTCCAATTGAACTTTAGTTTAATTTTAACTTGAAAATAGTATAAGTCAAAAATTTAGATTAAAAGAATCAAATATTCAAATTTTTTCAAAATAATTAAAATTAGTCTAAAATAGGTATTGAAGATATAGAGAGGGGAATTATTGTGGAAATACCGAAAATAACAACATTTCTAATGTTTAATAATCAAGCAGAAGAAGCAATAAATTTATATACGAGTCTATTTGAAAACAGTGAAATTTTAACTATGGTGAAGTATGGTGAAGAGGGACCAGGCGTTCCTGGAACAGTACAACATTCTATATTTACGTTGAATGGACAAGTATTTATGGCAATAGATGCTGATAATGGAGAAGATTTACCTATGAATCCATCCATTTCTTTATATATAACTGTAGATAATGCCATGGAAATGGAACGACTATTTAATGGTTTGAAGAAAGAAGGCGCTATATTGATGCCTAAAACTGCAATGCCACCATTCCGCGAATTCGCATGGGTGCAAGATAAATTTGGCGTTAGTTTTCAACTTGCGTTACCTGAAAAATAAAAAAATAGGATTAGAACCGAATGTATAAATGCATTTGGTTCTAATCCTATTTTTATTATATAGTAATTTTGTCGTTTTTATTTGACTTTCATACTTTGTATTTTGTCATAATCTGGAGTTGCAAATAATGTTTTTTGATTGTCATAAGTTACAAATCCTGGTTTAGCGCCTGAAGGTTTATGAACATTTCTTATTTCCGTATAGTCTACGGGAATTTGACCAGAATTACCCGCTTTTGAGAAATAACCAGCTAACATAGCTGCCTCTTTAATCGTTTCTTCACTTGGTGCATCATTCAAAATGACAACGTGTGAACCTGGAATATCTTTTGTATGGAACCATATATGGGACTTTTGAGCTTTACGATTAGTTAAATAATCATTTTGCTTATTATTTTTACCTACTAATATAGTATCGCCATCCGTAGAGATATATGTTTGAAGTTGAATTTTATCATTCTTTTTCTTTTTGATGTTTTTACGTTGCTTCATAAATCCTTGTTCTGCTAATTCATCACGAATATCATCAATTTCATCAACTGTAATATGCTCTAATTGTTGTTCAATATTTGCAAAATAGTCTATGTTTTCACGTGTTAAATGAATTTGATGGTCTAATTCACGTTCACGTGTTTTCATACGATTATATTGCTTGTAGTAATATTGCGCATTAACTGATGGTGATTTAGTAGGATTTAAAGGTATCGTTATTTCCTCATTGGTGTAGTAATTTAATACAGTTACAGCGTCATCACCTTGATTAATACGATAAATATTAGCAGTAATTAATTCACCGTAAAGTTGTTGCTTATCTTTATCTTTAGCACTTTCAAATTCATCTATAAGTTTACTTAATTTATGTTGATATTTTTGAGATTGTTGTTGCACAAATCGAACTAAATCATTTGCGCGTTGTTTAACGCGTTCTCTTTCACCACGTGCATCGTAGTAGCGATCTAATAATTCATGTAAGGACGCATATTCAACCATGTCATCATGAAATTGCTTTAATTTCATAAAATAAAAATCTTCTTTTCCAGTTTCATGATTTTTATGGAAAATAGGGACGGGTGTTTTCAATGTCTGGTTGATAACTTCGTCATATGCTTTAGGTAGCGTTTCCGTTGTCATAAATTGATAGCGATTAACGATTTCATTAGTAATGAGTGGACTAAAGCCTTCGAAAGTGTTTAATAATTGTTTCGCAATTTTACCACTATTGAAATCTACATATTTTAAAGCTTCTTCGCCTGTTATATTAAAAGGGTTCAATTTGTTTTGAGTAGGTGGCGCTTCATATTTGAATCCTGGCATAACAGTACGATATTGATTGGTATTAGGGGTTAAATGTTTAAACCCTTCAATTATTTTGTAATTGTCATCAACAAGTAACAAGTTACTATGTTTACCCATGATTTCTAAGATAACCGTGCGGTAAATGGTATCACCAATTTCATCTTTACTTTCAATATCGATTTCAATACGACGATCATTGCCAATCTGACGTATAGCTTTAATAATGCCACCTTCTAGATGCTTTCTAAAAACACGAGCAAACATTGGTGGTTCAAATGGATTATCATATTTTTTAGTCGTAATATGCATTCTTGAAAAACTAGGGTGTATAGATAGTAATAGTTGATGATTTTTGCGATTTTGACGTATAACCATAAGGATAGTGTCATTTTCAGGTTGGTTGATTTTATGAATTCGTCCTGAAACTAAAAACTGTATTGATTCAACCATTTTTTTAGTGAATAAGCCATCATATGCCATAAATAATTTCCACCTTCAATTTAATCATTCAGTATATTGTAACATGGTAGAATGATAGCGTCATGATTTAAGTTTATGTTGCATACTCTATACAATTTTAACTACAATATGATATTATATTTAAATAATAGAAGAATAGCTTAGAGAGGTCGTAAGGCATGGATAATGAAAAAGGATTACTAATTGTTCTTTCAGGTCCTTCAGGAGTAGGCAAAGGAACTGTTCGCAAAGAGATATTTGATGATCCAACTACATCATATAAGTACTCTATTTCAATGACGACACGAAATATGCGTGAAGGTGAAGTTGATGGTGTAGATTACTTTTTTAAGACGAAAGAAGAATTTGAAGCTTTAATTCAGGAAGATCAATTTATTGAATATGCTGAATACGTTGGAAATTACTATGGTACACCTGTTCAATATGTTAAGGATACGATGGCTGCTGGACATGATGTGTTCTTAGAAATCGAAGTAGAGGGTGCCAAACAAGTAAGAAAGAAATTTCCAGATGCATTATTTATCTTCCTTGCACCACCTAGCTTAGATCATTTGAAAGAACGTTTAGTTGGACGTGGCACTGAATCAGACGAGAAGATACAATCCAGAGTTAATGAAGCACGTAAAGAAGTAGAGATGATGAATCTTTATGACTATGTTGTGGTAAACGATGAAGTCCATTTAGCGAAAGAACGTATTCAATCAATTGTTGAAGCAGAACACTTAAAACGCGAACGTGTTGAAGCTATATATAGAAAAATGTTATTGGAGGCCAAAAAATAATGTTAAACCCACCATTAAACCAGTTACAATCTAAAATTAATTCTAAATATTTAATTGCTACGACTGCAGCTAAGCGTGCACGTGAATTAGATGAAAGACCTGAAACTGCTTTATTAAGTGGATATCATTCAGCTAAACCTGTTGGTGAAGCGTTAGAAGAAATTGCTAGCGGTAAAATTACACCAGTAGTTTCTGATGAATTCACAATGTAAAAAACGAATTAAATATAATTTTTTATATGCACATCTTATTGATTTAAGTATAACCACTTTTCAATAAGATGTGTCTTTTTAATTAAACGTTTAATTTGTGTATAATAAATTTAATATAAATTATGATTAATAATCGAGATAGTAAAAGGGAGAAATACGATTATGAAACACATTTTACTAGCTGTTACAGGTGGTATTGCAGCATATAAAGCAATAGATTTAACGAGCAAATTAACACAAGCCGGTTACGATGTACGTGTGATGTTATCAGAACATGCTCAAGAATTTGTTACTCCACTCGCTTTCCAAGCTATTAGTAGAAATCCAGTATATACTAATACGTTTAAGGAAGAGAATCCACAAGAAATTCAACATATCGCACTAGGTGATTGGGCAGATGCGATTGTAGTTGCCCCAGCTACTGCCAATGTGATAGCTAAATTAAGTGTGGGAATAGCAGATGATATTCTGACATCAACCTTGATAGCTACTGAGACGCCAAAGTTTATTGCCCCAGCAATGAATGTACATATGTATGAGAACAACCGCACGCAACATAATATTAACGTTTTAATGGAAGATGGATATCACTTTATTGAACCTGGGGATGGTTATTTAGCGTGTGGTTATGTTGCTAAAGGACGAATGGAAGAACCTTTGCAGATTGTTAAAGTCTTGAATGATTTTTTTAATTCTCAAAAGATAAAAGAAGAGAGTTCATTTAAAGGTAAACATGCGTTAGTGACAGCTGGACCAACTGTCGAGGTGATTGACCCAGTTCGTTTTGTATCAAATCGTTCTTCAGGAAAAATGGGTTACGCTTTAGCTGAGGCATTAAGAAATAGAGGCGCACACGTTACATTAGTAACTGGACCAACACAACTAGCTGATCCGATTGGTGTAGATGTTATTCATATTGAAAGTGCAGAGGAAATGTTTGAAGCGGTGACGACACGTTTTGATAAGCAAGATATAGTTATTAAAGCAGCAGCTGTTTCAGATTATACGCCAATGGAAGTATTAGATCATAAAATGAAAAAGCAAGATGGCGATTTAGCTGTGACGTTTAAACGTACTAAAGATATTCTGAAATATTTAGGTGAACATAAAAGACAACAATACTTAGTTGGGTTCGCTGCTGAAACGCAAAATATAGAAGCATATGCACAAGATAAGTTAAAACGAAAAAATGCAGATGTCATTATTTCAAATAATGTAGGTGACAAGACGATTGGTTTTAAATCAGATGATAATGAATTGACAATGCATTTTAAAAATAAAGAAATGATTAATATTAAGAGAGGCAAAAAAGTTCAATTAGCTGAACAAATTTTAGATGAATTAGAAACTAGGTGGCAATAATGATTGCAAAGGTAATAGTAGATATTCCTTCTAAGAGCGTTGACTTCAAATTTGATTATCTTATACCTAAAAATTTAGAAGCGTTTATTCAAGTTGGCGTCAGAGTTGTAGTTCCATTCGGTCCTCGTACAATTCAAGGATACGTGATGAATATTGAAACCGAACCAAGTGATGATATTAATCTTGAAAAACTTAAAGAAATCAAAGAAGTCCAAGATATAAAGCCTGAATTAACTTCTGAATTAATTCAATTAAGTGAATGGATTAGCCATTATCATGTATCAAAAAGTATTTCTGTATTAGAGGTCATGTTACCGAGTGCTATCAAAGCTAAATATACTAAAGTCTTTGAAGTTGTGAAACATAATGATATGGATGAGCAGTTGCTGAAATTTTTTGATTCCGACGGTCAATATAAGTATAAAGATGCTCAAAAAAATGACCATCTTCCTATTTTAAATAAACTCTTAAAGGCTGGGACTGTAAAAGAAGTAACTCTATTATCTCAAAACATTAAAAAGAAAACACAGAAAGCTGTACGTATTATAGATGGATATCATCCAGATGAAGTCCTTGCTAAACTTGAGAAAAAATTCAAACAATATGATGTATATGCTTACCTTCTAGATGAGCGCCATAAAACTGTCTTTTTAAAAGATATGGAAGAAATGGGTTTTTCTAAATCAAGTATTGATGGATTAGTTAAAAAAGGTTTTATTGAAAAATATAATGCTGAAGTAGAGCGTGATCCTTTTGCTAATCGAGTGTTTGAACAAGAAGAGAAACGAGAACTGACTTCAGAACAACGTATTGCTTATGAAAATATTAAAGAGAAAATTAATAATAGTGAACAACGAACATTCTTACTACATGGCGTGACAGGTTCAGGTAAAACTGAAGTTTACTTGCAAACAATTGAAGAAGTACTTAATAAAGGTAAAGAAGCAATGATGTTAGTCCCTGAAATTGCTTTAACACCTCAGATGGTTTTACGATTTAAGCGTCGTTTTGGTGATGATGTAGCAGTATTACATTCTGGCTTATCTAATGGTGAACGGTACGACGAATGGCAAAAGATTAGAGACGGTAGAGCCCGTGTAAGCGTGGGAGCTCGTTCAAGCATTTTTGCCCCTTTTAAAAATTTAGGAATTATCATTATAGATGAAGAACATGAATCAACGTATAAACAAGAGGATTATCCCCGATATCACGCGAGAGATATTGCTGAATGGAGAAGTCAATTTCATCAATGTCCACTAGTCTTAGGAAGTGCAACACCAAGTTTAGAATCATATGCGCGTACTGAAAAAGGTGTGTATCAGCTACTAACGTTACCTACAAGGGTTAATCAACAGGCTTTACCTTCAATAGATATTGTTGACATGAGAGAAGAATTAAGCGCTGGCAATCGTTCGATGTTTTCAAATGAATTACGAGAGGCCATTGAAGATCGATTACGTAAAAATGAGCAAATCGTATTATTTCTTAATCGTCGAGGATATGCATCATTTATGTTATGTCGAGATTGTGGTTATGTACCACAATGTCCACACTGTGATATCTCATTAACCTATCATAAGTCTACGGACCAATTAAAATGTCATTATTGTGGTTATCATGAGGTGCCTCCGAATAAGTGTCCTAATTGTGAGAGTTCGCATATACGTCAGGTAGGGACTGGTACACAACGCGTAGAAGAAATCCTACAACAAGAATTTGAAGAAGCGCGTATTATACGAATGGATGTTGACACGACTTCTAGAAAAGGTGCTCACGAGAAATTACTTAATGAATTTGAAGAAGGTAAGGGCGATATTTTATTAGGTACGCAAATGATTGCAAAAGGGTTGGACTATCCCAATATTACATTAGTAGGTGTTTTGAACGCAGATACAATGTTAAATCTACCTGATTTTCGTGCTAGTGAACGAACGTATCAACTATTAACGCAAGTAGCTGGAAGAGCGGGGCGTCATGATAAACCGGGTAGAGTTATTATTCAAACATACAACCCAGAACACTATGCTATTCAAGATGTTCAAAAGAATGATTATCTAACCTTTTATCAAAAAGAGATGGAATACAGAAAGATAGGTAAATATCCACCATACTACTTCTTAATTAATTTTACGATATCTCATAAAAATATGAAAAAAGTGATGGAGGCCTCCAAACATATTCATCAAATTTTATTACAACATCTAACGGATCGCGCGTTAGTATTAGGGCCATCTCCAGCAGCCATCGCACGAATCAACAATGAACATCGTTTTCAAATTTTAGTTAAATATAAGAGCGAACCAGAATTACTGAAAGCACTTCAATATTTAGATGATTATTATCATGAAGCTTATTTAAAGAATAAGCTAGCATTAAAAATAGACATTAATCCGCAAATATTAATGTAAAAAATAAGAGTTACGCAATTATTAGAGATGGAATCCTAAATTGCGTAACTCTTTTACTTTAATTACATTACAACATTTCCGTTTTCATCTGCTGGTCTTAATAATGTTAGAACGCCACTAATAATTGCGATAATGTGTGGAATTCCTGTCCAGAAAAAGGCTAAGTGTAAAAATCCTGACATTGTTTTACCGGCATAAAATTTATGAACGCCGAAACCGCCTAAAAAGAATGCAAGCACAATGTATATAATTTTATTTACTTCCATATTTACACCTCCACTGTTAAATATTGTATTTATTGGTATCCTTAATATATATTTTAAAGGTATAGAAAATAAAAGCAATTAAAACAGATTGAAGTGTCTAAATTTAAGACTAAGGTCGCATTTCAAAGTGAATTAAGTTATAATTATATGATGAATTTTTCAAGAGGAGCATATTTAATGGCGATACAAAAATTAGTCCAGTCAACGCATCCTGTATTAACTAAACAAGCACAACCTATTAAAGCGTATGATGCTACATTAAAAGATTTATTATTAGATTTGGAAGATACATTATATGCAGAAGAGGCCTCAGCTTTATGTGCGCCTCAAATCGGCATAAGTAAACAAGTAGCTATCATTGATATGGAAGTTGAAGGATTATTGCAACTATTCAATCCTAAAATTAAATCAGAATCCAATGATAAAATAATCGATCTTGAAGGCTCTGTAAATTTACCGGGTATATATGGAGAAGTTGAACGTAGTAAAATGATCACAATTGAAGCGAATGATTTAGAAGGTAATACGATTGAACTAACTGCATATGACGATGTAGCTAGAATGATACTGCACATAGTCGATCAAATGAATGGTATACCATTTACAAAACGTGCACAGCATTTATTAACTGATGAAGAAGTGGAGGCGTATTTTGAAAATGACTAAAGTGATATTTATGGGGACACCTGATTTTTCAACTAAGGTATTGGAAATGTTAATAGAAGAACACGACGTTATCGCAGTCGTAACGCAACCTGATAGACCAGTGGGACGTAAACGTGTATTAACACCACCACCTGTTAAACGAGTGGCTGAAGAACACAATTTACCTGTGTTTCAACCAGAAAAATTAGCGCAATCTGACGAATTGGCACAACTGTTACAGTTAGAACCTGATTTAATAGTCACTGCAGCATTCGGACAGTTATTGCCTGATCAGTTATTACAATTACCTAAATTAGGTGCTATTAATGTCCATGCATCATTATTACCTAAATACCGTGGTGGTGCGCCCATACATCAAGCAATTATTGATGGTGAAGCTCAAACAGGAATCACGATCATGTATATGGTTAAAAAGTTAGATGCAGGAAATATTATTTCACAGAAAGCTATTAATATTGAAGATAATGACGATGTAGGTACGATGCATGATAAGCTTAGTGTACTCGGTGCTAATCTACTAAAAGAAACGCTACCTTCAATTGTAAATGGTACTAATGATAGTATTTCACAAGATGACACACAAGCAACATTCGCTTCAAATATTAGCAGAGAAGACGAACGAATTGATTGGACTATGAATGCAAAAGATATTCATAATCATATTCGTGGCTTATCACCATGGCCAGTTGGCTACACTACAATGGATGATACAAACTTGAAATTGTATGCTGCACATATCGTGCATAACAAAAAAGGGCAACCAGGGGAAATCGTCGAAACGACTAAAAAGGCAATCATTGTTGCGACAGGCTCAGATGATGCAATTGCTTTAACAGATATTCAATTAGCCGGCAAGAAACGTATGTTGGCATCAAATTATTTAAGCGGTGTTCAAGAATCGCTAGTTGGGAAAATATTAAAATGACACAATCAGTGAGAGAATTAGCGTTTCAAACAATTCAAGAAATATTTAATGACTACGCATACAGTAATCTGAGAATCAATGAAGTATTGTCAACTGGCGACGTTTCTGATATTGATAAACCATTGTATACTGAACTCGTATATGGGACTGTAAAGAGAAAAATGACATTGGATTTCTATCTTAGACCTTTTGTAAAGACTAAAATAAAAAGTTGGGTCAGACAGCTATTATGGATGAGTTTGTATCAATATATTTATCTAGATAAAGTACCCAATCATGCCATTATCAATGAAGCGGTAAATATTGCAAAACATCGTGGGGGCCCTCATAACGGTAACGTTGTAAATGCAATATTGAGAACAATATTTAGAAGTGAATTGCCAAGTTTAGAATCTATTAAGAATGATAAACAACGTATGGCCGTTGAATATAGCATTCCAAAGTGGATTATTGAACATTGGATTACGCACTATGGTGTTGAAACGACACGAAAGATGGCATCATCATTTTTTGATCAAACTGCGGGTACAGTACGTGTTAATACAAGTAAAAATAAAGTTGAAGATGTCGTGTCAAGTTTACAAAGTGAAGGATATGAAGTTGAAGTCGATGAATTGATTCCATATTGTTTACATTTAAAAGGGCATCCAATTATTGAATCTTCAAACTTTAAGAATGGTAATATTTCTATTCAAGATAAAAGCTCAATGTTTGTAGGATATTTGATGGGTGTTGAAGAAAATGACGTTATTTTAGATGCTTGTAGTGCACCTGGAGGTAAAGCGTGTCACATAGCTGAGTTATTGGCGCCAAGTGGTCACGTGGATGCCACAGATATCCATAAGCATAAAATTGGTTTAATAAAAGAAAACATTGTAAAGTTACAACTTAATAACATTAAAGCTTTTGATCATGATGCAACAAAACCTTACAAAGATGTATATGACAAAATTCTCGTCGATGCACCGTGTAGTGGTTTAGGTGTGCTTAGACATAAGCCAGAAATTAAATATGTTCAAACGCAACAAGATATTCAAGACTTAGTTGAATTACAATTAGAGATATTAGACAATGTAAAAGATAACTTGAAACCTGGTGGTACACTAGTTTATTCAACATGCACTATTGAACAACTTGAAAATGAAAATGTTATTTATACATTTTTAAAAAATAATAAAGACTTCGAATTTGAACTTATGACTCACCCAGTTACCGGTGAACAAGTGAAGACAATACAAATTCTACCCCAAGACTTTAATTCGGATGGCTTTTTCATCACTAAAATAAAAAGAAAGGAAAGTTAAGATGATAACTACTGAAAAAAAGAAGAAAAATAAATTCTTGCCTGATTTTGAAAAACAGTCGATTTACTCATTAAGATATGATGAAATGCAAGAATGGTTAGTAGAACACGGCCAACAAAAATTTAGAGCCAAACAAATATTTGAATGGTTATATCAAAAGCGCGTAGATAGCATTGATGACATGACAAATTTATCCAAAGATTTGCGTCAAGTTTTAAAAGATAATTTTGCAATGACAACATTAACTACTGTTGTTAAACAAGAAAGTAAAGATGGAACAATTAAATTCCTATTTGAACTACAAGATGGCTATACTATTGAAACCGTATTAATGCGTCATGACTATGGGAATTCAGTTTGTGTGACAACTCAAGTTGGTTGTCGTATCGGTTGTACATTCTGTGCCTCAACATTAGGAGGCTTAAAACGTAATTTAGAAGCTGGAGAAATTGTTTCACAAGTCTTAACAGTTCAAAAAGCATTAGATGCAACGGATGAACGTGTATCACAAATTGTTATAATGGGTATTGGTGAACCTTTTGAGAATTATGATGAAATGATGGATTTCTTACGTATAGTTAATGATGACAACAGTTTAAACATCGGTGCACGCCATATTACAGTTTCAACATCAGGTATTATTCCACGTATTTATGATTTTGCCGAAGAAGACATTCAAATTAACTTTGCCGTAAGTTTGCATGCAGCTAAGGATGAAATTCGATCTAAATTAATGCCGATTAACAGAGCATATCATGTAGATAAATTAATGGAAGCAATCAAATATTATCAAGAAAAAACAAATCGCCGTGTGACATTTGAATATGGATTGTTCGGTGGCGTAAATGATCAACTAGAGCACGCACGTGATTTAGCGCATCTTATTAAAGATTTGAATTGTCATGTTAACTTAATCCCAGTTAATCATGTTCCAGAACGAAATTACGTCAAAACACCTAAAGACGATATTTTTAAATTTGAAAAAGAACTAAAACGATTAGGTATTAATGCTACAATTAGAAGAGAACAAGGATCAGATATTGACGCAGCATGTGGACAATTAAGAGCGAAGGAACGACAAGTAGAAACGAGGTAATCACAATGCTAAACGCACAATTTTTCACAGATACTGGACAACATAGAAATAAAAATGAAGATGCAGGAGGTATTTTTTATAACCAAACCCAACAACAGTTATTAGTATTATGTGATGGTATGGGTGGTCATAAAGCGGGGGAAATTGCAAGTCAGTTTGTTACTTATGAACTTCAAAAACGTTTTGAAGATGAGAATTTTATAGAGTATGAACAAGCCGAAACTTGGTTGCGTTTTAATTTAAAAGAGATTAATCGTGAACTATTTGAATATGCTCAAACTAATGAAGAATACAAAGGTATGGGTACAACATGCGTTTGTGCCCTTGTATTCGATAAACAATTGGTAGTGGCCAATATAGGGGATTCTAGAGCCTATCTAATTAACTCTAGAGAAATTGAACAAATTACTTACGATCATTCGTTTGTAAATCACTTAGTGATGACAGGTCAAATAACTGAAGAAGAAGCTTTTACACACCCGCAACGTAATATTATTACTAAAGTAATGGGGACAGATAAACGAGTGAGTCCAGATATATTTACAAAACGATTTAATCATTATGACTTTATAATGTTAAATTCTGATGGTTTAACGGACTATGTCAGAGGTGAAAGTATTCATGAGTCTTTTAATGAATCATTATCATTAGAAGAACATGGGGAGCAACTAATTCAATTAGCATTAAATCATGATTCAAAAGATAACATCAGTGTCTTAATAGCAGCTATTGAAGGTGATCGTCTATGATTGGAAAGATAGTTAGTGAACGTTACAAAATAGTAGATAAGCTTGGTGGCGGGGGTATGAGTACCGTTTACTTAGCAGAAGATACCATTTTAAATCGTGAAGTAGCGATTAAAGCAATCTCTATTCCTCAGAATGAAAAAGAAGAAACGATGAAGCGTTTCGAACGAGAAGTTAACAATGCGACACAACTTTCACATGAAAACATTGTTGAAGTATATGATGTTCAAGAAGATGAAGAGTGCTTCTTTCTAATTATGGAATATATAGATGGACCTACTTTATCAGAATATATACATAGCCATGGACCTTTAAGTGTAGATACAGCCATTGATTTCACGAATCAGATTTTAAAAGGTGTGGCACAAGCGCATGAAAAACTTATCATACATAGAGATATAAAACCTCAGAACATTTTAATTGATAAGAACAAAACACTAAAAATCTTTGACTTTGGAATTGCAAAGGCGTTAAGTGAAACATCTATGACACAGACGAATCATGTATTAGGAACAGTTCAGTATCTTTCACCAGAACAAGCTAAAGGTGAAACTACGAATGAAGCAACTGATATCTATTCCATCGGTATCGTTCTTTACGAAATGTTAGTTGGTGAACCGCCTTTTAATGGTGAGACAGCCGTTAGTATCGCAATAAAACATATTCAAGATTCAATTCCAAACGTAACGGAGTTAAGATCTGAAATACCTCAATCACTAAGTAATGTCGTACTTAGAGCAACGGAGAAGAAAGCCTCTGATCGCTATCAAAGTGTTAAAGATATGAAAGAAGATTTAAGTAGTGTGCTTGTGTCTAGTCGTGCTAATGAAAAGAAGCATTCTATTGAAGAAGATGAGACTAATACGGTATCGATTGATAGACAAGATATTAAAAGTAAAATAAAAGAAGAAAATGAACAAAAACAAATTGCACAAACGATGCAAATACCGATTGTTAATGAGCATCATTTTCAAACGAGCGAAGCACAAATCTATGAACCACCTAAGAAAAAACGTTCAAAAAAGAAGAAATTCGCTATTGCGCTTATTTTACTTTTATTAGTCGCAAGTTTATTTGGTTTTATAGCGATGGGCATGTTTGGTAGTAAATATGCGGAAGTGCCTGATCTTAAAGGTAAAACTGAAAAAGAAGCGGAAAAAATACTGCGACAATCTCATTTAGAAATTGGTAATATCTCTAGAGATTACAGTGATGATTATCCGGAAAATAAAATAATAAAGACTAAACCAAAACAAGGTGAAAGAGTTAATCAGCATGAAAAAGTAGATATTGTGCTTTCAAAAGGGCCTGAACGTGCTAAAATGCCTAATGTTATAGGCATGAAAAAAGTAGATGCATTAGATAAATTGAAACAATCTAAACTTGATCATGTGACAGTCAATCAAGAATATAATAATCAAGTACCTAAAGGTGCTATAGCTAAGCAAAGTGTTAATCCTGATAGTTATGTTCGCATAAACGATCATCAAATTACTTTAACCGAATCATTAGGTGTTAAAAAGGTATATGTTAAAAATTATGAAAATAAAAATTATCAAACTGCAAAGAAAGAACTTGAAAAAAATGGTCTGAAAGTACAAATGACGACAGAATCAAGTAATAATGTTAAAAAAGATAATATTATTTCACAAAGCCCTAAAAATACAGAGGTTGAAGAGGGAAGTACAGTTCAATTCATTGTTTCAAAAGGAAAAACATCTTCAAAAGATGAAGACAAAGATTCAGAGAAATCTAAATCTTCTAGTGAAGACAAGTCTGATGATACACAAAAAGTTAAGAATTATACAGAAACATATCACATCCCATATACGGGAGATGACGAAAGTCAAAAAGTTCAAGTTTACATTAGAGATAAGGACAATAGTGGCACATCTGCTAGCCAAACGTTTAGTATAAAAGATGACAAAACGATAACGATTCCGCTTAAAATTGAGCAAGGCTCAGACGCGGGCTATACGATCAGAGTTGATGGCGATGTAATTGCAGATAAAGATATAGAATATTAAATTTAACCCTTTTAGTGAATGGAATAATGCACATTCGCTAAAAGGGTTTCTTAGTAAAAAAACATACCATAAAATTGTTATGTAAACTAAAAATAAATATATAATGATAAATTATTTCTTCAATTCACTTCTGCATATAATAATCTTCAAGCATTTGCTATAATAATTTAATATAAATAATGATTAAGAGGTGTCATTTTGGAAACTGGACGAATTATCAAACTAATTAGTGGTGTCTATCAAGTAGATGTTGATGGAACTTTATATGATACTAAACCACGCGGTCTTTTCAGAAAGAAGAAATTTTCACCAATTGTGGGGGATATTGTTGATTTTGAAATCCAAAACACAAGTGAAGGCTATATTCATCACGTTCATGAGCGTCATAATGAATTGAAACGACCACCAGTTAGTAATATTGATGGCTTAATCATCGTGATGAGCGCTGTAGAACCAGATTTTTCAACGCAATTGTTAGATCGCTTCTTGGTTATTGCGCATTCGTATGATTTAGAACCGAGTATTCTAGTGACTAAAAAGGATTTAGCCTCTGAAAATGAAATTGAACAAATTAATGCTTGGTTAAAAATTTATGAAGAAATTGGTTACAATACGCAATTTGTAGGCAAGCATACGAGTCAACAAGAAGTTGTGGCAACATGGCCTAAAGGGCTCATTGTATTAAGTGGTCAATCAGGTGTAGGTAAATCGACGTTTATCAATACGTTTAAACCAGAACTAAATTTAGAAACTAATCATATCTCTAAATCACTTAATCGTGGTAAACATACAACTAGACATGTAGAGTTGTTTGAAAGAGAATCTGGTTTTATCGCGGATACACCTGGATTTAGTGCGCTAGATTTCGGCCATATTGATAAAGATGAATTGAAGCATTATTTTATAGAAATGAATCGCTTTGGTGAGGAATGTAAATTTAGAAATTGTAACCACATTAAGGAACCAAAGTGTCATGTCAAACAGCAATTGGAAAATGGTTATTTAGCACAATTTCGCTATGATCACTATATTCAATTATATAATGAAATCTCAAATAGAAAGGTCAGATATTAATGAAGAAAATCTACCCATCACTTTTATCAGCCGATTTTTTAAATTTAGAGAATGAAATTAAAGCTTTAGAAGAAGCACAAATTGATGGTCTGCACTTTGATGTAATGGATGGTCAATTTGTACCTAATATTTCTATTGGTATTCCTATTCTTGATTCAGTTAGAGCAGCTACTCAATTACCGATTGATGTTCACTTAATGATTGAACAACCTGAACAATATATTAATACCTTTGCTGAACACGGTGCTGACATGATATCAGTACATGTTGAGGCTACACAGCATATTCATAGAGCATTACAAATGATAAAAAATGCCGGAAAGAAAGCTGGCGTTGTAATTAATCCTGGTACACCAGTTGAGTCATTATTACCTGTACTTGAAATTGTTGATTATGTACTTGTTATGACTGTGAATCCAGGATTTGGTGGTCAATCATTTATAGAAGCATGTGCAGCAAAAGTGAAAATTTTAAGAGATTTAAGACAATCATTAAATTTATATTTTAATATCGAAGTTGATGGTGGTATCAACAATGAAACTATTAAAATATGTGTTGATAATGGAGCAGATATGTTTGTTACTGGTTCTTATTTCTTTAAACAGGAAGATTATGGTAAGGTAACACAATTATTGAAAGGCTGATATAATTATGCGAATCAATTTATTATGTAGTGATCGTCATTTGCCATCAGATGTTTTAGCCACATTGAAACAAGACCACTGGGGCGGGATTGATAGAGGTGCACTTATTCTTATCAATCATTCTATTAATCCAGTTTTCTCAGTTGGAGATTTCGATTCAGTTTCAGAGGAAGAACGTCTTCAATTAAAACACGAATTAAATATCAAACCAGTTAAGGCTGAAAAAGATGATACTGATTTGGCATTAGGTGTAGAGGAAGCTGTAAATAGAGGATTTACAGAAATACATATATATGGCGCAACAGGTGGTAGATTAGATCATTTTATGGGTGTTTTACAAATACTACAAAAGCCCAAATATATAGAGCAAAACATCATAATTATTGTTGAAGATCTACAAAATGAAATTAAGTTATTGAAACAAGGCATTCACGAAATTCACAAATTACAAAGTTATCCATATGTTTCATTTATTCCAGTTAATGAAGTAGTTGCTTTATCATTAAATGGATTTAAATACAATTTAAATAATCAACCTCTTGAAAAAGGATCTACACTTACATTATCGAATGAGGTTAAAGAGAAAGTTGCACAAATCGAAGTACATGATGGACAAGTCTTACAAATTAGAAGTAGAGATGCAAATTAAAATTAAGCAAAAAAAATGCCTTCACCACATATGAAGGCATTTTTTAGTGCATTATATTTATTAAACTCTAGTAACTTTACCAGATTTTAAAGCACGAGCAGAAACCCAAACTTTTTTAGGTTTTCCGTCAACTAAAATTCTAACTTTTTGAAGGTTAGCATTAAATCTGCGTTTATTCGCATTTAAAGCGTGTGAACGATTATTACCAGTCGATGCTTTACGACCTGTTACGTAACATTGTTTACCCATCAAAGTACCTCCTTTAATAAATATAAATACACTTGACTACTTATATACTTAAATAAGATACCATATATGAAATTTTAAAGCAATGAAATTAAAGTCGTTTTCTTTAAAAATGTTTTGAAATTTATAATTTATGGTATAATTGTAAGCTGAGGAGTTATGTAATATATTTAATTAAGTTATTAAGACTTATTTATGGAAGAATCGGTTATTTTCTTTTATGAATTTAATTGTAAATTTTTATAGTTTCGTCATTTTTAAACAAATTTCAGGAGGAATATAAAGATGACAATAGAAATCTCAAATGATTATGGTAAAATCGATATCTCAAATGAAGTCATTGCTTCAGTAGTAGGCAGCAAAGCTGTTGAAAGCTATGGTATTGTAGGTATGGCATCTAGACAACAAGTTAGAGATGGCATTGCCGAAATTTTAGGACATGAAAATTATGCTAGAGGCATTGAAGTAAAAGAAAACAATGGTGTCATTGATATAGATATGTATATTATTGTAAGCTATGGTGTAAAAATTTCAGAAGTAGCAAACAACGTACAATCATCAGTAAAATATACACTTGAAAACTCACTAAATGTTAAAGTGAATTCAATTAATATATTTGTACAAGGTGTAAGACTTAATAATAAGGGCAAGTAGGTATAGGAGGACTTAGCAGGATGATTAGCAAAATTAATGGTAAATTATTTGCCGACATGATAATACAAGGGGCACAAAATTTATCTAATAATGCAGATTTAGTGGATTCTTTAAATGTATACCCTGTGCCAGATGGCGACACAGGAACTAATATGAATCTTACAATTACTTCTGGACGTGAAGAAGTTGAAAACAATTTATCTCAAAGCATTGGTGAATTAGGGAAGACATTCTCTAAAGGATTACTTATGGGTGCTCGTGGCAACTCAGGTGTTATTCTATCTCAATTATTTAGAGGTTTCTGTAAAAATATCGAAACTGAAAATGAAATAAATGCGCAACAACTTGCAAGTAGTTTTCAAGCGGGAGTTGATACAGCTTATAAAGCAGTGATGAAACCGGTTGAAGGTACGATCTTAACTGTTGCTAAAGATGCTGCAAAAGCTGCGGTTAATAAAGCCGAAGAAACAGATGACTGCGTTGAAGTTATGGAATATACAATTGCGGAAGCTGAAAAATCATTAAATAATACGCCAAATCTACTTGCCGTATTAAAAGAAGTTGGTGTAGTAGATAGTGGTGGTAAAGGCTTACTATGTGTGTATGAAGGCTTCTTAAAAGGATTGACAGGTCAAACTATTGAAGCTAAAAAAGAAAAGTTAAACACAGAAGAATTAGTACATGAAGAACATGATTTCCACGGTGTAATAAATACAGAAGATATTAAATACGGCTATTGTACTGAAATGATGGTTCGCTTTGGAAAAGATAAAAGAGCATTTGATGAACAAACATTTAGAACAGATATGAGTCAATTCGGTGATTCTTTACTTGTGATTAATGATGATGAAATTGTTAAAGTGCACGTACATACTGAAACGCCTGGTGAAGTGTTCAACTATGGTCAAGAGTATGGTGAACTTATTAAATTAAAAGTTGAAAATATGCGTGAACAACATCGTGAAGTGATTAGAAAAGAGAAACTAAATCATCATTCTGATGAGCAAGAAGAATCAAAAACAGTTGAGACTGCCATTATCGCGATTTCAATGGGTGATGGTATTTCTGAATTATTTACATCTATGGGTGCGACACATATCATAAGTGGTGGCCAAACAATGAATCCTTCAACAGAAGATATTGTGAAAGTAATTGAGCAATCTCAATGTAAACGTGCCATTATTCTACCAAATAATAAAAATATAAGAATGTCGAGTGATCAAGCAGCAACTTTAGTTGAAGCAGATACAGTTGTAATTCCTACAACATCTATTCCAAAAGGTATTGCGGCATTGTTCCAATACGATCCTTCATCATCACTTGAAGATAATCACTCTCATATGACAACAGCATTAGAATCAGTGAAATCTGGTTCAGTAACATTTGCTGTTCGTGACACTAAAATTGATGGTGTAGAAATTAAAAAAGGCGAATTCATGGGATTGTCAGAAAGCAAAATTGTTACAAGCAATGATGATGAATTTGTTACCGTCACTGGTTTGCTTAAATCTATGCTTAATGAAGATAGTGAAATTTTAACTATCATTGCTGGTGAGGATGCAAATGATGATATCTCTGACAAATTAGTAGAATGGGTTGAAAGTGAATACCCAGATGTTGAAGTAGAAGAACATAATGGTGGACAACCGATTTATCAATATTTATTCTCAGTTGAATAACTAATTTCTAAAATAGCTATGAAGTAATCTATGACTATAGAATGCTTCATAGCTATTTTTCATATGGAGCTAAACTTTCATTTTCTTATAGATGATTTAAAAGATAAAAATATTAAAAATTTTAATAGTATTTTTTATGATATTTAGTATAAAATATATGTATATTAATTATTAGGAGAATACTTATGGGGAACATTTATTTAGTATTTATTTGTCTTATTACTATAAGTCTTATGTTATTTCTTTTTAAAAAGAAGGTTGCCATTGCAAGTTTGTCGATTTTAATAGCATTTACCTCAATACTAGTAGTAATGCCACAGCACATAGTTAATGCGCAAAGTAATGTATTAACAAAAGAGAAAGTTAAATTTGTAAAGGGTATCGACGGAGATACTGTTCAACTTCTTTACAAAGGAAAGAAATTAACTTTTAGATTGTTGCTTATCGATACACCTGAAACTAAAGATCCACGTAAACCTGTTCAAAAATATGGTCCAGAAGCTAGTCGTTTCACGACAAATATGTTAGCGAATGCTCGTACTATTCAAGTGCAGTTTGATAGGGGGCAACGCACAGATAAATATGGTCGTTATTTAGCGTATGTTTATGCTGATGGTAGAATGGTTAACGAAGCCGTTGTAAGACAAGGATTAGCACGAGTAACATACATTTATCCACCTAATAATACGTTCGAACAGATGTTGAAGGTGAGTCAATCGAAAGCTCAAGCTGAAAAGTTAAATATTTGGAGTACGACAACATCGAACTCTAAAACCAAGACGGGTCAGACATCAACTGCCAAGTCTACTGTGAAGCCAACAATACCAAAGACCTCACCTTCAAAAACAACAAAAAAGCAATCTAAAGAATATTATAAAAATTGTACTTTGATGAGAAAGAAATATCCCAATGGAGTTAAAAAAAGACATCCTGCTTATCAATCTAAGTTAGACCGTGATAAAGATGGATGGGCATGTGAAAGATAAGCATTAATCATATAGTAAATTAGGGTGCGGAACAAGAAATTCGTAATGAATATTGTTTCGTACCTTTTTTATAGTGCAAAAGGCGTAACAATCAATTAATCAGCCTAATCATGATAAAATAAAAATTAATATTACAAATACTAGGTGAGAAGTTATGACTAAAGTCAATTTAATAGAAAGTCCGTATCCGCTTCAAAGTATCAAAGGACTAGGACCAAAAAGAATTGCTTTATTGCAAGAACTGAATATTAATACGGTTGAAGACTTAGTACTCTATCTACCGACTCGATACGAAGATAATACAGTTGTAGATTTAAATATGGCTGAAGATCAATCTACAGTTACAATTGTCGGCGAAGTTTATTCGATGCCAACTGTCGCATTTTTCGGCAGAAATAAATCAAAGTTAACAGTACACTTGATGGTAGATAACATCGCGGTCAAGTGTATCTTCTTTAATCAACCATACTTGAAAAAGAAAATTGAACTTCATGGGACGGTAACTGTTAAAGGAAAATGGAATCGTGCAAAACAAGAAATAAATGGAAACAGGATGTTTTTTAATGAGCAATCACAAGATACAAGTGAAATTAAGTTAGAACCTGTTTATCGCATTAAAGAGGGCATTAAACAAAAACAAATGCGGGATATGATTTATCAAACTTTAGATGATGTTACAATCCATGAATGGCTTACAGAAGAACTTAAACAGAAATATAAATTAGAATCCTTAGAGGATACATTACATGCCTTACATCGTCCAAAGGATCGACAGGACTTATTACGTGCTAGAAGAACATATGCTTTTACTGAGTTATTTATGTTTGAATTAAGAATGCAGTGGTTAAATCGTTTAGAAAAGTCATCTGACGAAGCTATTGAGATAAATTACGATATTCAAAAAGTGAAAGATTTTATAGAAACTTTACCTTTTGAATTAACTGATGCACAAAAAAAGAGTGTGAATGAAATCTTTAGAGATTTAAAAGCACCGATACGTATGCACCGATTACTACAGGGTGATGTGGGGTCAGGTAAAACAGTTGTTGCAGCAATATGTATGTATGCGTTGAAAACAGCGGGCTATCAATCAGCATTAATGGTCCCAACGGAAATTTTAGCTGAACAACATGCAAATAGTTTAACTGAACTGTTCGGTGAGTATATGAATGTAGCATTGCTGACAGGTTCTGTTAAAGGTAAAAAAAGAAAAGTTCTATTAGAGCAATTAGAAAATGGTACTATTGATTGTTTAATAGGTACACATGCGCTGATTCAAGATGATGTAACATTTCAAAATGTAGGACTTGTCATAACAGATGAACAACATCGCTTCGGAGTCAATCAACGTCAACTTTTAAGAGAGAAGGGTGCAATGACGAATGTACTCTTTATGACAGCAACACCGATTCCTAGAACACTTGCTATATCTGTATTTGGTGAAATGGATGTGTCATCAATTAAGCAACTACCTAAAGGGCGCAAGCCAATTATTACAAATTGGGCAAAGCATGAACAATATGAGCAAGTGCTATCGCAAATGACGTCTGAACTTAAGAAAGGGCGTCAAGCCTATGTAATATGTCCATTGATAGAGAGTTCAGAGCATCTTGAAGATGTGCAAAATGTAGTCGAGTTGTATGAATCACTCAAACTGCATTATGGCGAGAAAAAAGTAGGATTATTACATGGTAAAATGCCAGCTGAAGAAAAAGATGAGGTTATGACGCGTTTCAGTCAACATGAAATAGATATACTAGTTTCAACAACTGTAGTTGAAGTTGGCGTCAATGTACCAAACGCGACATTTATGATGATATATGATGCAGACCGCTTTGGTTTATCAACGTTGCATCAATTAAGAGGTCGTGTAGGACGTAGTGAACACCAAAGTTACTGTGTCCTTATCGCATCTCCCAAGACAGAAACTGGCATAGAACGCATGACTATTATGACGCAAACAACGGATGGTTTTGAATTGAGTGAGCGTGATTTAGAAATGCGTGGTCCTGGTGACTTCTTTGGAGTTAAACAAAGTGGTTTGCCTGACTTTATGGTAGCGAATATTGTTGAAGATTATCGAATGCTTGAAGTAGCTCGAGACGAGGCGGCAGAGTTAATACAATCAGGTGAATTTTTCACAGAAACATATCAGCATTTACGTGAATTCATTGATCAGAACTTGCTACATATGAGTTTTGATTGATGCTTAAAAGTCACTATTGTCAAAAAGTAAAATATAGCACTATGATATTTGTTGAGCTTATCAAACGGAAAGTGTTATGATATGTGAGGAATGTTTAAGACTTGGTACTAATTTCACTTTTAAGGAGGGATTTAATTGAAATTGAAAAAAGCAGAACGTCGTCAGGCGATTCAAAAAGCAATTGAATTAAATCCCTTTATTACGGATAGTGAATTATGTGAACAGTTTGAAGTTAGTATTCAAACCATAAGGTTAGATAGAACAAACCTAAGTATTCCAGAACTACGAAAGCGTATTAAATTAGTAGCTGAGCAAAATTATGAACAAATTCGTGCTCTAGAGGCAAATGAAGTGGTTGGAGATTTAATTCAAGTTGAACCAAATATATCCGCTCAATCCCTCATTGAAATTACTGAAGAATCCGTTTTTACGAAGACTCAGATAGCACGAGGTCATGTGTTATTTGCTCAAGCAAATTCGCTTTGTGTAGCTTTAATACATAAATCAACAGTGTTAACACAGGAAAGTAATGTAGCATTCATTGAGAAAGTTAAACTTAATGATACAGTAAGGGCAGAAGCACACGTTGTAAATAAAACTTCGCACCATTATGTTATAGAAGTAAACTCATACGTAAGAGACACAATAGTGTTTAAAGGAACGTTTAAAATGTTTTATATAAGCGAGGATGAATGACATGGTTAAAATTGCTATTGATATGATGGGTGGAGATGACGCACCCGGTATCGTCTTAGAAGCGGTTGAGAAAGCAGTTAATGATTTTAAAGATTTAGAGATTATTTTATTTGGTGATCAAAATCAATACACACTCAATCATGAACGTATAGAATTTAGACATTGTTCTGAGAAAATAGAAATGGAAGACGAACCTGTAAGAGCTATTAAACGTAAGAAAGACAGTTCAATGGTAAGAATGGCAGAAGCAGTGAAAAATGGTGAAGCGGATGGATGTGTGTCTGCAGGTAATACCGGTGCGCTTATGTCAGCAGGTTTATTCATTGTTGGTCGTATTAAAGGTGTGGCAAGACCAGCACTTGTAGTCACTTTACCAACAATTGATGGAAAAGGATTTGTATTTTTAGATGTGGGTGCCAATGCAGATGCGAAACCTGAACATTTATTGCAATATGCACAACTTGGTAATATTTATGCTAAAAAAATACGTGGCATTCAAAATCCTAAAGTATCATTATTAAATATCGGTACAGAACCAGCTAAAGGTAATACATTGACTAAGAAGTCTTACCAACTACTTAAAGACGATCAAAGCTTTAACTTTGATGGTAATATTGAAGCTAAAACGTTAATGGAAGGTAATACTGATGTAGTGGTAACTGATGGATATACGGGTAACATGGTACTTAAAAATATCGAAGGTACTGCAAAATCAATAGGTAAAATGTTGAAAGAAACATTTTTAGGAAGTTTAAAAAACAAACTAGCAGCTTTAGTATTAAAAAAAGACTTAGACACTTTTACTAAGAAGATGGATTATGCAGAATACGGTGGATCAGTATTATTAGGTCTTGACGGAACGGTTGTTAAAGCGCATGGTGGATCTAATGCTCGCGCGTTTTATTCTGCGATTCGACAAGCTAAAATTGCTGGCGATGAAAAGATTGTCGATATTATGAGAGAGACGGTAGGTGGTAAGGATGAGTAAAGTAGCAATTATTTTCCCAGGTCAAGGTGCACAAAAAGTTGGCATGGCAAGTGATTTGTTTAATGAGGATAAGAAAGCGACAAATATTCTAAATTCAGCTCAAGAAGCAATGGACTTTGATTTATTGGAAACGATGTTTACAGATAATGAGAACAAACTAGGTGAAACTGAACATACACAACCAGCTTTATTGACGCATAGTATAGCGTTATATAGTGCATTAGATAATATTAATGCTGATTATACTATGGGACACAGCTTAGGTGAATATTCTAGTTTAGTTGCTGCGGGAGTATTAAAATTTGAGGATGCAGTTAAGATTGTTCGCAAACGTGGTCAATTAATGGCTCAAGCTTTTCCAAATGGTGTTGGTAGTATGGCAGCAGTATTAGGTTTGAGTTATGAAGAAGTAGACCGAATTTGTAAAGAATTATCTACAAATGATGAATTGGTCGAACCAGCAAACATTAATTGTCCAGGTCAAATTGTAGTGTCAGGTCACAAATCACTTATTGATAAATTTGTTGAAGAAGGTAAATCGTTAGGTGCTAAACGCGTCTTACCTTTAGCGGTTTCTGGACCTTTCCATTCTTCAATGATGCAAGTGATTGAAAAAGACTTTGAGTCTTTCATTAATCAATTCGAGTGGCATGATGCATCGTTCCCGATAGTTCAAAATGTTAATGCACAAGGTGAAACTGATGCAACAACAATTAAGTCTAATATGATTAAGCAATTATATTCACCCGTTGAATTTATCGATTCAGCAGAATGGTTAATTGCTCAAGGTGTAGATCATTTTATAGAAATTGGTCCTGGTAAGGTCTTATCTGGTTTAATTAAGAAAATAAATCGCGATGTTAAATTGACATCAATTCAAACATTAGAAGATGTGAAAGGATGGAATAATCATGACGAATAAAAATGCATTAGTGACTGGTGCTTCAAGAGGTATAGGTCGTAGTATCGCATTACAATTGGCTGAAGATGGTTTCAATGTAGCCGTAAACTATGCAGGTAATAAAGAAAAAGCTGAAGCAGTTGTTTCTGAAATTAAAGCTAAAGGTGTTGAAAGTTTTGCGATTCAAGCAAATGTAGCTGAAGGCGACGAAGTTAAAGCTATGATTAAAGAAGTCGTTAGTCAATTTGGTTCGTTAGATGTACTTGTGAATAACGCTGGTATCACTCGTGATAACTTATTAATGCGCATGAAAGAACATGAATGGGATGATGTTATCAATACTAACCTTAAAGGTACATTTAATTGCATTCAAAAAGCTACACCTCAAATGCTTCGTCAACGTGGTGGTGCAATCATTAACTTATCAAGTATTGTAGGTGCCATGGGTAATCCAGGACAAGCTAACTATGTTGCTACTAAAGCAGGTATAGAAGGTTTAACGAAATCAAGCGCACGTGAACTTGCATCACGTGGTATTACAGTCAATGCGGTAGCACCTGGTTTCATTGTTTCGGATATGACAGACGCACTGAGTGATGATTTAAAATCACAAATGTTGGAACAAATACCACTATCTCGATTTGGTGAAGATACAGATATAGCGAATACAGTAGCATTTTTAGCATCTGATAGAGCGAAATATATTACTGGCCAAACAATCCATGTCAATGGTGGCATGTACATGTAAATGAAGTACTTGAATTTTATTATCAGTGTTTAAGAAATGCTTGTATTTTACCCATTAAAATGGGAAAATAAAGTAGTCTATGGATAGACACTTTTAAAGGAGGTGAATCGACGTGGAAAACTTCGATAAAGTAAAAGATATCATCGTTGACCGTTTAGGTGTAGATGCTGATAAAGTAACTGAAGACGCATCTTTCAAAGATGATTTAGGCGCTGACTCACTTGATATCGCTGAATTAGTGATGGAATTAGAAGATGAATTTGGTACTGAAATTCCTGATGAAGAAGCTGAAAAAATCAATACTGTTGGTGATGCAGTTAAATACATCAATAGTCTTGAAAAATAAAAACTTACATCTGAGTCGTCTACAAGATGGCTCAGATTTTTTTCTTAAGAATCAAACAAAGAATAAACATATGGGAGGTTCTAATGTGACAAATCCAAAAAAAATAGAAATGGTTAATGACTTTCAACAACAGTTTGCGAAGAAAATGAATGAGTTGGGATTTACATATTCAAATATTGACTTGTATCAACAAGCTTTTTCTCATTCAAGTTTTATCAATGACTTTAATATGGACCGTTTGGCGCATAATGAGCGACTCGAATTTTTAGGCGATGCGGTATTAGAATTGACGGTATCACGCTACCTTTTTGATAAACATCCGGATCTACCAGAAGGTAATTTAACAAAAATGCGTGCAACAATTGTATGTGAGCCCTCACTTGTAATATTTGCTAACAAAATCGAGTTAAATCAACTTATCTTATTAGGTAAAGGTGAAGAAAAAACGGGTGGGAGAACACGCCCTTCATTAGTGTCCGATGCCTTTGAAGCTTTTGTCGGGGCTTTATATCTTGATCAAGGATTAGATGTAGTTTGGCAATTTGCTGAGAAAGTGATTTTTCCATATGTTGAGGATGATGAATTGGTTGGTGTTGTTGATTTTAAAACACAATTTCAAGAGTATGTTCATAGTCAAAATCGTGGAGATGTGACTTATCGTTTAATTAAAGAAGAAGGTCCAGCGCATCATCGATTGTTTACGTCGGAAGTCATTTTAGAGAATGAAGCAGTAGCAACAGGTCAAGGTAAAACTAAAAAAGAATCAGAACAAAAAGCGGCAGAGAGCGCTTATTCAAAATTAAAAAGCAATAATAATCTTTAACATATATTAAAGAAAACCATTAAACGGTAAAATATTGTCCTCCTCTCAACTAGAATGAGTGGAATGATTAACAAGGAGAATAGTATGGTGTATTTAAAATCAATTGATGCCATAGGTTTTAAATCATTTGCAGATCACACAGATGTTCAATTTGACAAGGGTGTAACTGCAATTGTTGGGCCTAATGGTAGCGGAAAAAGTAATATCACTGATGCCATTAAATGGGTATTAGGTGAACAGTCCGCCAAATCATTACGTGGCTCTAAAATGGAAGATATTATTTTTTCAGGAGCAGAACATCGAAACGCTCAGAATTATGCAGAAGTACAATTGAAACTTGACAATAAAGCTAGAAAGTTACAAGTTGATTCAGATGATATCGTCGTGACACGTCGTTTATATCGTAGTGGTGAGAGCGAATACTATCTTAATAATGATAAAGTGCGTTTAAGGGATATCACTGAACTATTCCTGGATTCTGGTTTAGGAAAAGAAGCATTTAGTATTATATCTCAAGGTAGAGTAGATGAAATTTTAAATGCTAAACCTATTGATAGACGACAAATACTTGAAGAATCAGCTGGTGTATTAAAATATAAGAAGCGAAAAGCTGAATCATTACAAAAGTTAGACCACACTGAAGATAATCTTACGCGCGTAGAAGATATTTTATATGATTTAGAAGGACGCGTTGAACCATTAAAAGCTGAAGCATCAATTGCAAAAGAGTATTTAAAATTGTCTGAAGAGATGAAACAAAGTGATGTTATTGTTACTGTAAATGATATCGACCAATATTCAGAGGATAATCGTCAACTGGATCAAAAATTAAATGATTTAAAAAGCCAACAAGCGGATAAAGAAGCAAAACAAGCTCAGATTAATAAATATATTCAAAAGCAAAAGTCTCAACGTCAACAAATTGATAATGACATTGAACAATTAAACTATAATTTAATCAAAGCTACTGAAGAATATGAAAAGTTCACAGGTCGATTGAATGTTTTAGAAGAAAGAAAACGAAATCAATCAGAAACGAATGCTCGTTTTGAAGAAGAGTTAGATAATTTACATCAAGAATTAAAAAATGCTCATAATGAAAAAGCTGATATTACTCAACAAATTACTGCTTTAAAAGAAAAACAAAAAGAGTTGAATAATAGTATTCATCAATTAGAATCACAACTGTATGTTTCTGATGAACAACATGACGAAAAATTGGAATCAATCAAAAATGAATACTATGAATTAATGTCTGAACAATCAGATGTAAATAATGATATTCGCTTTTTAGAGCATACGATTAAAGAGAATGAAGCGAAAAAATCACGCTTAGATTCTCGCTTGGTTGAAGCTTTCAATCAACTTAAAGCGTTGCAAAGTGAAATTTCTAATACAGAACGCAACCATCAAGCTACTGTTAAACAATTGAGCGATATTGAGACTCAAATAAGTCAACTAGAACAGCAGTTATCAAAAGCTAAACAAACTCAAACTGAATATGAAGATAAACTTTATCAGGCTTATCGATACACTGATAAAATGAGAGCTAGAATAGAGAGTTTAGAAACTCAAGAAGAGGATTATACTTATTTCTTTAATGGTGTTAAACATGTGTTAAAAGCTAAAAATGATAACCTACAAGGTATTCATGGTGCTGTTGCAGAAGTGATAAATGTGCCATCTGAATTGACTCAAGCGATTGAGACCGCATTAGGTGCTTCATTACAACATATCATAGTTGATAGTGAAAAAGATGGACGCCAGGCAATACAATTTTTAAAGCAAAAGGGTCTTGGTAGAGCCACATTCTTACCATTAAATGTTATAAAATCGAGACAATTATCTAATAATATTAGGCACATCGCTGAAAATACAAATGGATTTATCAATGTAGCTTCAGATGCGATTAAAGTTAATTCACAATATCAAGCTGTAGTTGAAAATTTAATAGGTACTACTATTATCGTAGACAATTTGAAACATGCTAATGAACTGGCAAGAGCTATCCAATATAAAACACGCATTGTAACTTTAGAAGGAGATATTGTTAATCCTGGTGGTTCTATGACCGGTGGTGGTGCGCGCAAGACGAAGAGTATTCTATCACAAAAAGATGAACTGACAACTATGCGTAATCAATTAAAAGATTATGAATCACAAACACAAGATTTCGAGAAACAGTTACAAAAACACAAAAATGAAGTTGAACATCTCAGCGAAACTTATTTTAAAATGAGTCAGCAATATAACGAAGTAAAAGAACAATCTCATAATGAAGCGTTAGAATTAGATCGACTTAAAACACAAGAAGCGCACATTAAAGATGAACATGAGGAATTTGAATTCGAGAAAAATGATGGCTACCAAAGTGAAAATAGTCGCATTACTTTAACTGAAAAACAAGAGCGATTAACTATTATTCAAGGTAAGTTAAAACAACTTGAAACAGATATTGAACGTTATACTCAATTATCTAAAGAAGGTAAAGAGAATACCACTCAAGTGCAACAACAATTAAACCAAAAACGCTCTGACTTAGCTGTAATTAAAGAACGAATAAATGCTCAAAAAGCGTCATTAGAACGTACAGATAAACAGATAGAGACGATTAACAAACAATTAACAAATGTTGACGATAAAATTAAACTCTTCAATTCTGACGAAATGATGGGGGAACAAGCATTTGAAAAATTACAACAACAGATAAAATCTAAAGAAAATGACCGACAATCCATCACTGATCAGTTAAAACAATTGAAAAAAGAACGTATTGATGTCAATGAAGATGTTGAGTCACATGAAGCTACATTGCAAGAATGTCATCAAGATTTATTGTCAATTGAAAGTTTTTATCAAGATATAAAAGCACAACAATCGAAATTAGATGTATTGATTAACCATGCAATTGATCATTTGAATGATGAATATCAACTAACTGTTGAGCGGGCTAGAAGTGAATTCTCTTCAGAAACGCCAATTGATGCGCTGAGAAAGAAAGTCAAACTAACTAAAATGTCAATTGAAGAACTAGGGCCAGTAAATATTAATGCTATTGAGCAATTTGAAGAATTAAATGAGCGTTATACTTTCCTAGATGAACAACGTACAGACTTGCGTGAAGCGAAACAAACACTTGAACAAATTATAAGTGAGATGGACCAAGAAGTGAAAGGTCGTTTTAAAGAAACGTTTTTACAAGTGCAAGCTCATTTTACGACAGTATTTCAGTCGTTATTTGGAGGTGGACATGCTAAATTAGAGTTAACAGATGATGATTATTTATCAGCTGGTGTCGATATTATTGTTCAACCACCTGGTAAGAAATTGCAACACTTATCTTTATTAAGTGGTGGTGAGCGTGCATTAAGTGCTATTGCACTACTATTTGCTATCTTGAAAGTAAGATCTGCTCCATTTGTTATACTAGATGAAGTAGAGGCTGCACTCGATGAAGCGAATGTAATTCGATACGCTCAATTTTTAAAAGAATTATCTATTCAAACTCAATTTATTGTTATTACACATCGAAAAGGAACTATGGAATATTCAGACCGTTTATATGGTGTGACGATGCAAGAGTCAGGTGTTTCAAAATTAGTAAGTGTCAACTTAAATACAATTGATGAGGTTATGAAGGAGGAACAAGCATGAGTTTCTTTAAACGATTAAAAGACAAATTTTCAACGAAATCTACTGAAGATATAGAACAAGAATTATCAGAAGAAGAAGGCAATCAGAGTAGCACAATTCATGATGACAATGATGAAGCACAGATAGAACCGAAGAAAAAACCGCGTAAATTAAGTGAAGCGGATTTTGATGACGATGGATTAATTTCAATTGAAGATTTTGAAGAAATTGAAGCACAAAAAATGGGGGCTAAATTTAAAGCAGGTCTTGAAAAATCACGTCAGAACTTCCAAGAACAACTTAATAATTTGATCGCACGTTATAGAACAGTAGATGAAGATTTCTTCGAAGCACTTGAAGAAATGTTAATCACTGCAGATGTTGGTTTCAACACAGTAATGCAATTAACAGAAGAATTACGTACTGAAGCACAACGTCGAAATATACAAGAAACTGAAGATTTACGTGAAGTTATTGTTGAAAAGATTGTTGAAATCTATCATCAAGAAGATGACCAATCAGAAGCAATGAATCTTGAAGACGGCCGTTTGAATGTCATTTTAATGGTTGGCGTAAATGGTGTTGGTAAAACAACTACAATCGGTAAATTAGCACACAGATATAAAATGGAAGGAAAAAAAGTAATGCTTGCCGCTGGAGATACATTTAGAGCTGGTGCAATTGATCAACTACAAGTTTGGGGTGACCGTGTAGGTGTTGAAGTAATTCGTCAAAGTGAAGGTTCAGATCCTGCTGCAGTTGTATATGATGCAATTAATTCCGCTAAAAATAAAGGTGTCGATATATTAATTTGTGATACTGCAGGACGTTTACAAAACAAATCTAATTTAATGCAAGAATTGGATAAAATGAAACGTGTCATTAGCCGAGCTGTGCCAGATGCGCCACATGAAGCTTTATTATGCTTAGATGCAACAACAGGTCAAAACGCATTATCTCAAGCACGTTCATTTAAAGAAGTTACAAACGTATCAGGTATAGTATTAACTAAATTAGATGGTACTGCTAAAGGTGGTATTGTACTTGCGATTAGAAATGAACTTCACATACCTGTGAAATATGTAGGATTAGGTGAGAAACTTGATGACTTACAACCATTTAACCCAGAAAGTTATGTATATGGCTTATTTGCAGATATGATTGAACAAAATGAAGATATTCCAGATGAAGTTGCTGAATTAGATTTTAATAATGAGGATAATCCAAATGGGGAAAAATGATTTAGTTAAAACTTTGCGAATGAATTATTTGTTTGATTTTTATCAAACATTATTAACTGAAAAACAAAGAAATTATATGGAACTGTTTTATTTGAGAGACTATTCACTAAGTGAAATTGCAGAGACATTTGATGTGAGTAGACAAGCAGTTTATGATAATATAAGAAGAACTGGCGATTTAGTAGAAGATTATGAAGCTAAATTGAATTTGTATGAAAAATTTGAACAACGTCGTAAAATTTATGACGATATGAAACAAACATTAAATGATTCTAAGAAGTTAGAACAATACATTAATCAATTAGAAGAATTAGAATAAATAGAGATAAAGGAGGGCAATTGATATGGCATTTGAAGGATTATCTGATCGTTTGCAAGCTACGATACAGAGAATGCGTGGTAAAGGTAAAGTTACTGAAGCGGATATTAAAGCAATGATGCGTGAAGTACGATTAGCATTATTAGAAGCCGATGTAAACTTTAAAGTAGTTAAAGAATTTGTTAAGACAGTGTCAGATCGTGCCTTAGGATCAGATGTAATGCAATCATTAACACCTGGTCAACAAGTCATTAAAATTGTACAAGATGAATTAACTCAATTAATGGGTGGCGAAAACTCAACGATTAAAATGGCAAACAAGCCACCTACTGTTGTTATGATGGTTGGTTTACAAGGTGCAGGTAAAACAACAACAGCCGGTAAACTAGCATTATTAATGCGTAAAAAATATAATAAAAAGCCAATGTTAGTTGCAGCGGATATTTATCGTCCAGCGGCAATTAACCAATTACAAACGGTAGGTAAACAACTTGACGTTCCTGTTTATAGTGAAGGGGACCAAGTTAAACCGCAACAAATCGTTGAAAATGCATTAAAACATGCCAAAGAAGAACATTTAGATTTTGTAATCATTGATACAGCAGGTCGTTTGCATATTGATGAAGCGTTAATGAATGAACTTCAAGAAGTTAAAGAAATTTCTAAACCTAATGAAATCATGTTAGTTGTAGATGCTATGACTGGGCAAGACGCTGTTAACGTTGCTCAATCATTTGATGACCAATTAGACGTTACTGGTGTTACGTTGACTAAATTAGATGGAGATACTCGTGGTGGTGCTGCTTTATCTATTCGTTCAGTAACTCAAAAACCAATTAAATTTGTTGGTATGAGTGAGAAGATGGATGGACTTGAACTGTTCCACCCAGAGCGAATGGCTTCTCGTATACTTGGTATGGGAGATGTTTTAAGTCTTATTGAAAAGGCACAACAAGATGTTGACCAAGAAAAAGCTAAAGATTTAGAACAAAAAATGCGTAATTCTACGTTCACATTGGACGATTTCCTTGAACAATTGGATCAAGTTAAAAATCTTGGCCCACTTGATGACATCATGAAAATGATTCCAGGAATGAATAAGATGAAAGGCATGGATAAGTTAAATATGGATGAAAAGCAAATTGACCATATTAAAGCAATTATCCAGTCTATGACACCAAGTGAAAGAGAAAACCCAGCAGTACTAAATGTTTCAAGAAAAAAACGTATCGCCAAAGGTTCTGGGCGTTCACTACAAGAAGTGAATCGCTTGATGAAACAATTTAATGATATGAAGAAAATGATGAAGCAATTCAGTGGCGCTGGACGTAAAGGTAAAAAAGGTAAACGTAGTCAAATGGAAAATATGTTAAAAGGTATGAACTTACCATTTTAATTAAGTGAAAATATCGAACGCTTCTCAAATAGTGTTCGATATTTTGATGTTTATTGAAAAAATAAATGTACTACCAAACATTTAGCAAAAGGTTCGGCCTAGCTAAAGCTAGTCCATAACCAAATCTACGGTTTTAAAAAAACCTAGATTTGGTAAAGAAAAAAATCTTTACAAAATATCAAGTTACTGTTAATATTATTTCTTGTAGAAAATAAAAAGTAAAAGATATAAAGGAGAGTTTTATATATGGCAGTTAAAATTCGTTTAACTCGTTTAGGTTCAAAAAGAAATCCATTCTATCGTATCGTAGTAGCAGACGCACGTTCACCACGTGATGGTCGTATTATCGAACAAATCGGTACTTACAACCCAGCTAGTGTTAATGCTCCAGAAGTTAAAATTGATGAAGAATTAGCATTAAAATGGTTAAAAGACGGTGCTAAACCAACTGATACAGTTCATAATATCTTATCTAAACAAGGTATTTTAAAAACTTTTGATGAACAAAAACACGCTAAATAATTAGCTTAAACTTTATAAGTAAAGTAATAGAGGCGCCAACTGATGGCGCCTTTTTAAATACTGAAAAATCATGATATGATAAACAAAATGACATTAATGGATTAAATGAGGTGCAAATATGCAAGTTGAAGTTGGTCAAATCGTAAATACACATGGAATTAAAGGTGAAGTTAAAGTGAAATCTAATTCCGATTTTACGGATACCCGTTTCCAACCAGGTGAAGTATTGACGGTAAATCATCAAAATCATGAAGAACAATTGACGGTCTTATCTTACCGTGTTCATAAAGGATTTCATATGTTGAAATTTGAGGGAATAAATAACATTAATGACGTCGAACAATATAAAGGTGACTATTTGTACCAAGAACGCGATCATGAAGATATTGAATTAGCTGAAAATGAATATTACTACTCTGACATCATTGGAAGTACTGTATTTGATAATGACAATCAACCTATCGGCAGAGTTATCAATATTTTTGAAACAGGTGCAAATGATGTTTGGGTTGTTAAAGGAGAAAAGGAATATCTCATTCCTTATATAGCTGATGTAGTTAAAGAAATTGATATTGAAAATAAAACGATTCGTATAACACCTATGGAAGGGTTGTTAGATTAATGAAAATTGATTATTTAACTTTATTTCCTGAGATGTTTGATGGCGTGCTCAATCACTCCATTTTAAAAAGGGCACAGGATAAAGAAATCATTAGTGTGAATACTGTGAATTTTAGAGATTATGCCATTAATAAACATAATCAAGTGGATGATTACCCATTTGGTGGTGGACAGGGTATGGTCCTAAAACCTGAACCAGTCTTCAATGCTATGAAAGATTTACAACGAACTGATCAAACGCGTGTCATTTTAATGTGTCCTCAAGGTAGACCTTTTTCACAAGAAATTGCACAAGAATTAAGCGAAGCTGAGCATATCGTATTTATTTGTGGACATTATGAAGGTTATGATGAACGTATAAGAACGCACCTAGTGACGGATGAAATTTCAATTGGGGATTATGTATTAACTGGAGGAGAATTGCCAGCGATGACGATGACAGATGCGATTGTGCGATTAATACCAGGTGTATTAGGAAATCAACAATCATATCAAGATGATTCGTTCTCAGATGGTCTATTAGAATTCCCTCAATATACGCGTCCAAGAGAATTTGAAAATATGACCGTTCCAGATGTATTATTATCAGGTAATCATGCAAATATTGAACAATGGCGACATGAACAAAAATTAATCCGTACTTATCATAAGCGACCGGACTTACTTGATCGATATCCTTTAACAGAAGACGATGAAAAATTTATAGAAAGCTATAAAAAGCAATTGAAAAACAATTAGTATTATGCTAATATATATCAAGTGTGAAAAGACACTAATTATCACTATGATCCGCTGCTATATGAATGTCTAGGCAAGAACATAGGTTGAAGGAGAGTATATCAATGAGTAATCATAAGTTAATCGAAGCAGTTACAAAATCACAATTACGTACAGACTTACCAACATTCCGTACTGGTGATACTTTACGTGTACACGTACGTATCGTAGAAGGTTCACGTGAACGTATCCAAGTATTCGAAGGTGTTGTAATCAAACGTCGTGGTGGAGGAATTTCTGAAACTTTCACAGTTCGTAAAATTTCTTCAGGTGTAGGCGTGGAACGTACATTCCCATTACACACTCCAAAAATCGAAAAAATCGAACTTAAACGTCGTGGTAAAGTACGTCGTGCTAAATTATACTACTTACGTAGTTTACGTGGTAAAGCTGCTAGAATCCAAGAAATTCGTTAATCAGCAAACTGAGTATAATAATAAGACAGAGATTAGATACAACGTTTGTCTTACAAATAAAGCTTCCAATCTTCTTCTTTCAAGTTGAGATTGGAAGCTTTATTATTTTTATTCACATTTAAAACAATTAAAGTTTAATTTATTAACTATCTTAATTTATCGTTTTTTCTTAACCCATAAACTAAATAATATACTACCGATAACACCAATGAAACTCATAATAGCAAGTAGATAGAATTGAGGAGGGGTGTATGTGAGTTTAATCACTTTATCTCCTTTATTAACTGGTATTGCTGTCATGATACCATTAGCTTGGTGAACAGGTACTTCTTTCCCATCGACTTGCGCATGCATACCTTTTGCATATACAGTTGGTAAAATGACATATCCTGTTGCGTTCTTAGGTTTCTTGACGACATAACCATTTCTCATATCTTTAACTTTCACAGGTGTTAATTCTTTTGAAGCTTTTTTAAGTGTGCTGTAGTCCTCGCCATAAATACCTTTCACAGATAAACGATAATTCCCTTTAGATAGATGAATATTTAGCTTATCAGATGCTTTAACACGCATTGTAACTGGTGTAACTAAACGACGATATTTGTAGCTCAGTTCATTTCGATTTTGCGAATATTCATTAACACTTACAGAATGCGCTTTGTCAGGAGAAAGTAGTTCAACATCCATTTCTACGTACATATCTTTATATTGATTCGCGACAGATTCAGGTAATTTTAATGTAACTCCACCATTATCCTTGTGTACTTTAAGATGATTTTGATTTTTCCAAGTCGCATCTTTTGTAGACATTTTTGACTCGGTTAAAAGATTTTTATTAGGTTTAAATGAAGTATTAGCTTTTTCTGAATTGTCGTTTAATATGATCCCTTTTAACATAGCTTGTTCACGATCTAAAGGTGACTTTAAATCATCACTATTATATATATGATTAGTTACATGAGCTGATGGATAGTCAATCATGTTTTTAGAATGGATAAGCGTATTTTTACCATTCAATATCATATCTTTCTTTTCAAAACCGTAAGTCATATTTTGATCTTCAGGATGACGTAGTCGATCTTGAACATTCCATAAAGCAGTTAAGTTTGCACGATTTCCTAAAAAGCGATACGTACTATTTTTATCAACGGGCATATTAATTTGCATTAATTTATCATAATATTTCAAAATTCCTCCATCAAAAATGCTTGAGTATAGCGAAATACCATTGTAGTGATAAAGAAAAGGAGAATTTAATGCATATGCCGACATATAATCAATACGATGAAATGGATCATCATGATGTTCTTTGATAGAATTAATTTTTTTAGCAGTAGTATCATTATAGTATGAAGGATCGCTCAATGTATTGATTGTCGTTGAATATGGGTCTATCGTTCTTTGTCTTGAATCATGTGTCATTATAATTTGTTGACCGAAAAATAGCACAATCAACGATAACATAATAATTGGTTGTTTTAGTAAAGATTTGCGATAGATAAATATTCCTAGCACAACGATGATAATTAAAGCAATTACCATCCAATCTACAAAGTTGTCAGCTATGATATACCTACACAAACCAGCAATAAATACGGACACAGCTGCAAATAGAAACTGTTTCATAGTCAACTCTGATAAGTGATGAATATATAAAGCAATCAGTCCACTTGTAGATAACACTAAGAAATAAACCCAACGTCGTTGTGGTAATGAGAATCCATTAAAAGCACTATCAAAGTACTGTGATAATGAACCAATAAGTAAGAACCACGTTATAATAGCAAAAATTTTATAGTAATAGTGTTTATATAACTTTGGCGTTAATAAAGCCACCAATGCAATAAGTGATATTGTTACATAAAAGCCATTTGAAAATATATAATAATTATTTTTAGTTAAATCAGTAAATAGAGAGATGTTGAAATCAGAATTTTGTTGGCGATCATTATTTAGGAAAGATGATACACCAGTGTAAAAACCTAATATGCTTGATAGGAGCGCAAACATAGCCCCTATAATTAGTAAATAACATTTTTGCCAACGAGATACGATATCATGGCGATATTGGAATACGACACGTAATATAAAATAAATACCTAACACAATGGCTTGATAATAAGTAAAGTAAAAATTTGAAAATAGTGTGATTGCCACCGCAAAGATGAACAAACCTATCTTTCTTCGTTGAAAGAAACGTTCCATTCCCCATAATGATAATGGCAATATAATTAACAAATCTCCATAAAATGACCAAGTAAAATTGTAATATAACACTACTGTTGATGCCCCATATAAAATTGTTGCTATCAACAGAGGTGTAGAACTTAACTTTAAATATCTAAAATAATAAAATGCACAAATAAAAGTAATTATTGTTCGTACATAAGCAACAATTAATTGATTTGTTGGCCAAAAGCGAATGTTTTGCGGTTGCCAATGGAATATATGTTCACCGATCCATACAATAATAAAATTGACCCACATGATTGGTGAAAGGGAATAATAATAGGCTAACCCTTTAACATAATCTCCGCCTAGTCCAAATGAATGATCGTAAAATCCTTTTAATTGTGTGAAGTGTTCATATAAATATAATTGGAACGGCATCATTTGTCTAAAACCATCACCAGAGCCACTAAATACCACGCCATCTTTTATGTAATCCCGGATAAATGGATAATAAATGGTTAGTGTTACGATATTAGCTATGATGAAAATGAAACCAAACGTCCATAAGGGTTTAGACCATATTTTTTTAATCAATTTACTTCCTCATCTTTCGTTTTTTTGAATTAAAAATTTTTACAAAAATAGCACTAAGAATCATACTCATTAATGAAATGAATATCATAGTATTCCAGTAAGGAGGTTGATATTTAATGACAATTTGTTTTGCATTTTTGTCGACTGGAACACCGGTCATCATATAATTTACTTTTTGGATTTTTGCAGGTTGACCATCAACATACGCTTGCATTCCTTTTCGATAAGGAATGTTTATTGAGGCTACACCACTCTCATGGTGACTGAGTTGGACTTGTATACCATTTTTAATATCATGATAACTTGTATCAAAATTAGCATTATCATGCACCTTTTTAAGCGTATCATAATTCTCGCCATTTAATTGTTGTAAATCGACATAAAATTCACCATCAGGCGAAAGGGTAATAGTGATATCACCATTTTTATCTGGTTGAGTGCGATAAAGTTGAGTGTCTACACCTGTTCGATAGGTAGAATTATTAAACAATCGATGATTAGCGTAATTATTAATAGCGACAGTGTAATTACTATCTGGATTACCTCTCTTAATCTTCATCGTTAAATAAAAATCATCATATTTATCACGTATTTGTTTTGGAAGATGTAATTTTATAGTACCACCTTTGCCACCAATGACCTTATAGCGATTTTTTCCAATTCGCTTAATATTTTGTTGTTGCATATCAACTTTTGATAGTAAATTAGATGCTGGTTGTTTGAAAGATTTTCCTGCATTATCCATGATCACACCATTTAACATCGCATGCTCACGATCTATAGCTGTTTTTAAAGATTTACTATTATAAACATTTTTCGTAACTTTAACACTCGGCAAAGTAAGTGTATTTTCATAGATAGAATATTGTCCACTTGTTTTAACCTTTTTAAAATAGGGGGGTAAATTTCCTTGATAATCTTTAAGCATCATATAACGTACTGAGAAAAGACTCGCTATATTTTGTCGACCATTTATTGATTGATAGCGACTTAGTGACTCCTCGGCAAGATTAATCTTTAGTGCATCATAATAGTAATCGAGAATATTATGATGGAAGATACTTGAATATAAACTTAGTCCCTTAAAGTGTTGGTACATAGGTGTGTTATCTTGCTCATTCACTCGCCAATCGATACGTTCATCTTCTCGCTTACTATTCTTCATTGTATTAACTAATGAACGCTGTAAGTCTGAACTATATAAACTTGAATTAATATAAAATGTATTAGCTCGTTCTTGATGATCTTTAAAATAAATTTGATTTTTAATAAATACGAAAGAAACCATTAAATTGAGTAAGATTATAGAAATACCGAATATATAGCTTAGATTAATGCGATAACGTCTATCTTTTAAAATTAAAATAAGTAACCCTATTAAAGAAACGATTGGTACAAGTACAAGCCAAGCTACAAATTTATGATATGTAATAGCACTAGCGAAAATGATAATTTCAGCAATAATATTACTAATTAAATATGATTTGATTTTTAGTGTTCTAAAATATTTTAGAAATAGACCAATTAATATTGCTGAATTAAAAGACAATATAAAATGCCAACGTTTTTGTGGTGCAGAAAATCCATTAAACAATTGATCGATAAATGGTACAAAGCTTAATAGAATAAATGCGAGAGTTAAAATTGCGAATAAGCGATAATAAAAGTGTTTATAAAGTTTAATACATAATAATGCTTGAATAGTTAGAAATAGCAATACGATTAAATAATTATCAAAGAAGATATTTGTGTTAATATCTAGCTTTTCGAAGGTATTTACTGTTCCTGAAAAAGGGACACGACGGTTATTTAAAAAACTTTGAACACCGTGGAAGAACATAAATAAACTATTACCTAACCCTAAAATGGCACTGATAGCAAATAATAGTAAAGCTTTGCCACGTGGAATAATATCTTTAGAGTGTTTAAAAATTATTCGAAGAAGTATGTAACCTGCACCTATAAGACAAAGATAATATGCAAAGTAGAAATTATTTATCATTATTAGTGTAATTGTAACTATAAATAGACCAAACTTTTGTTTTTGAAGTGTGCGTTCTATAGAAAATAGTAACAATGGCATCCAAATAAAAACATCACTAAAGAATGGCCAATAAACAGTAAAGCGATAATAAAGCGGCGACATAACAAATAGAAATGCCATAATAATACTAATCCAAGTATTACGTGAAATAAATTTACTATAAAGATAGGTACAATACATCGCTAATGCAGCTTTAATAGTGGAAATAACTAGCGCATTTACCATCCAAAATAGTAATCCCTGAGTATTTATATGTATAAATGTTTTTAATAGAATGATACATAGTACATTAATAATAAATAGTATGTTTGTTGAGAAATAATAGCTTAAATCCGTAAAAAAATCTCCACCTAGACCAAAATCAGTAGCATAAAAAAGATTGCCAACGCTCCATTTATCAAATAGAAACATTTGAATAGGTATCATCTGTTCGATACCATCGTTGGGTCCTGTAAATAATACGCCGTCGTGAATAAAGCGATAAATAATATAGCTATGTCCTAAGAAAGACAGAGTTAAGAATATACATATATATATTAATATTTTCTTCATAACTTACCTCTAAGCGATAGGATTATAATTGTAAGAGTATATTTAAATTGTAGGGGATTGATTGTGCGATTAAAAGTAATTATGCTTTTCTGACATTATAAACTTATTGTACTTTATCGTTTTATTTAATGAATGATAAAATAAATGATGAACTTAGAAAAAAAGTGGCTCTCAAATAAAAATTCAATTATAATCAACAGGTTGAATTGAATTAAAATATATCGAAAGTAAGGTGACAATTAATGGCAATTCAATGGTATCCAGGACATATGGCAAAAGCTAAACGAGAGGTAACAGAACAATTAAAAAAAGTAGATGTTGTATTTGAATTAGTTGATGCACGTATTCCATATAGTTCTCGTAACCCAATGATTGATGAAGTAATCAAACAAAAACCGCGCGTAGTTATTCTTAATAAAAAAGATATGTCCAATTTAAATGAAATGCAGAAATGGGAAAGCTTCTTTATAGATAAAGGATATTATCCTGTATCAGTAGATGCTAAGCATGGCAAAAATTTAAAAGGTGTAGAAACTGCAGCTATAGCAGCAACAAAAGAAAAATTTGAACGTGAGAAGGCTAAAGGACTTAAACCTAGAGCAATTAGAGCAATGATTGTTGGCATACCTAACGTTGGTAAATCAACTTTGATTAATAAATTAGCACGTAAAAATATTGCACAAACTGGTAATAAACCAGGTGTAACCAAACAACAACAGTGGATTAAAGTTGGGCAATCTCTACAATTATTAGATACACCTGGAATTTTATGGCCTAAATTTGAAGATGAAATTGTTGGTAAAAAATTAAGTTTAACTGGCGCAATAAAAGACAGTATTGTACATTTAGATGAAGTTGCTATCTATGGTTTACAGTTTTTAATTAACCATGATTTAGAAGGTTTTAAGCAACATTATAAGATTGATGTATCTGCAGATGCTGAAATATTAGAATGGTTTGATGCAATTGGACGTCGACGTGGACTTTTACAAAGAGGCAATGAAGTAGATTACGAAGCGGTTATTGAACTGATAATTAATGACGTTAGAAATGCCAAAATTGGAACATACAGTTTTGACTTATATTCAGAAATGAAGAGTGAATTAGATAATGACACAAACAATTAATGAAGCAAAGCACATATTGTCTGAAATTAACTCAATTGAAGTTTTAGAAAAACATGAATTAAATCAAGACGTTCGTAAAGGGATACAACAAGCTATTACAAGACGTCGTAAACAACTTTTAAAAGAACAAGAAATTTTAGACCATTACAATACAATGAATAAATTTGAAAGTGAGTTGCTGAATAACAATCCTCAAGCATTAATCTGTGGTATTGACGAGGTTGGACGTGGTCCGTTAGCAGGTCCTGTTGTTGCATGTGCGGTGATTTTAAATGAAGGGCATCGCTATTTAGGACTTGATGATTCTAAAAAAGTAACAGCGAGTAAAAGACAAATACTTAATAAAAAGCTTAAAGATGGGGTGTTGGAGTATGCCTATGGTTTAGCTAGTCCAGAAGAGATCGATGAATTGAATATATATAATGCAACTCAAGTAGCAATGAATCGAGCTTTGAGTCAATTAGTAAATCGTCCAGATCATTTATTAATAGATGCAATGTCTTTAGATACAACAATTCCTCAAACATCTATTATTAAAGGCGACGCAAAGAGTGTGTCTATTGCTGCAGCAAGTATAATGGCAAAAGAGTACAGAGATGATTTAATGAAAGAGATTGCAGATGAATATCCAGGATATGAATTTGAGAAAAATGTGGGTTACGGAACTAAAGCACATTTAGATGGCCTAAATAAACTCGGTATTACACCTTATCATCGTAAAAGCTTTGAACCAATCAAATCTATGACGTAATTATTTGAATTTTAAATTAATTGCAAAAAGTGGAACACTTTCAGTTTACAATAGCGCTTTCATTTTCTATAATTATAACTGAACTTAACCTAAGAAGTAGGAGGATGGAAGATGAATATCCACGAATATCAAGGTAAAGAAATATTTCGTTCTATGGGCGTAGCCGTTCCAGAAGGACGAGTTGCATTTACTGCTGAAGAAGCAGTGGAAAAGGCTAAAGAATTAGACACAGAGATTTATGTGGTTAAAGCACAAATCCACGCTGGGGGTAGAGGTAAAGCAGGTGGAGTTAAGATTGCTAAATCATTATCTGAGGTTGAAACTTATGCCAATGAATTATTAGGTAAACAATTAGTTACACATCAAACTGGACCTGAAGGTAAAGAAGTTAAACGTTTGTATATTGAACAAGGTTGCGATATTCAAAAAGAATATTATGTAGGTTTTGTAATTGACCGTGCAACTGATCGTATTACTTTAATGGCTTCAGAAGAAGGCGGTACTGAAATTGAAGAAGTAGCTGCTAAAACACCAGAAAAAATCTTTAAAGAAACAATCGACCCAGTTGTTGGTTTATCACCTTATCAAGCGCGTCGTATTGCTTTCAATATTAATATTCCAAAAGAATCTATTAATAAAGCAGCGAAATTCTTAATTTCTTTATACAATGTATTTATCGAAAAAGATTGTTCTATCGTTGAAATTAACCCATTAGTTACTACTGGTGAAGGTGAAGTTTTAGCTTTAGATGCTAAAATCAACTTCGATGACAATGCATTATTCAGACATAAAGATATCCAAGAATTACGTGATTTAGAAGAAGAAGATCCTAAAGAGATTGAAGCATCTAAATATGACTTATCTTATATTGCATTAGATGGAGATATTGGTTGTATGGTTAATGGTGCTGGTTTAGCGATGGCTACAATGGATACTATTAATCATTTTGGTGGAAATCCAGCTAACTTCCTAGACGTAGGGGGCGGCGCTACAAAAGAAAAAGTTACTGAAGCATTCAAAATCATCTTAGGTGATGACAATGTTAAAGGTATCTTTGTAAACATCTTCGGTGGAATCATGAAATGTGATGTTATTGCTGAAGGTATCGTAGCAGCAGTTAAAGAAGTTGAATTAACTTTACCATTAGTAGTTCGTTTAGAAGGTACAAATGTAGAACGCGGTAAAGAAATCTTAAACGAATCAGGTTTAGCAATTGAACCAGCAGCTACAATGACTGAAGGCGCTCAAAAAATTGTTAAGCTTGTTAAAGAAGCGTAAGGAAAGGATGGGAACACTAAGATGAGTGTATTTATAGATAAAAATACTAAAGTAATGGTACAAGGTATTACAGGGTCTACTGCCCTTTTCCATACAAAACAAATGCTTGATTATGGTACACAAATTGTTGCAGGGGTAACACCAGGTAAAGGTGGACAAGTTGTTGAAGGTGTACCTGTATATAATACTGTTGCTGAAGCTAAAGAAGAAACAGGTGCTAACGTATCTGTAGTTTATGTTCCGGCGCCATTCGCAGCAGATTCTATTTTGGAAGCAGCAGATGCAGATTTAGATATGGTTATTTGTATCACTGAACATATTCCTGTTGTTGACATGGTTAAAGTTAAGCGTTACTTAGAAGGAAGAAAAACACGTTTAGTTGGACCAAACTGCCCAGGTGTTATTACTGCTGATGAATGTAAAATTGGTATCATGCCAGGATATATCCATAAAAAAGGTCATGTAGGTGTTGTATCACGTTCTGGTACGTTAACTTACGAAGCGGTTCATCAATTAACTGAAGAAGGCATTGGTCAAACTACAGCTGTAGGTATTGGTGGCGACCCTGTCAACGGTACTAACTTTATCGATGTACTTAAAGCGTTTAATGAAGATGAAGATACTAAAGCTGTTGTAATGATTGGTGAAATCGGTGGTACTGCTGAAGAAGAAGCGGCGGAATGGATTAAAGCTAATATGACTAAACCGGTTATTGGCTTCATTGGAGGTCAAACAGCCCCTCCAGGTAAACGTATGGGTCACGCTGGTGCGATTATTTCTGGCGGTAAAGGTACTGCAGATGAAAAAATTAAAACATTAAATGAATGTGGTGTTAAAACTGCGGACACACCTTCAGAAATTGGTACTACATTAATCGAAGCAGCTAAAGAAGCTGGCATTTACGAAGAATTATTAACAATTAAGTAAATTTGATTAAATTCTAATTAAACATTGCCTAGACTCTTATTGACAGTCTCTATTCGAAGTTGATATTAAATTTATTAATTTCGAATGGAGAACATCAATTGTTAAAGAGTCTAGTTTTTTGTGTTTTTATATATAGTTTTGTAAAATTTATTAACAATTTTATTGAATAGTGATATTCTAATTATAAATAAGTATTAAGGAGCAAACATCATGATATTAAAACAACACAGATAATTATTTTCTTTCATTTAGAAATAATCAATGAACAAAACATCAATAAATGAAAGAGAGCTCAAAAAATGAAATTTACTAAATTGAACATTAACGAATATAGATCATTTGTAGAACAACAATTTTCTCATTATACACAGTCGATGGATTTATATGATTATCGAATAAATCGTGCAGGTGGGGTTCATATTGTCGGTGTTAAAGAAAACGGTAACGTTGTTGCTGCCTGTTTATTAACTGATGCTCGTATATTTAAGGTGTTTAAATACTTTTATACCCATCGAGGACCAGTGATGGATTTTACTAATTTAGCGTTAGTAGAATTTTTCTTTAAAAAATTAACGCATTATGTAAGTATGCGAAGAGGTGTTTTCATATTAGTTGACCCTTATGTCTTGGAGAATATAAGAAGTGCTGATGGTGAGATTATAGAACACTTTAACAATAAACAGTGGTTCAAGGTGATGAATAAATTAGGATACCAACACCAAGGTTTTACAACTGGCTATTCAGCTATGAGTCAAATAAGATGGCATTCTATATTAGATTTAAAAGATAAAAGTGAACAACAATTATTAAAAGATATGTCATATCAAACTAGACGTAACATTATGAAGACAATTGAAATGGGTGTGCAAATTAAAACTTTATCAATTAAAGAAACGAATAGATTTTATCGACTGTATCACATGGCTGAAGAAAAACATGGTTTTCATTTTCAAGAAGAACCTTATTTTAAACAAATGCTTGAAATTTATGGTGATAAAGCATGTATGAAGTTAGCTTATATTGATTTAAATAAGTATATAAATTTATTAAAGCAACGAGCGATAGAATTAGAAGAGAAAGTGACTGAAATTAAACAATCATTAAAAGTGAATGCTAATTCAAAAAAGACAAAAACAAAATATCACCAATTAAATCAACAACTAGAGAGCCTTAATAAAAAAATAGCAAAAACTGAACAATTAATCATTACGGATGGTACATTACTTGATTTAGCTGCTGCATTGTTTATTTATAACAATCACGAAATGTACTATTTATCAAGTGGTTCTAATCCTAAATACAATGAATTTATGGGAGCCTATTGTCTACAATGGGATATGATAAGATACGCAAAAGAGAAAGGAATAGAGCGTTATAATTTCTACGGTATAACTGGCGACTTTGGTGAAGATGCAGAAGATTATGGTGTTCAACAATTTAAAAAAGGATTCAATGCGTTTGTAGAAGAATATGTTGGTAATTTTATTAAGCCAGTAAATAAATTGCTCTATAAATTATATCAAAAGTAAGTGTAATGATATAGCTAGTGCTAACGTCATATAATATAAAAAATTCTGAGGCTTTAAGGGTCTCAGATTTTTGTTTGAATTGAGAGAGTGGATTGTTTACATAATTCAATATTAAAATTACTCATTAAAAGTTATTAAATTTTTCCCTCAAATGTCTTTTAATTGAAATGTGGTGTACTAAATATTTGTCTTATAATGTTGTTAAAGGAGACGACTTCATGACTAACAACAACATATTACTTTTGAAATTAATTTGGTTAGGTTATACGACCCAACATATTCATCATTTATTAAAATTAAATCCTGAATTTTTTAAATTCTCTTATACTGATCAAATAGATTCAATAAAAAATTGGGACAAGTTATTTCATAAAGGTGATTTTATTGATCGATATAATCATTTAAATGATAAAGAAATTTTGTCATTTTTGAATCAACACAAGATAAGTTTTGTAACACCGTTTAACGCTAATTATCCTCGACTATTAAAAGAAATTTATGATTATCCGTTTGTCCTATTTTACCAAGGTGACCCCCAATTATTAACATCCCCCAATACATTAGGTGTGGTGGGCTCAAGAAATGCAACAGAGTACTCAGCTAAAGCCATGCAATACTTATTTCCTAAATTTAAACAAATTCCACTAACCATTATTTCCGGTTTGGCAAAAGGTGCTGATAGCATTGCACATCATTTTGCTATAGAGTATCAATTACCTACTATAGCTGTTTTAGGTTTTGGTCATATGATGCATTACCCTAGAGAAACGCAAAAATTACGCAACATAATTGAAGTAAAAGGTTTAGTTATTAGTGAATATCCGCCATTCACTAGTGTTAGGCGATATCACTTTCCGCAACGCAATCGTTTGATAAGCGGTCTTTCACAAGGGGTTTTAATAACTGAAGCAAGTGTTAGAAGCGGTAGTCAAATTACAATTGATTGCGCATTAGACCAAAATAGAAATATATATGTATTACCAGGTTCAATATTTAATCCACTAACTAAAGGTAATTTGAAACGAGCTCAAGAAGGTGCGATGATTGTAACCTCAGCTGATGATATTCTATGTGATTATAAATAGATATCATTAATGATTCATTCTAGAGTAATAAAAATCTATATTTAATTCTAATTGATAGCTAAAAATAATATTAAAAAGCGTTTAAAATGCACGTTAATAGAATTTAAACATTGACAAAAACAAAATTGACCGTTTATCATTTATCTTTAGTAATTGAAATAGCAAGGGGGAATTCACTTTGGCAGATAATTTAGTCATAGTTGAGTCGCCTGCAAAAGCGAAAACCATTGAAAAATATTTAGGTAAAAAATATAAAGTTATAGCTTCTATGGGACATGTTAGAGATTTACCAAGAAGTCAAATGGGTGTCGATGTAGAAGATAATTATGAACCGAAATATATTACGATACGCGGTAAAGGTCCAGTTGTTAAAGACTTAAAGAAATATGCTAAGAAAGCAAAAAATGTCTTTCTTGCGAGTGACCCTGACCGTGAAGGTGAAGCGATTGCTTGGCATTTATCAAAAATTTTAGAACTTGATGATTCAAAAGAAAACAGAGTAGTATTTAATGAAATTACAAAAGATGCGGTAAAAGAAAGTTTTAAGCATCCTCGTGGCATAGAAATGGATTTAGTCGATGCACAACAAGCACGCCGTATATTAGATAGATTAGTTGGATATAATATTTCACCAGTATTATGGAAGAAAGTGAAAAAGGGGCTGTCTGCAGGGCGAGTTCAATCTGTAGCTTTAAGATTAGTAATAGATAGAGAGAATGAGATTCGTAACTTTAAGCCTGAAGAGTATTGGTCTATAGAAGGTGAGTTTAGATATAAGAAATCTAAATTTACTGCTAAGTTTCTTCATTATAAAAATAAACCATTTAAATTAAAAACAAAAAAAGATGTTGAAAAAGTTACAGCTGAATTAGATGGAGACAAATTTGAAATTACAAATGTTAATAAAAAAGAAAAAACTAGAAATCCTGCTAATCCATTTACCACTTCAACATTACAACAAGAGGCAGCTCGTAAATTAAATTTCAAAGCGCGTAAAACTATGATGCTCGCGCAACAATTATATGAAGGTATTGATTTAAAACGACAAGGTACAGTTGGATTAATCACATACATGAGAACTGACTCTACACGTATATCACAAACCGCTAAAGACGAAGCGAAACAATATATTGAAGATAAGTATGGTAAAGATTATCTTTCTAATAGAACTGCTAAGGGTAAACAGGGTGACCAAGATGCCCACGAAGCAATTCGACCAACAAGTACTTTACGTACACCTTATGAAATGAAAGCATACTTAACTAGAGATCAGCATCGATTGTATAAGTTAATATGGGAAAGATTTGTAGCAAGTCAAATGGCACCAGCTATTTTAGACACAGTTGCTTTAGATGTTACCCAAAACAACATTAAATTCCGAGCGAATGGTCAAACAATCAAATTTAAAGGTTTCATGACGCTTTATGTAGAAGCCAAAGACGATAAAGATAATGAAAAAGAAAATAAATTACCTAACTTAAGTAAAGGTGATGAAGTCACTGCAACTCAAATAGAGCCAGCACAACACTTCACTCAACCACCACCACGTTATACTGAAGCTCGTTTAGTTAAAACGTTAGAGGAGTTAAAAATCGGTAGACCGTCTACCTATGCACCTACGATTGACACAATACAAAAACGAAATTATGTAAAACTTGAAAGTAAACGATTCGTACCTACTGAATTAGGTGAAATTGTTTATGAACAAGTAAAAGATTACTTCCCAGAAATAATTGATGTAGAGTTTACTGTAAATATGGAAACACTATTGGATAAAATTGCTGAAGGAGATATTGGTTGGAGAAAAGTAATTGATAACTTTTATGGAAGTTTCAAATTAGACGTTGAACGTGCTGAAGAAGAAATGGAAAAAGTTGAAATTAAAGATGAACCTGCCGGCGAAGATTGTGAAGTTTGTGGCTCTCCTATGGTTATTAAAATGGGGCGATATGGTAAGTTTATGGCGTGCTCAAACTTCCCAGATTGTAGAAATACGAAAGCAATAGTGAAAACAATAGGCGTGACATGTCCTAAATGCAAAGATGGAGATGTCGTTGAAAGAAAATCTAAGAAAAATAGACTTTTCTATGGTTGTTCAAACTATCCTGAATGTGACTTTATTTCTTGGGACAAACCTGTAGGTCGTGATTGTCCTAAATGTAATCATTATTTAATGGAACATAAGAAAGGACGTAGTTCACAAGTAATTTGCTCTAACTGTGACTATAAAGAAGAAGTTCAAAAATAGATAAAAATTGAAGGAGGAAAACCATGAGTCAAACTGTAAATATTGTTGGCGCTGGACTAGCTGGTTCAGAGGCCGCTTATCAATTAGCACAACGAGGCATCAAAGTGAATTTAATTGAAATGCGCCCAGTTAAACAAACGCCAGCACATCATACTGATAAATTTGCTGAATTAGTATGTTCAAACTCACTACGAGGCAATGCATTAACGAATGGTGTGGGTGTATTAAAAGAAGAAATGAGAAGATTAGACTCACTAATTATCTCTGCTGCTGACAAAGCAAGAGTTCCTGCCGGTGGTGCATTAGCAGTTGATCGACATGATTTTTCTGGTTATATCACTGAAACTTTAAGAAATCATCCTAATGTTACTGTTATTAATGAAGAAATTAATAGTATCCCTGAAGGATATACAATTATTGCTACTGGTCCATTAACTACAGAAAATTTAGCTAAAGAAATCGTAGATATTACAGGTAAGGATCAACTTTATTTTTATGATGCAGCTGCTCCAATTATTGAAAAAGAATCGATTGATATGGATAAAGTGTATCTAAAATCACGTTACGATAAAGGTGAAGCCGCCTATCTTAATTGTCCTATGACAGAAGAAGAATTTAATCGCTTTTATGATGCAGTACTTGAAGCAGAAGTTGCACCAACAAATGAATTTGAAAAAGAAAAATATTTCGAAGGATGCATGCCTTTTGAAGTAATGGCTGAACGTGGACGCAAAACACTATTATTTGGTCCTATGAAACCTGTTGGCCTTGAAGATCCAAAAACAGGTAAACGTCCATTTGCTGTCGTTCAATTACGACAAGATGATGCAGCTGGAACGCTATATAATATTGTTGGTTTCCAAACTCATTTAAAATGGGGCGCTCAAAAAGAAGTCATTCGCCTTATCCCTGGTTTAGAAAATGTAGATATCGTTCGATATGGTGTCATGCATCGAAATACTTTTATTAACTCTCCTGACGTGTTAAATGAAAAGTATGAATTGATTAAAGAAGATCGAATTCAATTTGCAGGTCAAATGACTGGTGTTGAAGGATATGTTGAAAGTGCAGCAAGTGGACTTGTTGCTGGGATTAACCTAGCTCACAAATTACTTGATAAAGGTGAAGTAATATTCCCAAGAGAAACAATGATAGGTAGTATGGCATATTACATCTCACATGCTAAAAATGAAAAGAACTTCCAACCTATGAATGCTAACTTTGGTTTATTACCTTCACTTGAAAAGCGTATTAAAGATAAAAAAGAGCGTTACGAGGCACAAGCTAACAGAGCGCTCGAATATTTAGAGAATTATAAGAAAACACTTTAAAAATAATATAAACTTTATAATTGATAGAAAATGTGTCAATTCAAAGTTTTAAAGAATTCTCAAAAGATTTTGAATTCTATAGCTAATTATTTTAGTCCCCTTCATGTTATATGCTACAATGCATATGATGGAGGGGATTTTTAAGTGGAAGAAATCCAAGTTACATTCTTAAATATGCTCAAAGTTGAGAGAAATTTCTCCGCCCATACATTAAAATCATATCATGATGATTTAGTACAATTTAATCATTTTTTAGAACAAGAATTAATTAATCTAAGAACATTTGAATATAAAGATGCTAGAAATTATTTAAGCTATTTATATTCACAAAATTTGAAACGTACTACTGTATCAAGGAAGATTTCTACTTTAAGAACTTTCTATGAGTTTTGGATGACACAAGACGAGACAATCATAAATCCTTTCGTACAACTCGTTCATCCTAAGAAGGAGAACTACTTGCCACAGTTTTTTTATGAAGAAGAGATGGAAGCATTATTCGAAACTGTAGCAAAAGATACTAAAAAAGGATTACGGGATCGCGTTATTCTAGAATTATTATATGCAACGGGTATACGTGTTTCTGAACTAGTAAATATCCAACTCAAAGATATTGATATGTCTTTACCTGGTGTGAAAGTACTAGGAAAGGGAAATAAAGAACGTTTTGTTCCGTTTGGAGAATTTTGTCGTCAAAGCATTGAACAATACTTAAGAGAATTTAAGCCTATACAACATACCAAACATTCATTTTTATTAGTTAACATGAATGGCGCCCCTATAACAGAGAGAGGCGTTAGGTATGTTTTAAATGATGTTGTTAAACGTACAGCAGGGGTTACGGAAATTCACCCCCACAAACTAAGACATACGTTTGCAACACATTTACTCAATCAAGGTGCGGATTTAAGAACGGTACAATCTTTGTTAGGACATGTTAATCTTTCGACAACTGGAAGATATACACATGTTTCTAACCAACAATTACGTAAAGTGTATTTAAATGCACATCCTCGAGCGAAAAAGGAGAGTAAATAAATGAGTAAAACATCATTACATGCAACAACTATTTATGCCGTTAGACACAACGGTGAAGCAGCGATGGCTGGTGATGGACAAGTTACACTAGGTGAGCAAGTTATTATGAAGCAAACAGCGCGCAAGGTCCGCAGATTATATGAAGGAAAAGTGTTAGCTGGATTTGCTGGTAGTGTAGCTGATGCCTTCACTTTGTTCGAAAAGTTTGAAACAAAATTACAACAATTTAGTGGTAATTTGGAACGTGCAGCTGTTGAGCTAGCTCAAGAGTGGCGTGGTGATAAACAATTACGTCAATTGGAAGCTATGTTAATTGTAATGGACAAAGATGCAATATTAGTGGTCAGCGGGACTGGAGAAGTCATTGCACCTGATGATGATTTAATTGCGATTGGCTCAGGAGGCAACTATGCTTTAAGTGCTGGAAGAGCATTGAAGCGTCATGCAAGCCAATTATCTGCTAAAGAAATGGCTTACGAAAGTTTAAAAGTTGCATCTGACATTTGTGTGTTCACAAATGATAATATTATAGTGGAAACACTTTAACTTTTAAAAATATGGAAATGAATATAAATGGACGTTAATTAGGTTGGAGGTAAAATATATGGATGCAAACGGTATAAAATTAACACCTAAAGATATCGTATCTAAATTAGATGAATATATAGTTGGGCAAGATGATGCTAAACGAAAAGTTGCCATTGCTCTAAGAAATCGCTATAGAAGAAGTTTGCTAGATGAAGAAACCAAACAAGAAATCGCACCTAAGAATATCTTGATGATTGGTCCAACTGGTGTTGGTAAAACTGAAATAGCAAGACGTATGGCTAAAGTTGTAGGAGCGCCATTTATTAAGGTGGAAGCTACTAAGTTTACTGAAGTAGGATACGTTGGACGCGATGTTGAGAGTATGGTTCGTGATCTAGTCGATGTAGCTGTAAGACTAGTTAAAGATCAAAAGAAAGGTTTGGTTAAAGACGAAGCAGTTAATAAAGCTAATGAAAAGTTAGTTAAATTACTTGTGCCTAGTATGAAGAAAAAAGCGTCAAATAATAGTAATCCTTTAGAATCATTACTTGGTGGTGCAATTCCAAACTTTGGTAACAATGATGATGAAGAAGAGGAAACACCTACAGAAGAGATTAAAACCAAGCGTTCAGAAATCAAAAAACAATTATTAGATGGTAAACTTGAAGAAGAGAAAGTTAGAATTAAGGTAGAACAAGATCCAGGTGCGCTAGGCATGCTCGGTACAAATCAAAACCAACAAATGCAAGACATGATGAATCAACTCATGCCTAAACGTAAAGTTGAGCGTGAGGTACCAGTTAAAACAGCTCGTAAGATTTTGGCTGATGATTTTGCTGATGAATTAATTGATCAAGAAACTGCAAATCAAGAAGCGCTTGAGTTAGCAGAACAAATGGGTATTATCTTCATCGATGAGATCGATAAAGTAGCAACGAATAACGCTAATAGTGGTCAAGATGTTTCAAGACAAGGTGTACAACGAGATATCTTACCAATTTTAGAAGGTAGCATGATTCAAACTAAGTATGGTACTGTAAATACTGAACATATGCTGTTTATCGGTGCTGGCGCGTTTCACGTATCGAAACCAAGTGATTTAATACCTGAATTACAAGGACGCTTCCCAATTAGAGTAGAATTAGAAAGTTTAACTGTTGACGATTTTTATAGAATATTAACTGAACCTAAGCTATCACTTATTAAACAATATGAGGCATTGCTTCAAACAGAAGAGGTCACTGTGAACTTTACTAAGGAAGCGATTACAAGATTAGCTGAAATGGCATATCAAGTTAACCAAGACACTGATAATATTGGTGCACGTCGTTTACACACAATCTTAGAGAAAATGCTTGAGGATTTATCTTTCGAAGCCCCTAGCATGCCAAATGCTGTAGTAGATATAACACCACAATATGTTGATGATAAGTTGAAATCTATTTCAACAAATAAAGATTTAAGTGCATTTATTTTATAATATAAATAAAGGAGAAATTTTATGAGCTTATTATCTAAAACTAGAGAATTAAATACACTATTACAAAAACATAAAGGTATTGCGGTCGACTTTAAAGACGTTGCTCAAACAATTAGTAGCGTTACAGTAACGAACGTATTTATTGTTTCACGTAGAGGTAAAATTCTAGGTTCAAGTTTAAATGAACTTTTAAAAAGTCAGAGAATTAACGAAATGTTAGAAAGTAAACACATTCCTAGTGAATATACAGAACTATTAATGGACGTTAAACAAACTGAATCTAATATTGATATTGATAATGAATTAACTGTATTCCCACCTGAAGATAAAGAAGTGTTTAGTAGCAGTCGTACAACTGTATTTCCAATACTTGGTGGCGGCGAAAGATTAGGAACATTAGTACTTGGTCGTGTTAAAGATGACTTTAACGAAAATGATTTAGTATTAGGCGAATACGCTGCAACAGTTATTGGAATGGAAATACTTCGTGAGAAACATAATGAAGTTGAGAAAGAGGCACGTGATAAAGCGGCAATCACTATGGCAATTAATTCATTATCTTATTCTGAAAAAGAAGCAATTGAGCATATTTTTGAAGAATTAGGTGGTAATGAAGGCCTATTGATAGCTTCAAAAGTAGCAGATAGAGTAGGTATCACTCGCTCAGTAATCGTGAACGCGTTACGTAAACTTGAAAGTGCTGGTGTAATCGAATCACGATCCTTAGGGATGAAGGGTACCTTTATTAAAGTTAAAAAAGAAAAATTCCTTGATGAATTAGAACGAAATAAATAATTATGATTTAAATCGATAATGAAATAACCAACATTCAACTGTTGCAAGTATATATTATTTGTAACAGTTTTTATTATGAAAAATGTGTATAGCATTATTTCTTTAGTGAAATTAACATTGCGCATTATATAGAAATATGATATTATTGTTTTCGGCTATAAAAGCCAATACACACATGATAAACGTACATTTAAAGGGTGCAATTAAATTAATTGTCTTTATATGAGTTTATTATGGAGGTAAATAACCACTAGGAGGAATTTAAAATGGCAGTAATTTCAATGAAACAATTACTAGAAGCCGGTGTTCACTTCGGTCACCAAACACGCCGTTGGAACCCAAAAATGAAAAAATACATCTTCACTGAGAGAAATGGTATCTATATCATTGACTTACAAAAAACAGTGAAAAAAGTTGAAGAAGCTTATAACTTCATCAAACAAGTATCTGAAGATGGCGGTAGAGTCTTATTCGTAGGTACTAAAAAACAAGCACAAGAGTCAGTTAAAGCTGAAGCAGAACGTGCTGGACAATTCTACGTTAACCAAAGATGGTTAGGCGGAATTTTAACTAACTACAAAACAATTTCTAAACGTATTAAACGTATTTCTGAAATCGAAAAAATGGAAGAAGACGGTTTATTCGACGTTTTACCTAAAAAAGAAGTTGTTGAACTTAAAAAAGAATACGACCGTTTAATCAAATTCTTAGGCGGTATTCGTGATATGAAATCTATGCCTCAAGCATTATTCGTAGTTGACCCTCGTAAAGAGCGTAACGCGATTGCTGAAGCACGTAAATTAAATATTCCAATCGTTGGTATTGTTGACACTAACTGTGATCCAGATGAAATTGATTACGTTATCCCAGCGAACGACGATGCTATTCGTGCCGTTAAATTATTAACTGGTAAAATGGCTGACGCTGTCTTAGAAGGTCAACAAGGTGTTTCTAACGATGAAGTAGCTGCAGAGCAAAACATCAATTTAGATGAAAAAGAAGAATCTCAAGAAGCAGAATCAACTGAAGAAAATACTACTGTTGAATCAAACTAAGATATAGTTTAAATGGGTGATAAGATGTAATGCTTATCGCCCTTTTTTCAAATAATAATGATTAAAGTTTACTAGAGTATTGGAAATTATAGTGACTTTAATGGTAATATTTAGGTATCATCTATTATTACAATTAGAAATATTGGAGGAATAATTAATGGCAATTTCAGCAAAACTTGTTAAAGAATTACGTGAAAGAACTGGCGCTGGTATGATGGATTGTAAAAAAGCGCTAACAGAAACTGATGGTGACATCGATAAAGCGATTGATTACTTACGTGAAAAAGGTATCGCTAAAGCAGCTAAAAAAGCAGACCGTATCGCAGCTGAAGGTTTAGTACATGTTGAAGTTAAAGGAAATGAAGCTGCTATCGTTGAAATCAACTCTGAAACTGACTTCGTAGCTCGTAATGAAGGCTTCCAAGAATTAGTTAAAGAAATTGCTAATCAAGTTCTTGATAGCAAAGCTGAAACAGTAGATGCTTTATTAGAAACTAAATTATCAAGTGGTAAAACAGTTGATGAAAGAATGAAAGAAGCAATCTCAACAATCGGTGAAAAATTAAGTATCCGTCGTTTCGAAATCAGAACAAAATCTGATAACGATGCATTTGGTGCATACTTACACATGGGTGGACGTATCGGTGTGTTAACTGTAGTTGAAGGTTCTACTGATGAAGAAGCTGCTAAAGATGTTGCTATGCACATCGCAGCTATCAATCCAAAATATGTTTCTTCAGAACAAGTTAAAGAAGAAGAAATCAATCACGAAAGAGAAGTATTAAAACAACAAGCATTAAATGAAGGTAAACCTGAAAACATCGTTGAAAAAATGGTTGAAGGTCGTTTACGTAAATATCTTCAAGAAATTTGTGCAGTTGATCAAAACTTCGTTAAAGATCCAGATCAAACAGTTGAAGCTTTCTTAAAATCTAAAGGTGGTAAACTTGTTGACTTCGTTCGCTATGAAGTAGGCGAAGGTATGGAAAAACGTGAAGAAAACTTCGCAGATGAAGTTAAAGGTCAAATGAAATAATCTGTCGACAAGATTTACAAGAAAGAAGACACCTTTGAGGTTTTCTATTATAAAGTGATACTTTATGTTAGAAGGCGCGTCAGTGTCTTCTTTACTTGTATATATTACATATTTTTACAATAGAGAGGAAAAAACAATGGCGCAAACTTCTAAATATAAACGTGTAGTATTAAAACTTAGTGGTGAAGCACTCGCAGGAGACAAAGGTTTTGGTATTAATCCAATCATTATTAAAAGCGTGGCACAGCAAGTAGCTGAAGTTGCTAAGATGGATTGCGAAATCGCAGTTATCGTTGGTGGTGGCAATATTTGGAGAGGTAAAACTGGTAGTGATTTAGGTATGGACCGTGGTACAGCAGACTACATGGGTATGCTTGCTACAGTTATGAATGCTCTTGCACTCCAAGATAGCTTAGAACAATTAGAATGTGACACACGTGTGTTGACATCAATTGAAATGAAACAAGTTGCTGAACCATATATCCGTCGAAGAGCTATTAGACATTTAGAGAAGAAACGTGTTGTTATTTTTGCAGCAGGAATCGGTAATCCATACTTCTCTACAGATACAACTGCAGCGTTACGTGCAGCAGAAGTCGAAGCCGATGTTATTTTAATGGGTAAAAATAATGTTGATGGAGTATATTCAGCAGACCCTAAAGTAGATAAGAATGCAGTTAAATATGAACACTTGACGCACATTCAAATGTTACAAGAAGGGTTACAAGTAATGGACTCAACTGCATCATCATTCTGTATGGATAATAATATTCCTTTAAATGTATTTTCAATTATGGAAGAAGGCAATATTAAACGTGCAGTTATGGGTGAAAAAATAGGTACGTTAATAACTAAATAATTAGAGGTGTAAACAATATGAGTGACATAATTCAAGACACTAAAGCTAGAATGAGCAAATCTATCGATAATTTATCAAGAGAATTAGCAAATATCAGTGCTGGAAGAGCAAATTCAAATTTATTAAGTGGCGTAACTGTTGACTATTATGGTGCACCAACACCAGTTCAACAATTAGCGAGCATCAATGTGCCTGAAGCACGTTTATTAGTTATTTCTCCTTATGATAAATCTTCAGTAGCTGATATTGAAAAAGCAATTTATGCAGCAAATTTAGGTGTAAATCCTACAAGTGATGGTGAAGTTATTCGTATCACTGTCCCAGCTTTAACAGAAGAACGTCGTAAAGAATTAGTGAAAAACGTTAAGAAAATTGGTGAAGATGCGAAAGTATCTATCCGTAACATCCGTCGTGATATTAATGATCAATTGAAAAAAGATGAAAAAAATGGTGACATTACTGAAGATGATTTAAGAAGTCAAACAGAAGATGTTCAAAAAGCTACAGATAATTCTATTAAAGAAATTGATCAATTAGTAGAGGACAAAGAAAAAGACATTATGTCTGTTTAATTAGTTCGACAATAAATTAATTCATTTAATAATGTGTAAGTATTATTATAAATATACTTTCTACATTACTATAAATTATTTTAGTCTAAACTGTGCCAATTCAGACTTTGGTACAGTTTTTTCATTTGCTTATTCAATGCCATTATCGAGTATGATAAAATGATAGATGATTTCTTAAATAACTAATATAATATAATAGAGATGATCAGGCTCGGAGGAAAGACCATGTTTAAAAAGCTAATAAAAAGAAATAAGACTAAAATCAGTCATAACGATGATTTAGATTTACATAATTTACCTGAACATGTAGCGATTATCATGGACGGAAATGGACGTTGGGCCAAAAAGCGTAAAATGCCTAGAATTAAAGGACATTACGAAGGTATGCAAACCATTAAAACTGTAACACGAGAAGCAAGTGATTTGGGTATTAAATACTTAACACTATACGCTTTTTCAACTGAAAATTGGTCTAGACCTGAAAATGAAGTTAATTATATCATGAATTTGCCTGTTAATTTTTTAAAAACATTTTTACCCGAACTCATTGAAAAAAATGTTCAAATAGAAACGATTGGATTTCTAGATGCAGTTCCTAAATCGACGATTGAAGCAATAGAACATGCAAAAGAAAAAACAAAAAATAATACAGGTCTGAAATTAATATTTGCCATCAATTATGGTGGACGAGCTGAAATTGTTCAAAGTATGAAATCAATTTATGATGAACTTCAACGCAATGGTCAAGACAGTAAAGATATTGATGAATCAATGATTAACAAGCATTTAATGACACATTCATACCCAGATCCTGAGTTATTAATTCGCACTTCTGGTGAACAACGTATTAGTAATTTCCTTATTTGGCAGTCTTCTTATAGTGAATTTATATTCAATGAGAAATTGTGGCCAGACTTTGACGGTGAAGAATTTAAAAATTGCTTAAAAATATATCAATCTCGCCAAAGACGCTTTGGAGGGTTAAGTAAGGAGTAGCGTATGAAAGTTAGAACTTTAACCGCAATTATAGCATTGTTAATTTTTCTACCCATTCTATTGATGGGTGGTACAACGTTAATGTTGTTTGCGTACTTACTAGCTTTAATTGCATTAAAAGAACTTTTAAATATGAATATGATTAAATTAATTTCAGTCCCTGGTATTTTTAGTGCTTTAGCATTAATAATTATTATGTTACCTCAATCAGCAGGTGACTGGGTTAGTAACATTCAATTAAAAAGTTTAATCGCAATGAGTTTTATTTTACTAAGTTACACTGTACTGTCAAAAAACAGATTTAGTTTTATGGATGCTGCTTTCTGTCTTATGTCAGTTGCATATGTCGGTATTGGATTTATGTATTTCTATGCAACACGTTCAGATGGCTTACATTACATACTTTATGCATTCTTAGTGGTGTGGTTAACAGATACAGGTGCTTATATTTTCGGTCGACTAATGGGTAAACATAAATTATGGCCAGTAATTAGTCCGAACAAAACTATTGAAGGTTTTATTGGCGGATTAATTTGTAGTTTAATTGTGCCAATTGTTATGTTGTTCTTTGTTGATTTCAACTTAAATATTTGGTTACTATTATTAGTAACTATTATCTTGAGTATCTTTGGTCAACTTGGAGATTTAGTTGAATCAGGATTTAAACGTCATTTTGGTGTTAAAGATTCTGGTAGAATTTTACCGGGGCACGGTGGTATATTAGACCGATTTGATAGTTTCATGTTTGTTTTACCATTACTCAACATTTTATTAATACAAATGTAGTGTGATTTTAATGTTTTATTTATATATGAAAAATGTATAGTGCTATAATTGAGGAGTTATTGAGTGCACATTTGACTAGACATAGTAGATGATGTAATTCTTAACTCCTTTTATTAAAAGTAAAATTCTTGAATAATTTAACCAAATCATAGATAATCTACATCGTTCTAATGAAAAAAGTAGAAATTTAATTTAATTGAGGTGTATCATGTGAGCTATTTAATCACTATTGTCTCATTTATGATCGTGTTTGGTGTACTTGTTACGGTACATGAATATGGTCACATGTTCTTTGCTAAGCGTGCTGGAATAATGTGTCCTGAATTCGCGATAGGTATGGGACCAAAAATATTTAGTTTCCGTAAGAACGAAACTTTGTATACCATCCGTTTATTACCTGTAGGTGGTTATGTAAGAATGGCTGGAGACGGTTTAGAAGAGCCACCAGTTGAACCAGGTATGAATGTTAAAGTAAAACTTAATGATAAAGATGAGATTACGCACATAATTTTAGATGATCAGCATAAATTTCAAAAGATAGAAGCAATTGAAGTTAAACAATGTGACTTCAAGGATGATTTGTACATTGAAGGTATTACTTCATATGATAATGAGCGACATCATTTTAATATTGCTGAAAAAGCATATTTTGTTGAGAATGGTAGTTTAATTCAAATCGCTCCACGACATCGACAATTTGCACATAAGAAACCTTTACCCAAATTTTTAACGTTATTTGCAGGACCATTATTTAACTTTATATTAGCCTTAATATTATTTATCGCATTAGCTTATTTCCAAGGAACACCTACTACCTCAGTGGGGCAATTAGCTGATCACTATCCAGCTCAACAAGCAGGATTAAAATCCGGAGATAAAATCGTTCAAGTAGGTCAATATAAAACAAAGAGTTTTGATGACATTCAGTCTGCAGCAAATAAAATTAAAGATAATAAAACAACTATAAAATTTGAAAGAGATAATCAAACAAAGACAGTGGACATAACTCCTAAAAAGCAAGTTATTAAGCAAACTAAATTAAATTCTGAGACGACGTACATTTTAGGTTTCCAACCAGAGAAAGAACATACTTTAATAAAACCAATTGCGCTAGGATTTGATCAGTTTGTTAGTGCCAGTACATTAATCTTTAAAGCTGTAGGAACAATGATTGCAAGTATATTCACAGGTCAATTCTCATTTGATATGTTAAATGGTCCAGTGGGTATTTATCATAATGTTGACTCTGTAGTTAAGCAGGGTATCATTGCTTTAACATACTACACTGCACTATTAAGTGTTAACTTAGGTATAATGAACTTATTACCAATTCCAGCACTTGATGGTGGTCGAATTTTATTTGTTATCTATGAAGCAATTTTCAGAAGACCAGTTAATAAAAAAGCAGAAACAATTATAATAGCTGCTGGTGCTATTTTTGTCTTAATTATAATGGTTCTAGTAACTTGGAACGATATACAACGTTATTTCTTGTAAAATAAGGAGGATTAAGTGATGAAACAATCGAAAGTTTTCATACCAACTAGGAGAGATGTCCCTGCTGAAGCAGAAGCATTGAGTCACCAATTATTATTAAAAGCAGGATTAATCAAACAAAGTACAAGTGGTATTTATAGCTATTTACCATTAGCATCTCGTGTGTTAAATAATATTTCTAAAATCATCCGTGAAGAAATGGAAAGCATTGATGCCGTTGAAATTTTAATGCCTGCACTTCAACAAGCAGAACTTTGGGAAGAATCAGGTCGTTGGGGTGCATACGGTCCAGAGTTAATGCGCTTAAAAGATCGTAATGGACGTGAATTTGCTTTAGGTCCTACACATGAGGAAGTAGTGACTTCTATCGTTAGAGATGAACTTAAATCATATAAACAATTGCCTTTAACGTTATTCCAAATACAATCTAAATTTCGAGATGAGAAACGTCCACGCTTTGGTTTGTTAAGAGGTAGAGAATTTATTATGAAAGATGCGTATTCATTTCATGCTGATGAAGCATCTTTAGATGAAACATATCAAGATATGTACAATGCTTACGACCGTATATTCAAACGTGTTGGCATCAATGCTCGACCAGTGGTTGCAGACTCAGGTGCAATTGGCGGTAACCACACACACGAATTCATGGCCTTAAGTGAAATTGGTGAAGATACTATCGTATATAGTGAGCATAGTGATTATGCAGCTAATATTGAAAAAGCGGAAGTCGTTTATCATCCAAATGAAAAGCATACAGAAGTAGCAGAACTAGAAAAGGTTGAAACACCTAATGTTAAAACTGCTCAAGAATTAGCTGATTTTTTAAACCGTCCGGTTGATGAAATTGTTAAATCAATGATTTTTAAAATTGATGGAGAATTCATTATGTTCTTAATACGTGGTCATCATGAATTAAATGATGTCAAAGTAAAAGCATTTTTTGAAACAGATAATGTTGAAATGGCTACTCAAGAAGAGATTGTTAACTTATTAGGTGCTAATCCTGGTTCACTGGGACCAGTTCATGATAAAGATATTAGAATTTTTGCAGATAATTATGTCAGAGATTTAAATAATTTAGTCGTTGGTGCTAATGAGGATGGATCCCACTATATTAATGCTAATTTAGATCGAGATTTCAAGGTTGATGAGTTTGGAGATTTCCGCTTTATCTTAGAAGGAGAAACATTAAGCGATGGCTCTGGCGAAGCGAAATTTGCAGAAGGCATTGAAGTAGGTCAAGTATTTAAGTTAGGAACTAAATACTCAGAAGCAATGAACGCAACATTCTTAGATAACCAAGGTAAAGCTAAGCCATTAATCATGGGGTGCTACGGAATAGGCGTTTCAAGAACGCTAAGTGCTATTGTTGAACAAAATAATGATGAAAATGGTATTATTTGGCCTAAATCAGTTACACCATTTGATTTACATCTAATTACTATTAATCCTAAAAAGGATGAACAACTAGAATTAGGTGATCAATTGTATAAAGAATTACAACAACAATATGATGTACTTTATGATGATCGTAAAGATCGAGCTGGCGTTAAATTTAATGATGCAGATTTAATCGGTCTTCCAATAAGAATTGTAGTTGGTAAAAATGCTAGTGAGGGTATCGTTGAAGTTAAAGTACGTCAAACTGGTGAAAGCGAAGAAGTTCATATTAACGATTTAAACACTCATATCGCTACACTTTATAGTAATTTATAATTTGCTAAGACTAAGTTGAATTTGATGAATGTACTTGATTTCACTTGTTCAACATGGATTTTCAATGCATAATGCTAAATGAGGTTAAGACAATTTCATATTTGTCTAAACCTCTTTTTTTACTAAAAATTTTAAAACGAAACATATGAAAAGCACATGGCAAAGTAGTATAATGGATATCAAGTTTGCAGTTAGATCAATAACACGTTGCGTATACATATAATTGAGAAATTAGTTAGATATAAGGGTGGTTATCTGTCATGGCAATGACGAATCAAGAAAAATTCAAAGTACTCGCTGACCAGATTAAAGTTTCCAATCAACTAGATCAAACAATAATTGAAAAAGGTGAATTAACGCGAGTAAATGTGTCAAATAAAAATAGAACGTGGGAATTTCAAATTACATTGCCATATTTTCTATCACATGAAGATTATTTAATATTCACTAATGCGATTACTGAAGAATTTAAAGAAATTGCCAAAGTTGATTGGCATTTTACAATTCAAGATACAAGTAATCAAGATGAGCATGCTATCAAATATTTTGGTCATTGTATAGAACACACTGCACTTTCACCTAAAGTAAAAGGTCAACTTAAACAGAAGCGTTTAATTATGTCTGGTAATGTGTTGAAAGTAATGACCTCTAATGACATCGAAAGAAATCACTTTGACAAAGTATGTAATGGTAGCTTAGTAAAAGCTTTTCGTAAATGTGGTTTTGATATTGATAAAGTTGTTTTTGAAACAGACGACTCAAGTTCTTATGATGATTTAGCTTCATTAGAAGCACATATTCAAGAAGAAGATGAAAAAAGTGCTCGTGAAGCAACTGAAAAAATTGAAAAAATCAAAGCAGAAAAAGCGAAACAACAAGATAACAATGAAAGTAATGTTGATAAGTGTCAAATTGGTAAACCGATACAAATTGATAATATAAAACCAATTGAATCAATCATTGAGGAAGAGTTCAAAGTAGCGATTGAAGGGGTTATATTTGATATTAACCTAAAAGAATTAAAGAGTGGTCGTCATATTGTTGAGTTAAAAGTCACAGACTACACAGATTCTCTTGTACTTAAGATGTTTACAAGAAAAAATAAAGATGATTTAGATCACTTTAAGGCACTAAGTGTAGGTAAATGGGTACGCGCTCAAGGACGTATTGAAGAAGACACGTTTGTAAGAGATTTAGTAATGATGATGACTGATATAGAAGAAATCAAAAAGACACCTAAGCAAGATAAAGCTGAAGAAAAGCGTGTAGAGTTTCATTTACATACATCAATGAGTCAAATGGATGGTATTCCTAATATAAGTGCATATGTTAATCAAGCTGCAAAATGGGGACATAAAGCGATAGCAGTTACAGATCATAATGTCGTTCAAGCCTTTCCTGATGCTCATGGTGCCGCTGAAAAAAATGGTATTAAAATGATTTATGGTATGGAAGGTATGCTCGTAGATGACGGAGTACCTATTGCTTACAAACCAACAGATCGAGATCTTAAAGAAGCAACTTATGTTGTATTTGACGTTGAAACAACTGGACTTTCAAACCAATACGATCAAATTATAGAATTGGCCGCCGTTAAAGTTAAAGACGGGGAAATTATTGATAAATTTGAACGATTTAGTAATCCACACGAAAAATTATCAGAAACAATCATTAATTTAACTCACATTACTGATGATATGTTGACTGATGCACCTGAGATTGAGGAAGTATTGACTGAATTTAAAGAGTGGGTTGGGGATGCTATATTTGTAGCACATAATGCATCATTTGATATGGGCTTTATTGACACTGGCTATGAAAGACTTGGCTTTGGGCCATCAACGAATGGTGTCATTGATACTTTAGAACTATCACGTACGATTAATACTGAATATGGTAAACACGGATTAAACTTTTTAGCGAAAAAGTATGGTGTAGAATTAACTCAACACCATAGAGCTATTTATGATACTGAGGCTACAGCTTATATCTTCATTAAGATGGTTCAGCAAATGAAAGAGTTAGGAGTTACAAATCATAAAGACATTAATCAAAAACTGTCTAATGAAGATGCATATAAACGTGCACGTCCGACACATGTGACATTAATTGTTCAAACACAGGAAGGCTTAAAGAACTTATTTAAAATTGTAAGTGCCTCATTAGTTAAATACTATTATCGAACTCCTAGAATTCCACGTTCATTATTAAATGAATACCGTGAAGGCATACTAGTTGGAACAGCTTGTGATGAAGGTGAATTATTCACTGCTGTAATGCAGAGAGACCAATCGGAAGTTGAAAAAATCGCTAAATATTATGATTTTATTGAAGTACAACCACCTAAACTGTATCAAGATCTTATTGATAGAGAACTCATTAGAGATACTGAAACACTTTATGAAATTTATGAACGTATATTAAAAGCTGGAGAAAGTACAGGTATTCCAGTAATAGCGACAGGAAATGCGCATTATTTATATGAACATGACGCAATTGCTCGTAAAATCTTAATCGCATCTCAACCTGGTAATCCTTTGAATCGCTCAACTTTACCAGAAGCGCATTTTAGAACGACAGATGAGATGTTAGATGAGTTTCACTTTTTAGGCGAAGAAAAAGCACATGAAATAGTTGTTAAAAACACAAATGAATTAGCGGACCGAATTGAAAAAGTTATTCCAATTAAAGATCAATTGTTTACGCCACGTATGGATGGAGCAAATGAAGAAATTCGTGAACTAAGCTACACGAATGCCAAAAAATTATATGGTGAAGATTTACCACAAATCGTAATCGATCGTCTTGAAAAAGAACTAGCAAGTATCATCGGAAATGGTTTCTCGGTTATCTATTTAATTTCACAACGTCTTGTTAAAAAATCTCTAGATGATGGATATTTAGTAGGTTCGCGTGGTTCGGTTGGATCTAGTTTTGTGGCAACAATGACTGAAATAACTGAAGTTAATCCATTGCCACCTCATTACATTTGTCCTAACTGTAAAACGAGTGAATTCTTTGATGATGGGTCTGTAGGTTCAGGGTTTGACTTACCTGATAAACAATGTAGCACTTGTGGTGCTGAACTTATTAAAGAAGGGCAAGACATACCATTTGAAACATTCTTAGGATTTAAGGGAGATAAAGTTCCCGATATTGACTTGAACTTTAGTGGTGAGTACCAACCAAACGCTCATAACTATACTAAAGTGCTTTTCGGGGAAGACAAGGTTTTCCGTGCAGGAACAATAGGTACAGTTGCCGAAAAAACGGCGTTTGGATATGTTAAAGGCTATTTAAATGACCAAGGTATCCATAAACGTGGTGCGGAAATCGATCGTCTGGTTAAAGGATGTACAGGTGTAAAACGTACAACAGGACAACATCCAGGTGGGATTATAGTAGTTCCTGATTACATGGATATTTATGATTTCACCCCGATACAATATCCTGCAGATGATCAAAGCGCTTCTTGGATGACAACGCATTTCGACTTCCATTCCATCCATGATAATGTTTTAAAACTTGATATATTAGGACATGATGATCCTACAATGATTCGTATGTTACAAGATTTATCTGGTATAGATCCTAAGACCATTCCAGTAGATGATAAAGAGACAATGCAAATCTTTAGTAGTCCTGAATCATTAGGTGTAACTGAAGAGGAGATACTTTGTAAGACTGGAACATTCGGTGTACCTGAATTTGGTACAGGATTTGTTCGACAAATGTTAGAAGATACGAAACCAACAACTTTTTCAGAACTTGTACAAATATCAGGACTATCTCATGGTACTGATGTTTGGTTAGGTAATGCACAAGAATTGATTCGTTCAGGTATTTGTGATTTATCAAGCGTTATAGGTTGTCGTGATGATATCATGGTTTATTTAATGTATGCAGGATTAGAACCGTCAATGGCCTTTAAAACAATGGAATCAGTGCGTAAAGGTAAAGGTCTAACTGAAGAAATGATAGACGCTATGAAAGAGAATAATGTACCAGATTGGTATTTAGATTCTTGTCTGAAAATTAAGTACATGTTCCCTAAAGCTCACGCAGCCGCATATGTACTAATGGCAGTGAGAATTGCATATTTCAAAGTACATCATCCGCTTTATTATTATGTATCTTATTTCACAATTCGTGCATCAGACTTTGATTTAATTACTATGATTAAAGACAAAGAAAGCATAAAGAATACAGTCAAAGATATGTATTCAAGATACATGGACCTCGGTAAAAAAGAAAAAGATGTTCTTACTGTCTTAGAAATTATGAATGAAATGGCTCACCGCGGATTCCGTATGCAACCAATCAGTCTAGAGAAAAGTCAGGCATTTGACTTTATTATTGAAGGAGATACTTTAATTCCTCCATTTATTTCTGTACCTGGACTTGGAGAGAATGTTGCTAAACGTATTGTTGAAGCGCGAGAAGATGGTCCATTCCTATCTAAAGAAGATTTAAATAAAAAGGCTGGATTATCTCAAAAAATAATTGAGTATCTTGATGATTTAGGTTCTTTACCTAATCTTCCAGATAAGGCACAATTGTCTATTTTTGATATGTAATTTATATTCCAAGATCAAAAGTATTTTAGTAGTCTCTGTGACGCAAGATATAGACATTTGTTTAAGGAATTAAAGTGTGATATACTTAAGTTGCGTAAAAAATTAGACTCAGGCAGAAAGAGTGGGCATATACCCGCTCTTTTCTATTTGCCGAAAAAGGAGGCCTGTATGAGTAAAATCACTGAGGAAGTAGAAACAATCATAACTCCTATTTTAGACGAATTGAATTTTGAATTAGTTGAAGTTGAATACACTAAAGAGGGGAAAGATCATTTCTTAAGAATCTCTATTGATAAAGAGGGCGGTGTCAATTTAAATGATTGCACACTTGCTTCTGAAAAAATCAGCGAGGCAATGGATGAGAATGATCCAATTCCAGATATGTACTACTTAGACGTAGCATCACCAGGTGCGGAACGTCCAATTAAAAAAGAAAAAGATTATCACAATGCAATTGATAAACCAGTATTTGTATCATTATATGCGCCAATTGAAGGCGATAAAGAGTGGCTTGGAATTTTAAAAGCTGTTGATGATGACACAATCACGATGGAAGTTAAAGAAAAAGCTAAAACAAAACAAATTGAAATACCAAGAAATAAAATTGCAAAAGCACGTCACGCTGTAATGATTTAACGTGATGAGGAGGAATAATTGTGGCAAGTAATGAACTTTTATTAGCAACTGAATATTTAGAAAAAGAAAAGAAAATCCCTAGAGAAGTATTAATCGATGCTATTGAAGCAGCTTTAATAACTGCATATAAAAAGAACTATGATAGTGCTAGAAACGTACGTGTAGAATTAAATATGGATGAAGGTACTTTTAAAGTTATAGCACGTAAAGAAGTTGTAGAAGAAGTATTTGATGACAGAGACGAAGTAGATTTAAGTACAGCATTAGTTAAAAATCCAGCATATGAAGTTGGTGATATCTACGAAGAAGATGTTACACCAAAAGATTTTGGTCGTGTTGGTGCACAAGCTGCTAAACAAGCAGTAATGCAAAGACTAAGAGATGCTGAAAGAGAAATTTTGTATACTGAATTTATTGATAAAGAAGATGATATTTTAACAGGTGTTATCGATAGAGTTGACCATCGTTACGTTTATGTTAACTTAGGTAGAATTGAAGCGGTCTTATCTGAAGCTGAAAGAAGTCCTAACGAAAAATATATTCCTAACGAACGTATTAAAGTCTATGTTAATAAAGTGGAACAGACAACTAAGGGACCACAAATTTACGTTTCTAGAAGTCATCCAGGCTTGTTAAAACGTTTATTTGAGCAAGAAGTTCCTGAAATTTATGATGGAACTGTTATTGTGAAATCAGTAGCACGTGAAGCTGGTGATCGTTCTAAGATTAGTGTTTATTCTGATAATCCAGATATCGATGCGGTAGGCGCATGTGTTGGTGCAAAAGGTGCTCGAGTTGAAGCTGTAGTTGAAGAACTTGGTGGAGAAAAAATCGACATCGTTCAATGGAATGAAGATCCTAAAGTATTTGTACGTAATGCTTTAAGTCCCTCACAAGTATTGGAAGTTATCGTTGACGAAGACAATCAATCTACTGTTGTTGTAGTTCCTGACTATCAATTGTCACTAGCTATTGGTAAGAGAGGTCAAAATGCACGATTAGCTGCAAAATTGACTGGATGGAAAATTGATATTAAATCAGAAACTGATGCTCGTGATGCGGGAATTTATCCTGTGATTGAATCTGAAGAATTAGCTGAAGACATCGTTTTATCAGAATCAGATGATGAAGATATTGAAATTGATGATGTTAATTTAGAGGAATCAAATTTAACTACTGCAGAATTAGCGGCAGATATCGATGAAACTTCTGAAAATAATGAAGAAGCAGACAGTGAAGAAAAAGACGTATAAGCAGATAATTGGGGTGAGTAATTAAGTGAAGAAGAAAAAGATTCCAATGCGTAAATGTATTATTACAAATGAAATGCGTCCCAAAAAAGATATGATTCGCGTTGTTATTAACAAAGAAGGCGACATTTTTGCTGATGGTACTGGCAAACAACAAGGTAGAGGCGCTTATGTTTCAAAAGATGTTCAAAGTGTAGAAGCAGCCCAAGAAAAAGGCGTACTTGAAAGATATTTTAATGCAGATTCTGAGAAGCTAGACCCTGTTTATAAAGAAATTATACGTTTGATATATAGAGAAGAGATTCCTAAATGAGCAAAGAACAAATTTTAAACTTTTTAGGTTTAGCAATGAGAGCCCGTAAAGTAAAGTCTGGCGAGTCTGTATTGCTTACTGAAATCAAGAAAAATAATATAAAGCTTGTTATCATGGCATCTGATGCCTCAGAAAATACTGTAAAGAATATAAAAAATAAATGTGAATCATATCATGTTCCATTTAGAATCTTTAGTACAAGAGCAGAATTAGGACAATCTTTAGGCAAGTCAGAACGTGTAAACATTGGAGTTATAGACTCTGGGTTTGCGACTAAGCTTACGTCGATGATAGATGAATATTGTAAGGAGTGATTATATGAGTAAAAAAAGAATTTACGAATATGCGAAAGAATTAAATGTTAAGAGTAAAGAGATTATAGACGAGTTGAAAAATATGAATGTAGAAGTTTCAAACCATATGCAAGCGTTAGAGGACGATCAAATTAAAACGCTTGATAAAAAGTTTAGACAACAAGAAAGTAACAATAATACAAAACAAAACACTCAAAATAATCACCAAAAACAACAAAACAATAACAACAATAAAAATAATAACAAACAAAGCAACAAAGGTAACGCGAATCAAAAAGGCAATAATAATAACAAAAATAATGCCAAAAATAATAAAAATAACAAAAACAATAAGAACAATAAAAATAATAAAAACAACAAAGGTAACAAAAATAACAAACCGGCAGCTGAACCAAAAGAAATGCCTTCTAAAATCACATATGAGGAAGGCATTACAGTTGGCGAGTTAGCTGATAAATTAAATATTGAATCATCAGGAATTATTAAAAAATTATTCTTATTAGGCATCGTTGCTAATATTAACCAAGCACTTGATGAAGAAACACTAGAATTGATTGCGGATGATTATGGTGTTGAACTTGAAAAAGAAGTGGTGGTAAATGAAGAAGATTTATCAATTTACTTTGATGAAGAAGAAGCTGATCCAGATGCAATTGAACGCCCAGCGGTAGTTACAATTATGGGACACGTTGACCATGGTAAAACAACATTACTTGATTCAATTCGTCATACTAAAGTTACAGCTGGAGAAGCAGGCGGTATCACGCAACATATTGGTGCTTATCAAATTGAAAATGCTGGTAAAAAAATTACATTCCTTGATACACCTGGACACGCAGCATTTACTACAATGCGTGCACGTGGTGCTCAAGTAACGGACATCACAATTTTAGTAGTCGCAGCTGATGATGGTGTAATGCCACAAACAATTGAGGCAATTAACCATGCAAAAGAGGCTAACGTTCCTACTATAGTAGCTGTAAATAAAATTGATAAACCTACTGCAAACCCAGACCGTGTTATGCAAGAATTAACTGAGTACGGTTTGATCCCTGAAGATTGGGGCGGTGAAACAATTTTTGTTCCACTTTCAGCATTAAGTGGTGAAGGTATTGATGATTTATTAGAAATGATTGGCTTAGTAGCTGAAGTCCAAGAATTAAAAGCTAATCCTGATAAACAAGCTGTAGGTACTGTGATTGAAGCGGAGTTAGATAAATCACGTGGTCCAGCTGCTTCATTATTAGTTCAAAACGGAACATTGAATGTTGGTGACTCAATAGTTGTAGGTAACACATATGGACGAATTAGAGCGATGGTTAATGATTTAGGTCAAAGAATTAAATCAGCAGGCCCTTCTACACCTGTAGAAATTACAGGTATCAATGATGTGCCATTAGCTGGTGATCGCTTCGTTATCTTCAAAGACGAAAAACAAGCACGTCGCATTGGTGAAGCGCGTCATGAAGCAAGCGTTATCCAACAACGTCAAGAAAGTAAAAATGTTTCATTAGACAACTTATTTGAACAAATGAAACAAGGTGAAATGAAAGATCTTAACGTGATTATCAAAGGTGACGTTCAAGGTTCTGTTGAAGCACTTGCAGCTTCTCTTATGAAAATCGATGTAGAAGGCGTTAATGTACGTATTATTCACACTGCTGTTGGGGCTATTAATGAATCAGATGTTACATTAGCTAATGCGTCAAATGGTATTATTATCGGTTTCAATGTGCGTCCAGACGCAGGTGCTAAACGTGCTGCAGAAGCTGAAAACGTTGATATGAGACTACATCGCGTTATTTATAATGTTATTGAAGAAATTGAATCAGCTATGAAAGGTTTACTTGATCCTGAATTCGAAGAACAAGTTATCGGACAAGCTGAAGTACGTCAAACATTCAAAGTGTCTAAAGTTGGCACAATTGCTGGTAGTTATGTTACTGAAGGTAAGATTACTCGTAATGCGGGTGTTCGTATTATTAGAGACGGAATTGTTCTATTTGAAGGTGAATTAGATACATTGAAACGTTTCAAAGATGATGCGAAAGAAGTAGCTCAAGGTTATGAATGTGGTATTACAATTGAAAAATTCAATGATATTAAAGAAGGCGACATTATCGAAGCATTCGAAATGGTTGAAATCGAAAGATAAGACTTAACAATATATGTATAGGTGGACGTGGAGAAACCGTCCACCTTTTTAAATGATAAACTTTACAATATATTACTTCTTTAAGATAATGCGTTTGAATCTAACTTAAATAGTGAATAAAATAACAAAGAAGAGTAACATCAAATATTGAGGTGACATAAATGAATAACATGAGAGCAGAACGCGTAGGCGAACAAATGAAGAAAGAAATTATGGATATCGTTAATAATAAAGTTAAAGATCCTAGAGTAGGGTTTATCACTATTACTGACGTTGACTTAACAAATGACTTATCTCAAGCAAAAGTTTACCTTACAGTCTTAGGTAGCGAAAAAGAAGTTAATGATACGTTTAAAGCTTTAGACAAAGCGAAAGGATTTATTAAATCTGAATTAGGTTCAAGAATGAGATTGCGTATCGTTCCAGAATTATTCTTTGAATATGATGAATCAATTGAGTATGGTAATAAAATCGAGAAAATGATTCAAGATTTGCATAAGCAAGATAGATAATTATTTATTATCTTAATTACAGCAAATTTACTAAATAGTTAAGGGGTAGGACATTGAAATTAGTATAATTTCAGTTCTACTCTTTTTTTAAAATTAAAGTAATTAAAAATTTACCAATTTAGCTATATGATATACGAATTAGTGTTATTACTTTTATATTAAATAACACAAGTTAAGTCAGATAAGTTATGATACATAAGTGTACTTAAAACTGAAGGACGTGAAAAAATGTATAATGGTATTTTACCTGTATATAAAGAGCGTGGATTGACGAGTCATGATGTCGTCTTTAAGCTAAGAAAAATCTTAAAAACTAAGAAAATAGGTCATACTGGGACATTAGATCCTGAAGTTTCTGGGGTATTGCCAGTATGTATTGGTACTGCCACTCGTGTAAGTGATTATGTGATGGATATGGGAAAATCTTATAACGCTACCATAACTCTAGGGGAAAGTACGACAACGGAAGATCAAACAGGAGAAGTTATTGATAAAATAGATGTACAAGCAAACGCAATAAATATAAACGAAGTAGACGCTGTTTTAAAACAATTTGAAGGAATTATAGAACAAGTTCCACCTATGTATTCATCTGTTAAAGTAAATGGTAAAAAGTTATATGAGTATGCACGTAAAGGTGAAACTGTTGAACGACCAATTCGTAAAGTAAATATAGATTCGATAGCACGCACCTCTGAACTTCAATTCGAAGATGGGAAATGTCATTTTAATATTGAGGTTAAGTGTGGTAAAGGTACATATATTCGCACATTAGCAACGGATATTGGTAAACAATTAGGGTATCCAGCTCACATGTCGCTATTGACACGAATAAATTCAGGTGGGTTTGACATTAAAGATAGTATAACATTAGATCAAATCTCTCAATTACATGAGCAAGACACATTACAACCACACTTATTTCCTTTAGAATATGGTTTGAAAAGTTTGCCGAAAATTTATGTTTCTGATGAAAATATAAAAACTAGAATATTAAATGGACAAAAGTTTAATAAAAAACAATTTAATCAAACGATTGAACAACAACTTGTCTTTATTGATTCTGAGACGGAGAAAGTAATGGCAATTTATATTCAACATCCGGAAAAAAATCATGAAATAAAACCTAAAAAAGTATTTAATTAAAGGAGTCTAAAGTTATGAAAGTGATAGAAGTAACCCATCCAATTCAAGAAGATCAATTGATAAAAGAAGACGTTGCGATGGCATTTGGCTTTTTTGATGGCATGCATCGTGGTCATCATAAAGTGTTTGAAGCATTGGATGAACGTGCTGCAGCGCAAAATCTAAAAAAGGCAGTAACAACATTCGATCCTCATCCTTCTGTTGTGTTAAATCCTGAACGTAAACGCACGGATTATTTAACACCACTTTCAGATAAACTTGAAATGATTGAACAGCACGACGTGGATTATTGTATTGTTATTAATTTTTCTTCACGATTTGCGAGTGTAACAGCAGAAGAGTTTGTTCAAGACTATATTATTAATAATCGTGTTAAAGAAGTAATTGCTGGTTTTGACTTTACTTACGGTAAATTCGGAAAAGGTAACATGTCCGTATTAAATGAAATGGATGAATTTAGTACTACAATAGTTGGTAAACAAGAAATGGAAACTGAAAAAATCTCTACTACTGCAATTAGGGAAGCTTTGAAAGAAGGGAATTTAAAAAAGGCAAATGAACAGTTAGGTTATCTCTATCGAATTAAAGGCACTGTAGTTCAAGGAGAGAAACGTGGACGTACAATTGGCTTTCCTACGGCAAATGTTCAACCTAGTGATGATTATGTTTTACCTAAAAAAGGGGTTTATGCTGTTAGTATGGCAATAGGTGCTGAAAATAAAATCTATCGTGGTGTAGCTAATGTTGGTGTTAAACCTACTTTTCACGATCCTTCTAAAGCTGAAGTAGTGATTGAAGTTAATATCTTTGATTTTAATGACAATATATATGGTGAACGTGTTATTGTTTATTGGCATCATTACTTAAGACCAGAAGTTAAATTTGATGGTATTGATCCATTAGTTGAACAAATGAATAATGATAAAGAAAAAGCGAAATACTTACTTTCAGTTGATTTCGGTGATGATGTATCGTATAATATTTAAAGTTGAGTTCTAGAAAATAGAATTCATAAATATTATTCCTTTATCTTGGCGGGTTGAGACTCCGACGCCTAGCTCAGATTAAGGTGTATACAAATTTTAGGAGGAATTTAATTATGGCAATCACTCAAGAACGTAAAAATGAAATTATCAAAGAATATCGCGTGCACGAAACTGACACTGGTTCACCAGAAGTACAAATCGCTGTTTTAACAGCAGAAATCGCTGCGTTAAACGAACACTTACGTGAACACAAAAAAGACCACCATTCACGTCGTGGATTATTAAAAATGGTAGGTCGTCGTCGTCACTTATTAAACTACTTACGTGGTAAAGATATTCAACGTTACCGTGAATTAATTAAATCATTAGGTATTCGTCGTTAATTTTTATATATTAAGAGGAAAGCACCATTTAGTTTGGTACTTTCCTTTTTTTATCGTTTAATATAAATCACTAATATAAAATTTGAAAAATAAATGATATGATGTAGTTAATAGATTTCAGAGAGGAGATTCATAATGTCTCAAGAAAAGAAAGTGTTTAAAACTGAGTGGGCTGGAAGATCGTTAACGATTGAGATAGGGCAATTAGCAAAACAAGCTAATGGTGCAGTTTTAGTACGTTATGGAGATACGGTTGTATTATCTACGGCTGTAGCATCTAAAGAACCTCGTGATGGTGACTTTTTCCCATTAACAGTTAACTATGAAGAAAAAATGTATGCTGCTGGTAAAATTCCAGGAGGATTTAAAAAACGTGAAGGTCGTCCAGGAGACGAAGCAACATTAACTGCACGTTTAATTGATAGACCAATTCGACCACTTTTCCCTAAAGGATATCGACATGACGTTCAAATTATGAACACAGTACTAAGCGCTGATCCAGATTGTTCGCCTGAAATGGCTGCTATGATAGGTTCTTCAATGGCATTAAGTGTTTCAGATATTCCTTTCCAAGGACCAATTGCTGGTGTTAATGTAGGTTATGTTGATGGTAAATATGTAATTAACCCTACCGTTGAGGAAAAAGAAGTTTCACGTCTAGACCTAGAAGTTGCCGGCCATAAAGACGCTGTAAACATGGTAGAGGCTGGTGCAAGTGAAATAACTGAGAAAGAAATGTTAGAAGCTATTTTCTTCGGACATGATGAAATCAAACGTTTAGTAGCATTCCAAGAAGAAGTGGTAGCTCACATTCAGCCTGTTAAAAAAGAATTTGTACCTGTAGAACGTGATGAAGCACTGGTTTCAAGAGTTAAAACACTTACTGAAGAAAAAGGCTTAAAAGAAACAGTTCTAACATTTGATAAACAACAACGTGACGAAAACTTGGATACGTTAAAAGCTGAAATTGCAACTGAATTTGTTGACGAAGCAGATCCTGAAAATGAATTGTTAATTGATGAAGTTTATGCAATTTTAAATGACTTAGTTAAAGAAGAAGTACGTCGTCTTATCGCTGATGAAAAAATTAGACCTGATGGGCGTAAACCAGATGAAATTAGACCACTTGAATCTGAAGTTGGTTTATTGCCACGAGCACATGGCTCAGGTTTATTTACACGTGGACAAACTCAAGCTTTATCTGTATTAACATTAGGAGCATTAGGTGATTATCAACTTATTGATGGACTAGGTCCTGAACAAGAAAAACGATTCATGCATCATTACAACTTCCCTAATTTCTCTGTTGGAGAGACAGGCCCAGTTAGAGCACCTGGTCGTCGTGAGATTGGACATGGTGCATTAGGCGAGAGAGCACTAAAATACATTATTCCAGATACAACTGAATTCCCTTACACTGTACGTATTGTAAGTGAAGTATTAGAATCTAACGGTTCATCTTCACAAGCATCAATTTGTGGTTCAACTTTAGCTTTGATGGATGCTGGTGTGCCAATTAAAGCGCCTGTTGCAGGTATAGCAATGGGACTAGTCACACGTGAAGATAGTTATACGATTCTTACGGATATTCAAGGTATGGAAGATGCTTTAGGAGATATGGATTTTAAAGTTGCAGGTACAAAAGAAGGTATCACTGCGATACAAATGGACATTAAAATTGATGGTTTAACACGTGAAGTCATTGAAGAAGCTCTAGAACAAGCTCGACAAGGTCGATTAGCGATAATGGATCACATGTTACAAACAATTGATCAACCTCGTAAAGAATTAAGTGCTTATGCTCCTAAAGTGGAAATAATGCATATTAAACCTGAAAAAATTAGAGACGTAATTGGACCAGGTGGTAAGAAAATTAATGAAATCATTGATGAAACTGGGGTTAAATTAGATATTGAACAAGATGGTACAATCTTCATAGGTGCAATCGATCAAGACATGATTAACCGTGCTCGTGAAATTATTGAAGATATCACACGTGAAGCGGAAGTAGGCCAAGTTTACAATGCAAAAGTTAAACGTATTGAAAAGTATGGTGCTTTTGTTGAATTGTTTGCCGGTAAAGATGCTTTATTACACATCTCTCAAATTTCAAAAGAGCGTATTAATAAAGTAGAGGATGTATTAAGTATAGGCGATTCAATTGACGTGAAAATAACTGAAATTGACAAACAAGGTCGCGTAAATGCTTCTCATAAAGCATTAGATGAAAATAAATAATAATTTTAAGACTAGGAGATTATCATCCTAGTCTTTTATTAGTTTACAGAAATCATTAAAATTAAGAATTATATAATATCTAATACTAAATTCGATTGTTACTATAATGCCTTAAGAAATACTTTAATAGTGTACATCCAACATAAATTAAACTATAATAAATTATGAGTTTATATGGACGGGGATTTTATAATAGGAGGTAACATTTTGAGTTTAGTGAAAAAAAAGAATGACGATATTCGCATCATTCCACTTGGTGGTGTCGGCGAAATCGCAAAAAATATGTATATCGTTGAAGTAGACGATGAAATGTTTATGTTAGATGCGGGGTTAATGTTCCCAGAAGATGAAATGTTAGGTGTAGATATTGTAATTCCTGACATTCAATATGTCATTGAAAATAAAGAAAAACTAAAAGGTATCTTTCTAAGCCATGGTCATGAACATGCTATTGGTGCAGTTAGCTACATTTTAGAACAAATTGATGCACCAGTATATGGCTCTAAATTAACGTTAGCACTTGTTAAAGAAAATATGAAGTCACGTAATGTTAAAAAGAAAGTACGTTATTATACTGTAAATCATGATTCAGTAATGAGATTTAAAAATGTTAATATTACTTTCTTTAACACTACACACAGCATTCCTGATAGTTTAGGAATTTGCATTCATACTTCATACGGTTCAATCGTTTATACAGGTGAATTTAAATTTGATCAAAGTTTACAAGGACACTACACGCCAGATATCAAACGTATGGCTGAAATAGGTGAAGAAGGTGTCTTCGCATTAATCAGTGACTCTACAGAAGCTGAGAAACCAGGATATAATACACCTGAGAATGTTATAGAATCACACATTTACGATGCTTTTGCGAAAGTAAAAGGACGCTTAATTGTGTCATGCTATGCTTCAAACTTTATTAGAATTCAACAAGTTTTGAACACTGCAAGTAAACTAAATCGTAAAGTTTCCTTTTTAGGTCGTTCGCTTGAAAGTTCGTTTAATATTGCACGTAAAATGGGATATTTTGACATTCCTAAAGACTTGTTAATCCCTATTAACGAAGTTGGAAATTATCCTAAAAATGAAGTCGTAATTATTGCCACTGGTATGGAAGGCGAACCTATCGAAGCATTGAGCCAAATGGCCCAACAGAAACACAGAATAATGAATATTGAAGAAGGCGATTCAGTATATTTAGCAATCACAGCATCAGCTAATATGGAAGTTATCATTGCTGATACACTAAATGAATTAGTGCGCGCAGGTGCATATATTATTCCTAACAATAAAAAGATTCATGCATCTAGTCATGGTTGCATGGAAGAATTAAAAATGATGATTAATATTATGAAACCTGAATACTTTATCCCTGTTCAAGGTGAATTTAAAATGCAAATTGCGCATGCTAAATTGGCTAACGAATCTGGTGTGGCGCCGGAGAAAATTTTCTTAGTCGAAAAGGGAGACGTTATTCATTACGATGGTAAAGATATGGTATTAAACGAGAAAGTTAATTCTGGCAATATTCTTATCGATGGTATTGGTGTAGGAGATGTCGGTAATATCGTATTGAGAGATCGTCATTTACTTGCAGAAGATGGTATTTTTATTGCAGTTGTTACATTGGATCCGAAAAATAGACGAATTGCTGCTGGTCCTGAAATTCAATCACGTGGCTTTGTATACGTCCGTGAAAGTGAAGAACTAATGAAGGAAGCAGAAGATAAGGTTCGTGAAATTGTTGAAGCAGGTCTTCAAGAGAAACGTATTGAATGGTCTGACATCAAACAGAATATGCGAGATCAAATCAGTAAATTACTATTTGAAAGTACAAAACGTCGTCCAATGATTATTCCAGTTATTTCAGAAATTTAAGATATATACAATCAAAAAGAGGTCGGGACAACATCACAGTTGTGTAATAATTTAAAAGGTTATGTAAACTCATTACTTAAATTATTCACTTTAGTTTATGACGATAAGTCTAAATGTGGTTGGTATTGTTCCAACCTCTTTCATACTTTTAAAAATACTATTAATACATATCGGAATACTATAAATATTTGTATTTGAAGAAATATTAAGTGAGAAATAAAGAAGGTGTACTATTTTGCCACAAACTAAGAAAAAAACAACAACTCGTAAAAAGGGTGCAATAGCTCGTAAATCGACTAAGAAAAAGCAACAGAAAAAAGATAGCTCAATTCGCTATATCGTTGCAATCATTATAGTCATTTTGTCGGTTTTGGGAATGTTCCAATTAGGAATTGTTGGTCGAATGATTGATAGCTTTTTCAATTATTTGTTTGGAATGAGTCGCTATTTAACATACATATTACTAAGTTTGATTACAGTCTATATTGCAATGCAGAAGAAATTTCCTAAAACAAGACGGACTTTTGGGTTAATATCATTACAATTTGTCTTATTGATTACAACACAAATTATTTATCATTTTCAAAAAGGTGCAGCATCTGAAAGAGAACCTGTTTTATCCTATGTGTATAAGGCTTATGAACATAGTCATTTTCCGAATTTTGGTGGGGGATTAATAGGATTTTATTTACTTAAAATATTTATTCCACTCATTTCAATTGCCGGTGTCATAATCCTTACATTAATTTTATTAAGTTCTAGTATTATTTTATTGCTTAAACTTAGACATAGAGATGTTGTTAAAGCATCAATTGATAAAATGAGAAACTCAAGTCAAAGTGCATCATCTAATTTCAAAGTAAAAAGAGAGCAAAACAGACTTAAAAAAGAAGAACGTCAACGTGAAAAAGAAGAAGAGCGTGAACGCCTAAGACAACATCAATTAGAACAAGAACAACTTGAGTCAGAACAAATCAAAGATGTTAGTGACTTCCCTGAAGTTAGTACTGAACCAGAAGATATTCCTATATATGGACCTAGTGAATCGCAAGAAAGTAAACAAACAACTACTAATAAACGTAAGAAAAGACGTTTTGGTTTAAATAGTGAAGATATTGATAAAGAGAATAGTAGTAACGATGGAACAAATCTAGAGGATGAAAATTTACCAGAGTCGAATTCAAATGATAATCATCAAATGAATGGAACAATTTCCGAAGCTGGTGAAGAGTCAAATGTGGCATATCACATTCCTCCATTATCATTACTTAATCAGCCAGCTAAGCAGCAATCTACATCTAAGTCTGAAGTTCAACGTAAAGGCCAGATACTCGAATCAACAATGAAAAATTTTGGTGTAAATGCAAAAGTTAAGCAAATTAAAATTGGTCCAGCTGTTACACAATATGAAATCCAACCAGCCCAAGGGGTTAAGGTTAGTAAAATTGTTAATTTGCATAATGATATTGCACTCGCTTTGGCAGCAAAAGATGTACGAATTGAAGCACCAATTCCAGGTCGCTCAGCTGTTGGTATAGAGGTACCAAATGATAAGATTTCTTTAGTTACGCTTAAAGAAGTTCTTGAATCTAAATTCCCAGCGAGTAATAAGCTGGAAGTTGGACTTGGTAGAGATATTTCTGGTGAACCAATGACAATTCAATTAAATGAAATGCCCCACCTATTAGTTGCAGGATCAACTGGTAGTGGTAAATCAGTATGTATCAATGGCATTATTACTAGTATTCTTTTAAATGCAAAACCTCATGAAGTTAAACTTATGTTAATTGATCCTAAAATGGTGGAATTAAATGTTTATAATGGGGTGCCACATTTATTAATACCGGTAGTTACAAATCCACACAAAGCTTCTCAAGCATTAGAGAAGGTAGTTGCTGAAATGGAACGACGATATGATTTATTCCAGCATTCATCTACACGTAATATTGAAGGGTATAATAAATTTATACGCCGTCAGAATGAAGAACTTGATGAAAAACAAGCAGAATTACCTTATATAGTAGTCATTGTAGATGAGTTAGCTGATTTAATGATGGTTGCAGGAAAAGAAGTAGAGAACGCAATTCAACGTATCACTCAAATGGCTAGAGCAGCAGGTATTCATTTAATTGTTGCTACTCAAAGACCATCTGTAGATGTAATCACTGGTATAATCAAAAATAATATACCATCACGTATTGCGTTCGCAGTAAGTTCTCAAACTGACTCTAGAACAATTATAGGCTCTGGTGGAGCTGAGAAATTACTTGGTAAAGGTGATATGCTATATGTAGGAAATGGTGAATCAGCTCAAACGCGTGTACAAGGTGCTTTCTTAAGTGATCAAGAAGTGCAAGATGTAGTTAACTATGTTGTTGAACAACAAAAAGCAAATTATGTGAAAGAAATGGAACCAGATGCGCCAGTAGATAAATCAGAAATGAAGAGTGAAGATGCTTTATATGAAGATGCATATATATTTGTAATTGAACAACAGAAAGCTAGTACTTCACTATTGCAACGACAATTTAGGATTGGCTATAATCGTGCTTCTAGATTAATGGACGATTTGGAACGTAACCAAGTTATCGGACCACAAAAGGGCAGTAAACCTAGACAAGTATTAGTAAATTTAGATGATGAAGAGGTGTAAATGATGACAGAGTTAAACTCAGCTTTTAAAGTGAAAGAATATATTCTTAAGCAGATTAAAGAACAATCTTTAAAACCTGGTGATAAACTACCTAGCAATTTATCGATTGCTAGAGAATTAAATGTAAAAACTGATGATGTCTATGAAGCGATTGGTGAACTCATAACTGAACAAGTTTTGACAGATAACTTTGAAGAAGGACCAAGCGTAAAAACATTGCACCCTTTCTTCTATCCATTGAATAAATTATTTAGCATCAACGATATGATCAAAGAAGCTGGCTACCACTCAGGTACGGAATATTTAAGTTTAGAGCAACAGCCTGCCTCCATACTGGATGCACAAATGTTAGGTATCAATGATAAACAACCTATTACAATCATTGAACGATTGCGTACTGCCAATCATCAACCAGTAATTTATTGTTTAGATAAAATCGCAGAAGATTATCTAACATGTTCAGATTATCAAGTGAGCGATGGTTCTATGTTAAATGCAATAGAGACTAATACGGGACATAAAGTCGCTTCAGCTGAAACAGAGGTTGAAGCCATTAGTTATGAACCACATATTTCTGATATTCTAAACGCATATCCACATGAAGGTTTAATGCTATTAAAGGTTGTACATTATGACGAAATGGGTAAACCTATTTTATACTCATTAAATTATGTGAAAAGCAGTCTAGTTAAATTTAAACTGACGCGCACAAAAATATAGAAACAATATTAAGGAGTGTGGATGAATGATAGAACAACAAACCAATAATGAGCATCAAATACATATTGATGTGTTACCTACAGATAAATTTAAGACAACTATGATTACCTTTAAATTTATGGCACCTTTAGAATATGAAACTATTACAGCGCGATCATTGTTAAGCAAGTTGTTAATACGTGCTACAAAAAAATGGTCCACGGATAAAGCATTTAGTAAACATCTATCTGAACTATATGGTGCATACATACATAGTTTTGTCTCAAAATTTAAAGATAAACACGTTATCACTATCTCGTTAGAAATAGTTAATGAACGCTATTTAAAAGATTCAACACCTCTATTTGAAAAAGGGCTAAATGTACTATATGAAGTGATAATGAATCCACTTATAGAGAATAATGCCTTTAACACAACGTTTGTAAATCAAGAAAAATCATTATTATCAAAGAAAATTGAAGCTGTAATTGATAATAAAGCACAATATTCTTTCTTGAATTTATTAAAATATATGTTTAAAGATGAACCTTATCGTCACTTAGCGACAGGTCAGATTGAAAAAATAAGTACAATCACACCTGAAAATTTGTATGATACATATCAAAACATGATTAGTAATGACCTATGTTCCGTTTATGTAGTAGGTAACGTAAATAAACAAGAAGTTGAACAATTAATTCAATTTAAATTTACGATTAATCCATTTAAAATGGCGAAAACTAATCAACTTAATTTAAAAGATACAAGTTCTGAAACACAATATATAGTTGAAGAAGATGAAGTCGATCAAGCTAAATTAAATATGGGTTATCGTTTTCCAACACGATTCGGGTCAAATGATTATTATGCATTGGTTGTATTAAACACGATGTTCGGTGGCGATCCATCATCTGTATTATTTAATGAAGTGCGTGAAAAGCAAAGTCTAGCATATTCAATACACTCTCAATTAGATGGTAAAAACGGTTATCTTTTTGTATTAAGCGGTGTTTCAGCAGATAAATATGAACTTGCTAAAGATACAATTTTAGAGGAGTTTGATAAGTTTAAACGTGGTGAATTTGACGTGGATAAATTAGAACTTGCTAAAAAAATTATTATTTCACATAGACATGAAATTGCTGATCGACCGAAAAGTATTATCGAGGTCATGCAGAATCAATTGCTTTTAGATTATGAGCAAACAGATGAAAACTACATAGATCACATTCAAAAAGTAACAAAGGATGATGTGATATCAATGGCTAATAAAGCAGAACTAGATACCATATATGTACTTACAAAGGGGGATCATTCTTAATGAGGGAAACATACTATGAACTGATTGATGAACGTGTTTTTGAACATGAATTAACTAATGGTTTACGTTTATTTGTTATCCCCAAAAATGGATTCCAAAAGACATTTGTAACGTATACTACTCAATTTGGCTCTCTTGATAATACTTTCAAACCTCATAATCAAAATGATTTTGTGACCGTACCAGACGGTGTCGCTCACTTTTTAGAGCATAAGTTATTTGAGAAAGATGATACTGAAGATTTATTCACTGCATTTGCCAATGACAATGCTCAAGTAAACGCATTTACTAGTTTTGATCGCACTAGCTATCTGTTCAGTGCAACAGATAATGTTGAAAGGAATATTTTAAGATTACTAGAAATGGTTGAAACGCCTTTCTTTTCTAAGGAAACGGTAGATAAAGAAAAAGGTATTATTGCTGAAGAAATAAAGATGTATCAGGAGCAACCTGGTTATAAAATTATGTTTAATACTTTACGTGCTATGTATCAAAAGCCCCCTATTAAAGTTGATATAGCAGGAAGCGTTGAAAGCATTTATAACATTACTAAAGATGATTTATATTTATGTTATGAAACATTTTATCATCCATCAAATATGGTGTTATTTGTCGTCGGAGATGTCAATCCTGAAAACATACGTGACATAGTTGAAACTCATGAAAATAAAAGGGATAAGACGAACCAGCCTAGCATTGAACGAGCAACTGTTGATGAACCAACAAATGTTATAACACCTTTTGTTTCAGAAGAAATGAAATTACAATCTCCTAGATTAATGTTAGGTTTTAAAAATGAACCAACTGAAGCGTCACCACATGAATATGTACAACATGATTTAGAAATGACACTATTTTTCGAATTAATATTTGGTGAGGAAACTGAATTTTATCAGACTTTATTAAATGAAGATTTGATAGACGAAACTTTTGGATATCAATTTGTACTCGAACCTACATATTGTTTTTCAATTATTACAAGTGCAACGCAATATCCAGATAAGTTAAAAGAAGTGTTGTTAAGTGAGCTAAACAAGTATTGTGGTAATCTTGATGATCAAGAAGCATTTGAATTGTTGAAAAAACAATTTATTGGGGAATTTATTTCAAGTTTGAATTCACCTGAATATATTGCAAACCAATATTCTAAATTATACTTTGAGGGCGTCAGTGTATTCGATATGTTAGATATTATAGATAATATAACATTAGATAGTATTAACGAAACTGCCACTAAATTTTTAAATATCAATAATATGGTTGATAGTCGATTGGAGCCTAAAGCTTAATGAGAGCGTTAGTACTTGGTGGGTCAGGCACTATTGGAACAGCAATTGTAGAGCGTTTATTAGAAGAAGGTAATGAAGTAATTATTCAATATTTTCAATCAGATTTAAAAGCATTACAAGATAAGTACAAAGGGGAAGCAGTCGAATTTATACAAGCTGATTTGACGCAAAATATTGATTTGGAAACTACCTTTGCTCATATCAAATATTTAGATTGTTTGATATACAGTAGTGGTACAGCTTTGTATGGCTTATTGCAAGATATGTCAGATATAGATATTGATCTTAGTTATAACATTCATGTTAAGCAGTTAATTAGATGTTGTCGTTATTTTATAGACTTAATACGTCAAAGTGAGTTTGGTCGAATTATTGTTATTTCATCCATTTGGGGTGAAACAGGTGCGAGTATGGAAACAATTTACTCGGCAATGAAAAGTGCACAAATCGGTTTCGTCAAAGCGTTAAGTCAAGAATTAGCGATGACTAATGTCACTGTTAATGCTATCACGCCTGGTTTTGTAAGTGGGAATATGTCACAAGTTTTTAATTCAGATGAATTGAAAGCTATATTAGAAGAATTACCTCAGCAAAGAATGATCAATCCTTGTGAAATTGCGCATACGTGTGCTTATCTATGGAATCCTTTGGCGAAAAGTATTACTGGAACTGTTCAAAAAGTAAACGGCGCTTGGTACATTTAAGTTGTGACAATTGAGGATGTGATAGCATTTAACGTCACTATTCTATTAGCTATAGTAAATTTCCCTTACACATAAAAAAAAGATTTTTGAACCAAGTTCTAAATGCTATAATATGATTACTAATTTTAATATTCCGATGGTAGGTTACCATTTAAAACAAGGGGCGGATATTGATGACAGTAGCCGAAAAGAAAGAATGGTATCTTGAATATGAAATCACAGTTAACCGAGCAGGTTTACTGGGTGATATTTCGAGTTTACTTGGTATGTTAGGTATAAGTATCGTTACGATTAACGGGGTTGATCAAGGTCGACGAGGGTTATTAATTAAAACGGACAGTCTTGAGAAAGTTAATCGCTTTGAACATATAATCAATGAGCTTAGTGAGATAGAAATTACTAAATTAAGAGTACCTGAATTACGTGATAGATTGGCTGTTAGACATGGACGTTATATTGAACAAGACGCCGATGATAAAAAAACTTTTCGTTTTGAACGTGAAGATTTAGGTTTATTGGTAGATTTTTTGGCAGAACTTTTTAAAGAGGAAGGTCATAAATTAATTGGTATCAGAGGTATGCCACGTGTCGGAAAAACGGAATCAATCGTAGCAGGAAGTGTATGTGCGCATAAGCGATGGCTATTTATTAGTTCTACATTGATTAAGCAAACTGTACGAAGCTCTCTTATTAAAGGAGAATATGATTCTAACCATGTTTATATTATTGATGGCGCTGTCACTGCTAGAGAATCAAACCCTAAGCATCAAGAATTAGTGCGTGAAGTAATGACCTTACCATCAATCAAAGTGGTTGAACATCCAGATTTATTTGTGGAATCGGGTAATTATAGCATGGATGATTTTGATTATATTATTGAATTAAGAGAAAATGAAAATCAAGAAATTGAATATGATCAAATGAAACAACAAACAGTTAAAAGTAAAAACTCGCTAGACTTTGGAGAAGACATGTTTGGCGGAGGATTTGGATTTTTTGAATAGTGGTTGTGGAGGCTTTTAAAAGTGAAGACAATTGGTGAAACATTAAAAGGTAGACGTGAAAGGCTAGGAATGACGTTAGCAGAATTAGAAGAGCGCACTCAAATTAAACGTGATACGTTGAAATTAATCGAACAAAATCAGTTTGATAAATTAGCTAAAGTTGATTACGCAGAGGGTTTTATTCGACGTTATGCGAGTGTGGTAAATATTGATTCACAACAACTGATTCAAGCGCATCAAGAGGAAATACCAGATAGTCAACATCAATTGAATGAACTTTTATATAGATATCATAATGATGACGCGCCTACATATCGTACTAAGAGTAAAGAACATTTACAATTAATGATAATTATTGGTGGCATTATTATAATAACTTTTATCTTATGGGTCTTAGCTGTGTTACTATTATAAAATGAGAGATAAATTTAGAAATGAGGCTTTAACATGAATATTCCAAATCAAATTACGGTTTTCAGAGTAATATTAATTCCGCTTTTCATATTATTTGCTCTAGTAAACTTTGGATTTGGCAATGTATCTATTTTAGGTGGATTTGAAATCCGTATTGAACAACTTATTGCTGCTATCATTTTCATTGTAGCTTCTTTAAGTGATTTCCTAGATGGGTACTTAGCTAGAAAATGGCAACTTGTAACTAATATGGGTAAATTCTTAGATCCCCTAGCTGACAAATTATTAGTTTCCAGTGCATTAATTGTTATGGTTCAATTAGGACTTACAAATTCAGTAGTAGCAATCATTATAATTGCACGTGAATTTGCTGTTACAGGATTACGTCTATTACAGATTGAACAAGGGTTTGTTAGTGCTGCTGGTCAATTAGGTAAAATTAAAACTGCTGTAACTATGGTTGCAATTATTTGGATTTTATTAGGTGATTTGTTAGCAACATGGATAGGCATTCAAATTGGACAAGTATTACTTTATATTGGTGTTTTATTCACGATTTTATCTGGTATTGAATACTTTTATAAAGGTAGAGATGTTTTCAAACATTAAATTAGTGAAATATAACCAAGAATGATAATGATAGAAAGATAATTCTATTCCTATTTATTCTTGGTTTTTTAGTTCAATTTTTAGAATAAATGTCATACTTTGCATTATAATGATAGATGTTGTGCAAGAATTATCGTTAGGGGGATAAATGGACATGAATATTTCAATAATAGCTGTTGGATCTGAGTTATTATTAGGACAAATTGCTAATACGAATGGACAATATTTATCAAGATTATTTAATAGTATTGGTAAAAGCGTAGTCGAACATACTGTGATTGGCGATAATCCTCAAAGATTAGAGTATGTTATCAAAGAGGGGTTAAAACGTTTTGATACACTCGTGTTTACTGGGGGATTAGGACCTACAAAAGATGACTTAACAAAGCATACTGTTGCGAAGGTGCTTGGTAAAAATCTTGTGACAGATACGAATGCATTAGAATATATTGAGAATTATTTTAAAGAACAAGGACAAGAAATGACGCCCAATAATAAGCAACAAGCTTTGGTTATTGAAGGTGCAAAAGTATTACAAAACAATTATGGGATGGCACCTGGTATGTTGGTGGAATATGAAGATAAGAAAGTCATTTTGTTACCTGGCCCACCAAGTGAAATGCAACCAATGGCAAAGAATGAGTTATTACCTTATTTAATGGATGAAGATAGAGTTATACACTCAGAACAATTAAGATTCGCTGGAATTGGAGAATCTAAAGTTGAAACAGAGTTAATGGATTTAATTGATAGTCAAGAAAATCCAACTATTGCTCCATTAGCTGGTACGCATGAAGTTTATATTAGATTAACTGCTAATGCCAATACAGAAAATGAATGCAAAAAGTTAATTGAACCTACTAAAGAGAAGATTCTTGCAAGAATAGGTGACTATTATTACGGTTCGGATGATATCGTTATAGAACAAGCTTTGATGAATATTATAAATAAAAGTTTCAGTATATATGATGGTGTGACAAATGGTGCACTATATACACGTTTGAAAAACCAAGATTTAAATCATTTATTGAAAGGACAACTACCTGATTCATCAGTCTTTGTTTCTGATTTTGATGATATTCTAGATAAATTAAAATATGTATCTCAATATGTAAAAGATTTATATAAAACTGATTGGGGTATAGCGTTATTACACAATCAAGAACAAGTTTATCTTGGGTACTATGATGACAGTGTGTTTAAATATGAGACATTTAAAATGCCTCTAAAACGAAATATTTTAAAAAGCAGAAGTCAAAATTATGCCATGATAAATTTAATAAATTGGTTTAAATAGTTAATATTTTTGAAAACTAGAGCACTTATTTAGTACGTTTGTTCGATTTTGTCTTGTATTTTATCGTTAAAAGCGAACAAATATTCGCAAAATACTTGTAATTAGATTCAATTAAATGTATAGTATTAATTAAGATATTAATACGATGATTAACTCGTTAATAGGAGGTTTCGCTTTGGATAATGATCGTCAAAAAGCTTTAGATACAGTTATAAAAAATATGGAAAAATCATTCGGTAAAGGTGCCGTTATGAAACTAGGCGATAATAAAGGACGCCGTGTTTCAAGTGTTTCAAGTGGTTCAGTTACATTAGATAACGCATTAGGTGTAGGTGGCTATCCTAAAGGTAGAATTATAGAGATTTATGGACCTGAAAGTTCTGGTAAAACAACAGTAGCTTTACATGCTATTGCAGAGGTACAAAAGAACGGTGGCGTTGCTGCATTTATCGACGCTGAACACGCGCTTGATCCGGTATATGCAGAAGCATTAGGTGTAGATATTGATAATTTATATCTATCACAACCAGACCATGGTGAACAAGGTTTAGAGATTGCTGAAGCTTTCGTTCGAAGTGGTGCGGTTGATATTGTAGTAGTTGACTCTGTTGCCGCATTAACACCTAAAGCGGAAATTGAAGGTGAAATGGGCGATACGCATGTAGGACTTCAAGCTCGCTTAATGTCACAGGCGTTACGTAAATTATCTGGTGCAATTTCAAAATCAAATACAACAGCTATTTTCATTAACCAAATTCGTGAAAAAGTTGGTGTAATGTTTGGTAACCCAGAAACTACACCTGGTGGACGTGCATTAAAATTCTATAGTTCTGTTCGTTTAGAAGTTCGTCGTGCTGAGCAGTTAAAACAAGGCCAAGAAATTGTTGGTAACAGAACTAAAATTAAAGTTGTCAAAAACAAAGTTGCACCGCCTTTTAGAGTCGCTGAAGTAGATATTATGTATGGTCAAGGTATCTCTAAAGAAGGTGAAGTGATTGATCTTGGTGTTGAAAATGACATCGTAGATAAATCAGGTGCATGGTACTCATATAATGGTGATCGAATGGGTCAAGGTAAAGAGAATGTAAAAACATATCTCAAAGAAAATCCTCAAGTTAAAGAAGAAATCGATCGTAAGTTACGAGAAAAACTAGGTATTTTCGATGGAGATGTTGATGAAAAAGAAGAAGATGCACCTCAAACATTATTCGTTGAAGAATAGTATGTACAATTTTAATTATTGAAGTGAATATTTCGCTAACTATATAGCGATAAAGTTTTAGTAAAATACATCAGTTCACTAAGATAAAGTCCGTATAATTGTGTAAAAGTAAAAAGGCCATATAACAGTCCTTTTACGGTACAATGTTTTTAACGACA
>OIFG01000041.1_pt1 | contig 123190 bp, 134 predicted proteins | sample 1582031 | NCBI WGS metagenome assembly OIFG01 (sample SAMN07501051, study PRJEB24779) | human gut metagenome | isolation source: stool | host: human infant | place: USA: Pittsburgh, PA | reverse complement strand
ATCTGAGGCAGCACCTGGCACGGCTGGGACGGAAGTCGCTGTCGTTCTCAAAATCGGTGGAGCTGCATGACAAAGTCTTCGGGCATTATCTGAACATAAAACACTATCAATAAGTTGGAGTCATTACCGAAGATCAGATAGCCCATATTCCCCGCGTAATCGTTGGGAATGATGTCTTCCTGTTCGACGGTCATCAGATCGGGCAGCAGCAGGTCGGCATATTTCGCCGACGAGGTCATGAAGTTGTCGATCACCACAATCATTTCGCACTTGCGCTCATCCTGCAGAATGTCGTGGGTTTTATTGATGTCAGAGTGCTGGTTGATGATGGTGTTGCCAGCGTAGTTCCAGATGAACTTGATCGGCACGTCGAGCTTCTCTTTGCCGCGCACTCCGTCGCGGGTGGCGGTCATCTCCGGCCCGCGGGCGATGGCGTCGGTCCAGCTGAAGCAGGAGATCTGCGTTTTGACCGGATTCTCCGGCAGCGGCATTCGCTCGATGGTGATGGTGTATGTCGATTCACGCGCGCCGCTGTTGCCGCCGTTAATACCGACGTTGCCGGTGAGGATCGGCAGCATGGCGATGGCGCGAGAGGTCAATTCGCCGTTAGCCTGGCGCTGCGGACCCCAGCCCTGGCAGATGTAGGCAGGTTTAGCCGTACCGATCTCCCGCGCCAGCTTGATAATACGGTCGGCGGGGATCCCGGTGATAGCTGCGGCCCATTCCGGGGTTTTGGCGGTGGCATCCTCGCCGTGGCCCAGAATATACGCCTTGTAATGGCCGTTGGCCGGGGCGCCTTCCGGCAGCGTCGTTTCGTCGTACCCGACACAGTATTTATCCAGGAAGGGCTGATCGACGAGATTTTCGTTGATCAGTACCCAGGCGATACCGGCCACCAGCGCGGCGTCGGTGCCCGGACGGATGGGGATCCACTCGTCTTCGCGTCCGGCCGCCGTATCGGTGTAACGAGGATCGATGACGATCATGCGCGCATTCGAGCGTTCGCGCGCTTGTTCCAGATAATAGGTGATCCCGCCGCCGCTCATGCGCGTTTCCGCCGGGTTATTACCGAACATCACCACCAGCTTGCTGTTTTCAATATCTGAAGTGCTGTTGCCGTCGTTACTGCCGTAGGTATAGGGCATCGCGCAGGCGATTTGCGCCGTACTGTAAGTACCGTAATGGCTGAGAAAACCGCCGTAACAGTTCATCAGACGCGCTACCAGAGAGGCATAGGGCGAAGAACGGGTAATGTTACCGCCAACAATACCGGAACTGTAATTAATGTAGACCGCTTCGTTGCCGTATTTAGTCACGACGTCGCGCAGGCTGTTGGCGAGCAGATCGAGCGCCTCATCCCAGCTGATGCGTTCGAACTTGCCTTCGCCGCGTTTACCGACGCGCTTCATAGGATAATTCAGCCGGTCAGGATGGTTAATTCGCCGCCGGATCGAGCGTCCGCGCAGGCAGGCGCGAACCTGATGGTTGCCGTAGATATCGTCGCCGGTATTGTCCGTTTCGACCCAGAATACCTCGTCGTCCCGCACGTGCAGACGTAGCGCGCAACGGCTGCCGCAGTTAACCGAACAAGCACCCCAGACCACTTTATCCTGGCCGGATTGTTGGGCCTGTTTGAGGGCGGCTGCGGCAGGGCGTAATCCAAAGGGTAATGACAAGCCGCCGGCGGCCAGCGCAAGGGATCCGAGGGCAGAAGATTTAACGAGGGTGCGGCGGCTGATCCCGCCGCTTTGCGCATTATCTGACATGGCTCACTCCATAATGTTCGTTATCTATGAACGTTTTAAGCCGTGATTAGGATCAGGCTAATGGAGTGGCAGTGTTACCTATTAAGGGGGAGATAATATTAATGTATATCAAAACAAAGGGGATTCCCCCGCCCGGGCGGGGGATAATCTCTACTGCGGTTCGCGCGGCGCCGGGGCCTGAGTGCCACCTCCGCTTACCGGGTAATTTCCGCTGCTGGTGCGGGTGTAGAGGATTTTAAGGGTATCGTTGGCGCAATGACCGACCACTTCGGCGTCAGGTTTATCGGCCTGATCGTTCGGCACGATGTTCAGCATAAAGCCGCTTTCCGGTACGCCATTGTTGATGATTCGCTGCTGAATATCGCTTTTGATCCGCTCGCAGTTATCAGGTGCCGCCAGCGCGGCCGGGGCAATGCCCGCCAGCAAAAGTGCAGTAATCCAGGGTAACCGTTTCATCTCTGCCTCCTTACGACTGGGTGTGACTATAATAGTAGCAGGGTTAATGTAAATGGTTGTATTTGCTAATATGACCGGGAATTATCTTCATCTATTGGTAGGTCATGTGAATAAACACGCGCTTATGCTTCTTCTGGCTGGTCTGTTGGCGGGATGTGACAACGCCAGTGCGCCGCTGTCGTTTACGCCAGAGATGGCCAGCTTCTCTAATGAGTTCGATTTTGATCCGCTTCGCGGGCCGGTGAAGGACTTCAGCCAGACACTTTTCAATGACAAAGGGGAAGTGGCGAAGCGCGTCAGCGGCACGCTTTCGGCAGAGGGCTGTTTTGATAGCCTGGAAATGCAGGATCTGGAGTCGAACTCCGGCGTCGCCCTGGTGCTGGATGCTAACTACTATCTCGATGCCCAGACCCAGCAGAAAAAGCTGCGGTTGCAGGGTAAATGCCAGCTGGCAGAGATGCCTGCGTCGGGCATTTCATGGGATACCGATGACAACGGGTTTATCGTCAGCGCCCACGGCAAAAATATGGAAGTCCGTTATCGCTACGACACCGACGGTTATCCGCTGGGTAAAACCACCGTGGCCGGGGACCAGCACCTGTCGATTACGGCAACACCGTCTGCCGACAAGCGTAAAAGAATGGACTATACCGCCGTGAGCCTGCTGAACGATAAACCGCTGGGCAATGTGAAGCAGACCTGCCAGTACGACCGGCATAACAACCCGGAGGAGTGCGAGTTGGTGATTGTGGATGCGACCGTGAAGCCTGCGGTTTCGCGCAAGTACACCATCAAAAACAGTATCGAATACTACTAAGCACCGCGCAGCAGGCTGCGCGGTACGGTCGGGCAGAGATCAGGGAGTCATTGTCCGGCCAGTGCGGCGATCCAGGCAGCGCAGGGTGTTCGGCTCCCAGTAGGCGTTGACGTTGGCGCTCTGCTGGCATTTATCCCGCGCATCAAAGGCCACATCCTCTTTATCCCACTCTTTCTCTGCGCGGGTATTCACCTTATGGCGCAGGCTACGGGTGTCGTTCCATTGCTCTTTATCCATGGCGGCATTCTGACGGCTCTGAGCGCTGTCGCCGGATTCAATAATCAGTTTGCTGGTGTTGGCGGATACTGGCGCGACGAAGACCGTAGCCAGCAGGGCAACCAGACAGAGACGTGTGCTCAATTTACGCATAGCAATTTCCTATGGATGGTGGAAATTCGAATCCCCACCGCAGATTCTATAACAGTCCATGTTAAGGGCAAACCCACATCAGGCATGTGGAAAGGATCCTTTCACATTCGGGTATGATAACGCATCACTCCTCAGACAACGCTAAATATGTTTAAAACAACGCTGCTCTTTTTTGCCACCGCGCTGTGCGAAATTATTGGTTGCTTCCTGCCCTGGCTGTGGCTGAAGAAAGGCGCATCGGTGCTGCTGCTCATTCCTGCGGGCATCTCCCTGGCACTCTTCGTCTGGTTGCTAACCTTGCATCCTGCAGCCAGCGGGCGCGTCTATGCTGCTTACGGCGGCGTATACGTCTGTACGGCGCTGCTGTGGTTACGGGTGGTGGATGGCGTGAAGTTAAGCCCGTACGACTGGGCCGGTGCAGTGATCGCCCTGTGCGGCATGTTGATTATCGTGGCAGGCTGGGGGCGCGCGTAAGCGCCTCATTGTGTGATCCAGCGAGGGTTTTTTGATCTTCATACTTGTATGGTAGTAGGGTTGTTGCGTAAATTTCCTTCATCACAACGAAAGATGTAAGGAACCGAAATATGAAGATTGTAGGGGCTGAAGTCTTTGTCACCTGCCCAGGGCGCAACTTTGTTACGCTGAAAATTACTACCGACGAAGGGATCGTTGGCCTGGGGGATGCCACTTTAAATGGCCGCGAACTGTCCGTGGCCTCATACCTGAAAGATCATCTCTGCCCGCAGTTGATTGGTCGTGATGCCCACCGCATCGAAGATATCTGGCAGTTCTTCTATAAAGGCGCGTACTGGCGTCGTGGCCCGGTCACCATGTCGGCGATCTCTGCTATCGATATGGCGCTGTGGGACATCAAAGCCAAAGCCGCCAATATGCCGCTGTACCAACTGCTGGGCGGTGCCTCCCGTGAAGGGGTAATGGTTTACTGCCATACCACCGGCCACACGATTGACGATGTGCTGGAAGATTACGCTCGCCATAAAGAGATGGGATTCAAAGCCATCCGCGTTCAGTGCGGTGTGCCGGGAATGAAAACCACTTACGGCATGTCTAAAGGGAAAGGGCTGGCGTATGAACCCGCCACCAAAGGCAACTGGCCGGAAGAACAGCTGTGGTCAACCGAAAAGTACCTCGATTTTACTCCGAAACTGTTTGACGCCGTGCGCAGCAAATATGGCTTCAATGAACACCTGCTGCACGACATGCACCACCGTCTGACGCCCATTGAAGCCGCGCGCTTCGGCAAGAGCATCGAGCAGTACCGCATGTTCTGGATGGAAGATCCGACCCCGGCAGAGAACCAGGAGTGCTTCCGCCTGATCCGCCAGCATACCGTTACGCCGATCGCGGTGGGCGAAGTGTTCAACAGCATCTGGGATTGTAAGCAGCTCATCGAAGAGCAGTTAATCGACTATATCCGCGCCACCATCACCCACGCGGGTGGTATCACCGGGATGCGCCGGATTGCCGATTTTGCCTCGCTCTATCAGGTACGCACCGGTTCGCACGGCCCATCGGATCTGTCGCCGATTTGCCACGCGGCGGCACTGCATTTTGACCTGTGGGTACCAAACTTTGGCGTGCAGGAGTACATGGGCTATTCCGAGCAGATGCTGGAAGTCTTCCACCATAACTGGACGTTTGAAGACGGCTATATGCATCCGGGCGAGAAGCCAGGGCTGGGTATCGACTTTGACGAAAAACTGGCAGCGAAATACCCCTACGATCCAGCCTACCTGCCGGTTGCACGTCTTGAAGATGGCACGCTGTGGAACTGGTAAAGGAGCCGAAAATGAAAAGTATCGTCATTCAACAACCCAATACGCTGGTGATCGAAGATCGCCCGTTACCGACCCCCGCGGCGGGCGAGGTGCGCGTCAAAGTGAAGCTGGCGGGGATTTGCGGTTCCGACAGCCATATCTATCGCGGCCATAACCCCTTCGCCAAATATCCGCGGGTAATCGGCCACGAGTTCTTCGGCGTGATTGATGCCGTCGGCGACGGCGTCGATACCGCTCGCCTGGGGCAGCGCGTCTCGGTGGATCCGGTGATCAGCTGTGGCCACTGCTACCCGTGCTCGGTCGGCAAACCGAACGTCTGTACCTCGCTGGTGGTGCTGGGCGTCCATCGCGACGGCGGCTTCAGTGAGTACGCTGTAGTACCGGCTAAAAATGCCTGGGTTATCCCGGATGCTATCAGCGATAAGCATGCGGTGATGGTGGAGCCGTTCACCATTGCAGCTAACGTCACCGGCCACGCCAGCCCGACGGAACAGGACGTGGCGCTGATTTATGGCGCGGGTCCGATGGGGCTGGTCACCGTTCAGGCGCTGAAAGGCGTTTATAGGGTGAAACAGGTGATTGTGGTCGATCGCATCGACGAGCGCCTGGCAATGGCCGAGCGCAGCGGAGCCGACTGGGTCATCAACAACGGCAGCCAGTCCCTGCCAGCATTACTGGAAGAGAAGGGCATTAAGCCGACGCTGATTATCGACGCGGCCTGCCATCCGTCCATTCTGCAGGAAGCGGTCACGCTGGCTTCGCCTGCGGCGCGTATTGTGCTGATGGGCTTCTCCAGCGAGCCGAGCCAGATCGTGCAGCAGGGGATTACCGGCAAAGAAATTTCAATTTTCTCGTCCCGTCTTAACGCCAATAAGTTCCCGGTGGTAATCGACTGGCTGACGAAGGGGCTTATCGACCCCGACAAGCTGATTACTCACGCCTTTGAGTATCAACATGTTAAAGACGCCATCGAACTGTTTGAGAAAGACCAGCGGCAGTGCTGCAAGGTGTTGCTGACGTTCTAATTACTATGAATGCGGTTTAGCGGTACGCATCTTACCCTGTTGAGATAGCCATTATGACTCAAGTACAACATGAAAGATCCACATCTGACCTGATCAAAGCCGCGGTATCCGGGTGGCTGGGCACCGCGTTAGAATTCATGGATTTTCAGCGCTAAGTTGGGTATGTCGAGGATATTTAAAGATATTATGCAGCAGTCCTGTCACTGTGGGGCATGGTTGGGGCAAAATCGCTTAACTTTGAGCTCAACATGGCGATCTGGTCCAGGTTGTTTTCCTCCATCCACTTCCCGTAAACCTGGAATACCATCTGGGCATCGGCATGCCCCATCTGGTTAGCAATGAAGTTCGGGTTTGCTCCTGCAGAAAGCGACCAGCACGCATAGGTGTGTCTCGACTGATACGATTTCCGGTGGCGAAGCCCGGCTCTTTTCATCGCCGCATCCCACGAGTTCCCTATGGAGTTGATGGAGAAGTGCTTGCCGTAATTCCCGGCCCTGGCTGTCAGGGACGGCAGGAAGACAAACGTGCACTTATTGAACTCTTTCTTTCCGTACTCCCTCAGCTTAACGGGTACGTTATGCTCCTGAGAGAGGCGGGTCATTTCATACTGGCTTTTGAATGCCTCGAGTGCAGGCTCGATCAGGTGCACAACCCGGTTGGTGCCGGCATTGGTTTTCGGCAGTGTGAAGATCCCTTTCTGCGTCAGGCTTCTTCTGACGGTGATTGTTCCCGCTTTCAGGTCCACATCCTCCCAGGCAAGTCCGCACAGTTCACCCGGCCGCAATCCGGTGTAAACGGCGATAGCCCACAGATTCTTGCTCTGCTGATGGTGGCAGGCGTCAATCAGGCGAGGGAACTCCTCTCGGGTGATGGGGTCAGGATCCGGGCGTGACTCTCGCAGAGGGGCCACACCGTTCATTGGTGACTTTGAAATGTAGCCATTTTCAACCGCAAACTGGAAGATACCGAATAAAACGGTCATGTAGTTGTTCACAGTAACTGCGGATCGACCCCGCTTCGGTGTTTTATGTCCATGCTTCATGACCTGGAAACCCGTCAGCAGCTCCTTCCTGACTTCAAGCATGCTCTCTTTGGTGATTGAGGAGAGAAGGGTGCCGGGCCCAATAATAGCCATGACATTTGCGATGACTCGACCGTAAGTGTTGAGCGAGGATTCAGCCACCTCCATTTCCTTAAGTGCAAGCCATCTTCCGGACAACTCCCCGATCGCTACCTCTTGCCTTGCCTCCCCGAACCGCGCCAGGTTCTGGGAGGAGGGGAACTGCTGGGCATAATTGAAGGTGCCGGTTTTGATGGCATAGCAGATCGACGTCCGTAACTCGCCGGCCACTTTTCTGTTTTTGGGGGTGTCAGCCACCCCCAGGCTTTCACGCACTCTGACCCCTTTGTAGATGAACCACAGCCTTAGCGTGCCGCCGTGGTTTTCCACTCCTGTTGGGTATTTCATAACGATTCCTCGTTGGTTGATGGTCAGAGTATTTAAGCAGATTGTCGCCGCGGTTTCGCTGAGGCCTGACGCTCAATCCAGCGGTCGATCTCATCCAGGTTGTAAAAACACGGGCTGTTATCCCAAGGACTACAGTCAAAAGAGACGTGTTTGTATTCCTTCCCCTCCAGAAAAGTCTTCTCTCGCGCCTTCTTCAGTGTCCCCTTTTTAATCCCCTTCAGGGCTATCAACTGCTCCTCAGATACCCATTTCCCGGGCGATACCATCATGATTACTTCGCTCATACCTTTCTCCACTCAAACTTAATGCCGGGGCGAACTGGCTATTTCTCCGCACCCGGCACAGCCATCAGCTGTTTTAGGTTGCTCGGTGATATTTCAATATCAGGCGGCCTGCCCGGGTAAGGATCGCAGGCGGCGCATGCCGGTCATCGCCGTGGCCACGTAGCTCGCCTTCCGGTTCACCACCTCTACCCAGACCTTCACACCCTCTACCCGCACCGTGTATGTCTCTTTCATCCGGCTGCGCCCGTAGTTGCCATAGCGTTCCTGATGGGCTGCCAGGGCGATGTCGCATGCTTGGCGCGCCAGCGGTGACTGTGTGCTGCGGTTGATTAATCGCATAAGTTTTCTGTCGGGAGGGCGAACCCTCCCGCCTCCCTTAGGCCACGTATTCCGGTTTCATATCCGCCAGGGTGATGCTGAACTTATCGTGCAGTTCGTCGCCCATATGTCGTTTCGCCGCTGCCAGCACGCGCTCGGCTTCCGCGAACTGTTCAACTGCGCCAGGTTCGCCCGGTTGTGGCAGGGAGTTGATCGCCGCCTCGACCGCATTACGGTGCTTCACCAGGTGGTAGCGGCGCGTAGCCTTGTTCTTCAGTTCGGTGAACAGGGTGGTTCCAAGCGCGGCTTTCGCATCGTTGATGTCATTGCCAACGGCGGCGGCTACCTCAAGCGTTTCAGCTGCTTCAATGCGATCCCGGAATTCATCAGCCATAGCATCGATGTTAGCGGCCGATTCCTGCGCGCTGTGGGTTGTTGTTACGCTGTCACTTTTAATATCAGACAGGTTCACGCGCTGGGCGGGTGCCGGATTAATCTCCTTCTCGGTGCGTGGCTCGACTTCATCCGGGCTGTAGACACCGAGGATGACCTCAGGGCAGTAAAGGCGCGCCCAGTACTTCACCGCGAGGTAGGCGATCTGCTGCTTGGGTGCCGTTTTCCACAGCGGAGAGTTCCGGGTGGTGATGTCAGCCAGGTAGATGTTCTCGCCCCAGGTGATATCGTTTTCGCCGCGCAGGACAGCTCCTACCCGGACAAACAGGCCCAGCTCATCGCGGCCGTCTTTCTTACCGGCGATCTTTTCCCAGTCGCCGCCATATTCGTAATGGAAGCGGCCCACGATGGCGCTGGAACTGGAGATAACCGCGTTAACCAGTTGCGCTTCGTAACCCAGTACGCCGTTGACCAGGTGCGTTTTCTGCGCGACGGCGTAAGGGTTCATGCCCCACTGCATGGCCTGCATGACGATCGCCATACAGTCGGCAGGTTTCCCCGCCAGGTGCTTCGGTACGGTCACAGCAGATTGCGCCATCAGCTCAGCAAAGGCGGTCAGCTGGCCGAGTGCCTGCACGTTGAATACTGCATTGCTGGCAGAGATGGTGTTCGGAGTCTGCTCAGCAGCGATAATGTTGGTGTTTTGCATGGTCATTCTCTCCATTAAGCCAGGCGCAGCGCTTCAAGGCGGCGCAGGTCGAAATCGTTCAGTTCGTCGGTGTAGTCTTCGGTTATCGGCGCTGGCCACACGCCAGTGTCGAACGCGTTTGCGATGCGGTTCATCGTCTGGCGATACTCGAGCATGCCCAGCTCAATCAGTTCCTCGCTGGCTTCGACGATGGCGATCCAGTGGTAGCCCTCGTCTTTGTTGACGAAAATCCAGAAGAACTGGTCCAGGGCAGCGGTCTGCATGTACATGGCAGCGCTAAGGTGATAATCGCGGTCGATGATTTCCCTGTGCAGGCGAGCGCGCAGGCCGGACTGCTTCACGTTCCACATGCTGATGGTTTTCAGGTCGGCACCTACGCGCACCGCCTCGATGTCGATTTCCAGATCCGGGCGCACGCGGATTTCCAGCCCGGTCTCTTCATCGATACCGAAATAGCTCGTCTCAACCGCGCGGTCAGGGTGCAGCAGCAGTTTTCCTGCGGTCGGGTGCTCGTGTAGCGCTTTCTGAATGGCCAGCGCCGTTTCCATCTGCTGGTGGGTCACCAGAATCTTGTCGCCCGGGTTCTCGCGCCACGCATCCAGCAGTTCGTCAGCGAATACCGCATCTGGCTTGACCGACTTCACTGCCTGGATCATCTCCGCTTTGGTACCTGACACTTTCAGCGGTGCTGGTTTCTGCGCTTCCTGCGCCACCAGGTCAGGATTGATGATCGCCAGCTGCTCCAGCATCGCGTCACGGCTGCCGCTGGTTTTCACCGGCGCGGGCAGGGTGGCGTTGAACTCTTTGATGCAGGCCTTCATCGTGGCAGCGGTCTGTTTCTGGTCTGCCTCGATACGCTGGTATTCCGCTGGCAGCGTCATATAGCTCTGCGCTGTTTCTTCCAGGCTACCGCCCATCGGCACCTGCGCGGGCAGGGTGGCGTTGTGCTCTTCCAGCAGCGCTTTGATATCGTCAGCGCTCAGCAGAGCCGGCAGGCTGGCGTTGTGTTCGTCGATAAAGGCGCGCAGGGTTGCCGCAGTGGTAAAGGCCCCTTCCGGGATCACCGGTTCCACGCTGAACTCTTCCTCGAGGTTTTCTGGCTGCAGCGCCAGCGCATGCACCAGGTTGCCCATATCCAGAACCTTGGAACCTTCGCGCAGGATGGTCTTGGCGACATGACGCGCGTTGAAGTACATCAGGCTGACGCGGGCATCCTTCACCTGGGTGCTGCTGATCCCGTTGGCTGCGTGATAAACGTTATTCGGCAGACCCTCATAGCGACCCGGTTCGAAGTACGCTGGGTATTCGACAGCTGGTTCTGGTTGTTGCGCTTTTGGCTCGCTCTGATTCACTTTTGGCTCGTTTTGATGCGCAGAATCCTCATTCTGATGCGCATTTTCCGTTTTCTGGTTTACATCCGCCTCGTCATGGTTTGCCAGGGTCGGCGCCGCGGCGGCCAGAATCTCAGCCGGGCTCAGGGCATCTGTTTGCGGATCAGTTGCATCAGCGCTTTCGCCTGGTTGAACCGGGTTACCAGCTTCTCCTTCCGCCGGGTCAGTCTCTTCCATCTGCACATCGCTGGTGGTCTCCTCATTTACTGTTGACCGGTAATCATTTTCTGGTTGGTTTTCGTTCATCAGGCCTTCGATGGAGAACATGCCGCCACCGAGGTTTTCGACCTGCGGCTGGCTGGCGGCAGTGCTCGCCCATTTAGGCAGGGTCTGCGTTTCGGCTTCATCCTCAGCAGCAAGTTTCTGTTCGCCTGCTTCTGCCCATTTCGGCAATGGATGCTCTTCGGCAGTTTGGGTTTCTTCTGGTTGTGCGGCCGGGAGAGGCAGCAACTCAGTTGCAGCGTTGAATTCAGCCGTCATCGTCCGGTTAACGAACTCAAGGTGAGCAACCGGGTCAAGGTGGATATCCTCAGGCGCGATGCGCACCAGGTTGAAGATGGCTGCGCGGTTCACTGCCAGAACGCCAGGCTGGTTACGCAGGATTTTGCTCCACGACTTCCACGGCTCTTCTCTATTCGCGACGATATCTTTAGCGCGACGTATTACGCTTGATGAAATGTCGAAGTGGTGGGTGCAACCCTTGTCCTGCGCGCAGGCGATCTCCATATCCAGCGTTTCCAGGGTATGGTGTGCGCCTTCGCCACGGTCAGTTACATACCCGCCGTCGGCATTGGTCCCTGCGTCAGTGCGCTGCACGTGATTGATGCGGTTGCCGGCAACCCATTCGCGCGTCAGGATCCCGCGGTCGATATATGGGGTAGTTACGAAGGCTTTAGTGAACTGCAGCAGCAGGCCCAGCTCATGGCGCTTATCCATGCTGAACACTTTGCGAATTGCGTTCGTGTAACGCCACAGGTCTTTGGTATCGAAAGCCTTAACTTCCGGGAAATTTTCAGCAGCGAGCAGAAGATCCTGGACATAACCATTGTCGGTATCCATTTCCAGCGCGTGCAGTTCCGCATTCTCGCTGCGGGTGATGTGGTGGCGCAGTTCGTCCACCGTCAGCTGGGCCAGCAGCTGTTTGCGGAATGGCATTTTGCAGACCGGATATCGCGTTGACCCATCGTCGTTTTTACTTACACGCAGGTCATTTTCATACCAATGAGTCGGCTCATCCTTGGCTGGGAGCTTGCCGTTCTTCCAGTCCTCAACCAGCTGGTTGCGGTCTTCGGCGTTAATCCAGCCCGACATGAAGGCGGCCAGCATCGCGGGTTCGTGTTCTTTGTCCTGGGGGAAAACGTCTTTGATGGCCTGCACCAGTTTCCACTCGGCATGCAGGCTGAGCTCGCCAATATCAGCAACGTCATTTTTGGCCTGCAGCAGGTTCTGGAAGTAAACATTTCCCTCATCGGTCGCCAGTTCGTTGGCGACTATCTGCTGCTCCTGGCTGATTTCCGAAAGGTATTTATCACCCAACAGATGGACGGCGAAGCGGACAGCAGGGGTGCGATTTTCCAGCAGTGAAGTTTTGACGGCGTCTGCGGTATCAGTGGAGGTTACCGGCGCGGCAGGCTGTTCCGCATCGCTGGTGGTCGCCGGGGTAGGGGTGGCTTCGCCCTGAGACGCGGCGCCGGGGATCACGTTCCAGGTGCGCTGGTCATCGGCCAGGGCGTAGCGCTTACAGAACTCAAAGCATACGACACCTTCTTCAGGCAGATCGTCCACAACTGGCATGTCGGTGCGTACAGGTTTGCCGTAGTCCTTACCACGACCAGTTTCGATGCCTGCATCTTCCAGCGCGACATCCAGCATCAGCGCGGCGCGGGATTTAGTAGCGGAGGTGAACCAGATAACAGCATCAGGCTTTCCTGATTTCTGCGTTGCTGGAATTGAGTGGAAATATTCCATGTCAGATCCTCATTTTTAGATGTAAGATCCCCGGGCCAAAGATAGCGCCCATTGGGTGTGTTTTTGGTTTTGAGTAGTTTTCCGGTGTACTTTGGTCGGTGGCACCGGACGTAGACCCCGCCTTGCGCGGGTTTTACGTTAGCTTTCGTGGGCCATCTGGTCGTACGAAGCGCAACGCTTGGAACAATAATCGAGTTCTTCGCGCGCCAGCTGGGCGCCGCGGATGAAGAGCAAAACGTTTTTTACTTCTTTCCCTGACTCGATAGGTTTGCGGCAGTACGCGCATTTCTTCTCTTGCATGACTCCCTCCATTAATGGCTCAGGCCATTCCCTACGCCATTCAGAAAAACTTCGACCAGCAGATCGGTGGTGTAAGTGCGCTCAATGCCGCGATGCAGATAGAGTTTGCCGCGCTTATTGGCTGATGCCGTCCAGGTGCTGTCTTTGTGCTTTACGAGCATGCCGGGCAGAACTGCGCCGCGGTTGACCGTCTGGGTGCCATAGTGCTGATGAACCATGATAATTCCCTCTTGTTTGCCCTTGTCGCCAGGCTGGCGGAACGTTTATCGGAGCAACGCAGCGCGTTGTTGATGGGATAAGTTTACTCATTACTAAACCATTCTGTAAAGTAAATAATAAACAAAATTGTTAAGTTCATACTAAACGCATGAAGAGAGGGGCATATTTTCGGTCGAGGGGGATCTGTAGGCATAAAAAAACCGCCATGGCGGCGGTTCAGTTATCAATGAATAGATTACTTATTGCGGGAAGCCAGCAGCTCTTGGAAAAGCTTGTTGTACTTGTCGTGTTTAGCTTTGAATTCCTGAAGAACAGCCTTCTTCTCCGAGTCTGGGAAAGCGCGAAAGTGCAAAAGCAGCTCAACCTCGTCAGCCAGAAGAACGGTATCATTGCTGGCCTTGTCAGGATGCTGCTCATCAGTATCGAGATAGCCTGCGCGCATACCATAGTCACGCTCAATTCGTCTGGCAGCTCTTTCACCAAAGGAGGCCTTACCATTTATCAATTGTGATAAATAGCTCTTCTCTTTTTCTGGTAGCGACTTATCGGCAAACCATGCCTTTAGCTGCTTCCTACGGATATCTGCTGTGCTCATCTGCGTATTTTGATTAGTTAATGCTAAACAAGCAAATACTTGACTAAAAGGTTTAGTAATTAGTAAACTCATGTCACACCTTACCTGGAGCGCATATATGCAACTCAAAGATTACTTATCCCAGCAGCGCGGAAACGCCAAATGGTTGGCTAAAAAGCTGGGCATTTCGATGCCGTATCTGTCTCAGATGGCCTCATCAACTTCCGCAATTTCGCCTGAGAGAGCCATCGAAATTGAGCGGTTCACGAATGGAGTCGTTAACCGTGCCGACTGCCTGCCAGAGAAATGGATGCGAATCTGGCCGGAATACACCCCTGTGAACATGTGTCCTGTAGAGGGCTCCCAAAAGAGGACTTAATAATGCAAACACTTTCTTTTCAACAGAATAACAGAGCGCCAGCAGAGCGGCTGAAATTCCAGTTTCACCATGAAGAAATGTCGAGCCAAAAGGTTGATCACCGCGCCATCTGTTCTGCAGTTCGCGCCTGGGCCGCGGCTGAGGGGCGTGTGGCGGTCGCATTAATAATCCGGGAAGCGGTAGAAGAGGCTGGCCTGGCGGATATCGACACATCCGTTAATGCCGATGTGTGGAACGTGAAATTGTTCCGATGGTTAGACCAGCCAGAGAAATCGGCAGTTTACCGGGCGAACGTCGAGCAGTTGGCACCGGTAATCATCTCGGTTCTGCCGCTGGCGTACCGGGATCGGGTTGTTAAGCACGATAACTTCGCGCTTCGCATCGCCAAGTCGGTGAAAGAGGATGCGGAGGCCATTCAGGCTGTCGTTCTCAAAGCCCCAAAACAGGAACGCTGGAAAGAGATCAGCGAAAGCATCGTTGCTAAGTACCTGTTGGATGGGCCGGATTCAGTCTCGCCAATTATGGCGATGGTTACAACAATGCTGAGTGGGGCGATATGACGGGTTCTAAAAAGGCGAAAGCCGCGGTGCGCGAACACCAACGGCTTTCAGGTGCAAAAACTGTGCGTAATTGCGGAGATGAGTATGTCAAATACCGCTGAAGTTATCAAATTTCCGACTAAAACCGAGCAAACAGGAGGTCCCATGGCCGACCTGTCCAACGGGTACACCCGGATCGCAAACGAGATTCAGAAGCTGAAACCGCGCCTGCGCATGTCTGGGCGTGAATGGCAGTGCCTGGAAGCGGTGATCTGGCTGACCTACGGATGGAACAAGAAACAGGACCGGGTTACCAACACCGTCATCGCCGGGCTCACAGGGCTGGCTGATACGCATGTTTCTGACGCGATCAGCTCTCTGGCAGAGCGTGGAATTATTTTCAGTCACAAGCAGGGCGTGATGAAAATTGTCGGTATAAATACTGACCTTTCAGCCTGGATTTTGGACAAACCGAAAACGGGAAAACTCTTCCCGAAAACGGGAAAATCCTTCCCGGAATCGGGAAATTCCTTCCCGGAAACGGTAGCCACCCAAGACTATAACAATAACAATATTAAAAGATCATCGTCAGAGAATTCTGGCGAATCCTCCGACGACCGTCTGACGAAGTTTTTATCAGCTCATCCTGAGGCGGTTATTTACACCCCTAACTTCACCAAGTGGGGAACAGCTGCTGATCAGCAATGCGCAGAGTGGATCGTCGCTCTGCTCGAAAAAGTTAAACCCTTCCCGAAGCAACCCATCATGGCCGCCTGGGCAAACGACGTGCGCCTGATGCGTGAACTGGACGGACGCAGTCATCGTGAAATATGCGAGCTGTTCCAGTGGGCAAGCAAAGACGCGTTCTGGCACACCAACATCCTCTCGCCTGCAAAGCTCCGCGCTAAGTGGGACACACTGAGCCTTCAGCGTGATGCTGGCCGCCGGACGAATGCCGGAGGCGCCCAGGGCATCGACTTTAACAACACTGACTGGATTAACGAGGTGTTCGATGGAAAGACTATCTGAGCAGCTGATGAACTGTGATCGCGAGAACTTCCGCCGCATTGCCCATGGCATGCCGGAGGCCCCGGCAGAACGCCCACAGGTTGAGCAGACGGCCGAAATCTTCAACTCCCTGTTCAGCGCGCTGCGTGCTGCATTTCCGGCAGCAATGGCTGCTTTCCGTGAGCAGAGCGAGTTCAACGAACTGCGCCGCCAGTGGGTGATGGCATTTCAGGAGAACGGGATCACCACCATGGCACAGGTGGCCGCAGGCATGCGGATTGCCCGCCGCCAGGAGAAGCCATTCCTGCCGTCACCCGGTCAGTTCGTTGCCTGGTGCAAAGAGGGGCGCTGCCTGCTCGGGTTCAGCGTTGATGACGTGATGACTGAGTACTGGAAATGGCGCCGCCTGGTGTTCCGGTATCCAACCAGCGAACAGTATCCATGGCCAGCGCCGGTTTTATATCACGTCTGCACTGAGCTGCGTCGGCAAAGTACGGATCGCCAGATGACCGAAAGCGAGATGCGCCAGGCCGCTGGCAAGGTCCTGGCTGGATGGGAAGAGCGCGTTGCCGCAGGTAAGCCGGTACCGCCGATCCGCCGTGCTATCGCCGCCCCGGCCAAGGCCAGCGGTCCTACGCCAGCAGAAATACTGATGGCTGAATACAAAAAACGCAAAGCAGCTGGTCTGATTTAACAGGAGATCCCCATGGAAACCGTAATTCAAGCACTGAACGTAATGGGCAAAGCTACCGCGCGCGAGGTAGCAAGCCGTCTGGGTATTGAGCCTGCAACCGCGCTGAATATGCTGCGCGAACACGAAGAGGGCGAAGAGGTTATCCAGAGCAATGGTTACTGGGTCGTCGGGAAACCTTCGCTCAACCGAACCACCAGAACCGCAGTCCAGCCGCCTGTGAAAGTGACGGTGAATGATCTGGCCCGGCTGCTGGCCGAACATGGACCAAAATCCTCTGCGGAACTGGCCGCGCTGGCGCGGATCGAGTCAAAACGAGTAGCGCCAATGCTGACCTATCACTTGGAGAAGGGAAAAATTCTGCGCGAAAAAATTGACGGCAAGTTCGTTTACTCCGTCCGTGCCGACTCGCCTACAACTGCGACGCCAGCCCAACCTGAGCCAACTCCTGCTGCTCCTGCTGCTCCTGCCATCACCGACGCCGACAAGCCGCTGGAGCAGTTCGTCAGTGAGATCCCCTCGTTCACCGAAGGACGCTCAGCCGGGCAGGTGATCCCGACAGTCCGTGTGCTCTCCCGCGAAATCCGCCGAACCAAAAACAAGCTGGCGAGCCTGGAGAAACTGCGCGATGCGGTCCGGGTTGTTGGTCGCCACAAAAACCTCGTTAACCAGTTGGTGGGCACGGAGGTGGGCAATGGCCAGTAACAATCTCTGGACAATCATCCGCGCCATCCAACACGGCGGTGAGATCACCCCGCGTCAGGTCCGCCGGCTACTGGGCTGCGACAGCAAAAAGGCCTGTCGCCTGCTGGAGCATCTCGTTGCAGCTGGCGCTGTGAAAAACATTGGCCAGCGCCGCCACCCGGTCTACGTCATGGAGCCGGGCGGCGAAGCGCGCATCAAGCCAATGGCGGTGGCGCGCCAGCGGTCCAGCATTGCAGACGTATGCCGGAACAGCGCCGCAATGAAGCGAGTTTTAATGGTTTGGGGGAGAGCATCAGCATGAGCGCTATTCAGGCAGTAAAGTCGTTTTTCGGAATTGGCGTTTCCAATCAGTTCCCTACGTTAGTTCGAATGCATGAAAAAAAGCGAAACGCATTCGACATGGTCGTGTTCCCATACATCGACCTATCCGACCCCATGCAGGCCACACTTTTCATGAAGGCTGCCAAGGAAATGCGGGAGCACATGACGGGTCATTACTGTCGGGTAGATATTTGCCCGATAAACGAAATCATCCAACTTGCCGGCATGACGCTGTGGGGAAGGGCGGCTGACGCTCACGAGTGGTTGCACAAGCTCCACTGCGTTCGATTCAGGGATATGCATCCCGATATTGCGATGCAGGTTCCACATCGCATCAACATGGTTTTTGCAAATGGCGATTATCAGTATCCGTGGGAGGCAGCCCAATGAGCTACGTCTTCCTGATTATGGTTTTATCAAGCCAGAGCATGAACATGCAGGTCGAGCCGATGGAGAACATGGCTCAGTGCCAGGCGGCCATAAAAGCACTGGCCGTTGCAGACCGGGAGCGCTCCTGGAATGAAACGTCACCGCGTATCAACAACATCAAATGCGTTGAGGTGAACTGATGGAGCATATGCTGCAATACGCCACAAAGCGGATCGTCGAACTGGAGAGCCTGCTGCTGGCGGACGTTATCGAAACCGTCTGGCCTGCCGAAGTGGGCATGGTCTACGGACAGATTGAAAACGCCGGGGATCTCCCGGCGCATCACCAGCGCCGCCTGAAGCATCACATCAACCGCATGTGGCTGGTTTTAACGAGATAGTGCTAAGCATTGCTTTTGACTAAGGGAACAGTAAGATAAAAAGTGTGTAATTTTCATGTAGAAAACCAAAAAAGTGTGTAAAATGTAGGTTGTGATGAGATGGAGGATCATACTTATGATGAATAAAAACTTGATATATATGCTTTCAAAGATTCAGTTTGGGCGCATACCTAATACAACTTTTCTTTCAGCATCAGATTATATACTTGAAGCTTTAAGGAAGGAGTATCCAATTGTTTTGCCCAAAAAAAATGTACAGACATTCCAGATACAGTTCAAGGGAGCGGGTATCCCGGAAATGATTCAGGAAGAAGATCCTGTTTTGACATTGGTTTCGGCCAATAAAGAATGGGCAATTCGTATAACGCCCGAGCATATCATATTACATACAAAAAATTATGATTGCTTTGATGACTTTGAAAAAAGAATGAAAAAGCTTTTATCTGCTCTTCAGGAAGCTCTGGGCATATCGCATTTTTCTTTTATAGGGATGAGGTTTTTGAATAAGTTTCCACATTCACCTGATTTAGTGAATGAATTTGGTATTAAACGATCTGAATTCTTACAGCCAATAATTGATGGTTATAATAGAGGAGGAAGCAATCTTTCTTCTAGATACGAAGATATGGAGAGAAGATATTTCTTGAGTATAAATAGCGGTGTCGTTATCAATGGCCCCAAAATTACACCAGAACTTGCAGAACTTGCTTCTGATATATTAAATCCAGTTGATATTGATGCTGGAGTTGTAGCACATGTTGATATAGATTCATTTTATTTTTTAGAAGATAGGATGGAAGAGTTTAATCTTGACGTTATATCGAATAAACTCAATGAGTTAAGAGTTGCATCTAATGCAATATTCAAACATATAGTATTATAGGAGGTTAGTATGACTGGTTTCGTTACAAGCGGGATAAAAGTCGGTACCGTACCATTTTTGCCGGCTAGTTCTGCGCAATCATACAAAACAACTAACAATACTATTCAGGCGCGAAAAAATTTAAGCACGGTCGTTGGTAAGGCCCTTTTAGGTGTTTTCGCTTTATCTAGTTTATTAAATGTTGGTTCAATGACAGGGGCATCTCCCGTTGAAATTAAACCAATTGTAAGAAACTATAACTCTTCAGCGGAAATAGATGTAAAAAAAGAACCAAGTGCCATCGAAAAAAGCAATGCTTTACAAAATGGATTCAACTTTAACGTATCTCAATGGGCTTCGTTGCTTAAGGTAGAAAGAAAAACGATTTACAATTGGAATGGTAAAAAAGAAACTAGAATAAAAAATGCAACTATATCAAGAATAAATGCGTTTGAAGCTTTTTATAAGGAAATGGATATAAGCCACGCGCCATATCTTAAGAAATTTATTTTTGGGAAAATGGGTAATGAGGGGATTAGAACGGCGTTCTATGAAGAACCATTAGATTTCAATAAAATGGTCGATGCGTATTATGACATTTATGCGCAGATTGAAGGGTATTCGGTTAGGGCCAGATTGGTCTAGTAATTGGAGGGTTAAGGGATGTCAGGGTTAAATCGAGAGGAGTTAATCAAGGCGGGATGGATGAGAGGCTCATTCGTGAGTCTCTGTGATCATCCCGCACTCTTAGCCACATTACCTGAAAAAATAGCATCGTTATGTACCGAGAAAAATGCAGTTTTGATTCCGGTATTATATGACTGTGCTTTGATCGATATGGACTTCGAAAGAGAACATTGGGTTCAAGTAGTGATAGGTATCCCATGTGACGAACTTTCGGAGTTTAAGAATGCAAGAAACCCTCGCAGATTGTGTTTGCCATATTTTGTTGATGGTGAAGATAATGTCATGTGGTTGGAGGTTTCTTCGCTTGGATTCGCCCAAATAGAAAGAGAATATCTCTTAAAAAACAGCACCCCAAATTTGAAACTAAAATGGGGTCCCTTGGCTTTAGAGTGCCTTCTTAATTGGATAAGCGGGCGATTTAACCAGACTACTTTTCCAGATGCATTTAACAGGAGAATCGCTAGCAAGGATAAGCTGTTGAAAAGGATGTGGAAAAGTGATGATTATGTTAATTGTTGCTCGGGTGTGCACTTTGCCCTCTCAACTGACGAAGAGTTAGATGATGAGAGAAAATATAATCTGTCAATAGTTCTAACCATTCCTGAAAGTTTTCGAGGGCGTGAATTGGCTCAGGTTATGAAAAATAATGTACCTGCAATGGTTGAAAGAATGAAAGGGATATTTTCTTCAATGGAGGGCGTTGTTTTGGAAAGTATAAACACCCTTCCCGAAGGGGAGTTCACAAAGAGTCTAGAACGTCAATTTAAACGTTATTCTCTAGAATACTATACATACAACGATGCAAGTGCAGAAGGTGCGTTACCTGCTGGCTTTTTTGGCAGTTAACTCAGATGTAATAATTTACCAACCCTAGCATTCTTGTTTTATTTAAATTATTTGGTAGTGAATGCCTAATTATAATAATTTTGCGCTTATGCTTGGTTTAAAATTATAAGTGTGAAATTAATGATTACGATTGCTCTATATCTAAATGCAATAAGTTGAGCATGATAATGTTTTATAAGTATGTTGCTTATTGGGTAGCACGCTGCGGCAACGCCGTCCCGCCGCCGTTCGCTGAAGCGCTGGTGCGTGCTAATTTGCCGGAGCTATGTCAGTCAAAACAAATTGCAGCCTGACCTATAATCCCCTCAATGCTGAGGGGATTATATTAGTAATCAGATTATTTTTTTGTTTCCCGTTTTTCGTAAGGGAATTTTAAATATTCCATACCTAATTCAATAGTTACCTTATGAAGATAGTCCCACCATTTTTGTTTGTATTCAGGTTGGGTACAAAAATCTCTGGCTGTCTGCATTTCGTCTAGAATATCTTCACCCATATCGGGATTCTTTGCGATAAAATCATTGATGGTTTTCTCATAAATCTGGCAGCGAATACCAAGATCGTAGAACGCCTTACGCATTTCTACTATTTGTGCTTCATATACCTTATTTTTTTCTTTATATTGGGCTTCTATTGCATTTTTTTGTCTTTTCAGCTTCGAAAGAGCGGCATCCGCGTCCAAACGCTGAGTCTGTAAATCAAGTTCGTGAGCAAGCTTTTCTTTATGAGCAGTCTCGCTTGCTCTGTGTGCTTCTCTATCCCTTTGCGCGGCATCGAAGTCGTGGTTAAAAAATGGATTATTACCTTTTCCCCAGAAACCCATGAAGATATCCTCACGTTAATTTGCATGAACCCACCGAACTTTTCAGCTTCATCTTCCCAAAATCAGAAATAGATGGCAATGCATGCTATCTCCGTTCACTAAGGTGTTGGCGAAGGAAAACCTGCTGAAGCTCTGTACCGCGAGGGAACAAGCCGCCTGATTCCCCCCCTGAATGCCGCTTAACCGCGGCATTTCTTCACCTGATCGATATCAGAATATTGATCTATGAAATCGATCAGTTAATAACCGGCGACCGGCAACAAATTATCAACCTGACAAAAAGTGTCACCCCAGTAATATACCCATAAAAGCAGTATCACCCTTCTCCCATAGGGGGTGAGGGTTTTCTAATCAGTTATTTACTTCAGCACTCTCTACGCCGCGAAAGTGTTAAAAAATAAGGTCGGTTTTTACACGGAAGTAGCGTAAAAATTTATTTAAATCAATCAGATGAATGGGCTTGCGCAGACATGTATTTCATGTGCATACTTAACCGAAACGAATAAATACTGTTTATACATACAGTGTTTTGTTGTATGGTTAAAGTGCTACAGAGAAAAATGAATTTTTCTTCCGGCGGACCTATTAGGAAATTTGCGCCATTTGTTATTTTGGCTCTGTGGAGTTCTCCCCGCCGGGAGAGGGTATTTGTGGATAGCAAAGTGAGGAGGGGATGTGAGCATTGAGGTCGCCGAAGCGATTAAAACAGTCTCGGAGGGCGGTAAGTTCGTCATTACTTGCAATAATGGGGAAATTACCAGCCTGGAACGTGTACGGGACGATCAACACGTTCTCTCGCTTGCTGAGTTGCTCTACCTTCTTCGAGAGGCCGGTTTCCGCATTGACGGAGCGGATAGCCTACTGCCATAATCCTGACGTCGCCTGAACAGCGACACGGAGCAGCAAAGCGCCACGGAGAAAGCTCCCATGGCGCAGTTACAACTCATCAAGCAGTCCTCAGGAATCCTGATCCCGGCCACACCCGAGACCAGCGAATTACTACAATCAAAAATCAAGCTCGGCGCGGTGCTGGTGGCCGACTTCAAACAGGTCCGTAATCCGGCCTTTCATCGTCGCTTCTTCGCTCTGCTGAATCTGGGCTTCGAATACTGGGAACCAACCGGCGGCGCTATCTCATCCAACGAACGCAAGCTGGTGACCGGCTATGCGAAGTTTCTGGCCTCGTTCGGAGGGAGCGAAACCGCGCTGCTGGATGCTGCTGAGCAGTATCTCGAGCAGGTTGGCAGCCGCCGCATCACCAATGGCATCAGCCTGTGCAAATCCTTCGACGCCTATCGCGCCTGGGTGACCATCGAATCCGGCCACTACGACACCATCCAGCTGCCTGACGGCACCCTCCGGAAACATCCCCGCAGCATCGCCTTCGCCAATATGGACGAGACCGAGTTCCAGCAGCTCTACAGGGCCGCGCTCGATGTTCTGTGGCGCTGGATATTGTCCCGGGCATTCAGGGACCAGCGCGAGGCCGAGAAGGCCGCTGCGCAACTGATGAGCTTCGGGGGCTGACCAGATGGCTAAATCATGGTTCCACCACACCGAATGCACAACCGAGCAGGCCGATGAGCTTCAGCGGCAGTATCAGCGTCGCGGGGTGGCGGTCAAACGCAGCCTCAACCCTGGCTATCAAACATGGACAATCAGCGTAGAGCGGCAGGAGGTTAAGTACCTCGAGCCCACGCCGCGTACGTTCCGCCAAAAGGTCTGGGGGTGAGCATGGCTAAGAAACCCCGCCGTAAGTGCGCAAACCAAAGCTGCCGCGAATGGTTCCACCCGGCTCGTGACGGCCAGGTGGTCTGCTGCTACGAGTGCGCCACCGCCGTTGCCAAAGCGCAGACCGCAAAGAACCGGGTCGAGGCTCTGCGTGCTGAGAAGAAGCGCCAGCGCGAAGAGGAGAAGGCGAAGCGTGCGCGGCAGGCTGAACGCCGCCAGGCGGTGAAGCCATTAAGCTACTTCCGCGACCAGGCCCAACAGGCTTTTAACGAGTTCATCCGATACCGGGATCGGCATCAGCCATGCATCAGCTGTGGTCGATATCACTACGGTCAGTATCACGCCGGGCATTACCGCACGACTGGTGCCAATCCGGAGCTGCGCTTCAACGAGGACAACTGCCATAAGCAGTGTTCGGCCTGCAATAACCATCTTTCTGGCAACCTTACCGCCTACCGTCCGGCGTTGATCGCCAAAATCGGACAGGCCCGCTTTGATGCCCTGATGGGGCCGCACGAATTACCGAAATGGAAGCGCGACGACTACGTCAGGATCCGCGACGAGTACCGCGCCAAGCTCAGAAAACTAAAACAGCAGGTAGCAGCATGAAACCAGAACTGATCGAATCGCTTCGCATGCGCTGGCTGCGCCTCCGCATTTATCGCCGCCCGGGAACGGTGCTGGTGGACTATCGCATCCTTCGTAACTTTATCCGCATTTACCAGATGGCAGGAGCCGCAGCATGAACCTCGAAAACACCGTAAAATACCACTTCGCAAAGTCCACGATGATCAGCGACTCCCCGCGCGCCACTGCATCGGATTCATTGACTGGCACCGATATCATGGCTGCCATGGGCATGACGCAGGAACGCGCCGCCATGGGCTACAGCGCTTTCCTCGGAAAGATGGGGATCAGCAATAACGACCGGGAGCGGGCCATCGCGCTACTGGCTGAATACGCGCTGACCAAATGCGATAAGGTTGCCGCACTGCGCAAGCTGGACGCCGTGATTAAGCCACTGGTGATGCGCCAGCTGGCCGCCTTCGCTTTCGAGGACTATTCCCGCAGCGCAGCCAGCGTGAAACACTGCGATTGCTGCGCCGGGGCCGGCTTCATCCAGGCCGATGTATTCACCAATAAATTCCGCAAGCCGGAAGGCAAGATGACCGTGGCTGGAATGGTGAAGGTCAAAGAGTCCGCCAGGGTGCTCTGCAAAAAATGCAATGGAGCAGGCCTGGTCAGCGCGGCATGCAGCGACTGCCGCGGACGCGGTAAAGCGGTAAGCAAAGAACTGACCGATCAGCAGGGTGTTCCGGTTTTGGCCGACTGCAAGCGTTGTGGCGGGAGAGGGTACGAGCGGATCCCTTCAACTGAGGCATACGCGGCCATTTGCCTGATCACTGATGCTATTAGCCTGGATACCTGGAAGAAATCGGTTAAGCCATTTTACGACCTGCTGATCACGAAATTTGATACTGAAGAAGCCTGGGCAGAAGCGCAGCTCAAGCAGATAACACGATAATGCTCACGAAAACGTCTTACGTTTCAATCGTGGGCTATTTACTTTTCCCGAATCTGTGTTAATTTTGTTCCAACGATGGGCATTGCGTGTTCACCGTTAAGAAACCCGCCACCGAGCGGGTTTTTTATTATTTGCGCCTTCGAGAGTTGCCCGTGAAATCACTGTTCCTAACCAGAATCAAGATTCTTAGGGAACCTCACACCTCTGGAGGCTCCCTCCGTTCTTCATGCAAAGTGCACTTCACGAACTTGTAATATCTACCTAACGACCAGGACAGGGCATTTCGCGTGCCGTACAACAGCCGCAGCATTCGAACCTAGCAGATATGTGGATATATCAGGTTTATGGGATGCAATAATTATTAAGTCAGCGTCTATCATATCAGCAAGCTTAAGGATCTGGTCCTTTGGTGAACCAGTTACGGCGTGAGTTAGTATTTTTTCGTCAGGTATTCGGAATTTCTTAACAATTTCATCCAGCTTTGTTAAAGCAGCTTGCTGGAATTCTTTCAGGTCAGGCATTTCTGCTGAATACGCCAGGCCCAGGGCTGAATAATACGGAAGCGAAGGAATAACAGTAAGAAAATGGACTTTGGCTGTGTTGAGAGTTGCATGCGCCTGAACAAATGGAATCACTGTGTTTGTCAGGCTATCCTCGGAAATGTCAATGGGAACTAAAATAGAGTTATACATTTGACCCTCCTGTATGATTTTTGTACATGCCAAGGTTAGCCCCTCGGTTGCCCGAAAACAGAGAGCCAGATGCCAGAACGATTAAAAACCTGCGCTCAGAAAAGTGAAAATAAATTAATAACTATCTTTTATGGATTGTGCCGAGTATGGTGACCGTGTGGTGAATCCCCCTATGCGGTGGGGCGTCTGGACAGGCAGGTGAGTAGCGCGGTTCTGTGGTCTGGCGCAGAGTCACCGGGAGGCACCCGGCATCACACATTTTTCGGCTCAATTCCTGCGCCGAATACCTGAGATAATCAGCCCACCAAAGCAATCCGAAACAGAACACCTCTTCACCCTGGCCAATGCCGGAGCTTTTTTATCGACATGCCAAAAAAAAGCGGGAAATGCGACATCGTCATTTCCCTGCAATCATTACCAACTTGTTTTAATTATATCCTCATTGTTTATAATGTTAACTGGTGGTTAAATTCAAATCGGTTGTAACTGTTCAATATTTCGGAAAAACAAACAAATTTAAGAGGCTGCCTTTGGGTGGCCTTTTTCTATTTCAGGCTCCCGGAAAACCCCATCACTCGTCTTGTCGTTAATTCGTCCGGAGGGCCTGATCCTTTCCCACATAGCACCCGCATACCAGCGAGGTGAGAGACATGAAAATGCACAACGACCCCCACTCCTGGACGGAGTTAATCAATCTGCTCCACGGCTGGTGGCGTGGTGAAACACCCATTGGCGCTGTGCTGCTGTCAGTAGTGATGGCAGTGCTGAGAATTGCCTACGGCGGCGGTGGCTGGAAAAAGATGCTGCTGGAAGGCCTGATGTGCGGCGCCATGACGTTAACAGCTGTATCCGCTCTGGATTACGTCAACCTTCCTCAATCCCTATCCATTGCAATCGGCGGGGCGCTGGGCTTTGTAGGCGTCGAGCAGGTCCGTTCCGTGGCAAACCGAGTTATCAATGTCCGCTTTGGTGGTGACACCAAGTAAGGAACCCTATGAATCAGGCACAATTTCAGAAGGCGGCTGGGCTAAGCGCCGAATTAGCTGCGCGCTGGTATCCACATATCGACGCGGCAATGAAAGAATTCGGCATCACCGCAGTTAACGATCGGGCCATGTTCATCGCTCAGCTGGGCCACGAATCGGCAGGCTTTACCTCGCTGGAGGAGAACTTCAACTACTCGGTCGACGGCCTGAAGAAAACTTTCGGCAAGCGCCTGATATCGTATCAGTGCGAGATGCTGGGACGGGTTGATGGTAAGCAGACCGCCCGCCAGCCTCAAATCGCCAACTTGGTATACGGCGGACGCATGGGCAACATCGCTGAGGGCGACGGCTGGAAATATCGTGGCCGTGGCCTGCTGCAGATCACCGGGCGTGAGAACTACTCCAAATGCGGCACTGCCCTGAAGCTGGATCTGGTGAGCACGCCGGAGCTGCTGGAGCAGGAACGACACGCCGCCCGGTCGGCGGCCTGGTTCTTCGCATTACGCGGTTGCCTGCTTTACTCCGGCGACATAGTGCGAGTCACGCAGATCATCAACGGCGGGCAGAATGGGCTCGCTGACCGCAAGGTGCGTTACAACCGGGCGCAGGCGGCGCTGTCATGAGCCGTATAACTGGCATAACCTGCGGCATCATCATTGTGGCAATCACCTCTCTTGGGTGGCTGGCAAATCACTATCGTGACAACGCCATCGCCTACAAAGACCAGCGGGATAAAGCCACTGAGCAACTCAGCCAGGCAACCGCCACCATCACCGACATGCAAACACGTCAGCGTGATGTCGCTGCACTGGATGCCAAATACACCGGAGAACTGGCTGATGCGAAAGAAACCATTGAGCGTTTGCATAGCGATGTCATTGCTGGCCGTAAGCGGCTGCAGTTCAACGCAAACTGTCCCGCGAACGGAGCGACCAGCGCCAGCGGCATGGGCGATGCTTCCGGCCCCCGACTTACTGACTCCGCTGAACGGGATTATTTCACCCTCAGAAAGCGAATCGTCACAGTGACGAAGCAGGTTGAATATTTGCAGGAATATGTTGTAAAAATCTGCGCAAAGCCCATTCAGAACCAATAGCCTGTTGTTGTAAGCTCTAAGCTCCGTAAGGTTTGCGAGGGCTTAAGATGGATAAGGAAATTTCGGATGCATTTCGGTCAGTTCCGACCGAGGTCTGGCTTGAGGCATACAATGATGCAGCTAGCCCGATGCTAAAACAGTTTGGTCGAATAGGGGAAGATCTGGCAAAAACGATTAGGCTTGTATGTTTTCCCTTGCAGGGTGCTGCTTATTTGCAGGACAGAATTGATAGGGCTATTTCTCGAGCATTAGCCAAAGTTGATGAAGAACAGAGGATTTTACCGCCGGAAGGCTTAACATTAGACATTGCCGACAAGCTTAAGCATCATGATGCGGATACTCTCGTAGGGCAACTCTATGTTGAACTTTTATCAGCATCGATGAACAAAAGTCGAGCGCATCAAGCCCATCCAGCATTTTTACCAATAATTGGTCAGTTATCTGCCGATGAGGCATATTTCTTGCTCCGTCTTTCTGAGAACATTCCCTCACTATATGTGCGTGAAAAAGAGAACTGGTCGACTGTGAGTCAAGAAAACAGGGATGGCTTTCTACGAGGACTTTCTCTTCCAATCCTCGGTGCCGATGTAATGTTGCAAGACATTGTGTTGAAACCTGAAGAGCTTTATTACCCAGAAAATTTTTATATTTATATAGAACATCTCAATGAGTTAGGTTTGGTTGAGTACAGTAACGATTATTCGAGAAATCATCACGCTAAATGGCGAATGATGACATCTGGTCGATACGACATGTGGTTCATCGAACTGACTAAGTTTGGTCAACTTTTCTTTAAGTGCTGCTGCGCTGCATTAGAAAAACAGAAAGATAAATAAGCCAAATGCTATTTTATAACCGCCTCTGGGCGGTTTTTTATTGTTATCACCATGGGCAGGTCCATCGTAATGACTTAAAGGCTCTATACGCAGCGGCACTTTTTAACGTCATGAATACCACTAGCCATTTCGGCTTCTTTGACTGCTATCTCAAGTCTGATTGCACATAGCTTTTGGTAATCACCGGTCGTGAAGCCAGCCTTATCAGCCTCGCTCAGTAAGGGATTGATTGTTTTGCATGAGGCTCGATGAATTCTGGTAAAGCGTTTATCACTATCAGTGCCCTTACCACAGGCCGTCTTTAGAGCGTTGACGACAAACCCATTCGGGTTATCACAAAGCCATTCCCTGTAGGCTGATTCGCTATCCTCCTGACGATCACTTCTAAACACTTCAAGCGCCATAGTAAATCTCCATGCGTTTATATGGTCTTAATATATAACAAGGAATTCCCATGGCAAAACCGGACTGGGGCGTGCTTCAGCAACGGTTCCTGTCCGACCATGCCGTAACCGGCGTATCACCGAAGGAGTGGTGTGAAGCGCAGGGACTGAATTATGCAACCGCACGCCGACACATCAAAAAGCCTACTGCGCAAACTGCGCAAAAAACTGCGCAGAAGAAAGTGCGCACTGCGCAAAAGGAAAAGTGCGCAGATAAGCTGGTGGACATAAAGCTAAGCGCGAAGGTAAAGCGCTTTGTTGCAGAGTACCTGAGGGACAATAACGCCACCGCCGCCGCTGAACGTGCTGGTTATAGTGATCCCAATTACGGGCGTCAGCTCATAACGAATCCTAACGTTGCGCAGGCCATTGCGCAGCAGCAGAAAGCGTCCATTGAACGCACGCTTGGCAGTGCCGATGAAGTTCTCTCCCAGATGTGGCAACTCGCCACTTTCGATGCAAACCAGCTTTCACAGTATCGTCGCGGCGCCTGCCGTTATTGCTGGGGCTTCGGTCATCACTATCAATGGCGCGACGCTGTGGAATTTGACGAGGCCTGCGCAAAGGTGGAAGGGAACGAGCGAGCAAAGCTCCCTGAGGACCCAGGCGGTTATGGCTACGACCACAACCGGGAGCCTAACCCTGACTGCCCACGCTGCAATGGCGACGGAATAGGGCAGCCATACTTCGCTGACACCCGAAAGCTTCCCCCAGATGCAGCACTGGCTTATTCCGGCGTGAAGCTGGGTAAGAATGGCGTTGAGATAACAGCCATTAGCCGTGAGCGCATGTATGAAGCCGTGATGAAGCGGCTTGGCCTGGCCGATAGTGAGTTTGCGCAGCGTCTGCAGCAGATTGAAATCGAGCGTCGGCAACTGGAGGTGGAAAAACTCCGCAAAGAGCTGGCAGCCGATCCTGATGATGATGTTCCTGCACCAGTTGCAATCAACATTAACGTGGTAGACGCGAGGGTTCGTGATGATAGCGCCGACGCTTAACGTTCCCCAAGCGCGCTTCCTCGCAATGCCGCATAAGTTTAAGGCCTATGTTGCCGGGTTCGGTTCCGGTAAGACGTGGGTTGGCTGCGGCGGTATCTGCAAAGGGATGTGGGAGTTCCCCAAAATCAACCAGGGCTACTTCGCGCCGACCTATCCGCAGATCCGTGACATCTTCTACCCGACAGTGGAAGAGGTGGCTTTCGACTGGGGCATGAATGTCAAAATCAACGAGGGGAACAAAGAGGTTCACTTCTACGCCGGGCGTCAGTACCGCGGCACGACTATCTGCCGTTCGATGGAGAAGCCCGGCTCTATTGTCGGCTTCAAAATCGGCAACGCGATGGTGGATGAACTGGACGTTATGGCTGCCGCAAAAGCGCAGCAGGCATGGCGAAAAATCATTGCTCGTATGCGCTACAAGGTTGACGGCCTTCGTAACGGCATCGATGTGACCACCACGCCAGAGGGCTTCAAGTTCGTCTACCAGCAGTTTGTTAAAGCTGTGCGCGATAAACCTGAACTGGCGACGCTGTATGGCCTGATACAGGCCTCAACGTTCGATAATGAAGCGAACCTTCCCCACGACTACATTCCATCACTGATGGACTCCTATCCACCAGAGCTGATTAAGGCTTATTTGCGTGGGAAGTTTACCAACCTGACCAGCGGCACCATCTATCATCAGTTCGATCGCCAGCTTAATGGCTGTACCGATGAGGAGCAGGCAGGCGAACCACTGTATATCGGCATGGACTTTAACGTTGGCAAGATGGCAGCTATCGTCCATGTGCTGCGCGACGGAGAACCGAGGGCTGTCAGGGAGCTGGTGAAGGTTTATGACACGCCAGCGATGATTAAGCGCATCCAGGAAGAGTTCTGGCGCTATGAGGGTGGACGTTACGTCGCCTCTCGTCAGATTTACATCTATCCCGATGCTTCCGGCGATTCGCGCAAATCGAACAACGCCAGCGCCACGGATATCGCGCAGCTCAAACAGGCCGGATTTAGTGTGGTGGTGAATGCTGCCAACCCGCCGGTGAAGGATCGCATTAACTCCATGAATGCCATGTTCTGCAACGGTAACGGCGAGCGCCGCTACAAAGTTAACGTGACCCGCTGCCCGGTATATACCGACAGCCTTGAACAGCAGGTATGGGCGGCCAACGGCGAGCCGGATAAATCAGCCGACAACGATCACCCCAATGATGCTGGTGGGTATTACATCGTGAAGCAATTCCCGATCATCAAACCAACCGGCAAAGTCACCAAACTACGGATGTAAACCATGCCCGATATCTCAACCCCCAATCTGGACTATGGGAACATGGTGCAGGCGTGGGACATCAACGACGCCCTGATGGGCGGTACACTGTATATGCGCCAGCTTGGTGAGGCTTATCTGCCACGCTGGCCGAAAGAAGACAAAGAGGACTACAAAAAGCGCCTGGCTGTGGCCACGCTTCTTCCCGCCTACGAAGAGACCATCAACCAGAACGTTGGCCGCGTGTTCGCTGAGCCGATCCAACTGGGCGAGAACGTGCCGGACCAACTGCGTGAGTTCGCAAAAGACGTGGACCTGGAAGGCACCCGTCTTGATGTATGGGCGCAGTCGTTCTTTAGCCTGGCGATGCAGTATGGCCTTTCCCATGCGCTGGTGGACTATCCGCGCGTTGACCCCGAACAGGTGAAGACCAAGGCGGATGAGAAGGCGACCGGCGCGCGGCCCTACGTCACTATGCTGAATCCCCGCCAGGTGATCGGCTGGAAGTCGAAAATGACCGGCGGCAAGGTTGCGCTCACCGAGCTGCGCATTAAAGAGGTGGTGGTCGAGGACGGCGACGACTTCGGTCAGACAAAGGTCGAGCAGATTCGCCTGCTGACGCCCGGGCAGGTTCAGATTTACCGGAAGGCTACCGGTGCCGACGGTCAGGCGAACTGGGCGCTGCATGAAGAGTGGCAAACCTCCCGGCATGACATCACTCTGGTCACGCTCTACACGAAGCGCACCGGGTTTATGTGCGGCTCACCGCCGCTGCTCAACATGGCGCTGCTGAACGTTAAGCACTGGCAAAGCCAGAGCGAGCAGGACAACATCCTGCATGTCGCCCGGGTGCCGATCCTAACCGTGTTCGGGCTCGAGGAAGGGCAGGAGCTGGTGATTGGTTCCTCTTCTGCGGCAAGCTTTAACGATCGTCAGAAACAAGGTCTCGAATACGTCGAGCACACCGGCTCCTCTATCGGCGCGGGTAAAGAGTCCCTGGTCGACCTGGTGGAGCAGATGCGCCAGGCGGGCGCAAAGCTGCTGCGCACCGACAACACCTCGACAAAGTCTGTTGACCAGACCTCAGAAGAGAAGATGCAGGAGCAGTCCCCACTCTACACCATGGCGACCAGCCTCGAGGATGCGATCGACAACATCCTGCAAATCATGGCCGAGTATATTGGCGAGAATGACGGCGGCAGCGTCGATGTCCGCACTGAACTGGATGTCGAGTCTAAAGAGTTCCACCCTCCGGCGGCGCTGGCTATTCAGTCGTTGCGCCAGGGCGGTGACCTTCGCCGTATCGATGCCATTAAGGCTCTGCAGAAAATCAACCTTATTGATGCTGACGCGGATCCGGATAAGGTGCTGAGCGAACTGCTGGCTGAATCAGCCTCGTTAGCCGAACCATCACCGGGCGAGGTTTAATATGGCCCGATCCGTCAATGATCGCCTTCAGGATGAGACGATTGCGCATGGCCTGTATGTGACCCGCTATGGTAATGGCGTTGCCCGGCGCATGGTGGCGTTGCTGAGCAAGATGGATAATGACCTGGCGGCCAGGCTGCTGGTGCTACTGGACGGCAAGCGTGCCGACACCTACAGCGCCCGCCGTCTGGCTTCGCTGCTGGCTGGCGTACGCGACCTGAACCAGCAGGCCTACGAACCGGTCAATGATGCGCTGGCGCGGGAACTGACGCGCTACGTTGAGTATGAGGCAGGGTATCAGTTGGACCTGTTCAACAGCATCATTCCTGAGCAGATACTGAAACACGTTCCACTGCAAAGCATCGCACCCGAGCAGGTTTATGCCGCGGCAGTGGCGCAGCCTTTCCAGGGGCGATTGTTGAAAGAGTGGGGGCGGAAGCTTGAAGCCGACCGGCTGGACAAAATCACCAACGCTGTGCGCTCCGGTTTTCTCCAGGGCGAAACGGTAGAGCAGATTGTCCGGCGCGTAGCGGGTACGCCTCAGCGTAAGCGTGAGGATGGGGTGATTAATGCTTCCCGACGCGACCTGGCAGTGGTGGCCCGTACCGCAGTGAATCACATGGCCGCCACTGCGCGTCAGGAGTTCGCCCAGGCCAACAGCGATATCGTGAAGGCCAAACAGTGGTCCTCAACGCTGGACACGCATACCAGTCAGTGGTGCATCATCCGCGATCGCAAACTCTACTCGCTCGAGGGTAAGCCATTGGGGCATGAAATCCCGTATTTACGCGGACCTGGAAAAATTCACTTCTGCGCGGTACCCAAAGGGACCATTATCACAACTGACAATGGCCCTAAAGCGGTAGAGCATATCGAACTTGGGGATATGGCTTTAACCCATAAAGGGCGCTTTGAGCCGGTCATGCAGAAGGTCAGAAAGGCTGCTAATGGTCTCCCTGTCATTAAGATCCAGGATGATACCGGCAGGGTTCTTTTGATAACGCACGATCACCCGGTATTGACGCTTAAAGGATGGAAATTTGCAGGAGCTCTCAAAGTTGGGGACAAACTTTTCCATCATGGAAAAGAGGTGGTGCCAGTAATCAACGGAAGTTGCCTTGTCACATCTCATGCGCAAGATTACCCAGCCAGACTCCGCCAGACTCTCATCGCGCTTCTGAGAACGACCGAGCTTGTGCCCGCCGACGTCGATTTCGATAGCCACGCCGAGGGATGGGATCGCAAAGTCGAGCAGATAGTGTTCGAAAAGGTGCTGGTGAACCCATCTATCATCATGGGAGAGAGCGAGAAGCATCATTTGCTCGCGATCGCTAATCTTCTCTCTGAATTGGGGTTGCAGCGTTTTGGCTATTTTCTCCCGGTATTCATGGCTAACGTGGCGACTCTTCATTCGCTCACTGACTCTCTCGAAATGACCATTGGCAAGATTGGTTGCCTTGATTCTTTCCACGACATCTCTGCTTTGAGTGGGGTTGTTCGCGGTCATGCGAGCGGAGTGGGCGGCCATGACATCGCTGCTTTCCTTTCTGAGCCCAAAGAAGTGGTGATCGGCTCCGCTGTGGTAGGTGGTAATTCCGCGGTCGATGCTGACACGCTGCTGCTCAGCTCTGGTACGCCTTCTGATGCCGTGCTTAATGGCTGCTCGGGAGACAACACCATTACCGAGCCCGTACAGCCTTTCGATTTCACGCAAAGAAAGGCCCTTGCCCCAATGCTCGAACTGGATGAGGAATGCGTAATCAATAACTTTTCTCATGGCACCATTGAATCCATTTCTGTTGTCGATAATAGGAATGAATTATACGACCTTTCTGTTGGTGAGGCTAATTCATACTTCGCTAACGGTTTGCTCGTCTCAAACTGCCGCTCCGGCGAAATCCTGATTACCAAATCGTGGGCCGAGCTGCAGATAGCCTCTGGCGAGCTGAGCAGCGCTACGCGCGCCTCGATGGACGGACAGGTACCAGCGCATACCAGCTATGCCGAGTGGCTTACCCGGCAGCCGTACGCACGGCAGGAGCAAGTGCTCGGTGTCACCCGCGCCATGATGCTGCGTGATGGCAAAATCACGGTGCCGGAAATGTTCAATGATGCCGGGGAGTTTCTCACCCTGGACGAACTGCGCCGCGTGGATGCGTCGGCATTCGAGTAATACAAACCTCATCAATATCAGGCTGCCTTCGGGCGGCCTTTTTTATGCCTGCCGCTGAGCGGATGCGACGCGGTGAACGGGTCGGATGACCTATTACCAATGGCCGGAAGGCTGGAGCAAAACAATGAAACTCAAACTTGATGCTAACGGCAATGTGGTCGTTGAAAACGGTATGCCTGTGTACATCCATGATGATGGCAAAGAGATCCCGTTCGATGCAGCCGCAGCGATGACCAAAATCACCTCTCTAAACGGTGAGGCTAAAACCCACCGTGAGGCGAAGGAGGTGGCGGAAGCCAACCTCGCGAAATTCGCTGGCATCTCCGACCCGACCAAGGCGCTCGAGGCCCTGGATATGATGACCAAAATCGACCAGAAAAAGCTGATCGACGCTGGCGCCGTTGACCAGGTGAAGGCCGAGATCACCAAGGTATACCAGCAGCAGCTGGACGAAGCGAACGGCAAGACCAAACAGCTCGAAACCCAGCTCTACGACGAGATGATCGGCGGCCGCTTCGGTGGCTCGAAATTCATCTCCGAAAAGATGGCGATCCCGGCTGAGTTCGTGCGTTCTCACTTCGGCCAGAACTTCAAAATTGAAGACGGCAAGGTCGTGGCCTACGACGGCCAGGGCAACAAGGTGTTCTCCCGCACCAAACCCGGCGAACTGGCTGGCTTCGATGAAGCGCTGGAATCTCTGGTCGAGTTGCATCCGCAGAAAGACTACATCCTCAAAGCGTCCGGTAACAGCGGCGGTGGCTCCCACCAGTCGCAGCATCAGGCCGGGCAAAAAACCATGAAACGCGGTGCGTTTGACGCTCTTGATGGCGCAGGCAAGCAGGCTGCGCTTAGCGACGGCGTCAGCATCGTCGATTAATCGAAAGGATATTTAGAATATGAGCAATACGCTTACTGGGTTGATTCCTACTCTGTACACCGCACTGAACCGCGTATCCCGCGAGCAAGTGGGCTTCATCCCTGCCGTGGCGCGCAACGCGAAAGCTGATGCTGCGGCTAAAGACCAGACCGTCACCGCGCCGGTGGCACCAAAAACCACCACCGTCGATATCACCCCTGCAGCGACCGCCCCGAACGATGGCGATCAGAACATCGGTACCGTGGATGTCAAAATCACCAAATCCAAAATGGCCCCGGTCAAATGGAACGGTGAAGAACAGCTGGCTATCGGGCCGTCAGGGAATTACGACGTCATCCTGGCTGACCAGTTTTCCCAGGCCTTCCGTGCACTGAGCAATGAGATGGACGCTGACCTGGCGGCACTGTACTACAAATCCTCTCGCGCTGTCGGTGCGCCGAAAGATACGCCGTTCAGCATTAAAGACGATCTGTCTGATGCAGCGCTGGCTCGCCAGATTCTGGTTGATAACGGTGCGCCAACTACCGACCTGCGTATGGTGCTGGGCGGTGAGGCGATGGCCTCCATTCGTGGTAAGCAGTCCGTGCTGTTCAAAGCGAATGAAGCCGGAACCGACCAGTTGCTGCGCGAAGGTGTAATCGGTCGCGTGATGGGCTTCAACCTGCATGAATCCGCCAACATCAAGCGCACCGCGAAAAGCACCGCGGGTGGCTATAAGGTCAACGGCGCGAAGAAAGAAGGCGACATCATCGTCGCTATCTCTGCAGGTACTGGTGGGATTGCAGTCGGCACCGCAGTGAAATTCGACGGTGACGACAATCAGTATCTGGTGGTGGCTGCTACCTCTTCCAGTATCACCATTGGTGCGCCAGGCCTGCGTCAGGATCTGGCAGACCAGGCGGCCGTTACTGTCCTGGCTGAATTCGCACCAAACATGGCTTTCGATCGCAACGCATTCCTGCTGGCGTGTCGCACCCCGGCAATGCCAAAAGGCGGCGACACCGCCGATGATGTGATGAACGTGACCGACCCGGTATCCGGCATCACCTTCCAGATCGCGCTGTATCGCCAGTACCGCCAGGTGCGTTATGAAGTTGGTGTGGCGTGGGGCGTTGCAACCGTGCAGCCTGAGCATTCCACCATCATCATGGGTTAACCACTGGGGCTTCGGCCCCTTTGTTTTCAGGAGGCCCAATGGCCGGATTAACCAAAGAGCAGCGCGCGCTGCGTGAGGCTGAAAAGCTTGCCACACAGAATGGTGCTGAAAAAACTCCTGCTCAGCAGGACCAGCCTGGTGTAGAGCTGGTGGTCATGGTGCGTGACATCCCAGAGTTTCCCGGCAGTCCGCTGAGCGCTGAGGTTCACCCTGACGAAGTTGATAACTGGCTGGCGCTAGACTGGCGTCTGGAGGAGTAACCATGCTGGTTGCCGATCCCCATTCACCTGGCTTCAACAGTTACGCCAGCGTTGCTGACCTGCGTGCGTTCGCGGCGGGGCGCGGGTATACCGTTCCTGCCGATGACGGCGAGTGCGGCCAGATGCTGATGCAGGCTATGGACTTTCTCGAAGGGAAGAACTGGCGCGGCCAGCGCTCCAGCACATCGCAGCCGCTGTCGTGGCCGCGCATGGGCGTGCGCTTTGATGGCGTTGACCTGCCGGATGACACCATTCCGCAACGACTGGTTGATGCGCAGTGCCGCCTGGCTATGGAATCGCAGGAGATAGACCTCACGCCTTCGGTCGCAGGTGGTGGAGCAGTGACGATGGAGCGCGTCGAGGGAGCGGTTACCGTTCAGTACGAGCCGGGAACGAATAAGGCCTCACCGTCATTCCCCTGGCTCTACTCCTCGTTGCGTGGGCTGGTGGTGGGCGGCAATCAGATCCGCATCGAAAGGGGGTGATATGCCAATCGACTACCGCCGCATGCGAAACACCGCAAAGCGACTGCTGACCGAGAACGGGAAGTCTTATCCGCTTACCCGCGGTGGCGGCACTACCCGCGATCAGTTCGGCAAAGAGGTAACCACCCCGACTATCACTGCGACCGTCACTGGCGTTGTCACTGAATACTCCTCTCGTGAAATAGATGGCTCTCTGATTACTACTGGCGATAAAAAGCTGGCGGCCACGTTCGAAACGGAAGTGCGCATTGACGACCGCATCGAGATCGACGGCAAAGCATGGCGGGTGGTGCAGCCTAATCCGGTTAAGCCTGCCGATGTACTCATCTCCTACAACATCCAGCTGAGGGCGTGACTATGGCCAGCTCTGTTAATCAGCCGTTCCTGGCTGCCATTCAGTTATTTGTGGATAGTTCGAAGCAGGAGATGGATCAGGTAGTGCGCCTGACGGGCATTAAAATCCTCGCTCAACTGGTTGAGATGTCCCCGGTGGGCCAGCCGGATATCTGGCAGGTTAACCAGACCGCGACGGCGTACAACACTGCGGTGCGGGAGCATAACGCGGCCCTTCGCGATGACTCTGCCAACCTGACCAAATCGGGACGGCTTAAGCGAGGTCTGCGCGTAAATGACTCGATAGACATCAAAAAGCCTGAGGGCTATGTCGGCGGGCGCTTCAAAAACAACTGGTATGTGGGTTTCGACAGCCAGCCTACTCAGTCCAACGATACACCGGACGCTTCCGGCCAGGGTTCAAACTCCCGTGGCATGGCGGTGCTCGAGGTGTTCAGGGTGGGCCAGGTCAGCTCGATTTACTTCACCAATAATCTGCCTTATGCGGCGGCGCTTGAGAACGGGCACTCTGGTCAGGCGCCCGGCGGCATGGTGGGTATCACTGCGCTGGACGCCGCGCAGCTGTTCCGTGAAGCAATGAGCGAGGTGCGTAATGGCCGGTGACCAGTCAATGCGGATCGCTGACCTGCTTGAGAGCCGGGTTGCGGTAATCTGCTCCTCCCTCGGACTGCCAGTGGCCTGGCCGAACATCGCGTTTACTCCCCCGGATAATGCGCCTTACGGGCGTGTTTATGTTCTGCCGGCGCAAACCGTGGGGCAGGACCTGGAAGGCCAGTTGCGTACGTACCAGGGCATTCTCCAGATCAACATCATCGCTCCTGCCGGCAGCGGAGTGACCCTGGCCCGAGGGCTGGCAAAGTCTGTTGCCGATGCCTTCCCCGAAGGGCTGCCGCTGATGGATGGTGACCTGACGGTTTATATCAACGGACCGCCGCAGGTGCGCACGCCGATACAGGATCGCCCAACATCTGCACCCAACGGCAGTAGTGGCTCCATCACCTACACCACCCCCGTCAGCATGCAGTACCGCGCTGATTACTGACCCGCCGCCTGGCGGGTTTTTTATTACCTCAATTCAGGAGAATGCAATGGCATTCGCAATCCCTAACGGGTCACGTGTGAACGTGGCCAAGGCCTATCTTGCGCCGATTGTCTTCACTGCAGCCTCCAACGCGACGGAATGCGAACTGACCGTTGCCTCTGCTGCCGGGATTCTCGCGGGCGATGTTGTCCAGGTCAGTTCTGGCTGGCTCAAACTCGATAACATGGTGCTGCGCGTTAAATCGGTAACCAGTACCAAAATTGTGCTGGAAGCGTTCGATACCACCGATACCAAGAAATTCCCGGCGGGCACCGGCGCAGGCACACTGCGCAAAATCGACTCGTGGATCACCATGCCTCAGGTCATGACGCTCTCTACCGAAGGCGGCGACCAGCAGACCATCAGTGTCCAGTTCCTGGAAGATGATAAGGCCCGTACCATCCCTACGTTCAAAAACGCCGTGGTTCAGGTCTACACCTTCGCGCATGACCCGATGCTGGCGATCTACAAGCGTCTCATCGACCTGGACGACTCCAGCGACACCACGGCGGTATGGTTCCACAACCCGCGTGGCAAAGCGGATCGTTACTACTCCGCCAAAGTATCTTTCCAGCGCGTGCCGCGTACCGAAATCAACGCGGTGGAAAGCAACGACGCGCGCATGAACTTCGAATCGGATATGCAGATTTACCCGATCGCCGATGCCTCCGCTGTGCCGCTGGCGTTCCTGACCAACCTGCCAGCCACCAAAACCCTCGCAGTTGGCGCTGCATTGGATCTGGCTGTGGTTATGCAGGGCGGCTCCGCACCTTACACCTACGTGTGGAAGAAGGGCAGCACCGCCATCCCTGGCAAAACAGCTTCGACGTTCAACATCCCATCTATCGCATCCGGCGATGCGGGCTCTTACATCTGCGAAGTCACCGACGCTGCAGGCAAGACGCTCACTTCAGCTGCTTGCGCCGTCACCGTCAGCTAACCATTTATGCCCGGTTCGCCGGGCTATTCTGAGATGAATCAATGACTCAATTCTCCCTGATCCCGAACCCAACGTTTTCAGCTACTGCCAGCATCCCACAAGCCGGGAAAGAAGACGGCAAACTGACCTTCAGCTTCCGCCATAAAACGCTTGAAGAGCTGCGCGCTCTGGACGAGCAACTGCAAAAAAAAGCCGATGGCAAAAAAGCGCCTATCGCGCCACAGGCCGACTATCTGATGGAAATCGTCGACGGCTGGGCGCTGCCGGATGAGTTCACCCGCGATAACGTGATCGTCCTCCTGCAGAACTATCCGCGCGCGTTCGACAGCATCGGCCTGGCCTACACCAAAGAGCTGATGGGTATCCGCGAAAAAAACTGAGGCAGGTCGCCGCAGCGATGTATACACCGGGACCGACACTCGCGGAGTTAGCCGCTTTTGGTTTAACGCCTGAGGACGTGGAGGAAGAGGTGGGGATCCTGCCATCCATATGGGAGGCCTTTACCGTCTTCTCCACTCTGGCGACCCAATGGCGCGTCGGTGCGAGCGGTGCGACCGGTCTTGATTACAACGTTCTCCCTTGGGTGTTTGAATTGCACGGGGTTGAGGATGCGGCGGCCTGCATGGCTGATATTCGAATCATGGAAAGCGAGGCTCTCAAAGTGATGCATAAGGAGACGGCCTGATGAGTGACCAAATCGCCTCGATCACATTGCGTGCTGACGTATCCGATCTGAAAACAGCCAGCAATGAACTGGATAAACTCGGTGAAGCCGCGGCGGGAGCCGTAGGTAAAGCCGATGACCTTAACAGTGTATTCCGCGCTGGCGCTGAGTCTGCGAAACAGGGCAGCGAAGGTCTCAAAGAGCAGCAGACTGCGCTCAAAGGCCTGCTGGAGAATATCGATCCGGTAAACAAGGCGCTGAACCGCCTGGATGAACAGCAGGCTGCGCTGCGTAACTTCCAGACCAAAGGCTTCCTGGATACCGACGATTTTCAGCACTACAACAAAATCCTGGACGATACCCGACTTAAGCTGACGGATACCGGCGAAGCAGCTGCGCGTGCCCAGGCAGAACTCGCGGCCACTCAGGCGGCAGAGAAGCAATCAGCCGCGCTGAAGAACCTGCTGGGTTCAATCGACCCGACGATCCGCGCATTCAACTCGCTGGACGAGCAGCATGCGCAGCTGGTGGCACACTTCGAAGCAGGGCGCATTAACGGCACCCAGTTCGAGCATTTCAACACCATCCTCAACCAGACGCGTGAACGGCTCTCTGGCGTGGCTGACGTGCTGCCTGAGGCGCTATCCCGACAGGAGGCCGCTGCACGCCGCGCTGGAATTTCTGTGGGGCAGTACAGTGCTGCGCTGCGCACGCTCCCGGCGCAGTTTACCGATATTGCTACTCAACTGGCAGGTGGACAATCCCCATTCCTGATCCTGCTACAACAGGGTGGGCAGATTAAGGATTCCTTCGGGGGCCTCGGTCCAATGCTCCAGGCTCTGAGGGATGCATTATTTGGCTTTAACGAAGAAAGCAGAGGGACCGCTGAATCGGCAACAAACATCAGTGATGCTGCTGAAGGTCTTAATAACACGAGTGAGGCAGCGGAAAAACTGGGGCGGGCGGGTGGTCTGCTAAATACCTTTAACCTTGCTATTGCGGGTTCTGTAGCTGTTCTGGCTGTTCTGGCGGGAGCTGCATATAGCTCATCCCAGCAGTTCGACAATGTTGCCAGATCGCTCATTTTGATGGGAGGGGCTGGCTTCTCATCAATGCAGCAATTGAATGACGCGGCAAAAGATGTTGCAGAAAATGCTGGCGCGTCCCTGGCTGATTCTGTTGATACCCTGGTACAACTTAATGACACCGGGAAGTATACCGCCGACCAGATGACTAAAATCGCCAAATCCATTATGGCTATGGGCGATGCTGGCCTCGATACGAAGGCTGCACTGGCGGACTTTTCACGGCTGGCAAGCGATCCTATTAAGGCGCTGGCAAGCCTTAATCAGCAATATGGCTTTGTTGATGAAGCTATGATGAAGCACATCATCACCCTTGAAAAAACTAAGGGCAAAACAGCAGCTGCAAACGAAGCGATAACGTTGTTTGCCAGCACCATGGAGGACCGTAGCAATAAAATTGTTGAGGCCACCGATAATATCGGGCAAGCCTGGAACGGACTAAAAGCCTCCTCTTCCGACATTTTCGGCCAAATCGGGATTACAGTTCGGGCCTGGGGCAATCAAATCATTGATATCTTCAAATTGCTGAAAGCATCCATCAATGATTTGTTTCTGAATCTCACCTCGCTTGACGCTAAATTCACCGGAACAGTTGCCGGATGGGCTGAAAAAATTCCTGGTGGTGGTGCGCTGGCAAATTTCCTCGGCATGGATGTCGAGGCAATGAAAAAGGCTGGGGCTGAAGCTGACAAAGAAATCGCAGCCAATAAAAAACGCTACGATGAACTCTGGAAACGGATCTCCGCACCAAACGCGCAAGCTAATTACGAGGCTGAAGCGCGAGGAACCTCGGTCAAGGGTGAAGGGGGTACAAGTCGCGAATCGAGAGATGCAGTTTCGAAGCTTACCCAGGACTCTGCCAAAAAGACCAAAGAGGCAAGAGCTACGCTGGATGCTGGCGATCGCACCCTGGAGAACTACCGCGGCCAGGCCAGAACCCTAACGGAAACGCTCGAAACCCTGCGCCAGACCGGCGATCTTCACGCCAAAAACACTGAGTTCAGCAAACAGCAATCGCATTTTGCCGAATTGGACGAGGCCGCTAAAACCCGTGCGCTGACTGCCCAGGAGAAATCTCTTCTCTCAAGTCGGGAGGCCATCCTCAACGCTGCTAAGGTTGTGGATCAGAAAAACAAGGAGGTTGAGGCCCAGCAGAAGATTAATGGCCTGGCGCAGCAGGCTAATAAGTACGTCACTCAGATGTCGGAAAAGACTGATGCCGTACGTGATAGCGCAGGCCTCAGCAGTCGCCAGACACAGCGTATGATGGAGGAGGCCCAACTTCGTCAGGGCTGGCTGAACGGAGGCGGTAAGCTTGAAGACGCTGGATATGAGAAGGAGTTAGCGGCACTTCGTAAATATTATGCTGAAGAAGATAAGTTGCGTGGCGACTGGAAATCAGGTGCTATCAGCGGCTGGAATGAGTATTTGGACGTCGCCACCAATACTTATGACGCCGTTAAAAATGTAGCCAGTTCAACCCTAACAGGCCTGAGCGACATGCTGACCGAACTTATGACTACCGGCAAAGCGTCGGTTAAAGAGTTCGGCAAATCCATGCTCAAGATGATCCTGGATGTGACAAACCGTCTTATGGTTGCCTACGCAGTGCAGGCGGCAATGGGGTGGGTTAACGGCGGGTCTGGTGGTGGCTCAACTCCGGGTGAAGCTTACGCCAATGCTGCTGCAGGTGTAACGTTCAACGCTAAAGGCGGCGTATACGATTCTCCAGGTCTCAGTAAATATGTGAATGGCGTCTACAATTCACCTCAGTATTTCACGTTTCAGGGAGCCTCTAAGTTTGCCAAGGGTGGTGTATTTGCCGAGGCGGGCGAAGAGGCGATCATGCCGCTTACGCGTGATTCCGCAGGACGACTGGGAGTCAGGGCGCAAGGTGGGGGCGGTTCGCAGCCGCAGGTCAATATTGATATCTACGTCGATAACAAGGGCAATACATCATCAAATACGTCTGGAGATGGTAATGCCGCTGCCAGAGCTTTAGGCAAGGAAATCGAAGCCAAGGTGACTGAGATCCTGGCAAGAGCCGCCCGAAGCGATGGATTACTTGGCAGACAGTTCCAGGCAAAGTAATTTCTTGGCTTAATTCCTGAGATGGGAATATCACATGTACCTGGTTACAGCCATACATCCCCTAGTTATCATGAGCTATACGATGCTAATCAAGGGGATGATAATGAAGGCGCTCAAAATTGGCCTTGTAGGGATTGTTGTTATTTATTTGTTCATCAATGCCAGTAAATCACAAGAGATAAAAAGCGAAGACATACCTGCGTTTGCTAAAAGTGAGTCAAACGCTTGGATTGCAAAAACGCTAGATAAACTAGGTGCCGACGTTATCAAAAGCTCAACCTTCTATCTGAAGCAAGAGCTGACGGAGGAGGACATTGTTAACGGCTATGTTTGCGGAACAATAACAACCGGGGAACGCTTCTTTACTGAGGTCTCGATCAATAAGCGCAAGCACACTTCTGGCATTTTCAAAAATATGATTTTTGATAAGCGCAATGCAAAAACATTTAATCAGATCTGGAACGCTGAGTGTAAGTAACCACCACACCCGACGACCACCCACCGGGGCTTTTTTGTCGTTAGTCGATTGAGATCAATGAATCAGCATTTGCCGTTGCGCCTGTGATTTCTCCTGATAGGATTAATCTTATCTTTTACTGATGGGGATAGGGATGTGAAGAAAATTCTTGTTGTTCTATTGGTGTCACTTTTCTCGCTAACAGCAACGGCTGCAAACAAACCATGCTCAGGTAAGAAAGGTGGAATATCGCATTGCTCAGGTGAAAAGTTTGTTTGTAATGATGGAACTATCAGCAAGTCTAAGAAGGTTTGCCAGAAATAGTTGTTTACAACTGGCTCCCACTATCAAATTCAAACCCGCTTCGGCGGGTTTTTTTTATGGAGTAAATATGGTAGTTGAAACCTACGGCTGGCGCTCGCAGCTCGGTGCCGGGCCCATTGAATATGACCAGACGGTGCGTGCAGCGCAGTTCGGCGATGGTTATGAGCAGGTGGCCGAGAACGGCATCAACTCCACGGCCATTCAGGTGCCGATGAAGCACACTGGTACCGATGCCGAGGTAAAAGCTATCCGCGACTTCCTGCTGGCTCATACCGTAAAGGCTTTCATCATCACGCCGCCAGGCGAAGAGAAGGGGCTTTACCGGACTGTCGCTAACTCGGTGCGCAAGAACCAGATCAACAGCAAATTCGCTGAGCTGACGTTCACTATTAAACGGGCCTACGGGGTATACGCATAATGGAACTTGTTGATCAGGCCGCGAAGCTGGCACCAGGCGGCAGGGTCCGCCTGGTCGAAGTGGATGCCTCAGAGTTCAGCGGCGGGATCCACCGCTTTCACTACAGCCCGTTTCCCCATACGCCTGCCGAGATTGACGCGGCGAACGGCGACGAGGCCAGGCTGGGGCCGAAGCCCATCATCTGGGATGGCAACGCCTACGAGTTCTGGCCCTTCCAGATTGCCGACCTGGCGCTTTCAACGGATCAGGCCGCCGAGCCAAAGCTCAGCGTGTCTAACCTCGACGGCCACATCACCGCGCTTTGTCTCCAGTTTAAGGACATGGTGAATGCGAAGGTAAGCATCATTGACACCTACGCGGTTTACCTGGATGCGGTGAACTTCCCGGGCGGTGTTAATCCGACAGCAGACCCGACGATGTTCTCCCTACAGACCTTCTGGCTGGATACCAAAACCTCTGAAGATGACGAGATGGTGTCCTGGTCGCTCAGTAGCCCGGCAGACCTGCAGAACCTGGTCATACCAACCCGGCAGATCACCTCGCTCTGCGAATGGGCTCTACGCGGACAATATCGCAGCGGTGACGGCTGCACCTACAACGGCACGGCATATTTCGATGCGAAGGGTAATGCGGTAGCGGACCCGGCGTTTGATGTATGCGGGGGTTGCCTCAGTGACTGCCGCAAGCGTTTCGGCGCAGGGCTGGCAGAACCGAACACTGCCGTTCTTGATTTCGGCGGCTACCCGGCGACAGTTCTCTTCACCCGATAACCGGATATATCCATGAACAAAACCATTATGACGGCGATCCGGGCGCATGCGCTGGAGGAATCCCCACGCGAGTGCTGCGGCTTTGTCATTCAGTCAGGACGGCGCCAGCGCTATATCCCTGTGCCGAACAGCCACGAAAACCCGACCGAGCATTTCAGAATTGACGGTCAGCACTGGGCGAATGCTGAGGATGCCGGAACCATTATCCGGGTCATTCACTCCCACCCGGGCGACGGCGCCCGGCCTATCCCTTCAGATCTCGATCGCCAGCAGTGCAATAACTCCGGTGTGGTTTGGGGCATCTATGCGCCGGACTGTGATGAATATGCAGAGGTAACACCGGACGCCATCCCGCTGATTGGCCGCCCGTTCATTCTGGGCTCGCACGACTGCTGGGGGCTGGTCATGGACTGGCACGCTATCCAGGGTGTGACGCTTAACGATTTCCGGGTGGATTATCCGTGGTGGGAAAGCCAGTACCCGGACAACCTGTATTTCGAGAACTGGGAGCGGGAAGGGTTTGTCGAATGCGATCCGGGGCCCGGATGCATGGTCATCATGCAGGTTGAGTCTGCCAAGTGGAATCATGCGGGGATCATCACCGAAGAAGGCGAACTGCTGCACCACCTGTACGGCCAGCCATCTTGCATTACCCCGTATACCCGGGGCTACTTCAAAGACCGGACCATGATCTGTGTTCGCCACAAAGAACTGCCGCAGGAGATACAGCCATGGCGCGTTTAACCACGATTCGATTGTATGGGGCGCTGGGGGCACGGTTTGGCCGCGTTCACCGGCTGGCGGTCCAGACTTCAGCAGAGGCTGTAAAGGCACTCTGCATCAACTTCGACGGGCTTGAAAGCTACCTGATGAACGCCAAAAAGAACGGCATGACTTTCGCGGTGTTCCGCGGTAAGCGCAACATCGGCGTGGATGACTTTAAGGACCTGACCGGGGACAGTGATATTCGCATCGCACCGGTGATGGAGGGGGCGAAGAAGGCCGGTATGTTCCAGACGCTCCTTGGAGCGGTCATGGTGGTTGCTGGGGTGGTTGCCTCGTTCATACCAGGCGGGCAGGCATTCGCGCCTTCGTTACTTATCGGTGGTGCCAGTATGATGGCCGGCGGCATTTACCAGATGCTCTCACCGCAGCCCAAAGGTCTGCAGGGACGCGATGACCCCGATAACAAGCCCAGTTATGCCTTTGGTGGCGCAGTGAATACCCTGGCAATGGGTAACCCGGTCGCGCTGCTATATGGCGAACGCGAGATCGGAGGTGCGATTATCAGCGCGGGGATCGTGGCAGAAGATATTTAACTTTCAGCAACATAGGCCACAGTTAGCCCGCGGAGTGTTATGCTACTTTCTTCAGCATTTACTACAGGGAAAACTACAATGCCAGCAGTAAAAATTATCGCTAAGTGGTTGAAACAGGAAAATGATATCCGCCTCGATTCAACTTTGGAGTTTGTCGCTGCTATAGATTCCAGAGGGTATATCAAACCTGAGCAAAGGGTTTATGGGGTTATCACTGGATACGGATATGGTTCTCTACCTCCCGGAGATTATTCATTCATCAGTTCAACGAGTGTTGATAAGAAGGCTCTGGCAATTGACTGGGGCAGAGATTATCAGCAATTCAGTTCGACTATTGACGTCCTTGAAAGGCATCTAAAATCGGGAGAGATCATTACCCATGTGGAAAAGCCCGGGACTGAAAATACTTACGATTATGAGATAACTGCAGTCACGTATTTTGAGTGATAAACCCACGGTAAAACCAACCCGCTTCGGCGGGTTTTTTATGGATGCAATATGGCAACGATTACTGGTGCAAAGGGTGGCAGCCAGAAGCAGCACACGCCTGTCGAACAGCCTGATTCAGCTCAGTCAATGGCGCGCTGCCGCATGCTGCTGGCACTTGGCGAAGGTGAGTTTGCTGGCGGGCTGGATGCGACCCGGATTTTCCTCGACGGCACGCCGCTGGGTAACCCAGACGGCTCAATGAACTTTGAGAATGTCTCCTGGGATTTTCGCCCCGGCACGCAGACGCAGACGCCGATCCCCGGCTTTCCTGCTGTGGAGAACGAGACTAGTATTGGCGTATCGCTGACGAAGGCTACCTCCTGGACACGCGCTATCAGCAATACCCAGATTGATGCTGTGCTGGTGCGCATCGGGATCACCGGCCTGCAGCAGCAGGAGAACGACGGTGATATCGTCGGCACAACCGTCGCATATCACATCGACGTTGCGGTTGATGGCGGGGCATACCAGACAGTGCTCACCAAAACGGTAACGGAAAAGCTCAGTTCACTGTACGAACTGACGCACCGCATCAATCTGCCCAAAGCCACCACTGGCTGGCAGATCCGTGTGGTCCGCGATACTGCCGACAGCGCCAGCCAGATGCTGCAGAACAAAACGCAGGTGCAGGCCATCACTGAGGTGATCGACGCCCGCCTGCGCTATCCGCATACCGCGCTGCTGTATGTGTCATTCAACGCCAAAGCATTCAGCAACATCCCGAAGATATCCTGCAAGCCGAAAGGCCGGGTAATCCGCATCCCTCAGAACTACGATCCTGTTGCGCGGACGTACAGTGGCACATGGGACGGCACATTCAAATGGGGCTGGACCAACAATCCGGCGTGGATCTGGTTTGATGTCCTGACAGAGCCGCGCTTTGGTCTGGGCCGCCGGGTAACGGTGGATATGCTCGATAAATGGGAGCTCTACCGCATTGCCCAGCGCTGTGACCAGCAGGTACCGGACGGGAAGGGCGGTACCGGCACAGAACCGCGATTTATGTTTGACGTCTATATCCAGTCGCAGGCCGACGCCTGGCAGGTTATCAAGGACATCGCTGCTGGCTTCAACGGCATGACGTTCTGGGGCAACAACATGTTCAATGTTGTCTCTGATATGCCGGCAGACACGTCGAAACTGCAGATCCTCACCCGCGCATCCGTGGTGGGCAAGCCAACGTATTCCAGCGGCAGCGAAAAGACGCGATTCTCGAGTGCGCTGATTAACTTCAGCGACCCGGATAACCATTATCAGGACCGCACCACCGCAGTAATGTTTCCTGAGTTGGTGAAGCAGTTCAAATTCAAGCAGACGCAACTCACGGCCATCGGCTGCACGCGCGAGAGTGAGGCGCAACGCCGTGGCGGGTGGGCGGTTTATTCTAACTCACTTGACCGCATCATTACGCTGCAGACCGGGCTGGATGGCTTCGCCTATGTCCCTGGCACCGTATTTGCCTTCGCTGATGAGCGTGTTTCCGGGCGTGTTTATGGTGGCCGCCTCACGGACTATAACGCCGGGATTAAAGCGGTAACAACCGATCGCGGTACCAGCGCTGTCGCGGGTGACACACTGATGATCCGCACCCAGGGCGGCATTGTGGAAAGCCGGGTTATACAGGCTGTCAACGGCACGCAGCTGATCGTGGCCACGCCGTTCACAGCGGCGCCAGCGCCAAACGCTATATTCGTTATCGATGCTGGGCAGTTGCGCCTGCAGTACTTCCGCGTCACGAACCTGACGTTTAACGATGAGGAAAACACCTATACCATTACTGGCGCGGAATACAACGCATCGAAATATGATGCCGTCGACCACAATGCGCGCCTCGATATCCCGCCGATCAGCCTCATCCCCACGGGAGTTGTCTCACAGCCCGGCAATATCGTGGTAACGAGTTACGAGTCGGTGCGCCAGGGCCAGCGCATAGCGACGCTGACCGCATCCTGGGATGCTCCGCTGGATAAAGCCGGTAAGCCTCAGGCCGATGTGATCGCCTATCAGGCTCAGTGGCGCCGGAACGATAGCGAGTGGGTGAACGTCCCGCAAACCGGGCTCCGCAACATTGAGGTACAGGGGATCTTCGAAGGTGATTACCTGGTGCGGGTCCGGGCGATAAACTCAGGCGGGGCGTCCAGCCTGTGGGCAACGTCAATGCTGACACACCTCAAAGGCCGGGTGGGCGATGTTCCAAAGCCAGTTAATTTCCTTACCACGCCATTGCTCTGGGGCGTGCAGCTGGACTGGGATTTCCCTGCCGGTACTGGCGATACGCTGCAGACAGAAATTCAGTATTCCACAGTATCAACCGGCGCGAACCCGATGCTGCTGGCTGGCGTCCCGTATCCCCAGCAGATTTACCAGCAGCTTGGGCTAAAGGCCGGGGTAGGGTTCTGGTACCGGGCGCGGCTGGTGGATCGCACCGGCAATAAGTCAGCCTGGACTGCCTTCATTCAGGGCAGCAGCAGCTCGGATGCCGCGGATTACCTGGTGGATATCGATAACCAGATCAAACAGACCGACACCTACAAAGACCTGGTTTCGGATATCACTGATCTGGGTGACGATATCCAGTCGGCGCGCAATGACATCACCGCAGTCACGACAGAGTCGGCGGCGACTAAAGCGGGCCTGGCGCAGGAGGTCACGGACCGTAAGAAAGCCATCATCGACGAGGCAACGGCGCGGGGGCAGGCGCTGCTGACCGAGAAGAACGAGCGCGTCGCGGATATCAGCAACGTCAACCAGACGATTCAGGCCACCACTGAATCGCTGGCGCAGCAGATTGCGCAGGTGTCGGCGGGGACCGGAACGCAGTTCGACCCGGCCAAAATCTGGTACTTCGATTCGACTGTAGAGGGCTGGTCCGGCAACGGCACGCCGACCATTGTTAACGGCTGGTTGCGCCCTGCCAACCACGCATCGGACCCGTACGTTGCTTCTCCTGCAACGCTGGGCATAACAGCAGCTGCGTATCGCTTCCTGAAGCTGCGCATCAGGAAAGTGGGAGCGCCTGCATGGGCGGGTGAAATTCGCTGGCGCAATACGGCCAGTTTCAACGAAACCAACCGCTTCGTGGTGGCCGAACCGGCGTATAACGCCGACGGCGTTGCCACGCTGGAATGCGACGATATCCCCTGGCTGGCCGAGACGACGATTAACCAGATTCGGCTGGACCTTTCCAGTAAACAGGACGCGACAAACTACTTCCTGATTGACTGGGTGGCGATAGGGCGGCCGACGCCGGGCGCCGGGATGGCGGCGCTGCAGCAGGAAACGACAGCCCGGGTATCCGGTGACCAGGCGGAAGCCGCGGCGCGTGAAACGCTGGCGACGCAGATCCGGGGTGGTTATACCGGAGACGATCCGTCGAAGCTGGCATCGGGCCTGCTGTACACCGAACGCCAGGCGCGCATCACGGCGCAGGAAGCGGAGGTGACAGAACGGAAGAAGCTGGAATCGACCGTTAACGCTAACCAGGCTTCCGTTACGCAGGAGCTGGCGACGCTGACAACTGAGCAGGAGGCTCAGGCCACCACGCTTTCGGGCCTGCAGGTTACCGTCGGCAAAAACACCGCAGATATCACCACAGTCACCAAAGCCGTCGCTGATAACAACAAGGCGCAGACCACCGCGCTGGCTGCGGTTAAGGCCACGACCGACCAGAACACGGCGGACATCAGCACGGAAACCACTGCACGTACGAATGCTGACAGCGCACTCGGCCGCCGCATCGATACGCTGAAAGTGGATGTGGACGGCAACACGGCCAGCCGGGACGCCGGTATTGTCGGTAACGTCACCAATGCGCTCGCCAGCTTCACCGCGTTCTCTGAACAGCGCGTGACGTATGCTGTTGGCGAAACGAAAACGATGGCTGAAATCATCGAAAGCCGGAAGACCGCCGCGGATGCCACGAGTGCCGTGGCGGAGCAGGTCACCACGCTTAAGGCGACGGTTGAGCAAAACGGTAAGACCAACGCGGCAGCCATTACGCGCATTGATGAAGCGGTCGCGGATCTGGAAAGTGCTACCGCGATCAGCATTCAGCAGGTGACGGCGTCAATTGGGCAAACCAATGCCAATGTCCAGACGACCAGCGAGGCTGTTGCTGACATCAACGGCAAGCTGAGCGCGCAGTGGGGCGTTAAAGTTCAGGTGGAGGCGAACGGCATCAAACGTATCGCGGGTATCCAGCTGGGCATTGATGCCACAGGCTCCTCTAACTTCCTCGTCAGCGCCGACACGTTCGCGGTTTATAATCCGACGACCACAGGACAGGAGTTGGTGTTCGCGGCGACCGGCGGCCAAATGTTCTTGCGATCGGTGTTTATCCAGGATGGTTCCATTGATAACGCCAAGATTGGCTACCAGATAAGTTCTAATGACTGGAACGATCTCGGCCCATGGGACCCGAACGGGCGCGGCTGGTGTATCCGCAAGGATGGATCGGCTTATTTTAATAGCGTGACAGTTAGAGGGACTGTTTATGCCACCAACGGGAGCTTCAAAGGAAGCATCGAGGCAACCAGCGGAAGCTTCAGGGGCACGGTAGAGGCTACGTCTTTCATAGGGGACGTGGCAAACGTAGGTATAGCGCCGGATGCCTACATATCAGGCGCTGGCGTAGCATCAAGTTCAATTACCTTTACCGACTCATCCTCCTCATCGCTGGATAAATCGGCTCTGCTTGAGGCAATGGTTTATGTCACATCTATCTCTGGCACAACGTCCGTAAATATCACCCTCAACATAAACGGTAATGTCCGCGACATGGGCTCTATTGGCGTGCCAGCTGGAACGGGAGGACTCTGGATAACCGTACGTCACGCAGTACGCAACCTTACGGCCAATGTGATCAACGGGACCATTACTGTTGTTGGCTCGGGCACGGCAGGTAAGCGCATTGCCGCCCCGACACTGACCATTACCCGGGGCACCGGCTCCTTCTCCTGATCCTCATAACCTCAGACCACACAACCCGGCTCCGGCTGGGTTTTTCATTTTAAGGACATCATGAATGGCCACACTTGATGACGATTTAGCAAAAGCCGTCTCGGAAGGGTTTCGCCTGGCGCAAAGCAGTATCATCAACCAGGATCTGATTTTATCCGGGACAGGTGACGTCACCGTAACCCTGGCTGACGGCTCGAAAAAGACCGGACCCAGCTGGTCGAAGCTGATCGCTGCAGCGACCGCAGCTGGAACCAGCGCTGCCGCAGCCAAAACTTCCGAAACGAATGCCCTTGCTTCAAAAAACGCAGCTGCAACCAGCGCCACGAACGCGGCAACGTCTGAGGGTAACGCTCTCGCATCGAAGAACGCTGCCAAAACCAGCGAAACGAACGCGAAAACGTCTGAGACGAATGCCAAAACGTCGGAGACCAACGCAGCCGCCAGCGCCAGCAGTGCCGCAGCATCACTGGCCGCCGCGCAGTTGCTGACTTCTGTGCCCTATGAGGAAGCTCCATTCCCTGATGTGTGGGCACCGCTCAATGATGACCTGCGGCTGCTGGCCGGTTTCGCGCCTTATGACCGGTTGACGATTTCCGGCCAAGTGCTGGAACTGCCGACAAAGTCACTAACGTTTAGTCGGGCAACTACAGCGACTTATATTGATAAATCCGGGGTGCTTAGAATAGCAGCAATTAACGAGCCGCGTTTTGAGAAGGAGGGTTTATTAATTGAAGGGCAGAGCACTAATTTAGCGGTTTATTCATCACCGACTCAGGATTATTCCAGTTACTTTCGTAGTGGCGCAAACAATACACGAACGTTTAAACCCGAGGGTGGCGTTCTGCTTACCACATTAACGGATACAGGTACCTGGTGGGAGCAGAATATAAATGTGGCTAATTATGACCCAACAAAGCCAGCGTCCGTGTCCTGTTATTTAGAATTTCCCGCAGCAGCCAAGGTTAGAGTAATGCTAATGCGCTACTCCAGCGAGGGCGATATTGCGGCAGCATCCATCACAGCAGCGCCTGGTGTTAATAAAGTTTCAGTGCCTGTTCTGGGTGGGGCTGTAAACCAACGCCTGGGCTTGCGAATTACGGTTGATGCCGGAACACCCGTTAGCAGTGTGATTTTCATTGACCGTATGCAAATAGAGGGGTCCGCTCAGGCGACATCTTACATCCCTACCGACGGGGCTGCGGCAACCAGGGCGGCCGATGACTGTACCTTGCAGCGCTCAGGTAATGATAACTATTTCGGCCCTGTTACCTTTGCGATGGAAGTTCACTGCAACGGGCGAACGATGCCGGGCGAAAATACCAACAGCCGCAGGGGCATCATCAGTTATTACCCGTCTTCCACAGAGTGGGTTTTCGCGGCGCTTAACGCTTCCGCTACCACCCCAGGAAAACCCGTGTTTTGTTACGCAAGCCCTGCGCTGGTAGGGGGGGCAACGGCAATAGATGATGGGGAAATCCATAATATGTCGTTCGTCTCTGACACTATAAATAAAAAGGTATGCACAGATGGCGCGGTTGTCACATCGGACACCATAACCAGACCGACGCCAGGAAATGTAAGCGCAGCTAACAACACGATCTATATCGGTCGAGGTGCAGGGTCGTCTACCCCTGGTGTGCGAATGCTCAATGGTCACATCCGAAACCTCCGCATCTGGCACCGCGCACTTACCGATAATCAAATCAATGGACTACGCTAATGAGAGACTTATATCTGCGTTTCAAAGACGCCGGAGAAATGCGCACCCAATTAATCGAGGCGGGGTTTTTGGATGATGAGGGGCAGGGTGGTTTATATCACCCCGATATCGGCCTGGATGTCGTCGGCGTTATCGCTACCCCTGCTGAAATCATCAATCCCGGTGAAGAGAACAGGGCTACCACATACGCCAGCCTGCCAGGTTATCACGTCAATTTGCGTGTCATGAATGATTCGCTCGATTTATCTGGGCTGAACGGCTTTGTGATTAAACCGAAAACACCAGCTCGCATCTGGGCGTAAGGAATTAAGTTATGGCAAACAGAATAGACACGGCTGAATTAAGCAGGGCCATTGCTACCTGGACATCTACTATCAACGATGCGTCTCTGCCGGGGGTCGGGAGTACGGTTTATGGCGGATATCTAAAGTCACAGTATACCGTGAACGGCGTCGAGAAGATGTATGTCCAGCTCCAGGCCGTAAAACGCATTGAATGGGACTACGCAATCGCCAGATTAACGGTGATGCAGGCAGCGGGCGGCACGGATACGGCCCAGAATAACTACTTTGACTTTATGTCTAACGGCAACGTTCAGTTCGGGGGTAAGCTGGTGGTGGGTGCCCCCGCCGTAAACTCGTGGTGGAACGCTGCCCAGCCGCATTACTCGGCCTATTATGCCCAGACGGCGACTGACACCCCAGGTAATGGGGCCATCGGCGGGCTATCGTGGGGCTACCGTCACAGTGGGGGGTACGACCTCCGGTCTATGTGGGGTAACGTGGGTAACGGGACAGTGTCGTGGGCCAACACGTCTCTTACCCAGTTCGGCGACAGTGGAGCCAAGATACGATACTGGTACTTCACACCCGCCAACGGCGACCTGGTCACCTCAACCAGCGGGGATGGCGGCTTTGTGGGCAACTATACGTATCAGAAGGCCGCAACCTCAGATGCGACGTTGAAACACGATATTGCATATGACGACGGAAAGGCCTCTTACGAAAACATCAGGAAGCTGAAACCCTGTACGTTCGTGTATAACGGCGATTACCTGGAACGTGTGCGCCGGGGGATCATCGCCCAGGACGCTTTACGGGATATTGACCGTGAGTATGTGAAGCTGGTTCCCGCTGCGCCTGAGTTTGACAAAGAGGGGAATCGTTGTGATAAAGACGACACCTTAGCTCTTGATAATAACGTTATCCAGATGGATACGGCGCTGGCGCTGCATCACGCGATTGCCAAAATCGAGGCGCTGACCACCCAAGTCGTGCAGCTGCAGGTTGAGGTTCAGGCACTGAAGTCGTAACGGCATCAGAATGTTCAGCAGTAATTATCATCAACCGCAATTCGAACTCTCTGAAGAGAGAAAAAAGCCCGCACGGGAGCGGGCACAACTCCCTTAGCTTTGTTATTAATCCTGCGTTCATGACGCAGGTAGTTAACATATCGGCGGCATTAGCCATTACTTTAGGTAGGAAGCATTAGCGCTTCGTTTAAAATCATCTAAATTTAATGAAGGTGAATCCCCCTATGCGGCGGGGCAATCCAGTTCTGTAGGTGTAAATATGCTTGCGGCTCGTATGACTGGTAACGAGTCACCGGGAGGCACCCGGCACCTGTATCAGAGTAAGCTGTTTGTTTGTGCTGGTTTCTTTTGCCTGCTTAATAGGCAGGCTTTTTTTTGCGATGTTGATAAGGAGTCTCGGATGGCGAGTGTTGCTTTGTTAGCCGTTTTGTTTGTGCTTATCGTGTCGGGGCTTATCGGCCTCTTAGGGACGTTATTAAATATTTGGTGCGATAAGGAGCAAGTTTAAATACCGCTTAAAATGATGCCTGGTCCGACCATGACTACCAGAACATTAAGGATTATTAAACTATCCTTTAGCTAACATGATGAGGTGTAGTGGATCAGCTAACAGCTTGGAGGCATCATACCTGCTATGAAATTCATTTGTCCTGTTTGCAGAAGTAATCGGTTCTTTTTCACCTCCTTCAATCCCGAGCAAAATCTGCCACACGGCGCGGTATGTTCCGTATGCGGAACCCGGCTTACTAAGCGCTCCATCCTTCCAACTCCGCGCAGAAGGCGATGGCCTAAACAGGTGGTTTAATCATTTGTGACACGAAGCGGCTTGCGATGATCGATGCAGTCCTTAGGGGTTTACATGACTCATTCCGAAACCAGCCACATATTGGCTTCTTCGAAAACTTCTCCCAGTATGCCCAGCATCGGCTTAACCTCTGTCTCTGAAAAATTTCTATGCACTCGCTTGGTTAATTCGGCAGTACAACCAGATGTTCAGCAGTAATTATCAATAGGCACAGCCTCCTTGCCCTGGCCCTTCCTTAAAACTACTGTATGAATACACAGTAGTAATAAATGAGAGGTCACCATGCCCCGTCAATCAGAAATTAACTCGGCTTTCCACGCTGCTATTCAGCTTAACCCCAAGGGCTATCGGTGCTTGCGCACTGAAGACTTTATCCGCGAGTTGGCAAAGGTCCATTGGCATTTCAGCCGAGCCGACGCCAACGAGTGGATACAGCGCTACCAGCCAGATTTCACGGATAAGACAACTGACGGAACCGATAATCACTACTGGATCCTGCGCAACATGGGAATGGTTCACTGATGGGCTTCGTATCTCCGGCAACCGATTATGTCGAGCAGCGCCTGTCCCCGGCCAGCATTTGCACCACGAACGAAAGTCGCATCCTGGAAACGTCAACCGGGTTTGCGGTGATCGAGCCGGTCACCCGGTTGGTGCAGGGGCAGGTGCTGCTGATCCTCAGCGGCGGGCGTACGCAGTTCGCTCGGGTCATGGAAAAAGCGTTAATCACGGAGGACGGCGAAGCGATTGAGGGCGCGGCGGCCGAAGAAGTCGAGGTTATGGGTAGGGTGACGTTTTTCATCAACAGCGCGATGGAGGATGATGGCGTGGTGTGATGGGGTATTGGGGCATGGGTGGGACATAAAAGTGCCGCAGATGATATGCAAAAGAACAAATGGATGCATTTCACTAGCGGCAAGTTACTGTTAAATACTCAGGAATTAAGGACAATCCCACAAAGACCCGTTACAGCGCTTTAAATCATGGACTTCCAGCTTTACTCGCTGGGCGCAGCCTTAGTCTTTCACGAGATCTTCTTCCCGGAACAGTCGGCGGCGATGGCCCTGATTCTGGCGATGGGGACCTACGGTGCGGGCTATATCGCCCGTATCGTCGGGGCCTTTATCTTCGGCAAAATGGGCGATCGCGTGGGGCGCAAAAAGGTGCTGTTTATCACCATCACCATGATGGGGATCTGTACCACCCTGATCGGTGTACTGCCGACCTATGCGCAAATTGGTATCTTCGCGCCGGTGCTGCTGGTGACGCTGCGTATTATCCAGGGGCTGGGCGCGGGTGCCGAAATCTCCGGCGCGGGCACTATGCTGGCGGAATATGCCCCGAAAGGGAAACGCGGCATTATCTCTTCGCTTGTCGCCATGGGCACCAACTGCGGGACCCTCAGCGCCACGGCGATCTGGGCGGTGATGTTCTTTGCTCTCGACCGTGAAGAGCTGCTGGCCTGGGGATGGCGTGTGCCGTTCCTGGCCAGTGTGGTGGTGATGATCTTTGCCATCTGGCTGCGGATGAATCTTAAAGAGAGTCCGGTGTTTGAGCAGGTCAATGCCGAAGAAGCCCCTGCGCAGGCAGCCGCGCAGGAAAATACCCTGGGAGCGATGGTGAAGAGCAAATCGTTCTGGCTGGCGACAGGCTTGCGTTTTGGCCAGGCGGGTAACTCCGGTCTGATCCAGACGTTCCTTGCGGGCTATCTCGTACAGACGCTGCTGTTCAACAAAGCCATCCCGACGGATGCCCTGATGATCAGCTCCATCCTTGGCTTTATTACCATTCCGTTGCTGGGCTGGTTGTCTGATAAATATGGCCGTCGTCTGCCTTATATTTTGCTGAACATTTCCGCCATTATTCTGGCCTATCCGATGCTGTCGCTCATTGTCGATAAATCGAATACACCGGGGGTGATCATGACGTCCATTATCGTGATCCATAACTTTGCGGTACTGGGCTTGTTTGCGCTGGAAAATATCACCATGGCCGAAATATTCGGCTCCCGTAACCGCTTCACCCGCATGGCGATATCGAAAGAGGCGGGCGGTCTGGTGGCGGTTGGTTTTGGTCCGGTGCTGGCGGGGATCTTCTGCAACATGACCGGTTCCTGGTGGCCAATTGCGGTGATGGTGGTGGTCTACTCCGTTATCGGCCTGATCTCAGCCCTGCTGATGCCGGAAGTGCGTGACCGTGACCTGAGCATCCTGGGCGATGCCGCAGAAGACAAAGCTGCTGCGCTGGGTATGAACAATAAACATCGCGTTATCTCCTGATATCTGATGACTCTCCTGCCGATGCAGGGGAGTCTTTTTTTATCCCTCTCTGCGTGGTTTACCGCATTGTGATTTACATCGAAAGCTGTCACACAACTTTCAATTTATGTCACACCAGATGGTGAAAAGTTAACGTAAATCAATATCCCGCTGACAACAATCAGTATGGTTAACCACAGAGAATTTTTTATTCCATCTACCATTCTAGTTGGGTTAGTGCGTCGGGCCAGGGGTTAACACCCGCCCGCAACGCCTGCTTAATCACATTGACGAGTGCTAACATGAAAAATCCGTTATTACATGCGCAAGCCACGCTGCCTCACTACAATCGCGATAACCTCAAGTCGCGCATCGTACATCTGGGTTTTGGTGCCTTTCATCGCGCCCATCAGGCGGTGTATGCCGATATGCTGGCAGCAGAGCACGACAGCGACTGGGGATACTGCGAGGTCAACCTGATTGGCGGTGAGCAGCAGATCGCGGATCTCAAGGCGCAGGATAATCTTTACACCGTGGCAGAAATGTCAGCCGATGCCTGGACGGCGCGAGTGGTGGGTGTGGTCAAAAAAGCGCTGCACGCCCAGGTGGATGGGCTGGAAGCGGTACTGGCTGCTATGTGTGAACCGCAGGTGGCGATCGTCTCGTTAACCATCACCGAGAAAGGCTACTGTCACTCGCCCGCCACCGGGGAGTTAATGCTTGATCACCCGTTAATCGCTGCCGATCTGCAACAACCGCATACCCCGGTTTCCGCCGTCGGCGTGGTCGTAGAAGCGCTGGCGCGACGCAAAGCGGCGGGTCTGCCTGCCTTTACGGTAATGTCCTGCGATAACATGCCAGAGAACGGCCATGTGATGCGCAATGTCACCTGTGCCTATGCCCGCGCGGTGGACAGCGAACTGGCTGACTGGATCGACGCGAACGTGACCTTCCCGTCCACCATGGTGGATCGCATTGTGCCTGCCGTCACGGCCGATACTCTGACGAAAATTGAACAAATTACCGGCGTACGCGACCCGGCAGGGGTGGCCTGTGAGCCGTTCCGTCAGTGGGTAATCGAAGATAATTTCGTGGCCGGGCGACCGCAGTGGGAAAAAGCAGGCGCGGAGCTGGTGGCCGATGTGGTGCCTTTCGAAGAGATGAAGCTGCGCATGCTTAATGGCAGCCACTCGTTCCTGGCCTATCTTGGATATCTGGCGGGTTATCAGCACATCAATGACTGCATGGAAGACAGCCATTACCGCGCTGCTGCACATGCCCTGATGCTGAACGAGCAGGCACCGACGTTAAAAGTAAAAGGTGTCGATTTAGCACGTTATGCAGACCTGCTGATTGCGCGTTACAGCAACCCGGCATTGCGCCACCGTACCTGGCAGATTGCTATGGACGGCAGTCAGAAGTTACCGCAGCGTATGCTGGACTCTGTGCGCTGGCATCGTGCGCATCAGCGCAGCTTCCCGTTACTGGCGCTGGGTATTGCGGGTTGGATGCGCTATGTAGGGGGCGTCGATGAACAGGGGACAGCCATTGACGTCTGCGATCCGCTGCTGTCAGCGATTCAGGAAGCGGTGAAGAGCAGTGCCGAAGGAGAGAACCGGGTCAACGCGCTGCTGGGCATTGAAGCGATCTTTGGTAATGAGTTACCGCTGGACGGGGTCTTTATCGACGCGGTAATGAGCGCGTATCTCACTCTGCTGGAGAAAGGGGCGAAAGCCACGGTCGCGCAATACGCTGCGGCAATCTGACGCCATTCCATGCCGCCGTTCGCGGCGGCATGACGCTGCACGAATTAGTGCATCCCCAGACGGATCAGTTCAACCGGTTCGAAGCGGCCTTCATAGCCTTCTACTTCTACCGTTTTACTGCGACGTAATTGCGCGGCACTCAGCCCTTCGCCGTGAATGGCGCTGATTTTGCCTGTGTTGCCAGTGCTGCTAATCATTACGCGGCTGCCGGTGGTAATAGCATTACGGTTACGGTCGTAAGTCATCATAATAATTTCTCCTTTCTAACAAACCGAAGCGACATGTAATTTCCTGCCGCTCACGGGGGCCTATTAATACGCCTGTTGGCTGCTGCTGTTTTTGTTTTCGATCAATATCACACTTTTTTATCGGGACTGTGAATAAGCGCAGCCGGACAGTTCTTTACGTATATTGATAGTTACATACTGAAATCGTTTAAGGTTGGTTTGATATTGCCCTGTCATCCTTAAGTCCTCAGGAAAAGAATTTATCGTTATTAAGGAGAAGGGCGTATGTATAAGAAAATATTAATGCCAGTTGATGTCTTTGAAATGGAGTTAAGCGATAAAGCGGTACGGCATGCCAGTTTCCTTGCCCGTGCGGATAACGCCAGCATCACGCTGCTCAACGTTCTGCCCGTCAACAGTAGGGCCATGCTGCGCGGTTTTTCTGCTGATATTAAAAAGTTTGAAACCTATATGGCCGCGGAGTCAGAGAAAAAGCTCAGGGATTTAAAACGCTTATTTGATATTGACCCGGCACATATTCATACAGAAGTGCGCTTCGGTAGCGTTCGCGATGAAATAATAGCGATGAGTGCCGAAGGGGAATATGACGTCATCGTCATCGGCTCAAAAAAACCGGGGATTACGACCCATCTGCTGGGTTCAAATGCAGAATCGGTATTACGCTACGCCAAATTACCGGTTCTTGTCGTACGATAATAACGCGCTGCATCCCGACCCGGGTCGGGATGCGCAATCATTACTCTTCGCTGAACCAGTCGCTGTTTTCCTGACGAATTAACTGCACCGACTCGCCAATTTCCTGCAGATGCAGGGTCATCGCTTTTTCCACCCCATCAGCGTCGCGTTTTTCCAGCGCGCTGAAAATATCATGATGCTGACGCAGCAACATTTCAGGTGGCGAGACGTGGTTAAGGCTCATATAGCGCACCCGGTCTATGGTGGCCTTGATATTTTCGATGGTATCCCAGGCCAACTGGCAGTCGGCAATTTGCGCCAGCTTCTGGTGAAACTCGTCATCCAGCTGGAAAAAATCATTCAGCTGTTTACGTTCAATGGCGATGCGCTGCTGATGCAGGTTTTGCTCAATCAGGTAGCACTGATGATCGTCGATAAGACTCGCCGCCCGCCGCACCACTGCGCACTCAATAGCCTGACGCACAAAACAGCCATTACGCACCTGAGTAAGGGAGATTTTATTGACGTAACTGCCGCGCTGAGGGCGGATCTGAATCAGGCCGTTTTCAGCCAGTTTAATAAAGGCTTCGCGAACCGGCTGGCGGGAGACATCAAAGCGGACCGACACCTCTTTTTCTGAGAGCGGCGTTCCCGGCGGGATCAAACAATGCACAATGTCGCTGCGCAAAATTCGGTAAATCTGCTGATTAACAGGTTGGGTAGGATTAAGTTGCGATTCAGCGGCCATTGGTTGTGATTTCTCAGAAAATTAACCGATAAATACTACCATTCTTTTGTCGGGCATCCCAGACCTGGTCCGCAGACCAGGTCTGGAAAAATCATCCGCGATGGACGCTCAGACCGGCAAAGCTCTGGCTGACCGGCATCATTTCAACGGTGTTAATGTTGACGTGCTTCGGCAGGGTCGCCACCCACCAGACAGCTTCGGTGACATCATCCGGCGTCAGGGCAGTGGTGTTTTCGTAGGTTTTACCGGCTTTGTCATCATCGCCTTTGAAGCGCACGTTGGAGAACTCGGTCCCGCCAACCAGACCTGGCTCGATATCCGTTACGCGGATAGCGGTGCCGTGCAGATCGGTGCGCAGGTTCAGGCTGAACTGACGCACAAACGCTTTGGTCGCGCCATAGACATTGCCGCCTGCGTAAGGCCAGCTACCCGCAGTGGAGCCGATGTTGATCACATGGCCGCGGTTGCGCTCGACCATACCTGGCAGCACAGCGCGGGTCATATAGACCAAGCCTTTGTTGTTGGTGTCGATCATCGTTTCCCAGTCTTCAACGCTGGCTTTGTGCGCAGGCTCCAGCCCCAGCGCCAGCCCGGCATTGTTGACCAGCACGTCGATGTCGCGCCATTCCGCTGGCAGGTTAGCGATCATCTCTTCAATGGAGGCGCGGTTACGCACGTCCAGCTGCGCGGTCAGAATGCTGTCGCCAAGTTCCTCTTTCAGCTCTTGCAGACGCTCCTGACGGCGGCCGGTGGCAATCACCTTATGGCCGTTGGCGACGAAGCGACGCGTGATGCTTTCACCAAAACCTGCTGTCGCCCCGGTAACTAAAATTATCATGTCACTGTTCCTCAACGCTTTTTGTGTAGTACTACCATAGCATGTGATCTGGCGCAGAGTAAGGCCACTTTTTGCTCCGTCGGGTGACAACGATTGCAGCGACTGCCGGGCTGGCCTACTCTGGTGAGATTCATCATATTCAGGAGTCTGATATGTCTGGCACTAACCCCTTTTTCGCAAATAGCCTGCTACCGTACCAGGCGCCGCATTTTGATCTGATTGACGACAGTCACTATCGCCCGGCCTTTGACGAAGCCATTCGCCAGAAACGCGACGAGATCGCAGCCATCGCCGGGTCCGCAGCAGCACCTGACTTTAACAATACCGTGCTGGCGCTGGAGCACAGCGGCGGCCTGCTGGGCCGGGTGAGCAATGTTTTCTTTGCCATGACCTCGGCGCATACCAATGATTATTTGCAGCAGCTGGAAGAGGCGATCGCCACCGAGCTGGCGGCGCTGTCCAATGATATCTGGCTGAATGACGCCCTCTTTGCCCGGGTGGATGTAGTTTACCAGGCGCGGCAGACGATGGCGCCAGACGCGGAGTCTCTTCGCCTGATCGAGGAGCTGTACCAGCGCTTTATCCTCGCCGGAGCCCGGCTGGGAGAGGGGGAAAAACAGGCCCTGAAGGCGATCAATACCGAGTCGGCGACGCTCACCAGCCAGTTTAACCAGCGTCTGCTGGCCGCCGATAAAGCGGGTGGGCTGGTGGTGGATTATCCTCATCAGCTTGATGGCCTGAGCAAGGCCGAACTGGATGCAGCTGCCAGGGCGGCGGCGGATAAGGGACTGAGCGATCGCTGGTTGATCCCGCTGCTCAATACTACTCAGCAACCGGCCCTGCAACAGCTGCGAGACCGCCAGACCCGGGAAAATCTGTTCAAAGCAGGCTGGCTGCGTACGCAAAAAAACGATGCCAACGACACGCGCGAGCTGGTTCGTCGTCTGGTTGCGCTGCGGGCGCGTCAGGCTGAGCTGTTGGGCTTCGACAGCTACGCAAGCTGGAAAATTGCCGATCAGATGGCAAAAACCCCTGACGCCGCGCTGGCGTTTATGCGCGGTATCGTCCCGGCCGCACGGGGTCGTGCACTGCTGGAACAGGCCGATATCCAGAAGGTGATTGATGACGAGCAGGGCCGCTTTGACGTGCAGGCCTGGGACTGGCTATTTTACGCTGAACGTGTGCGGCTGGCGAAGTACGCCCTGGATGAATCACAGGTTAAACCCTATTTTGCCCTTAACCGGGTGCTGACCGACGGCGTATTCTGGGCGGCGACCCAACTGTTCGGCATTACCTTCGCAGAGCGCAATGATATCCCGGTTTATCATCCTGACGTGCGGGTCTGGGAGATCTTTGACCAGAACGGCGAAGGAATGGCGCTGTTTTACGGTGACTTCTTCGCCCGCGACTCAAAAGGCGGCGGGGCGTGGATGGGTAACTTTGTCGAACAGTCCCATGAATTCGGGACGCGTCCGGTGATTTATAACGTCTGTAACTATCAAAAACCGGCGGAAGGCCAACCCGCGCTGATCTCCTGGGATGATGTGATCACTCTGTTCCACGAGTTTGGTCACACCCTGCACGGGCTGTTTGCCAGCCAGCGTTACGCTACGCTCTCTGGCACCAACACACCGCGCGATTTTGTGGAGTTCCCGTCGCAAATCAACGAGCACTGGGCCAGCCATCCGCAGGTCTTCGCTCACTATGCGCGCCACTATGAAACCGGGGAGCCGATGCCCGACGCGTTGCGCGAGAAAATGCTCAGTGCCACCCAGTTCAATAAAGGCTATGACATGACCGAACTGCTCAGCGCCGCGCTGCTGGATATGAACTGGCATGGGTTAAGTGCCAGCGAAGCGCCAGACGATGTGGAGGCATTTGAAGTCGCCGCGCTGGAGCGTGAGCAATTGCATCTCCCCGCCGTACCGCCGCGCTATCGCAGCTCCTACTTTGCCCATATCTTCGGCGGCGGCTATGCGGCAGGTTATTACGCCTATCTCTGGACGCAAATGCTGGCCGATGACGGCTATCAGTGGTTTGTGGAGCAGGGCGGGCTGAACCGCGAAAACGGGCAGAAATTCCGCGAGGCGATTTTGTCCCGCGGGAATAGCACGGATTTAGCGGAACTTTATCGGGCATGGCGCGGACACGATCCGCAGATTGAGCCGATGCTGGTGAATCGCGGGTTAACTGCGTAGAGCTTTTTCAGGCTGGAAGCAAAGCCGGGCGCAATGCCCGGTTTTTTGTACTCAAAATTCTTTATTGCGGTGAAATTGGTCATCACTGCGAAGCCGACCCCCTGGCTAAAACGCCCTTATCTCTCTTTTTGAGACTCCATCTCCGCAAAGAGGGTACCGACCATAAAGTCTATGAACACACGTATTTTAGGCGAAAGGTATTTACTGGATGGCCAGAGCAGCCTGAACGTGCCCTGATGATCAATATATTTATCCAGTACGCGTAACAGTTCGCCTGTAGCCACGGCCTGACGCACCATGAAGTCAGGCAGGCACGCAATACCCAGACCTGCCGTCGCGACATCCAACAAGGCTGCCGAGGTGTTACATACCATCGTTGTGGGGAGTTTCAGCTCCTCAGCGTCAGGTCCACACGTCAGAGGCCAGGGCTCCAGCCTGCCGGTGCTCGGAAATCGGTGATGCAGGCAGGCATGATGGGATAGCTCTGCAGGAAGCTCTGGCACTCCATGGCGTTTAAGATAGTCCGGGGAGGCGACCAGCTGCAGCCGGTAGCTGCCCAGCGGACGGGACATGAGGCGTGAATCCGTAGGTTCGCCGGTGCGCATCACCACATCAAAACCTTCTTCTATCACATCCACCATGCGATCTGAAAAATCAACATCCAGCTCAACCGCAGGATAACGAAGCATAAAGGCGGTTAGCGCTGGCATCACCAGCGGGCCAACGAGAGGCAGGCTGATGCGCAGACGCCCGCTGGGCATCTGTTGAGTTTCAGACAGCTCCAGCTCGGCGGCTTCAACTTCACTCAGGATCCGGCGGCAACGCTCAAGAAACAGCGTCCCTTCAGCGGTCAAGGTGATGCTGCGCGTGCTGCGATGAAAAAGGCGAACGCCCAGACGTTCTTCCAGCCGGGATATGCTTTTGCCTACTGCTGATGAAGATACACCAAGGCTGCGTCCGGCCCCGGAAAAACTGCGGGCTTCTGCTGCCTGCACGAAAAATGCGATGCCGTTAAGGGATTCTATTGCTTACCATTTAAGAATATTTGTCCGATATGTCATGAACATTAGCATTATTGTCTTGCTCAGGTAACGCCTTCACTATGACCGGAACCAATAAATACGTGTCTGTTGCAGGCACAGGCATCCGCTTCTCACATTTGATAAGGCATATTTATGACAAATATTACCGCCGCACCCGGGCAAATTACGCAGAGCGCCCCTCTACCGGTCGCTTCACTCCTGGCGCTGGCGCTGGCGGGTTTTATTACCATTTTGACGGAGACTCTGCCGGCAGGATTGCTGCCGCAGATTAGCGCTGGCATGAATATTTCAGGCGCAATGGCGGGGCAGTTCGTCACGCTTTACGCTGTCGGATCGCTGGTTGCTGCCATTCCCCTGATCACAGCGACACAGGGCGTACGCCGACGCCCGTTATTACTGTTGGCCCTGGCCGGGTTTGTTGTGACTAACACCGTCACTGCGTTCTCCCTTAACTATGTCATGACGATGATTGCGCGGTTTATGGCGGGGGTTTCAGCGGGGCTTGTGTGGGCGCTACTGGCGGGCTATGCAGCGCGCATGGTGCCGGTTGAGCAGAAAGGACGGGCTATTGCCATTGCGATGGTCGGTACGCCGCTAGCTCTGTCGCTTGGTGTACCCGCCGGAACGTTCCTCGGTGGCCTGGTCGGATGGCGCATGTGTTTCGGTATTATCAGTGTGATGGCTATAACGCTGATGGTATGGGTGCGCTTCCTGGTGCCTGACTTCCCGGGGCTGGTAGCGGGTAAGCGCCTGCCGCTGGGACAGGTGTTCAGGCTTGCAGGTGTCCGCCCGGTGTTGTTTGTCGTGCTGACTTTTGTGATGGCGCATAACATCTTATACACCTATATCGCGCCATTTCTGGCATCCGCAGGGATGGCCGAACGAACGGACCTGATACTTCTGGTATTTGGCGTTGCTTCGTTGCTGGGCATCTGGGTTATCGGCGTATTCGTTGACAGATGTTTGCGTACCTTGGCGCTCATCAGCACGGCACTGTTCGCTCTGTCTGCGCTGGTACTGTGGGTCATGGGTGATATCCCCGCTGCTGTCTACACGGCAGTCGCTGTCTGGGGGCTTTCCTTTGGTGGCGCAGCAACGTTATTCCAGACCGCCATTGCCAGGACCGCTGGCGACGCTGCTGACGTGGCACAGTCAATGCTGGTCACGGCCTGGAATCTGGCGATTGCCGGTGGCGGATTTTTCGGTGGCTTACTGCTGGGATCGTTAAGCGTCAGCGCATTTTCACCTGCAGTTGTCATGTTGCTCCTCCTGGCGCTGGCCGTTATCTGGGCGGCCAGGCAGAAAGGATTTCCGACGGAATCGGCTTAACAGGCAATAAAACGCCTTCTATGCATTAAACCTGAAGGCGTTATTTCGCAGCACTCACGTCTGTTTGTGGCATTTATCAGAGGATATTGCTTCATCTGTAAAAAACGTGTAACCCGCTTTTTGTGACAAATACGACATTTCTGCCATGCTTAAACATCTGAGATATCAATCTCATGAATAGCATCGAATGGAGGATTTTAATGATTCGCGGTATAGAACACATTGGCATTACGGTTACCGATCTTGGTCAAGCTGAAGCATTTTTCTGTCAGGCGCTGGGTGCCTCAGTCCTTTATCGTTTGGTGGCATCTGACAATCCGGATCAGACCATCACAGGTGATAAAATGTCCCCTCTGAATGGTTTCCCCGCGGAAATGAACCTCACAGGATTAGCCATGTTACGTCTGGCTAACGGCTGCAACGTTGAACTCTTTCAGACCTCTCCCGCTGTTCAGGACCATCCCGCCAGTCCTGGCCAGCCGGGAATTAATCATTTCTCGCTTTATACAGATGATATCCATAAGACGGCTGCCGACATGCGTTTACACGGAGCAAAGATGTTTGATGGGCCGTCAGACTGTTTCGCCCAGGAAGAGGGTGAAGGTAACCAGACGTGGTTTGGCATGACGCCGTTTGGCGTATTAATTGAATTAATATCCCTTCCAGCCGGTGTTCACTACGATGAAGGGGCTACAGAACGTCGTTGGATACCGAAGGGCTGATTTAACGGAGCCACACCTGTTTATGTGTAGCGGTTTGAAAGCTGGATGCTGATGCTGCTTCAATATTGAAACCACAGATAAGATGAATCCTTATAGATAAGTAATTTGCTGGCAACGACATCATCAAAGGGAGAGGCTTTGACATCGTTGCCACTCCAGCAATCATAGATTTTTCACGTAACGGATGTTTTTCATTAATATCTTGCGCAATAACCTGAAGAGAATATTAACCCTTCAAATAATTACTCCATGCTAATTCAATTTTCCGCATATACGTAAAGTGCGCGGGTTAGTTGCGATACCGTGGGTGCGGTATAGCGATCAGTAAGGCCTGACCGCTCAGCAGGGCGTACCGGTGCTGACACGCTGCGCAGGGCGTCAGCAGAACGAATGGCGGTGGAATTTTATATTATTAATAAAAGGGTAAATTAAATGTATCTTTTAGAATCCGGCCCACGTAGAGTGCCTGGGTGGTGAATCCCCCTAAGCGGTGGGGCGGCCAGGCAAAAGCAGTCGGGTTTTTTGAACGCGGTTCTGTGGTCTGGCACAGAGTCACCGGGAGGCACCCGGCACTACAATGCCATCACAATAGTGTTCTTAGGCTGCCATTGGGTGGCCTTTTTACTCTGCGTCAGAGCTGAAAATGACGCGGCGTCAATTACACAATCCGCTTGGCTTCTTGAGTGGTCCGCATTCTCCGAAATCCAGCAGGACGTATCCTTTTGACTTCATACAGTCCTCTACTTTATTCGTTCTGGTAATGAGCTGGTCTATTGTCTCGCCAGGTTGCAGGGCGTTACGACGAAATTTTTCATCCCATGAATTAAGCGACAATTTTTTATTAACGCCGCACTCGTAGAGATCGTTTCGGCGTTTCTGAACATTGGTGTGTCCCATGGTCTCTGGTTTCTGGAACGTCTGAATATAGGGGAAGGAGGTGTAATTTGTTGAGTCCATATCGGCGACTACACAACCGGTTAACCCCATACAACAGACCAGACTGAGGTTTCGTATCCCGCGCATTATTTGATTTCTCCATCGTAATGTATTCAACATCTCGTGGCCCGGTTTTCCTGGGAGTCTCTCTTTATAGCACACCGCATGCTGGCCCTGGCGTCACAATGAGTCAGGCGGGTATCAATATTTGAAGGATAATTGCGCTTGTTCACAATCGGTGATTGAACCGATGCCGGTGATCGCGGGTTAGACGTAGGAGTTTTTTCAGGCTGGAAACAGAATCGGTCGAGATATCGATTTTCTCTTCCCAAACACCCAGGGAAAGTTCAGAAGGAGTGACGGTGATTATTTTGCCAGCATAAGGATAAGCGTAATGAAGAATATTCAGAAAGGGTAAGAATGTCAGCAGGATTAAATCCTGCTGACTGCGTCTTTATTTGGCGCAATAAACGCGCGCTTCACGCGGCGTATAAATACCAAAAGTAAGAACGCCCAGCAGGCCATTCACAAAAGTCTGCTGTACTTCAGTGCGAACGACTTTGTCTGCGCTACCGCACACCTGCGCTGCATCGATTTGTTTGGATTGCCCAATTCCGCTAACAAAGAAATGGTGTGTTGTGACTTTCTGTGGCTCGAATGCAGTCCCTTTGTTTACCGAAAAGGATTGCTGCGCACAGCCGGAAACCGCACCCGCAATCAGCGCTACCATAATTAACTTTTTCATAAATGACCTTATTGTTTGTATGATTCATAAAAATGATGACACGATTGAAGAACGCGACATATTAGACCAGTAGCGGGGCGGTATAATAAGCAAACTATAACCAACAAAATACTTGATTTTTCTTCGTCAAAATCCGGGCTTATCATTCTGTGATCATCTGACTCACCAAAAAAGCATATTGTAGATAGCATTCTAAAATGTTATTTAAACGTTACCTTTTTGAAGTTTTAGAGCACCCCGGATGTCGGAAGATTTTACATTTATCGAAACCCCTCCTTCAGCTGAAGATTTTTGCCGTTTGCGCACCCTCGCCGGACTTTCACCCCGAAATCTGGACGCCGCAAGAAAAGGACTCCCCGCGAGCTGCTACGCGGTGCATATCCTTCACAAGGGGAGACCCGTAGGGATGGGAAGAGTGGTTGGCGATGGCGCACTGAATTTTGAGGTTGTGGATATCGCGGTCGATCCGAATTTTCAGGGTAAGGGCTTAGGCAGAGCCATCATGGAACACATCATGGGCTGGCTGAGCAAAAATGCCTGGGACGGCACCTATATTTCGCTGGTGGCGGATGTTCCTGCACTCTATGAAAAGTTCGGCTTTCAATATGTTTCACCTGCCTGCGAAGGTATGGCGATCAGCTGGAATAAAACGAGCGCCAACGATCCCGCTCAGTCAGGTAATAAATGAAGATTGCTCTTTCAACATCCAGACCAATGCCGGACAAGAGACATTAATGGACAGGACACGATAATGGATTTTTCCCCTTTACTGCATGCGTTAGCTGCAATGACGATCCAGTGCCTCTGCGGCCTGCGATGGGGCAGATGGGGCATCGGCGGTGCGCTGGGTTCGCTGTGGTTTATCGCCCGGGAACAGACGCAGGCTGAATACCGCTGGATCGCGCTGTTCGGCCAGGGTAAGCGCGCCAACATGCCGTGGTGGGGCGGATTTGACTGGCAGGTGTGGAATGTGGCGAGCCTGCTCGACTGGCTGGTGCCGGTTGTGGCCTGTACTGCCGTCTGGCTTGTTGCGCGCTATCGCTCATCTTCAAACAGCACAAACACCGTTTAACCTTCATTTATCTTGCGCATGCTAACCTGGTCAGGATCCGCAGCCCGGTATGGAATGCCGGGTCCGTAGATTTCAAAATACAAATCTATCCATGCAAGCATTTACCGCCAGTCTCTGGCGGTTTTTTTTTGCCATGCTGACCAACATGAATTTTTTTCAACACCCATGAATTTTTCTCGTTTGCCGGAAGGCGGTTGCTGTGACATCTTTTGGACATATAGCCATCCAGAAGTCTAAATGTTCAAATAATGAATTATCACTGTCGGCAATTACCTGGCGGCAGTTAAAGGAGATAAGCATGCAGCGACAACACGCCCCGAACCGTGCCGATGTGGTAGGCAGTTTCTTACGTCCCGACGCCATCAAAGAGGCGCGAGTAAAATTCGCCAGCGGTGAGATCGACGCGCAGCAGCTGCGAGCGGTAGAAGATGAAGCGATTCGCCATGTGGTAGAGCAGCAGTGCGCCTGCGGCCTGCAGGTGGTTACCGATGGCGAGTTCCGTCGTGCCTGGTGGCATTTTGATTTCTTCGACGGCCTGCAGGGCGTGGAGCGTTACGACTCGAACCAGGGCATTCAGTTCAACGGCGTGCAGACCAAAGCCCACGGTGTGCGCGTTACCGGCAAGCTGGGGTTCGGCAGCCATCCGATGCTGGAGGACTTCCGCTATCTGCAGAGCGTCAGTGGCAACGCCCAGCCAAAGATGACCATCCCCAGCCCGAGCGTGCTGCATTTCCGTGGCGGCCGCAAAGATATCGACGCCACCGTCTACCCGGATCTGGATGTCTATTTTGACGACCTGGCGCAAACATGGCGCGATGCCATTCACGCTTTCTATGCGGCGGGCTGTCGCAACCTGCAGCTGGACGACACCGTCTGGGCCTACCTCTGCTCCGACGATCAGCGTCGCCAGATCCGCGAGCGTGGCGATGACCCGGACCAGCTGGCGCGTACCTATGCCCGGGTGCTGAACAAGGCGCTGGAAGGCAAGCCGGAGGATCTGACCATCGGGCTGCATGTCTGTCGCGGTAACTTCCGTTCGACCTGGATCTCCGAAGGGGGATACGAACCGGTAGCTGAAATCCTGTTTGGCACCGTCAATGTCGATGCCTTCTTCCTGGAGTACGACAACGATCGCAGCGGCGACTTTGCCCCGTTACGCTTTGTGCGTCCGGGCAAACAACAGGTGGTGTTGGGGCTGATCACCACCAAAAGCGGCGAGCTGGAGAACCCGGAAGGGGTGAAAGCGCGTCTCGAAGAGGCGGCAAAATATGTGGCGAAAAGCCAGATCTGCCTCAGCCCGCAGTGCGGCTTTGCCTCTACTGAAGAGGGCAACGCCCTGACCGAAGCCCAGCAGTGGGACAAGGTTCGCCTGGTTACTCAAATCGCCAGCGAAGTCTGGTAATTGCTTATCCACAGCGTTGCATTAATAAAGTGCAACGCTGTGCCATTCTGATCCGTCCCTGCCTTTAAAACCCTCTCCAGCCCCCTGATCTCACTGATTTTGCGTTCTGGCATCCTTTTTGCTCTCTCTAATCCTGATTGCTTTTTCTGCGTCCACGCCGTAACGGACGATTTCGCACAGCTTTCTTTTCAGGAGTGAAAATCATGCATCGTCGTACCTTGTTAAAAGCGTTTGCTTTATCGGCCTCTGTGGTGGCCATGGGGATGAGTTTCAGCGTGCAGGCAGCCGACACCATCAAGATTGGCATCATGCATTCGCTCTCCGGCACGATGGCCATTTCTGAAACGCCGCTGAAAGACGTGGCGCTGATGACCATCGACGAGATCAACGCCAAAGGCGGCGTGCTGGGCAAAAAACTGGAGCCGGTGGTGGTGGATCCCGCCTCTAACTGGCCGCTGTTTGCCGAGAAGGCCCGTCAGCTGTTAAGCCAGGATAAGGTGGCGGCAGTCTTCGGCTGCTGGACCTCGGTCTCCCGCAAATCGGTCCTGCCGGTATTCGAGGAGCTGAACGGCCTGCTGTTCTACCCGGTGCAGTACGAGGGCGAAGAGATGTCGCCGAACGTCTTCTACACCGGCGCCGCACCTAACCAGCAGGCTATTCCGGCGGTGGAATACCTGATGAGTGAAGATGGCGGGGCGGCGAAGCGCTTCTTCCTGCTGGGCACAGACTACGTTTACCCGCGCACCACCAACAAAATTCTGCGCGCTTTCCTGCATTCCAAAGGCGTTCAGGATAAAGACATCGAAGAGGTCTACACCCCGTTCGGCCACAGCGATTACCAGACCATCGTCGCCAGCATCAAGAAATTCTCTGCCGGAGGCAAAACCGCGGTGGTCTCCACCATCAACGGCGACTCCAACGTTCCGTTCTATAAAGAACTGGCTAACCAGGGCGTAAAAGCCACCGACGTGCCGGTCGTTGCTTTCTCGGTCGGGGAGGAGGAGCTGCGCGGCATTGATACCAAACCGCTGGTGGGCAATCTGGCAGCGTGGAACTACTTCGAATCGGTGGATAACCCGGCCAACCAGGCCTTTGTCGCAGCCTATAAAAACTGGGCCAAAGAACAGAAGCTGCCGAACGCCGGAACGGTGGTGACCAACGATCCGATGGAAGCCACCTACGTGGGGATCCACATGTGGGCGCAGGCGGTGGAAAAAGCCGGCACGACCGACGTGGATAAAGTGCGCGCCGCGATGGCGGGTCAGTCCTTCAAAGCGCCATCGGGCTTTACCCTGACCATGGATGCCACCAACCACCACCTGCATAAGCCCGTGATGATTGGCGAAATCGAAGGCAACGGCCAGTTCAACGTGGTGTGGCAGACCGAAGCGCCAGTGCGCGCCCAGCCGTGGAGTCCGTTTATCGCCGGGAATGATAAAAAGCCCGACACTCCGATCAAAACGGCCAGCAACTGATCCTGATCCGAAAGAGGTAAAGCCATGAACGTCATGCGCATGATCTTCGCTCTCGTATGGCTTGCCGGACTGCTGCCAGGGATGGCGCAGGCAACGGACGCCGATAACTTTGTCGCTGCCAGCCGCAGCCAGCAGGCAGCCATGCTGGAGCAGTGGGCCGCCGCGCCCGAGCCAGCCCGGCTGGCGCTGCTGCGCGCATTGCAGCAGGAAAATGTCTTTGTCGATACCAATAAACACGCCTTTACCCGCGAAAGCGGCGAGTTAACTGCGCTCGGTGAGGCCGCGCAACCGCAAGGGGCCACCAAAGCCGTGCGGCTTACCAACCGCCTGCGGGTACTGGCCGCCACGGCGCTCGCCACTCATCAGCTGACAGGTGACAGTGTCACCGAAAGGCTGGCCGCTGCCCGGCAGCTCCAGCGCGACCCACAACCGCAGATGCTCCCTTTTTTGCAGCGTCAACTCGCAAGCGAACGCGACGAGGCGGTGCGTCAGGTACTGGCCCTCGCCGTTGCCAGCCTGCAACTGACCAGCACCCAGCCAGCGGTACGCCAGCAGGCGGTCACGCTGCTGGGCGAATCGAGCGACCCGGAAGTGCAGGCCCGGCTGCTGCCTTATACCCAGGCGCAGACCGAGCCGGATGCTGGGGTGCGTGAGGCCGCCGCCGCAAGCCTGCGTCAGATCCAGCACCGTCAGACCATCAGCGATCTGCTCGGTCAGGCATTTATGGGACTGTCCCTCGGCTCCATTCTGCTGCTGGCCGCCCTCGGGCTGGCGATCACCTACGGTTTGCTGGGGGTGATTAATATGGCGCACGGAGAAATGCTGATGCTCGGCGCCTACGCCACCTGGATGGTGCAGCAGGCGATGGCGCAGTTTACGCCGCAGTGGCTCGCCTTCTATCCGCTGGTGGCGCTGCCGGTGGCGTTCGGACTCACCGCTGCGGTGGGGATGGCGCTGGAGCGCACCGTGATCCGCCACCTGTACGGTCGTCCCCTGGAAACCCTGCTCGCCACCTGGGGGATCAGCCTGATGCTGATCCAGCTGGTTCGCATGATTTTTGGCGCGCAAAACCTCGAAGTCGCGAACCCGGCGTGGCTCTCCGGCGGCGTGCAGGTCTACGCCAGCCTGATCCTGCCGTGGAACCGGCTGGTGGTGTTGGGCTTTGTGCTGCTGGTGCTGTTTTTCACCTGGCTTATCCTCAACAAAACCCGGCTGGGGCTGAACGTGCGGGCGGTAACGCAAAACCGCAGCATGGCGGCCTGCTGCGGGGTGCCTACCGGGCGCGTCGATATGCTGGCCTTTGGGCTGGGATCCGGCATTGCCGGGCTTGGCGGGGTGGCGCTGTCGCAGCTGGGCAACGTCGGGCCGGAGCTGGGCCAGGGCTATATCATCGACTCCTTCCTGGTGGTGGTTCTCGGCGGTGTCGGGCAACTGGCTGGCAGCGTGGCGGCCGCCTTCGGGCTGGGAATTTTCAATAAGATCCTCGAACCGCAGATGGGTGCCGTTCTCGGCAAAATCGTGATCCTGGTGGCGATTATCCTGTTTATTCAGAAGCGTCCGCAGGGGTTGTTTGCACTGAAAGGGAGGGTAATCGACTGATGAGCCAGCCACTGACCTTAACCCTGGCGCGGAAAGCGCCACGCAGCGTACCGATACTACTCGGCCTGATCCTCGCCGCTCTGCTGGTACTGCCGTTTCTGGCGCTGCTGCCTGCGACACACCCGCTGGCGGTCTCCACCTGGATGCTGACGCTGGTGGGCAAAATCCTCTGCTATGCCATTGTTGCCGTGGCGCTGGATCTGGTGTGGGGCTACGCCGGCATGCTGTCGCTGGGCCACGGCCTGTTTTTCGCCCTCGGCGGCTACGCGATGGGGATGTACCTGATGCGCCAGGCCGCGGGCGACGGCCTCCCGGCCTTTATGTCCTTTCTCTCCTGGAGCGAATTGCCCTGGTTCTGGTGGGGCACACAGCATTTTGCCTGGGCGCTGGTGCTGATTGTGCTGGTACCCGGCCTGCTGGCGCTGCTGTTCGGCTGGTTTGCCTTCCGCTCAAAAATTAAAGGGGTCTACTTTTCGATCATGACCCAGGCGCTGACTTTTGCCGGGATGCTGCTGTTCTTCCGCAATGAGACCGGCTTCGGCGGCAACAACGGCTTTACCGGCTTCACCACGCTGCTGGGCTTTTCGGTCACCGCTACCTCTACGCGCATAGCCCTGTTTCTGGCCACCGTGTTGTTGCTGGCGGCGTCGCTGGCGGTGGGGTACGCCCTGGCAAAAAGTAAGTTTGGCCGCATCCTGACGGCAGTGCGCGATGCGGAAAACCGGCTCACCTTCTGCGGCTACGATCCACGCGGTTTTAAGCTGCTGGTCTGGACGCTCTCGGCGGTGTTGTGCGGGCTGGCGGGTGCGCTGTACGTCCCGCAGGTCGGGATCATCAACCCCGGCGAGATGTCGCCGACCAACTCCATCGAAGCAGCAATCTGGGTGGCGCTGGGTGGCCGCGGCACGCTGATCGGCCCGGTGATAGGCGCCGCGCTGGTCAACGGCGCAAAAAGCGTGTTCACCGTGGCGATGCCGGAGTACTGGCAGCTGTTTCTCGGGCTGATCTTTATTGCCGTCACGCTGTTTTTACCCCGCGGCGTAATGGGTCTGTTTCGCAAGGGAGAGCAGTAATGAGCGATCAACTCTTTACCCGTCAGTTGCCCGGCGATCGCTATCGCGATCGGACCGACCCGGTGTTGCAGCTGGAGAACATCAACGTCAGCTTTGACGGCTTTAAAGCGCTTACCGATCTGTCGCTCAATATTGGCGTCGGCGAGCTGCGCTGCGTGATTGGCCCTAACGGCGCGGGCAAAACCACGCTGATGGATGTTATCACCGGGAAAACGCGTCCCCAGAGCGGGCGAGCGCTGTACGACCAGTCAACGGATCTCACCACCCTCGATCCGATCGCCATTGCCCGCCAGGGTATTGGTCGCAAGTTTCAGAAGCCGACGGTGTTTGAAGCTTTGACGGTGTGGGAAAACCTTGAGCTGGCGATGAAAGGGGATAAATCCGTGTGGGCCAGCCTGCGCGCCCGGCTGAACAGCGAGCAGGAAGACAGGATCCACGAGATGCTGAGCCTGCTCCGCCTCGGTGCCGAGCGTCATCGCCGGGCGGGCCTGCTCTCCCACGGACAGAAGCAGTTTCTTGAGATCGGCATGCTGCTGGTGCAGGAGCCGCATCTGTTGCTGCTGGATGAACCGGCCGCCGGAATGACCGACGCCGAAACCGAGTACACCGCCGAGCTGTTTCGCACCCTGGCGGGCAAACACTCGCTGATGGTGGTGGAGCATGACATGGGCTTTGTCGAAACCATCGCCGATCATGTCACCGTCCTGCATCAGGGCCGGGTATTAGCGGAAGGCTCGCTGCGCGACGTGCAGGCCAACGAGCAGGTGATTGAAGTCTATCTCGGACGCTAAGGAGCGTGGATGCTACAGGTTAACGAACTGAATCAGTATTACGGCGGGAGCCACATCCTGCGCGGGGTCAGCTTTGAAGCGCTGACCGGGGAGGTCACCTGTCTGCTGGGGCGCAACGGGGTGGGTAAGACCACGCTGCTGAAATGTCTGATGGGGCTGATCCCGGCGCGTAACGGCGAGATCCTCTGGCAGGGTAAAGCCATCACCCACGCAAAACCGCATCAGCGGGTGCAGGCCGGGGTGGCCTATGTGCCGCAGGGACGGGATATCTTTCCCCGCCTGACGGTAGAGGAGAATTTGCTGCTCGGCTTATCGCGCTTCCCGGCGCGCGAGGCGAAACAGGTACCGGAGGAGATCTGGCAGCTGTTTCCGGTTCTTCAGGAGATGAAGCAACGCCGGGGCGGCGATCTCTCGGGCGGACAACAGCAGCAGCTGGCAATTGGCCGGGCGCTGGCCAGTCGTCCCCAGCTGTTGATTCTTGATGAACCGACGGAGGGGATCCAGCCGTCGGTGATTAAGGAGATTGGTCAGGTGATCCGCCAGCTCGCGAACCGGGGTGATATGGCGATCCTGCTGGTGGAGCAGTTTTACGATTTTGCCGCCGAGCTGGCGGACAGCTATCTGCTGATGTCCCGGGGCAGCATCATTCAGCGCGGGCGCGGCGAGAACATGGCACAGGAGGGCGTTCGCGGCCTGGTGGCGATTTAGGAGGCTTGTTTTGCGGTATGTTATATTATAACATCCATCACTCTTTAAAATGGAGTGAGGACGTTATCTTGGCAGGACATATTGGTAAAATTGCAATGACTCTGGGGGCGATGCTGGTGAGCGGCCAGTTGTACGCCCATTCCCACGGCCACAAGATGACCGAGGCGGAACAAAAAGCTGCTAACGGCGTATTTGACGATAAAGATGTAAAAGACCGGCCGCTGTCCAACTGGGACGGCGTCTGGCAGTCGGTCTATCCGTTCCTGCTGAGCGGCGATCTCGACCCGGTGTTTAAAAAGAAAGCCGAGAAGGACAACAGCAAAACCTTTGACGAGGTGAAGGCCTATTACCGCACCGGCTACGCCACCGACGTGGAGACCATCGGCATCGAGAACAACGTGATGGAGTTCCATACCGGGAAAAACGTCAGCCGCTGTGAATACGTTTCTAACGGCTACAAAATCCTGACCTATGCTTCCGGCAAGAAGGGCGTTCGTTACCTGTTTGAATGTAAAGACGCCAGCAGCAAAGCGCCGAAGTTCGTCCAGTTCAGCGACCACACCATCGGCCCACGCCAGTCTGCGCATTTCCATATCTTTATGGGCAACACATCCCACGAGGCGTTATTAAAAGAGATGGATAACTGGCCGACCTATTATCCAAACGAAATGTATAACAAGCAGGTGGTGGAGGAGATGCTGCACCATTAATGTTGGCGCTGCCTGTAAGCCGGGTGGAGGCTATGCCTTACCCGGCTTCAATATCTTTAGGAATTCATTAATATTTTCTTCAATTCACGTGTGCTTATATCCCATCATCTAAATTTAAATAAAATGATTTACTGATGGAGGGGGTATGTATTTTCGTGATTCAATTATTACTTCATTACAGGCTGAGAAGATCCTCGCGCTTAAGTTGGATAAAGCGCTGGCAGGTGTAAAGAACAACGTCACTTCAACTCTTAAGCAGATGGGAAATGGTGTTACTCGTGCATCGTATTATACTTCATGTTTTACGGATAATTATCAAGATGTTTGTGCGAAACTTAAACATGATGATATAAGGTTTGTTTCTGGTCTTATTCAATTATATAAAGACCGTGATATCATTTTTGAAATGATTCGTCTGTATATTGAGGTTCATTTTAAAAACAAAACAGAAGGGCGTGTTCAGAATATCCTTCGCAAACTTGTAAGTGCCGGTGTTTATCTATCCACAACGGGGACCACTAACCGACTGCTTATCACTTCTGTGGCAAACGCCGTATGCCAAAGCTACAGTTTTCATGCCATTATACATGAGCGTTTAAGCCAGGCTCGAACGCTTATTTTAAAAAGAAGTGTGACTGCTTCAGCAATATCGCTCAGCGTTTATGGTTTAGTTCATGAAGCCTCAAACTGCGCTGAGAATCTTAAGAAGTTTAATGCTTATTATTATCAGGCGCTGTATGAACGTAATCTTGAAATGATGTATTTCTTGATTGAGCCTTTAATTTCCCGAAGTCCTTATTTAAACCCCATGCTTATATCTGATGATGAACTTGTTGATTTAATTATTAGACTGATGAGATAAATGATGGAGTTTTTAAAGAAATGGTTGAAAGAGGAGTTCCTCTTACTTTTATGGGGGTGGGGGATTTGTTTGTCTATTATTGCATTTGCTATTTTCGCTGTCTCTTACTTCCCTGGATTCGCAATCAAGATGATAGGGTTGTTTATTATGTTTCATGTTTGTTTCCACGCTTTTCTTTGGTTTAAATTTAAAAAATAATATAGAGGATAAAAGTATGTCTAACCCAGCGCATTTATGGTTAGTGGATGAGAATGGTTCACCCATTGTAGGCTCCTGTGTTATGCCCGCCCGGCTTGGCTCTATCGAGTTGCGTTCAGTTAGCCACCATGTTTGGTTACCTACGGATCCTAATACGGGCAAACTGACGGCAACGAGACTTCATACGCCTTTAAAGATTCAAAAAGAGTTCGATAGAACCACGCCATTGCTGTTTCGAGCACTTTGCGAAGGCCGAATATTAAAAAAAGCAACGCTGAAGATGTATCAAACCAACGATGCAGGGATTGAAGTGGAGTATTTCAATATTGTCATGCAGAACGTTAAAATTACTGCCATTGCACCAAATTTGCACCCTGGCGGAGTGACCAGCACACATCTTGAAGATATTGAATTACGTTATGAAACAATAATATGGAAGTATACTGAAGGTAATATTTTGTACGAAGATAGCTGGAACAATTATGTAATTGCGTAAAAAGATGAACATTCATCTTCTTTGCTTATCGGCAGTGCCCGGCAAGCTTAGCGCTGCCGGGCACTGCTTTCAGGCGACACGAGGTAATTCAACCCACGCCTTCACCCGCATGCCACGCAAAATCATCATACACGCCAGCACAATGGCGACCATCATAATCACAAACAGTGACCAGTGCGGGAGATGGGTCAGGATCAGCCCGGTGATCATCGGGTTAAACGCCGCACCCAGCCAGCCGAGCGCCTGGGCGGAGAAGTAGCTGGCTTTCATTCCCGGCGGGGCGATGTTATCGATCAGCATATACTCGCCTGGCGCATAGATAATCTCACCGATGGTAAAGACCGCCGCGGCAAGCCCCCAGTAGATCAGATTCTCCCCGGAGACCATGAACCCGGCCAGGCCGAGGACGAAAAACAGGGTGCCCAGCGTCATGAGCGGACGGATGTTACGCGCCGACAGCTTGCGGCCAATGATGTACTGCAATGAAACCACCATAGCGGCATTGACCGGCAGCACCACGGCCACCACGTTCTGGGCAAAATCGCTGTCATAATCTGCCGCCAGCACATACTGAGAAATGCAGCTGGCGAACGAGCCGCCCACGTAGGAGGCCAGCAGCCCGGAAAGGGTATACCAGAACAGCGCCCGGTCGCGCAGCAGCACCGACGGCTGCCAGGGCACAGGCACATGTTCGCTATCGGCCGCCACGCCTTTCTGCACATAGCGTTGGATCAGTACCAGCGGCAGCGCGGCGCAGAAGGCCGCCACCCAGAACGGCAGCTGCAGGCTGTACATTACCAGCAGGGTGCTCAACGGCGGCCCGATGGTCCAGCCAATGTTGAGGAAACTGTAGTTTAGCGAGAAGACCCGGGCTTTTTCGGCCGGGTTCAGCACATCGGCGAACCAGGCTTTCAGCACCGTAGAGAAGATCGAATAGGCGCAGTTGATTAACGAGAAGGCCAGTACGACCAGCACAACGTTATCCACCAGCGGGATCGCCAGGAAGCCCAGCGCAACCGCCGTAATGGCGATCAGCATGTAGCGGTTTTTATCGAATTTATCCGCCAGGATGCCAAAACCCAGGCTGAAAACCACCCCGATAGTCAGCGCTACCGTCAGGGCATAACCGATATTCTCGACGCTCATGTTGTAGACGCGGGTGAGATAAATAGTCATAAACGGCAACGTGGCACCGCGCCCAATGGTGAGTAACAACGACGACGCCAGCAGCGCTGCGGTTGAGCGCCTGAGTGATGGTTTCATTTTCCTGCCCGACAATTGCATGTAAAGTTTTTGTTATGTCTTATCAGGATTATCACGGCATAAGAGGCTTGTATACCTCCAAATTTATCCCTAAGTGCTTCGCCTGACTGCCAGAATTAATGATCTGTTCCTCGACGTTTTTTTTCGTTACCTTGAAGAGTGTTTACAAAAATTTAATAAACAGGGGCAGGTTATGACGCGCAAAGACGGGCTGCTGGCATTGCTGGTGGTGGTGGTTTGGGGGCTGAATTTTGTGGTGATCAAAGTCGGGTTGCACAACATGCCTCCACTGATGCTGGCCGGTTTACGCTTTCTGCTGGTGGCTTTCCCAGCGCTGTTCTTTGTTGCCCGGCCGAAAATTCCGTTTCGCCTGCTACTGGGCTATGGCCTGACCATCAGCTTCGGTCAGTTTGCCTTCCTGTTTTGCGCCATTAACTTCGGCATGCCCGCCGGTCTGGCCTCGCTGGTGCTGCAGGCTCAGGCGTTCTTTACCATCATTCTCGGGGCACTGGTGTTTGGCGAGCGTTTGCAGGGCAAACAGCTGGTGGGGATCGCCCTTGCCGTAGTGGGCGTGTTGGTGCTGGCGGAAGCCAGCCTCAACGGTCAGCACGTGGCGCTGTTGGGCTTTTTACTGACCCTGGCGGCGGCGTTCTGCTGGGCCAGCGGCAATATCTTCAACAAAAAGATCATGCAGCTTGAGACTCGTCCGGCAGTGATGTCGCTGGTGGTGTGGAGCGCCCTGATCCCGATTGTGCCCTTTATGGTGGCGTCGTATCTGCTGGATGGCCCCACGGTAATGTTGCACAGCCTGGTCACCCTCGACCTGACCACCATTTTGTCGCTGATCTATCTGGCCTTTGTCGCCACCATCGTCGGATATGGCATCTGGGGTGCGCTGCTTGGACGCTACGAAACCTGGCGGGTGGCACCGCTGTCGCTGTTAGTACCGGTGGTGGGGATCGCCAGTGCGGCGCTCTTGCTGGATGAAAAACTGGGGGCATTACAACTGGTGGGTGCGCTGCTGGTGATGGCCGGGCTATATATCAACGTCTTCGGCTTGCGCTTGCGTCGGGCGACGCGGGTCAGAGGCTAAAAAAAAGCCCCGCACGGGCGGGGCAAAACGTATCAGGCGCCCTGATTGTAATAAGGGACGCCTAACTCGTCGGATTTGTCGCTGCCTGCGCCCATATGGTTAAAGTCATGGGGCGACTGGCCGTTAGCCGTTGGCAGGATCATCGTGTCGCGGTTGCTCTGCTGCGGAACACGTGGAGTTTGCTCCGCAAAACTCTGGCCGGAGACCAGCACCAGGGCGGTGAGGGCGGCGGAAGCGAATAGTTTCATAATTTCCTCGATACGTCTTAAAGCCTGTCCCACCAGGGTGTTTTATTTGCCATTTTGTACATGGGCAGTGCACTCCGGTTGTTGCGCGCTGTCCATGTTCAAATTGTTGCCAGGTGGGCCAGGCTCTTAATACAGGCGATTAGCAGTTACAGTGATTGATCGGAAGCAGATACCGGGATTCCCCGCGCATATTGGTGATGCGATATTTATGCGGTGGAACATCAAAGTAGTTCTTGAACGTGCGGGTCAGGGTCTGCTGCGATTCAAACCCGTAACGCTCAGCCAGATACAGGATCGGCTCGTTACTTTCTTTCAGTTTCTGCGCGATTTCCGTTAATTTGCGGCTGCGGATGTACTGGCCTAATGAGTGGCCGGTCTCTTTTTTGAACATCCGTTGCAGGTGCCATTTTGAGTAACCTGAACGCTCAGACACTTTCTCAAGCGAGAGCGGTGACTCCAGGTTATCTTCGATCCAGCCCAAAATGCTATGAATAGTGATGGCGTCAGTATTGCGTCTGGACATCGTCATACCTCTTTCTGTTTACGGCAGGATTTTCTTAAGCAAGTGCTCAAGAGTTGCCACTTCATCCGCCGTTAAGTTTTTTGTTAGTTCCTGGTGCAGTTTTTGTCCTACTAATTGATGACATTGTTCACACATTTCCGCGCCGTCGCTGGTGAGTTGCACCAGTACGCCGCGTTTGTCATTCGGATTTGGGCGGCGTTCAATCCACCCCTTGCAGACCAGTCGATCCATCATTCGCGTCAGCGCGCCGAGGTCGACAGATAAGATTTTCTTCAGCTCAACCGGCGTAATACACACTTCGCAGCGCACAGAACAGAGCACTTTAAACTGGGTTGCGGTGATATCCAGCGGTGACAGATAGTCATTGAGCAGGCGGTCTTTCTTCTGGTTAACCATATAGATAAGCCGACCCAGCGGAATGATTTCGTTAAAGAGGTCACTGGTGCTTTTCACAATGGTTGCCCTGGCAAGTAGTTTAATCACGGCAGATATTATTGCTCAGGCAACTATAAGTCAACTGAATGCATTTGCTTATGACACGATTTGCTAAAACGATTCATATCAAAGTTTCACCCAGGTTCTGTTGCGTCGTATAACGGGCATGAATTGATTTCGGTGCGTAAATATTACTTACGCGGTGAGCATGGAGGTTAGGGTGGTTTTAACCCTATACTTGCCGGGTTACATTTTGCTAAGGACGAATCCATAACATGGTTGATTTACTTAGAGCAATTGGGCTTGGGCTGGTGGTGTTGCTGCCGCTGGCAAACCCGTTAACCACCGTTGCGCTTTTCCTGGGCCTTGCGGGCGACATGAATCGCGAACAGCGTAATCAACAGTCGCTCATGGCCTCCGTTTATGTCTTCGCGATCATGATGGTGGCCTATTACGCCGGACAGCTGGTGATGAACACCTTCGGGATTTCCATTCCTGGACTGCGTATCGCCGGGGGGCTGATCGTGGCGTTTATCGGTTTCAGAATGCTGTTCCCGGCACCGAAATCGCCAGATGCTGCTGATATGCAGGATGCACTGGACGATAAACACAGCAAACCGGCCCCGAACATCGCCTTCGTACCGCTGGCGATGCCGAGTACCGCTGGGCCGGGTACGATTGCGATGATCATCAGCTCCGCCTCGACGGTGCGCAGTGGCTCTGATTTCCCGGACTGGGTGGTGATGATTGCGCCGCCGCTGATTTTCGCCCTCATCGGCGTGATCCTGTGGGGCTGTCTGCGTAGCTCGGGCGCGATTATGCGCTGGGTGGGCACGGACGGTATCGAAGCGATCTCCCGTCTGATGGGCTTCCTGCTGGTCTGCATGGGCGTGCAGTTTATTATCAACGGCGTGCTGGAAATTATTCAAAACTACCACTGATTCCCGGGCCGGGTGGCGCTCTGCCACCCGGTCACCGCATTAGCCGTGCTGCGGCTGCTCTTCCAGGGCGACGGGCCACTTCCTGAAGATCAATACTGACCAGATCAACGCCGCCAGCGCCGGGATGGCTCCCAGATAGCCGATCGACGCCATCGACAGATGCAGGATCACCTGATTGCCCACCAGCGCACCTGCGCCAATCCCCAGATTGAAAATCCCGGAGAAGAGGGCCATCGCCACGTCCGTGGCATCCGGTGCCAGCGCCAGCACTTTCACCTGCATCCCAAGGCCGATAATCATGATCGCCACACCCCAGACGACACTCAGCAGCGCGAGATGGGTTTCGCTACCGGCGGCGGGCAACAGCAGGAGCAGGCATCCCAGCAGCAGGCCAATGGCGCTGCTCACCAGCAGCGAGGCGTGACGGTTGCCGAGCTTGCCAAACAGCAGGCTGCCGATAATGCCCGCGCCGCCCAGCAGCAACAGCAATACCGTGGCAAAGCTCGCGCTGAATCCGGCTACGGTCTGCACAAACGGCTCGATGTAGCTGTAGGCGGTGTAGTGGGCAGTGACCACCACAACCGTCAGCAGATAAAGGCTCATCAGCGCCGGACGGCGCATCAGCAGCGGCAGGCTTTTCAGCGAGCCAGAGTGTTCACTCGGCAGTTTCGGTAACAGCTTAATCAGGCACAGCAGGGTGAACAGCGCCCCAAGGCCAATAATGAAAAAGGTGGTACGCCAGCCGAAAAGCTGCCCGACGATACGGCCCAGCGGCAGCCCGAGCACCATCGCCAGCGCCGTACCGGTGGCCAGCAGACTCAAGGCCTGGGCGCGCTTGCCGGCAGGGGCCAGGCGGATCGCCAGCGAGGCCGTAATCGACCAGAAAATGGCGTGCGCAAAGGCAATGCCGATCCGGCTAATCACCAGCACCGTAAAGTTCCATGCCAGGAACGACAGGACATGGCTGGCGATAAAGAGCACGAACAGCCCGATCAACAGTTTGCGCCGCTCCACCTGGCTCGTGAGCAACATGAAGGGCAAGGAGAGCGACGCCACCACCCAGGCATAGATGGTGAGCATGATCCCCACCTGCGCGGTTTCCATGCCGAAGCTGCTGGCGATATCTGAGAGCAGGCCAACGGGCACAAATTCAGTGGTATTGAAGATAAACGCGGCAATCGCGAGCGTAACCACCCGTAGCCACGCGACCCTGCGGGAAACTGTGTTGGTTGTCATTGAGATGTCCGGGAGGGATAGAAGTAAATAAAGAGCTGACGATCATAAATCCATCGCTGGCGGAATTACAAACGTTTTGTGACGCAGATCTCAATATGGCCGATGGATTAATGCTGGTGAAATGCCTGTTTTTCCATGAATATAGAACGCAACATTATGTTAACAGTGGACAAAAGGATGCAGGAGATTGCGTTTTATCTGGTTGATGCCTTCAGCGATGCCGCGTTTAGCGGTAACCCGGCCGCGGTTTGCCCTTTGCCTGCGTGGCTACCGGACGAAACGCTGCTCAGGATGACTCAACAACACAACCAGTCGGAAACGGCCTTTTTCGTGCGCGATAAAGCGGGCATTGAACTGCGCTGGTTTACAACCCAGGGTGAGGTCAACCTCTGTGGCCACGCAACGCTTGCGACCGCCTGGGTCCTGTTTAACGAGATGGGGTATCCCGATCCCCATATTCATTTTGAGACGGCCTCCGGCAGGCTTACCGTCACCCGTGACGGCGACTGGTTAACCCTCGATTTTCCGGCATGTCCCACCGAGCCGCAAACGCCCCCGCCAGAGATGCTGAGGGCGCTGGGGATCCAGACCTATGTCGAGGCTCGCAAGGGGCGTGCCTGGCTGCTGGTGCTGGAAAATCGCCAGCAGGTTGAGGCGGTAAAACCGGATATCAACGCCATGACACCTGGCGAGCACAAAGTGTCGATTACCGCCCGCGGCGAGGGGGAGTACGATTTCGTCAGCCGCTTTTTCTCCCCCGGCGTAGCGTTATGGGAGGATCCGGTCACCGGCTCGGCGCACACGATGCTTATTCCTTACTGGAGCGAAAAGCTGGCTAAAACCTCGCTCTTCGCCCGGCAGGTCTCGGCGCGTGGCGGGGAGCTACGTTGTGAACTGAAAGGCGACCGGGTACGCATGAGCGGCAGGGCATCGCTGTATATGAAAGGTCATCTGTTTTTACGCTAACAATAAGGGTTAACCCAATGAAAGAAATTGCATTTTATCTGGTCGATGCCTTTAGCGATCGCGCGTTTGGTGGGAATCCTGCTGCCGTCTGTCCTCTCGAAGAATGGTTGCCGGATGACGTACTGTTAAAGATGGCACAGCAGCATAATCAGTCCGAAACGGCGTTTTTCGTGCGCACCGACACCGGGTTCGAACTGCGCTGGTTTACCACCCAGTACGAAATCAACCTGTGCGGGCACGCCACGCTTGCCAGCGCACATGTGATTTTTGAGTATCTTGATTATCCGCATACCGAGATTGTTTTCTCCACCCGGTTCGTAGGCGATCTGAAGGTGACCCGCAGCGGCGACTGGCTGACGCTTAACTTCCCGGCATGGGGCTGCGAGGCGGTGGAAAACCCTCCTGCATTGCTGTTCAGCACCCTCGGGATTAACGGTGCGCAGGAGGTGCGGGCAGGGCGCGACTATATGGTGGTGCTGGAAAACCAGCAGCAGGTCGAGGCATTAACCCCCGACATCGACGCGATGATGCCGCTGGGGAAAATGGTCTGCGTGACCGCGCCAGGGGATGAGCATGATTTTGTCAGCCGCTTTTTCTGCCCGGGTGAAGGGGTTGCGGAAGATCCGGTTACCGGTTCGGCGCACAGTATGTTGATCCCCTACTGGAGCGAAAAGCTGGGCAAAACGGCGTTGCAGGCGCGGCAGGTCTCTCCCCGCGGCGGCGAGTTGCGCTGTGAGCTGAAAGGCGACCGGGTATTGATTGGCGGCCAGGCGGCGCTCTATCTGAAAGGTACTGTCTACCTGCGCAGCCATTAAAAGCCTTTGTTGTGCTTCAGCCACTCCACCTCGTCGGGGGTGGAGTTTCTCCCCAGCAGGCTGTTACGGTGCGGGTAGCGGCCAAAGCGTTCGATTATCGCCCGGTGTTTAATTTCCGCATTAAGAAAACCCGGCTCGTTCAGGGCGGTAAACAGCCGCTCTGCCTCCTGATGAATCACCCGCGACTCCGCATGCATCATTGGCAGCAGCGAGACCCCTTGTTCGTTGCTGTTAAGGTCATTCCACATCGGTTGATACACTAACTCCTGGGAGAGGATCAGCGCCATGCCGTCCTGCTGCCAGGCGCGTGCGTCGTTGCGGTTCAGGTTGCGCGAGAGTTGATCGAGCAACACGATCTCCGCCAGCCGTCCTTGCGGCCTGTCCCGCCAGTGAAATAGCTCCCCCCGGCAGGCGGCCTGCCACAAGGGATAGAAACGATGTTTGCACTGGGCGTCGAAATCATCATTGCGGGAAAACCAGAGGGGGCGATGCTGGTCGTGAAACCAGAATTCAAGCAGAGGCATGTATTCCATGGCGGGTTCCGGCGTTAGGTTAGGGTGGTTAAACCCTGGCAAGGTAAAGGCAAAACGGCAACCCGAATAGTCGGCCGGGTAAGGCGTGACCACCCCCCGGCAAACAGACCGCACTCGTTACCCCAGCGACGCCCCTCCGCACAGCACCAGCTCCTGCCCGGTGATGGGCGCGGCCTCGGCGCTGAGCAGATAGCTCACCATCGCCGCCACCTCTTCCGGGGCGATGAGCCTCCCCATTGGCGGCACTTTTGGTGGTGAGGTTTCCCGCCCCGGCGCATTCAGCATCGGGGTCTGCGTCGCCCCAGGGGCCACCACATTGGCGGTGATCCCACGCGGCGCCAGTTCGGCGGCCCAGCTTCGCACCATGCCCACCAGCGCGGCTTTAGTGGCGACATACTGCGAACGACCGGCGGCACCCCGTGAAGTACGGCTGCCGATAGCAACCAACCGGCCACCTGCAACCATGTGCGGGGCAAAGTGGTTAAACAGGATTTCGGCTGCGTGAATATGCAGCCCCCAAAGACGGCCACTGACCGCCGGATCCAGCTCGCCGAGCGGGGCGGCGGCCATCATTCCGGCGGCATGGACGATGGCCTGCGGCACCGGCAGGGTATCTAGTGCTGCGCTAAACGTGACGCTGTCACTTAAATCGACCCGCAGGCTGGTGAAGTTTGGATGTCCGCAGTCCATTCCACGTCGGCTTAAGCCCGTCACCTGCCAGCCCTCAGCCAGCAGACGGGTGACGATGGCTTCGCCAATGCCTGAGCTGGCACCGGTGACTATCGCATGACGCATATCACACCTCCAGCAGGGCGCGCGGCACCTTGAACACCGCCTTGCGCACAATCATGGGCGCCTCCACCGCACAGAGCGCCTGATGCGGCTCGCCGGGCAGAAACACCGCGAAATCACCGCTGCGCAACGTAATGCTGACCGGATGCACAACCCCTGGCGCGATCCACAGATCCGGCTTGCGCTCTTCATCACCCGTCCGGGCGACAGACTGCATTCCCGCCCGGATTGTCTCCTCGCCGGTCAGTACCACCTGAATATCAGCATAGAAGGCGTGATATTCCGTATGACGCTCGGCCTGGGGCTGAGTCTGTGCCGGGCCAATATGGCAGAACCACGGGCAGCCTTGCGGCTGCCAGCGTCCATCATCCCGGGCGGCGAGTGCCGCCAGAGAGCAGTCGGCCCGTTCAAGGATCTGCCGCAGTGCCGGGGGAAGCCCGGCCAGCGGCAGGGCATTAAGATGGCCGATAATCACTGTTGCGACTCCTTCACCCATTCCGGCGACACGCGCACATATTTGATTGCCTGGCGGAAGTAGGTATAGGCAATATGCAGCGCCCCGTCGGCACCCTGTTTGATGCTCGGATAGGAAAACTCACGGTTGAGTTTCTCCAGCGAGTTGTTGGTCATGCAATAGCCGTCACCCTCATCGAGGTTACGCTGCCAGGCCCAGCTTTTGCCGCCGTCGGCAGAGATCGCCACCGTCATTGGCGCGCGCGGTGCCCCCCAGAACGCAGCGCGACCGGTGGTCACTTCCGGCTCTTTACGCCCGTCGCCATCGTCAATTTCGTCATACAGCGAGGCGCGGCGCTCCAGGGCACCCGCCGCACTCATGTGGTTGAACACCAGCGCCAGTTCGCCACTGGCAAGGGTCGTGACCTGAATCGACGAGTTATTGTTCGGTAAATCCGTTGGTTCCGGCACTGACCAGCTTTCGCCGTGGTCCAGCGACTGGCTGATATAGATATTATCAGCCCAGCGGCTGCGGAAGAGCGCCACCAGATGGCCGTTCTTCAGCGCGGTGATATTCATGTGCACACAGCCCAGGCTCTCCGGTACCTCGACGTCGCGCCAGCTTTTACCCTGATCCTGCGAGATTTTCACTGCGCTGATGTCGTCGTTGCCCACCCATTTTTCGCCTGGTTGGGTGCGGCAGTAGAAGACCGGCAGCAGCCAGTTGCCGTTCTCCAGCACCACGATGGGCTGGCGAATAAAGGTGCCGGGTTTATCCAGCAGGGTGGTAATTTCGCCCCAGCTTTTACCCAGATCCTGCGACTGACGGCAGCGCACGATGGCGGTATCCTGGTTGCCGGAAAGCTGGGCCGTCCACAGCAGCCACAGCACGTTGTCCGGGGCGAGGAACAGCACCGGGTTCTGCTCCGAGCGGCTGGCGTCGTCCGACAGCTTCACCGCGTCGCTCCACTGGTGACTGCCAGGGGCCAGACGTGACCCCCACACCGAAATATCAGCGATCCCTTCCTGGGTGCCGCCAAACCAGACGCACATCAGGGTGCCATCCGGCAGCGGCAGCAGGTTCGCGGCGTGATTCTGCGGGCAGGAAGAGGGCAACATTGCCGTTTCCACGCGGGCATCCTGCGGCTGCGGGCGAACAATCCCGTCACGGGTTACGGTTACAGACATATCAGACTCCATTATGTTGAACAGGGGCAGGCACTTTGCGATCCGCTTTATTCGGGATCAGTCGGTCGAGGACCATAATCACCGCCGGGGTGATCAGCGCGATATACATATTGTTGATACCAAACGGGTCGCCCAGCAGATACCAGAGCGACGTCACGACGCAGGCCCCAATCAGACCGGCATTCGCCCCGCGGGTGCTCTTAAAGAACGGCGCATAGAAGGCAATCACTGCTACCACAGTAATCGACAGACGAATGGCGCGGGTGAAGAAGGAGAGCTTCAGCACCTCCGGCACCAGCAGGACGAAAATCAGCGGCAGGAAGCCAATCAGCAGCGACATCCAGCGGGTGGCTTTAAACTCCTGCTCCGGGGTGGGGTTGCGGTAAGGCACGTAGAAATCTTTCACCACCAGCGAGGCGATAGCCAGCGCCACGGTACTCACGCTCACAAAAATCGATGCTACAAGTGACGTTGTCACTAAACCGGCCAGCCAGGGGTTCATGTCCTGCAGGAAGATCGACATAGCGTACAGGCTGTCGATCTCCGGGTGCAGATACTTCGCCGCCACGCCAATCACCGCAATGGCCAGCGCAATTGGCAGGCAGAAGAAGAAGGCTACCCAGGTGGAGCGTTTGGCGGACTTTACATCTTTGGTGGACGAAATCGCCTGAATCACGAACTGGGTACAGAAGATGGAGCCAATGGTGCCAATCAGCCAGGCAAAGATAGTGCTGGCACCGATGTTGCCATCCCAGGTCCAGTAGTAGGCAGGCATCTGCTCAATCATCGGCGTAAAGCCACCCGTTTTGGAGAGCGCGAAGCCCATGATAATCAGGATCCCGAAGTACTTCAGGGCGCTGTGCAGCAGGGTCACCCAGGCCACGCCTTTCATACCGCCAAAGGCGAAGTAGAAAGTACTGACAATCGCGGTAATAAAGGCGGCCACTGGCAGATTGACCTTCAACACGGTGGAGATGGCCGCCGCGCCTGACACATAGTTACCGACGTTCACCAGCAGCAGGGCGTAAATCATGATGATCGAGATAATGTTTTTGGTGCTGGTGCCGTACTTCTCGGCAATCGCCCCGGAGATGGTGATTTTGCCGGTACTGTAGATGCGTTTCACCAGCAGCAGGCCAAACAGGGGGAAGCCAATGGCCGCGCCAATGACCGACCAGGAGGCGGCAAAGCCATCCTCGAACGCCGCCTGGGCGGTGCCAATGGTGGATTTTGCGCCGATGTATTCGGACATCAGCAGGATCCCGACGATAAACGCCGGCATCGCCCGGGAGCCTTCCATGAAGTCGCCGGAGTTTTTACTGCGCAACCGGAAGGTCAGCCAGGTGGTAAACAGGATGTAGACAATCACAATGCCTACGATGATCAGGGTATCTTCAGCGGTAAAATTGTTCATCTTTGCCTCTCATCAGGGCGTAGGAACCCTGGGCACCCAGCGGTACCCGGTATTCTTATGGACGAAATCAAACGCCGGTTACTGCAGTGACTTCGTCACTATCTGGCGGATCTGTTCAGTCTGTTGTGCATCGAAAGCCACCGCGTAGCGGCTTTCACCCACCTCTTCGCCCATCACCTGCAGCGCTTTTTTCACCGCCGCCGGGGAGAAGGCAATTTTATATAAACTGGTGCGCAGGTCAGTGACGCTCTCCTGCGCCTGTCGCGAACCCTCAACATCACCCGCGCGGAAACGCGTCCAGATAGCGTTGATTGCCTCCGGGGCCACGTTCGCCAGCCCGGAAATACAGGCGGAGCAGCCCTCGACAAAGCCCTGATGGATCAGGGAGTCCGGGCCGTTTAACACGTCGAACCCGTCAATGCCCTGCGCGGCGTGCAGGAAACCGCTCAGGCTGTCATAGCTGCCTGCGCTGTCTTTAATGCCGATAATGTTCGGATGTGAAGCCAGCACGCGGGCGGTGTGCGGTTCGATGGTGTTGCCAGTACGCGCCGGAATGTTGTAAAGGAAGACCGGTACCGTCAGGGCATCGGCGATGGCGGTATAGTGGCTAATCAGCTCCGCCTGGGTGAGGGGCACAAACCACGGGGTGATCACCGAAACCGCATCGACCCCCAGCGTCTCGACCTGCTTACCGAGCCGGATGGTGGCGCGGGTAGAGATCTCCCCGATATGCGCCACCACGGGCGCACGGCCTGCGACCTCTTCCACACAGGTGCGGGCGACGGCCACTTTTTCCTTTTCGGTCAGCACAAAGAATTCACCGTTGGTCCCGCCGCAGAAAATACCGTTCCCCGCCGCGAGCTGGCGCTGGATCTGGCGTTTCAGTCCCGGCAGATGCAGGGCACCTTCCTCAGTTAAAGGGGTGACGATCGCCGTCAGCACGCCTTCAATCTTGTTACGCATGTCTCACTCCTTCGATGTTAAATTTCGGGGAACAGGGTCTGGTAAATGCCCTGCACCTCGGCGTGGCTGACCTGACGCGGGGCGTTGTTCATCAGGCGTTTTACGTTCAGCGCGGCATCGCTCAACGACGCGATGTCACTGCGCGGAACGCCCAGCGTTTCGAGGTTGTCCGGTAAGTTCAGGCGGCGCACCAGGGCAGCAAACCAGTCCACCAGCGCGTGGGATTTTTCTTCCGCCGACAGGGTGGTATCGGCACCTGGCACCAGATCCCACACCTGCGCAAATTTTTCCACAGCATCCGGGCGCACCACGCGCATGCAGGGCGCTAACAGAATGGCGTTAGCCACCCCGTGCGGCAGGTGGTATTTGCCCCCCAGCGGATAGGACAGGGCATGCACCAGATGCGTCCCCGCGTGGGCAATCGCCACGCCGCCGTAGTACGAGGCCCACAGCATCTCCAGCTTCGCCGCCAGGTTATGCGGCTTGGCGCAGGCGGTTTCGATATTGTTCAGCAGCTTGCGCAGGCCAATCAGCGCCGCGTTATCGCTCACCGGATTCGCCACGGTGGCGGTAAAGCACTCGATCAGGTGGCACAGGGCGTCGATCCCGGTGGAGGAGGCAATATGCGGCGGCATGCTGGTGGTGAGTTCCGGTAACAGCGCCACGTAATCCGGCAGCAGTACCGGGGAGATAATGCCGATTTTGGTGTTCTGCTCAGGAATGGCGAGGATCGCATTTGGCGTGGCTTCGGAGCCGGTGCCTGCGCTGGCCGGGATCAGCAGCGAGGCGAGGCGCTCGGTCGGTTTTTCTCCTGCCAGCAGGGCGTCCAGCCCCGGAGACGCGGGATGGCACAGCACCGAGAGCAGCTTCGCCACATCCAGTACGCTGCCGCCGCCGACGCCCACCACCAGGTCAAAGGCGGTTTCATTAATTTCTGCGAGCAGGGCATGAACATCATGATGGGTCGGCTCCGGTGGCACGTTGTCAATCACGCTGACGCTGCGGTTGTCGTCTTCCAGCAGGGCGCGGATGGCGCGGGCGGCGTCCAGACGGGCGATATTGCCGTCGGTGACCAGTAGAAGGCGCGTTTTGCCTGCCAGCAGGGGCGCGATGGCCGGGATCGCACCTGCACCGCTGATAATCGTACTGTTAATGGTTAACACTTTGCTCTCCTGTTGCTGTGTCTGTGATTGATTTCGCTCACTTCAGGCAATCACAGTCATCGTGTGTCTAAATTTATAATTTATTCGCAAACTGAATAACTTGATCTTGCTCACATATAATCAATCATGATTGAATATAATCATTAACAGGAAAGGCTAACCCGGAGCGGGGATGAAAGAGAACAACCTGAACAGAGAAGTGGTGGTGATCGCCGATGACTTTACCGGCGCTAACGATGCGGGCGTCAGCCTGGCGTTAAGCGGCAAAAAAGTCAGCGTGGCGTTTCAGACCCCCTTCACCGGCGACACCGATGCGCTGGTTATTAATAGCGACAGTCGGGCACTTCGGGCATCAGAGGCCGCTGAAAAGCTGACGCGCTACGCTGCCGAGATTGACGCCGCAACATGGCTGGTGAAGAAAATCGACTCCACCCTGCGGGGGAATCCAGGAGCAGAAGTTGAGGCGCTGCTGCGCATCAGCGGTCAGCGCCAGGCGATCATCGCCCCGGCATTTCCGGCGGCGGGGCGCACCACGCAAAACGGCGTCTGCCTGGTGAAGGGCGTGCCGGTCACTGAAACCGAATTCGCCAGCGATCCGAAAACCCCGGTTCGTCATGCCCACATCGCGGCGGTGCTGGCGGAGCAAACCCGCCTTAACAGCCTGGCGGTCAGCCCGGCGCAGCTGGCGGCGGCCCTTCAGAGTGATGCGCAACTGGTGATTGTCGATGCGCAGAGTGACGACGAGCTGGATCAGATTATCAATGCGGCGTTTGCCTGCAACGAACGCCCCCTGCTGGTGGGGTCGGCAGGGCTGTGCGATGCCCTGGCACGGCGACTGGCCAGGCCGCGCCAGCTGCTGGCGGTGATCGGTTCGATGAGTGAAATTGCTCAGCAGCAGATCCAGCGGGTGCGCAGCCAACACAACCTCAGCACGGTACTGATTGATATTAATGATGTGTTCAGCGACGCGCGGGCGGGTTATCAGCAGCAGATCGTTACGGCCCTGGCGGCAGGGCAGCACTGCGTGGTGCATACCTGCGCTGATACCCAGGCCCGGCATCAAATTGACACCCTCTGTCAGCAGCGTGCCTTAAGCCGCGCAGCGCTGGGGGAGACCATCAGCGCGTTTCTCGGCGAGTTAACACGGCAGGTGCTGGAGAACACATCCCCGGCGGCACTGTATGTCTCCGGTGGCGATGTGGCAATGGCAGTCGCCAGCGCCCTCAACGCGCAAGGTTTTGCCATTCGCGGACAAGTGGCGCAGTGCGTGCCGTTTGGTCGGTTTTTGGGTTGTCGCTGGCAGGGGCCAGTCATGACCAAAGCAGGCGGTTTTGGTACTGAATCCACGCTGCTTGAGGTTTTGCATTTTATCGAGGAGAAGATGAGTGACTAATATCATTGCTGTAACCATGGGCGACCCGGCGGGCATTGGCCCGGAGATCATTATCAAATCCCTGACCGAAGGCGAGCTGTCTGGCGCGCCTCTGGTCGTGGTCGGCTGTGCCAGAACCCTGCAACGGGTGCTGGAGAAAGGCATCACCGCCCCGGCGGAGTTACGCGTGATTAACCGCGTCAGCGAGGCCCGGTTCAGCCCGGCCATCATCAACGTGCTGGATGAGCCGCTGGCGGACCCGGAGGCGTTACAGCCTGGCGTGGTGCAGGCCCAGGCCGGGGATCTGGCCTACCGCTGTGTGCGTCGTGCTACCGAGCTGGCAATGGCTGGCGAGGTGAAAGCCATTGCCACCGCTCCGCTCAATAAAGAGGCGCTGCATCTGGCGGGCCATCACTATCCGGGCCATACCGAACTGCTGGCGCACCTCACCGACAGCAAAGATTACGCGATGGTGCTTTATACCGACCAGCTGAAGGTAATTCACATCACCACCCACATCGCGTTGCGCAAATTTCTTGATACCCTCAACCAGGATCGGGTAAAAACCGTGATTGGCATTGCAGACACCTTCCTTAAGCGCGTGGGATATAAGAACCCGCGTATCGCCGTGGCCGGGGTGAACCCGCACGCCGGGGAGAACGGTCTGTTTGGCGACGAAGAGATCAAGATTGTCGGTCCGGCGGTAGAGGCGATGAAGGCGAAGGGGCTGAATGTATCAGGGCCATGCCCACCGGATACGGTGTTTATGCAGTGCCACGAAGGGATGTACGACATGGTGGTGGCGATGTACCACGATCAGGGTCATATCCCGTTAAAACTCCTGGGTTTTTACGACGGTGTGAACATCACCGCCGGGCTGCCGTTTATCCGTACTTCTGCCGACCATGGCACCGCATTCGACATTGCGTGGACAGGTAAAGCGAAGTCTGAGAGCATGACGGTTTCTATCCAGTTAGCGATGCAAATCACACGGGAATAATATGAAGGGATATAGCCGGTTAGAACAGATAATGGACTACCTGAAAGGGCACAACCTGGTGACGGTGGATCAGCTGGTGGCGGCAACGGATGCCTCGCCCGCGACCATTCGCCGGGATCTGATTAAGCTCGATCAGGAAGGGGTCATCAGCCGCACCCACGGTGGCGTGACCCTGAACCGGTTCATCCCTTCGCAGCCCACCACCAGCGAAAAAATGCAGCGCAGCCTGGCGGAGAAACACGCCATCGCCTGCGCGGCAGCCGCGTTTGTTAAAGCGGGTGACGCCGTGGTGCTCGATGCGGGCACCACCATGATTGAGCTTGCGCGCCAGCTTACCCATCTGCCGCTGCGCGTGATCACCAGCGATCTGCATATTGCCCTGTTTTTGTCAGAGTTTAAGCAGATCGAGGTGACGATCATTGGCGGGCGTATCGACGACTCCAGCCAGTCCTGCATTGGCGAGCATGGTCGCCGCCTGTTGCAGAACGTCTGGCCGGATATCGCCTTTGTCAGCTGTAACGGCTGGGATCTGGAGCGCGGCATTACGTCGCCGACCGAAGAGAAAGCCGCCCTGAAGCGGGATTTGATTGCCAACGCCCGACGCCGGGTCCTGTTGGCCGACAGCTCGAAATATGGCGCCTGGTCGCTGTTTAACGTCACCCACCTCAACACCCTGACCGATATCGTGACTGACAAACGTCTGGACGAGGGGGTGCAACAGACCCTGAGCCAGCTTGATGCCACGCTGACCTTAGCGCCATAGGGCTCAGGGCAGGCGAGCGATATTGGCTTTGATCACCTCCGCCGAATGGCGGAATTTTTGCAGTTCGTCATCCGCCAGCTTTAGCTCGATAATCTGCTGGACGCCGCTCTGGGCCAGCACCGCAGGCACGCCGATCGCCACGCCGTCCACCCCGTACTCGCCCTCCAGCACACAGGAGATCGCCAGCGCCCGGTGGCTGCCGGTGAAGATGTTGCGGCAGATTTCAGCGATGGTCGCGGCGATACCGTACTCCGTACAGCCCTTGCGGGCGTAGATCTCAAAGCCCTGCTTACGCACGCGCTCCGCCAGTTCATCAAAATCCAGCGTTTGGCCGGTGTGGCGTTGATAAACGTCGGCAATTGGCGAGCCGTATACCGCCGAATGCGACCAGACCGGAAACTGCGTGTCTCCGTGTTCCCCGAGAATAAAGGCGTCGATGCTTTGCGCGCCGATATCCAGCGCCTGCGCCAGGGTGCGCCGCAGCCGGGTGGTATCCAGCCAGACGCCGGTGCCAATCACCTGATGCCGCGGCAGGCCGGAAAGCTGCCACACCTGCCAGGTAATGATGTCGCACGGGTTAGTCGCAATCAGGAAAATGCCGTTGAAACCGCCCGCCATCATCTGCGGCACAATGCTTTTCACAATGCTGGCAGTGGCGGTCAACTCATCCAGCCGCGTCTGCCCCAGTTTGAGGGCACCGCCGGAGACGGTGATCACCGCGATATCCACATCAGCACAGTCGCTTGCCTCGCGGGTGGAGATGGTCATCATGCCGGGCATATAGGCCGCGGCATCCGACAGATCCCAGGCGTGGCCTTCACTGCGCGGCTGGTTGATATCCACCAGCAGCAGCTCTTCGCAGATATTCTGGTTCAGCAGGGCATAGGCGGCCGAGGTGCCGACGTTTCCGGCCCCGATAATCATCACTTTGCGGGCTTTGGTATTCATTGTATTTCCTGAGATTTTACCGTGACTGCGCTCAAACTTACGCCGCAGCCGCAGGGGGTGCAATGGCTGGCGGCAGCTATAAGTTAAAAATATGCCTGTTCGCCCGCCGCCTGGCGCTATGGTGGAGAAAAACGACAAAAGGAGCCTGCTATGTATTCGATTACCTCAGAATCGCCCGCCCATCCCGATATTATCGCCCTGATTGCTGAACTCGACCGTTATCAGAGCGCGCTCTATCCGGCGGAAAGCAATCACCTGCTGGATCTGACCGGGCTCCCCGCGCACACCCTGATCATGATGGTGATCCGCGATCGCCAGCTTAACGCCGTCGGCTGCGGGGCCGTGGTGCTGAACGCTGACGGCAGCGGGGAGATGAAACGTGTCTATATTGACCCGGCACATCGCGGGCAGCGGCTCGGCGAAAAACTGCTGGCGGCGCTGGAAGATGAAGCCTTCAGCCGCAGCTGTCATACCCTGCGCCTCGAGACCGGCATCAGCCAGCCAGCGGCGGTGCGGCTATATGAACGCTGCGGGTATCAGACCTGCGCGGCATTTCCTCCCTACGTGGAAGATCCCCTGAGTCTGTTTATGGAGAAACCGCTGGTGGCTGATCTTCGTTTAGCAGCGCTATAAAGGCCTCCAGCTGGCGGGTCATCGCCCCCCGGCGCCACACCAGCCAGGTGGTGAGCCAGCGCCAGTTTTCGGCCAGCGGCCAGGCTTCCACTTGTTGATGTCCGGGCATACTTTCCAGCATCGAGCGCGGCATCAGCGCAATTCCGGCCCCGGCGATCACGCAGGCCAGCATGCCGTGATAAGACTCCATCTCATGAATGCGCCCCGGCGTGGCGCGATCCGCATGAAACCAGCTCTCGAAGTGGCGGCGATAGGAGCAGTTGGCGCGAAAGGCATAGATATCGCGTCCGCTGACGTCCGTTGCCCGCTCTACCTTCGGATGCCCGGCCGGAACGACCAACATCATCTCTTCCCGATAAACCGGCATCCCTTCAAGCTCCGGGTGGTTTAACGGCCCGTCAACGAAGGCGGCACTTAAGGTGCCTTCCTGTACGCCGTCGATCATCGTCCCTGAAGGGCCGGTTGCCAGCGCAAACTGGATCCGCGGATAGCGCTGGTTAAAGCGCGCCAGCGAGGCCGGGATGCGTACTGCCGCGGTGCTCTCCAGCGACCCGAGGGTGAACAGCCCCTGGGGTTCATCGCCTGCCACCACCATGCGGGCTTCATCCACCAGGGCGAGGATTTGCCGACTGTAGCGCAAAAAATTGTGCCCTGCGGGGGAGAGGCGCAGCCGCTGGTTCTCGCGGATAAACAGCTTCACGCCGAGGTCGGCCTCCAGCTGTTTGATGCGGGTAGTGAGGTTGGAGGGCACGCGATGCACTTTCTGCGCGGCCTGAGTGATGCTGCCGGTCTGGGCGACAGCGTTAAACATTTCCAGCTGAGTCAGATCCATATCGTTCTCGTGTCGTGAATAAGGTGGTCACTATTATTCAGTTTTAAGAAATAGCAGAGTGGGCCACACTGAAGCAACTGTTATTACACGGAGCCGATCATGACTACACCTTCAGCCACCCATGCCTTGTCCATCAACCCGGCTAACGGCGAAACCCTGGCCGTCTGGCCGTGGGCGACCGACAGCGAGATTGAACTTGCCCTCGCACAGACCGACGCCGCGTTTCGCCAGTGGCGCAACGTGCCGGTGGCCGCGCGGGCGCAAAAACTGCGTGATCTCGGTGCCGCGCTGCGCAACCGTGGCGAAGAGATGGCGCAGATGATCGCCCGGGAGATGGGCAAACCCATCGCCCAGGCGCGCGGGGAGGTGGCGAAATCTGCCGGTCTCTGCGACTGGTATGCCGAACATGGCCCGGCAATGTTGAATACCGAGGCGACGCAGGTAACGGACGCGGTGATTGAGTATCGTCCTCTGGGACCGGTGCTGGCGGTGATGCCGTGGAACTTCCCGCTGTGGCAGGTGCTGCGTGGCGCGGTACCCATCATCCTGGCAGGCAACAGCTATCTGCTGAAACACGCCCCGAACGTGCTGGGGGCTGCCAACCTGATTGAGGCAATTTTTAACGATGCGCAATTCCCGCAGGGGGTATTTAGCCAACTGAATGCCACCAACGACGGAGTGAGTCAGATGATTGCCGATCCGCGTATTGCGGCGGTGACCGTCACGGGCAGCCTGCGCGCCGGGGCAGCGATTGGGGCTCAGGCCGGTGCTGCGCTGAAAAAATGCGTGCTCGAACTGGGCGGTTCCGATCCCTTTATCGTGCTTAACGACGCCGATCTGGATCTGGCGGTGAAAGCGGCGGTAACCGGGCGCTATCAGAACACCGGGCAGGTCTGCGCGGCGGCAAAACGCTTTATCGTCGAAGCGGGAATCGCTGACGAATTCACCCGTCGTTTTGTTGACGCCACCGAGGCGCTGAAAATGGGTGCGCCTGACAATGAGGAAAATTATCTTGGCCCGATGGCGCGTTTCGATCTGCGTGATGAGCTGCATCAGCAGGTGCAGGCCACGCTTGCCGAAGGTGCCACTCTGCTGCTGGGCGGGGAGAAGATCGCCGGGGCAGGGAACTACTATGCTGCCACGGTGCTGGGTAACGTCACCCCGACGATGACGGCGTTTCGTCAGGAGCTGTTTGGCCCGGTCGCCGCCATCACCGTGGCAACCGATGCCGATCATGCCCTGCAGCTTGCCAACGACAGCGACTTTGGGCTGTCAGCCACCGTCTTTACCGCGAATACTGCGATGGCGGAACGCTTTGCCCGCCAGCTTGAGTGCGGCGGGGTGTTTATCAACGGCTACAGCGCCAGCGATGCCCGCGTGGCCTTTGGCGGGGTGAAAAAGAGCGGCTTTGGCCGGGAGCTGTCCCACTTTGGCCTGCATGAGTTTTGTAATGTGCAGACGGTATGGAAAGACCGGGTGTGATGGATTGCCCGCGTGTTTGCCGGGTGACGCTGCGCCTGGCCTGACCCACAGGCTCATGCGCAGCGCCGCCGGGCGTTCCGCCCCGCTGTCATTATTCTGAAATAGTTCTGTCATTTTCACTGCGTAGACTCGCCCACGTCTAAGGCATTGTTAATGAATGACATTATGAACTTAACTAAAATTATTCGCCGCTTTACTCCCCGTCAGTTTGGTTTGCTGGCGGGGATTTTCTGCATCATCGGGCTATTTTCCGCCCTGCAAATTTCCTCTTCTGTTTTACTTTCCGTCTCGCTGCGCGATGCCCAGCACAATGAACAGCGCAATCAGATGGCCTACATGCAGCAGGCGAAGGTCGATCAAGCGCGGATCTCGCTGCTGGCGGCGAGCGATCTGCTTAACCGCGCAGGTGTTTATTTTATGCAGGATAAAGAGACCGGTTCGGACGGAAGCTGGCACAGCCTGATGGATGAGGCGCAGCAGGCGTTACGTGACTCTCAACAGGCCTGGCAGGCGTGGCAGGCGATGCAGCCGCCACGGGATGAGGCGCTGCTCAACAGCTATCAACTGTTCTTTGATGCCATCCGCGAACAGGCTGACGGGCTGGTTAACAGCCAGTCGATTGACGCCTTCTTCGCCGTACCCGCCCAGGCTTTTCAGGCAGATTTTAATGACAACTATGCCCGCTACCAGCAGGCAAGCGCCCAGCGTGTCGCCGAAGGGCGTCAATCGCTGACGGCCAGCCTCTCCAGCCTGCAATTCCTGTTCTTACTGGCGCCGGTGGTTCTGCTGGCGATCGCGGTGGCGGTGTGGTTTGCCATGTCTCGCTGGGTGATTGTGCCGCTGCGCCGCCTTATCGCCCATATTAATCTGCTGGCGGCGGGGGATCTCTCCTCGCCGCCGCCGGGCGTTAAGCGGTTTAACCGCGAAATGGCGCAGCTTGGTGACAGTGTTGATACCCTGCAACAGGGCCTGCAGCAGCTGGTGACCCAGGTGAGCGAGGCGACCACCTCAATGGTGAGCAATATCGGCTCGCTGGCGCAGGGGAATCAGAAGCTGTATCACCAGTCTGCACGGCAGGCGCAGGAGCTGAAAGAAGTCACCGCGCACATTGCCGACCTGGAAACCCACGTTGAGGGCAACAGCGGCTATGCGAGACTGGCCAGTTCGCGGGCTGATGAAGCGCGGGCGATGGCCGCAGGCGGCGATCGGATGATGGAGACGGTGAACGCCTCAATGGCGGCGATTGTGGAGCGTTCTGCCGAAATGCGCGGCATTGTGGCGATCATTGATAACGTGGCGTTTCAGACCAATATTCTGGCGCTGAACGCCGCCATCGAAGCGGCACATGCCGGGAATCAGGGACGCGGCTTTGCCGTGGTGGCGCGGGAAGTGGGCCTGCTGGCGCGCAAAAGCAGCCACTCGACGCAAACCATCCAGCAGCTGATTAATCACTCGTTGCAGGGCATCGAAGATGGCTCGAAAGCGGTGACCCGGCTGGAGGATAACCTGCAGCAGGTCATCGGCCTGGTGGGCAATCTGTGTAGTTTACTCAATGAAATCTCGGTCGCCACGCTCAGCCAGGGCGATAGCATTCATCGCATGACCGGCCAGCTACAGGCCCTGAACCAGGTGGCGCACCAGACCGATGAACTGGTAAACACGGCATCCGTGGCCTCCCAACGGCTGCATGATGAGTCCGGCCTTCTGCTACAGGCGGTATCGCGGTTCCGACTTCCTGCCTGACGTCATCCATAAGCCTCTGATATACTCGCAGGCCGTTTTTGGCCTGTGAGCAAGGAGCAACCGATGGCTGCCAACATTAATAATCAGATCCTGGACGCCATTCTGGCGCAAGTCCGTCCTTTACTGGGCCAGGGCAAGGTGGCCGATTACATCCCGGCGCTGGCCTCTGTCAATGGCCATAAGCTCGGGATCGCCATCCGTACCGTCGATGGCCAGCGCTTCCAGGCCGGTGATGCCACCGAGCGTTTTTCCATTCAGTCGATCTCAAAAGTGCTCAGCCTGGTGGCGGCCATGCGTCAGTATGACGAGGATGAGATCTGGCAGCGGGTCGGCAAAGATCCCTCGGGTCAGCCGTTTAACTCCCTGCTACAGCTGGAGATCGAACAGGGCAAACCGCGCAATCCGTTTATTAACGCCGGGGCGCTGGTGGTGTGCGATATGCTGCAAAGTCGTCTTAGCGCTCCCCGTCAGCGGATGCTGGAGATTGTGCGCCAGCTCTCCGGGGTGAGTGATATTGCCTATGACGCCGCCGTCGCCCGGTCTGAGTTCGAACACTCGGCGCGTAATGCGGCGATAGCCTGGCTGATGAAGTCGTTCGGCAATTTCCATAACGATGTGCCGACCGTCCTGCAAAACTATTTCCACTACTGCGCGCTGAAGATGAACTGCGTGGAGCTGGCTGACACCTTTCTGTTTCTGGCGGCCCAGGGCTATGCGCCGCATCTGTCTGAGCCTGTCGTCACCTCGATGCAGGCCCGGCAGGTGAATGCCCTGATGGCGACCAGCGGTATGTATCAAAACGCCGGTGAGTTTGCCTGGCGGGTGGGACTGCCTGCTAAATCCGGCGTCGGCGGCGGGGTGGTGGCGATTGTGCCGCACGAGATGGCGATTGCGGTCTGGAGCCCGGAGCTCGACGAGACGGGGAACTCCCTGGCGGGCGTCGCGGTGCTGGAGCGCCTGACACAAAAGCTCGGCCGTTCCGTCTATTGACCGGTTCCTGAGACGGGGGGCTGGCTGGCGAACTGATTAGCCCCCCTTAACGGAGTGGTGATCGCCATACCCCTAATGTGATATAAATTAATCCCAAACTTTTAACAATCCCCCGCGCGGGTGATAAAACCTTGTTAAAAGCAACCCTATGGATTGATATTGCATGTCATCTTCTTCCAGCGGCACTTTTGCGTTATTTCATTCGCAAAGCCCCCTGCGTAATGCTGCGGGAATATTTGCCCTGACCACGCTGTTCTATTTTATTGGCGCGCAGCTACGTCTGGTGGAATCCCTGTCTATGTTCTGGCCGCTGAATGGCGTAATGGCAGGGGTATTTGCCCGTTACGCTTACCTCAACCGGCTGCACTATTATGCGATTTCGTATATTGCCATGCTACTGTACGACCTCATGACGACGCAATGGGGCGTTAGTTCGCTGGGCATTAACCTGTCGAATATGGTGTTTATTGTCACCGTTGCCCTGCTGGTGCAGCGCGACAGGCGGTTGAAAAACCGCACCCCGGATCCGGTCAATGCCCTGAGGCTGTTTAACTATTGTCTGCTGGCCGCACTGCTGTGTGCCATCGTCGGGGCGGTGGCGTCAGGCGCGGTATCTAATCGCACCTTCTGGCCGCTGATCGCCGACTGGTTTAGCGAACAGTTCTCTACCGGGGTGTTAATTGTTCCCTGTCTGCTGACGATTACCTGGCCCACCTTTAACTGGGCCGTCCGTGCCGAGCATCTGATGCCGGTGGTGGCGCTGGTGATCTCTGTCGTGGCCTCAGTGGTGATTGGCGGGGCCGGTGCCCTGGCGTTTCCGATGCCAGCGCTCATCTGGTGCGCGGTGCGCTATTCGCTGCCTGCTACCTGCCTGCTGACGTTTGTCACCGGCGCGGTGGAGATCACCCTCGTCGCCAACTCCATCATTACTATCGTGGCGACCACGCCGCTGACCACTCCCATGATGTTCTCCGCCCGTCTGGGAATCGCCACCATGGCAATCTGCCCGGTAATGGTGTCGGTCAGCATGGCGGCAATCAACTCGCTGATGCGCCAGATCTCCCTGCGTGCCGATTACGATTTTTTAACCCAGGTTTACTCCCGTTCCGGGCTGTATGAGGCGCTGAAGAGTGATGAGGGAACGCGTAAAAGCCCGCAGCTGACCGTCATGCTGCTGGATATCGACTATTTCAAAAGCATCAATGACAACTTCGGCCATGAGTGCGGTGATACCGTGCTTGCGGCCTTTGCCCGCAAAGTGCAGGAGACGGTAGGGAGCGCGGGGCGGGTGGCGCGAATGGGCGGCGAAGAGTTTGCCGTCGTGGTGAATAACGCGTCGGCGCAGCAGGGCTACGCCCTGGCGGAACGGATCCGTACCACTATTGAACAGCATCCGTTCAACTGGCGTGGCCAGTCGCTGTTTTTGACCGTCAGTATTGGTCTGGGCAGTGGAAAATCGGAGTCGTGGAAGCTCACGGACGATTTTAATCGCCTGATGAGCGAAGCGGATGATTATCTGTATCGTTCGAAAAAAGCAGGCCGAAATCGCACCAGCGCCCGAATGACAGAGATAACCACTGCCAGACAAAAAACAGAGGCGACACAAGAGCTGTAATCGTTTGCCCGTGCGGGGCGAGGGCCCCTACCATATATTCACGAAACTGATAAATGCCTTGATACGCATTTTCATCGTCAATAATATAAAGGGGTGATTATATCGGAAAAATCGTGTGATGAACGGAACTGACAGACTCAGTAAATCCCCTCGCGTGCCTGGCAGTCGGTTTATCAAACGCATGTTTCTGATGCGGGTGCTTGGAACATTTCTCTGCTTTTTCCCCATTCTTTCAGTCCTGGTGGAACAACAACGTTCCCCCTGGCTTATGGGGCTGCTGGCGGCCAATGCCTTTATCTGGCCGACCATCGCCTACTGGCGCGCGCGTCGATCTGCCGCGCCCTTACGTGCAGAACATCAAAACCTGGTGCTGGACGCCGGGGCAGGCGGTTTCTGGATCGCCATGATGGCGGCCAACCCGCTGCCTTCTGTCGCGATTGCCACTATCTTACTGGCCGATCGGCTGGCGGCGGGGGGATTCCCGCTGATGAGAAAAGCCGGTGCGGTGATGCTGGCGGTCTTTATGGCCACCTGGCTGACCCAGGGGATGGCGCTGTTCCCGCAGGTGTCACAGCGTACGATGTACGCCACGCTGCCGCTGATCGGCATTTATACCGTGGCACTGAGCGTCCTCACCAACAGTATCGCCATGCGGCTGCGCTTTAAATCACGCGAGCTGGAACGCATCGCGATGATGGACCCGCTCCTCGACATCGCCAACCGACGTCTGCTGGAGAAGCGTATCGATCATGAGTTACATAAGCTGCGACAAACCTGCAGCGATTCGGCGTTGATGTTTATCGATATCGACAACTTTAAAGAGGTGAACGATCGCTACGGCCATAAAGTAGGGGATATGCTTCTGGTGACAGTGTCACAAATTCTGCATATCGCTACGCGTCAGAGCGATACCCCGGCCCGGCTGGGCGGAGATGAATTTGTAATTCTGCTTCCCAATACTACGCTTGACGAAGCGCACGTTGTCGCCACCCGCATTATGGATGCCGCTGCGGTGATCGATGACGTCGCGGAAGAAAAGATCCCATGTACGATGAGTATTGGCATTGCCAGTGCCACCCGCGAGATGGGAAACGTAAAGGACTGGTTACAGGCGGCTGACAATGCCCTGTATCAAGCGAAACGCGAAGGTAAAAACCGCATCTTTGCCCACTAAGCGGCGTCAGGATGCACTAAGCTTTTAAAAAGCCTGACGTGCGGAGCATCTCATGAAATCACCCTCACGACCCAACAATGAAGTGGAGCGTCTCAGCGCCTTGCGCGAATCCGGGCTGCTGGAGATCGAGAACCACCCGAATTATGACCGACTGACCCGTCTGGCAAAACGCCTGTTTGCGGTGCCGGTGGCGATGATCAATCTGGTGGACGAGCATGTGGTGGTGGTTAAATCCGCAGAGGGTGCCGATGCCACCAATCTGCCGCGAAATCTCTCTTTTTGCGGCCATACCGTGCTCAACAATATGCCGCTGGTGGTGCCCGATACCCTGGACGATACCCGTTTTGCGGATAACCCGCTGGCGACCGATGACAATCCGATCCGTTTTTATGCCGGTCACCCTTTGCATCTGCCTGGCGGCGCCGCGGTAGGGTCCCTGTGCATTATCGATCATCAGCCACGGCAGTTTACCCCTTCCGACGTTGAGGCCCTGGCCGATCTGGCGGCGTTGGTGGAAGCCGAGTTCGCAGCGATCTGTTCCAGCATCGTCGACGACCTGACCGGGCTGTATAACCGCCGGGGTTTTCATCACCTGGCCACCTATGCCATTAGTGCCGCGCGCCGCAGAGCCGAGCCGCTGACCCTCGCCTGGCTGGATCTGGATCGCTTTAAGCAGATTAACGCCCGATACGGTCGGGCCGATGGCAATATCGCCCTGAAGGCGATGGCCGGTCTGTTGAGTTCTACCTTCCGCGAAGCCGACGTGCTGGCGCGCTACGGCGGGGATGAGTTTGCAATCCTCTTCGCCAACAGTGACGAGAAGGGCGCATGGATCGCCATGCAATATCTCACCGAGCAGGCCGCGGTATGGAATGAGCATGCCGAACATCCGTGGGCACTCTCTTTCTCATGGGGGGTGAGTGAGTTCAACCACCACCGCGACGATCTGGGCAGCTGGTTGAGAACCGCCGATGAGATGATGTACTCCATGAAGCAGCAGCGCGGTACCGGCGGCGGAGATAAGAAAATCCTCTGAACAACGCCCTTGTGTTAAAAAAATGTAATGTGCATGGTGATGCCATTGATAAAAAGGAGAATAATCATGGCATCACCCGCTATACAGATCTTTTCGCGTGACGATATTCTTGCGCACCTTCCTCAGTTAGCTGACATCCTGCACAGCTGCGTGACCGGCGGCGCGTCGGTGAGCTTTATGTTGCCCTACAACCATGAGCAGGCCAGCGCGTTCTGGCGCGGCGTGGCCGATAGCGTCGGGCGCGAGGAACGTACCGTGCTGGTCTCGACCAATGCGCAGGGCGAACTCACCGGCACCGTGCAACTCATCACCGATCAACCCGATAACCAGCTGCACCGGGCGGATGTCGCCAAACTGCTGGTTCACCAGAATGCGCGGCGCTGCGGTGACGCCGGGCGATTAATGCAGGCCCTGGAAAATGTGGCCCGCGATAAAGGCAAGACGGTGCTGGTGCTGGACACGGCAACCGGGAGCGGGGCGGAGACCTTCTATCAGCGGGCGGGATGGCAGAAAGTGGGGGAGATCCCGCGCTATGCCCTGATGCCGGACGGTGAGCTGACGGCCACCTCGGTGTTCTACAAATTCTTATAAATCCTGTCACAATTCACACCGGATTTGATCAAAACAGGGGTTCGTGGTCGTAAAGTTTTGATAAGTTATCGTACCAATCTTATCAGGCTGTATGACTAATCATTACAAGGACCCCATTGTGAACACACTGAACCGTCGTGATTTTCCCGGTGCTCTCTACCCTGAACGTATCATCCAGTTTGGTGAGGGCAACTTCCTGCGCGCATTTATCGACTGGCAGATCGACCTGCTCAATGAGCACACCGACCTGAACGCCGGTATTGCGATTGTCCGCCCAATCAAAAGCGATTTCCCCCCTTCACTCAGTACCCAGGACGGCCTCTATACCACCATCATCCGTGGCCTGAATGAGCAGGGCGAAGCGGTCAGCGACGCGCGCCTCATCCGCTCGGTGAACCGCGAAATCAGCGTTTACGACCAGTACGACGAATTCCTGAAACTGGCCCACAACCCGGACATGCGCTTTGTCTTCTCCAACACCACGGAAGCGGGGATCAGCTATCACGCCGGGGATAAGTTTGAGGATGCGCCAGCGGTGAGCTATCCGGCGAAACTGACCCGTCTGCTGTTCGAGCGTTTCAGCCATTTCAACGGCGCCGCCGATAAAGGCTGGGTGATCGTACCTTGTGAATTGATTGACTATAACGGCGATGCCCTGCGTGAACTGGTGCTGCGCTATGCCCAGGAGTGGGCGCTGCCAGCGGCCTTTACCCAGTGGCTGAACGATGCCAATACCTTCTGCTCTACGCTGGTTGACCGTATCGTGACCGGTTATCCACGTGACGAAGTCGCCCAGCTCGAAGCCTCTCTCGGCTATCACGATGCCTTCCTCGATACCGCTGAACACTTCTATCTGTTTGTGATCCAGGGGCCAAAATCGCTGGCGCAAGAGCTGCGTCTCGACAAGCTGTCGCTGAACGTGCTGATTGTGGATGACATCAAGCCGTACAAAGAGCGCAAGGTGGCGATCCTCAACGGCGCACATACCGCGCTGGTGCCGGTGGCGTTTCAGGCCGGGCTGGATACCGTAGGCGAGGCGATGAACGACACGGAAATCTGCGCCTTTGTTGAAAAAGCGATTCATGAAGAGATTATCCCGGTGCTGGACCTGCCGCGTGATGAGCTGGCCTCCTTCGCCAGTGCGGTAACGGGCCGTTTCCGCAACCCGTATATCAAACATCAGCTGCTGTCGATTGCACTCAACGGCATGACCAAGTACCGCACCCGTATTCTGCCGCAGCTTCTGGCAGGGCAGCAGGCCAGCGGCCAACTCCCGGCGCGTCTGACGTTTGCCCTGGCGGCGCTGATTGCCTTCTATCGTGGGGAACGTCACGGTGAAAGCTATCCGGTGCAGGACGATGCGCACTGGCTGACCCGCTTCCAGCAGCTGTGGACCCAGCATCATGACCAGCAGATCACCACCCGTGAACTGGTGACGGCGGTACTGAGCGTCAGCGAGCACTGGGAGCAGGATCTGACGCAGGTAAATGGTCTGGTGGAGCAGGTGGCGCAGGACCTGGATGCGATCCTGCAGAAAGGGATGCGCGAAGCCGTAAAACCGCTCTGCTAATCCGTTAGGTTATCCCTGTTTGTGCCGGGTGGCGCTGCGCTTACCCGGCCAAACAACTTTCGTTATCCCTCACCCATAATAGTTACAACATACTATACATTGATCCTGTAATAGCCGGCCTTACCTCCGTGCGGTCTGTCCTCGGGCTCGCAAAAACGTCTGCATTATTTAACATACTTGCAACTGTGATAGCGATCACGTTTAATAGTCACCGCTCTTTTTTCCCGATGAAGCTGACTATGATTGTTCGACCTCAACAGCACTGGTTGCGCCTGATTTTTGTCTGGCACGGCTCCGTGTTGACCAAAATCTTTTCCCGCCTGTTTCTCAACTTTTTGCTCTCGATTGTCGTGATCCTGATGTTGCCCTGGTACTCCTCGCTGGGCATCCATCTTACGGTGGCGCCGTTCAGTATTCTCGGCGTTGCCATCGCTATCTTCCTCGGTTTTCGCAATAACGCCTGCTACGCACGTTATGTCGAGGCGCGACAGCTGTGGGGGCAATTGATGATTGCATCGCGATCTCTGTTCCGCGAAGTCAAAAACACGCTGCCGGACGATCCCGCGCTGGGTGAGTTTGTTCGTCTGCAAATTGCGTTTGCCCACTGTCTGCGTATGACCCTGCGCCGACAGCCACAGGCTGACCAGCTTTCGGCCTATCTTTCAGCGGAAAACCTGCGCGTGGCAATGGATTCCAGTTCGCCTGCCAACCGCATTCTGCTGATCATGGGCGAATGGCTGGCGGTAAGACGCCGGAAAGGGGAGCTGTCAGACATCCTGTTCCACAGCCTGAATATTCGTCTGAATGACATGTCAATCGTATTGGCTGGCTGCGAACGCATCGCCAACACCCCGGTGCCATTTGCCTACACCCTGATCCTGCACCGCACGGTTTACCTGTTCTGCATCATGCTGCCGTTCGCGCTGGTCAGCGATCTGCACTACATGACCCCGTTCGTATCAGTCTTAATCTCCTACACCTTTATTTCGCTGGATACCCTGGCGGAAGAGCTGGAAGAGCCGTTCGGCGTCGAGAATAACGATTTGCCGCTGGATGCCATCTGCAATGCGATGGAGATTGATTTGCTGCAAATGAACGATGAGCAGGAAATCCCGACGCGTAAATTGCCGGACAAGTATTACCAGCTGACCTAAGCGCGGCATGCATCAGGCGCATTTCGCCTGATGCTCATTTTTCTTGTTTTCTGGCCATTCAATTCTGCGGGGTTGCCAGAATGTCTCCCATTTATTTCCCCTCTCTGAACAGCATTATCCCTCTGGATTGATCGGCTTGTTGACCGGCTTCTGCGGATTTGTATCGCAGTGTATCTGAACCGGAACAGGATACAGCGGCTTGCAAAACGGGCCACTTTGCACATATTCGCCATACATCAGGGTGGTGAGATAAGCAGGTGAAATTCATAACCCGGAGATATCACCATGATGAACAAACTGGCTTACTCAACCCTCGCGCTGACCCTCTCTTTCGCCACCGTTTCCGCCTGTCAGGCCGAAGCAGCGGGCACCGACTATGCCGCTGCCTTCAAACAGATTCGGCAGATTGATGCCGGTGATTTGAATATTGGCTATGTCGATATCGGGCCGAAAAATGGCGAACCGGTGATCCTGCTTCACGGCTGGCCGTACGACATTCAAAGCTACGCGCAGGTTGCCCCGGCGCTGGCGGCAAAAGGCTACCGGGTGATTGTGCCGTACAACCGTGGGTTCGGTACTACGCATTTTCGGTCGGCATCCACGCCACGCAATGGCCAGCCAGCAGCCATGGCGAAAGACGTCGTTAACCTGATGGATGCGCTTAACATCAAACGTGCGGTCTTCGCCGGTTATGACTGGGGAGCCAGAACGGCGGACATCGTGGCGGCCCTGTGGCCAGAGCGCGTGAAATCGCTGGTTTCGGTGAGCGGGTATCTGATTGGTAATCAGAAGGCAGGGGAAAAACCGTTGCCACCTCAGGCCGAGTTGCAGTGGTGGTATCAGTTCTATTTCGCGACCGAGCGCGGAGAGAAGGGCTATGCCGCCAATACCCATGATTTTGCAAAATTAATCTGGACCCTGGCGTCACCCGGATGGAAATTCAGCGATGCGACCTTTAACGTCAGCGCCAAAGCCCTGGACAACCCGGATCATGTGGCGGTCACCATCAGTAACTACCGCTGGCGTCTGGGGCTGGAGAAAGGGGAAAGCCGCTACGACAGCGATGAGCAACGGCTGGCGACGTCTCCCACCATCAGCGTGCCGACCATCACCATTGAAGGCGACAATAACGGCGCGCCGCATCCGGCTCCTGAGGCCTATGCCGCTAAATTCACGGGCAAATATCAGCATCGCACCTTTACCGGCAACATCGGTCACAATCCGGCGCAGGAAGATCCGCAGGATTTCGTCAAGGCGGTAGTGGATGCGGATAAGTTGTAAGCAATCTATGCTATTTTTGGCGCATTGCTGATAAACAGGAGCTTGGGGTGGAGACAACCGATCACATTCTTGTCGTTGATGACGACCGGGATATTCGCGAGCTGATCGTCGATTATCTGCTGAAGTCGGGCTATCGCGCTACCGGTGCCGCTAATGGCAAAGAGATGCGCGCCGTGCTCGATAAACAGGCGGTAGACCTGGTGGTGCTGGATATCATGATGCCCGGCGACGACGGGCTGACCCTGTGCCGTCAGCTGCGCAGCGGGCAACATAAAGATCTGCCGATTTTGATGTTGACCGCGCGCCACGACGACATGGACCGCATCCTGGGCCTTGAGATGGGGGCAGACGATTATGTGGTTAAACCCTTTGTGGCGCGTGAACTGCTGGCGCGGATCAAAGCGATTATGCGCCGCTTTCGCACGCTGCCGCCGAATTTGCAGGTCACCGAAGCCGGGCGGATCATCGCCTTTGGCGACTGGCAGCTTGATATCAGCGCCCGTCATCTGCTGGATCCCACCGGCACCATCGTGGCGCTGAGTGGCGCGGAGTACCGTCTGTTGCGGGTCTTTGTCGATCATCCTCAACGGGTGTTAACCCGGGATCAGCTGCTCAACTTCACCCAGGGCCGGGATGCGGAGCTGTTCGAACGCTCAATTGATCTGCTGGTCAGCCGCGTGCGGCAGCGTCTGAATGAGGATGCACGCACACCACTGTATATAAAAACAGTGCGTAGTGAAGGTTATGTCTTTTCGATGCCGGTGAGCATTCTGGAGGCGAAAGAGTGAGGCTCTGGCCGCGTTCGCTGCATTATCGTTTGCTGCTGATCGTCCTGCTGGGATTGCTGCTTGCCAATGGTCTGAGTCTGACCCTGGTGATGGCCGAGCGGATGAGCAGCGTACGTAACGTGATGCTGGGAAATCTCCAGGACGATGTTTCCACCAGCGTGGCGATTCTGGACCGCCTGCCTGCCAGTGAGCGGGCGCAGTGGCTTCCGCGCCTTGACCGGGATAACTATCACTATGTACTCGGGCCGGGGGAGCCGGGCGCTCCGCCCGCGGATGCCCGCTCCCGGGATGCGGTAAGAACGTTAACGGATACGCTGGCGACCCAGTATCCGCTGCGTTTTACCGCCGTACCGGGGCCTGTGTCGCATATTCAGGCGCACCTGACGCTGCACGACGGCTCGCCGCTGACGCTGGATCTCACTCCCCGGATGCCGCCAGTGGCCCGCTGGCTGCCGGTGGTGTTTATCATCCAGCTGCTGCTGGTGGTGATCTGCGCCTGGCTGGCGGTGCGGCAGGTGGTGCGTCCATTCACCCGCTTTACCCGGGCGGTCGATACCCTCGAACCCACCAGCCCGAATCCGCTGACGCTCACCGAGCAAGGCCCGCTGGAGGTGCGTCACGCTGCGCGGGCGTTTAACGCCATGCAGGCGCGGATCCAGACCTCGTTAAAGGAGAGGGCGCAGATCCTGGCCGCTATCTCCCATGATTTACAGACGCCCATTACCCGGATGCGGTTGCGGGTGGAGATGGCTGACCAGCCTGAGCTGCGCGATAAACTGACCCAGGATCTGGACAGCATGACCCGTCTGGTGCGCGAGGGGATCGATTATGCGCGCTCGTCCGGGGTGTCGCCTGAGCCGGTGCGCAACGTCGATCTCTATAACTTTATTGATACGCTGGTCTGCGATTATGCCGATACCGGTAAAAACGTGCAGTTTGCTGCAACCCGCACCGCCGTTCCTTTTGCCACCCGGCCCCAGGCGCTGCATCGCATCCTGACCAATCTGCTGGATAACGCCCTGAAATTTGGTGATACCGCAGAGGTGACGCTGACGGAGCGCGATGAACGGGTGCTCATCACCGTGGAAGATAACGGTCCGGGTATACCGGATGATGAATTGGCCGCAGTATTGCAGCCGTTTTACCGGGTGGAATCTTCCCGCAACCGGGAAACCGGCGGCACGGGGCTGGGGCTGGCCATTGCCGCTCAACTCACCGCCCAGCTTGACGGCCAATTGCAGCTGACGAACCGGCCTGAGGGCGGGCTTTGCGCCCGGATTACGCTACCGGTGGTCTGACTTTTCTCCCTCTTTTGTGAGGGAGAGTGTCATTGTGCGCGGCAGCCAGACCGCACCCTTTGTACCGTACTGTATCCTCCCGCAAGGCAAATACACCATCTGACAAAACGGCCAATCCTCCACACATGCTAAACACATTTCTGCCTTGTAATAGCGTCACTGCAATCGTCGCAGTCAACCGCTTTAATGAGGTGTGTTATGTTTCTCGTGATCGCATTTTTAGGGGGCATGGTCAGCCTGCTCAGCCCCTGTACGCTTCCCGTTATTCCGCTGTTGTTTGCTGGCTTTCGCGGCCAGAAACATCAGCTCGTCGCCATGCTGTTCGGGATGGTGATGATGTTTACCCTGGTCGCCAGCCTGATCACCGTTGCCAGCGACTGGGTTGTCAGCGCGACCCTTGTGGGGCGCTGGCTTGCGCTGGCGTTGTTGAGCCTGGCCGCGCTGGCCCTGATCTTCCCGTCTTTTGCTCAGCGTATTGCCGGTCCCGCGTTACGCCTTGGCAATGCCATCAATACTCGCAGCACTCGTACCCGTGGAACCGCCTCGGCGCTGCTTGCCGGGCTGGCGGTCGGGCTGCTGTGGTCGCCCTGTGCCGGACCTGTGCTAGGGGCCATTCTCAGTCTGAGTATCGCCGGGCATAACCCGATTGCCACCGGGAGCTTGCTGGCGGCGTACGGCAGCGGGTGTGCGGTGATGCTCGCGCTGCTCGGCTTCAGCGGTCAGGCGTTGATAGGGCGGTTGAAAGCAAAATCGGCGATGATGGATGGGTTGCGAAAAGCGGCGGGGGTCGTGATGCTGATGTCGGTCGCCTTTACTGCGTTCGGCTTGAACAGCGTCTTTCAGGGGGCAAACGGCGTCGCCGATCGTCTGGAGAAAACCGTGCTGCAGCTGGCCCCGGACAGTCATCCTCAGCCGACCCTCCAGCCAATCGCGCAACCGGTGACCACCAGCGCCATGCCCTCGCTGGAGGGCGGCACCGGATGGCTGAACGGTGACCCGGTCACCCCGGCATCGTTAAAAGGCAAAGTGGTGCTGATCGACTTCTGGACCTGGGATTGCATTAACTGTCAGCACACTCTGCCGCACGTTCGGGAATGGGCCAACAAATATCAGGCCCAGGGGCTGGTGGTGATCGGCGTGCATACCCCGGAGTATCCGTGGGAAAAACCCCTGGCATCGGTGCAGCAGGCCATCAACAAATGGCAACTGCCGTATCGGGTGGTCACCGATAACAATTACAAGATCTGGACGGCCTTCGGCAATCGTTACTGGCCTGCGCACTACTTCTTTGATGCCAAAGGACAGCTGCGTTACGCCTCTTTCGGGGAGGGGAATAATGACAAGCAGGAGCAGGTGATCCAGCAGCTGTTGAAAGAGGCGAAGGCGTAATCAGGGTTCGCGTCTGGCGACCATAAACAGTCGCGGAAACGCCAGCAGTATCTGCCCGTTCTCCTGCAGCGGATACTGCTCCTCCAGAAGCTGATGATAGCGATGTAAATAACGTTGTTGCTCGCTCTCGTTCAGATCCTGCAGCCAGGGCCGCAGGCCGGTGGCGCTCACCCAGTCAATAATGGCCTGATGCGAATTCATCTGGTGGTAATAGGTTGTACGCCAGATGTCCACCTCGCATCCTGCCTCGGTCAGGATATCGTAATAGGCATGGACGCCAGCCAAAGCGGCGCGCCCGCGATCGGGATAACCCTGTTCAAAGGCTACCTCCCGCATCAGCACGTGCGTTGGCTCCAGATCATTATCCGGCATCTGGATGGCGAGCACGCCGTGCAGCTTCAGCAGCGAAACCAAATGGGGCAGCAGTTCGTAGTGGTTCTCGACCCACTGCAACGAGGCGTTGGCGTAAATCACGCTCAGGGCCTGCTCCGGGCGAAAGTGGCGAATATCGGCCTCTACAAACCGGCAGCCGGGCAGCGCGGCTCTGGCTTCTGCCAGCATCGCAGGGGAGGTATCGATGCCGGTAATACGAGCTGTGGGCCATCGCTGCTGTAACAGCGCCGTGCTGTTACCCGGCCCGCAGCCCAGGTCGACTACATCAGTAACCTCATTCAGCGCAACGCGGGAGAGTAGCTCGACGGCGGGGCGTGTACGTTCGGCGTTATAGTGCAAATAGAGGGCGGGGTTCCAGTCGGTCATGCAGAGTTCTCCGGTTTGTTCTTTCCAGAAGTGTAGATGATGAGGTTTGCCGGGTGACAGAAATCCGTTTCTGTCGGCGCGACTCCGCTAGAGGATCTTCTTCAGGGCAACGTGGTACAGCAGCATAATGGTTTTGCCATCGACAATCAGGCCGTCATCGATCGCCTGCAACGCCTGTTCAATGGACCACTCCAGCACCTCGATATCTTCACCTTCGGCCTCAATACCACCGCCTTCACCGGTGCGATCGTCTGGAAGATACTCCGCGATGTAAAAGTAGAGTTTCTCAGTGACCGAGCCAGGGCTCATAAAGGCTTCGAAGACCTTCTCCACGTGGTCGATCTGATATCCGGTCTCTTCTTCCGCTTCGGCCTTGATGCGCTTTTCCGGGGCCATGTTATCAAGCAGACCGGCGGCGGTTTCAATCAGATAGCCGTCGTGACCATTGATATAGACCGGAAAGCGGAACTGGCGGGTGAGGATCACCGTCCGTTTCTCGCGGTTATAGAGCAAAATGGTCGCGCCATTGCCCCGGTCGTAGGCTTCGCGATTCTGGCGCTGCCACTCTCCGTTACGACGGCGCACATCGAAGGTGTATTTTTTGAGCGTATACCAGTCATCTGACAACGTTATGCTGTCATGAATGCGTACTTCTGCACGTTCTGATTGCATGGTGCCTCCTGTTTACGTAGAGTGGGCATCATAAACCGCACATTCGTGCAATATCAAGATCAAACATGCAGCTTCAGGAACCGATCTATGCTCACTCGTCAACGCAAACAGCTGATCCTCGAAAAACTGAGTTCTGAAGGGCAGGTGCTGTCGAAAACCCTGAGCCTGGAGTTTGGGGTGTCGGAAGATACCATTCGCCGGGATTTACGCGAACTGGCGGCCGACGGGCGTTTACAGCGGGTACACGGCGGCGCATTGCCGGCATCGCAGGCGGTGTCCAGCTTTGCCGAACGCAGCAGCCTGGGCATTGAGGCGAAAAAGCGGGTGGCGAAGAGGGGGGCGGAATTGATCTCGCCCGGCCAGGTGGTGATTATCGACGGCGGGACGACCACAACCGAGCTGGTGCGCTGCCTTCCTGGCGATCTGGCGTTTACGGCGGTCACTCACAGCCCCGGCATTGCCCTGGCGCTGGTGGATTATCCTCAGGTAGACGTGATCCTGATCGGCGGGCGCTTATTCCGTCACTCGGTGGTTACGGTGGGTGCCGCAGCCATTGAAGGCATTGCTCAAATCCATGCCGATCTGTTTTTTATGGGGGTGACCGGCATTCACCCGGACGCCGGGCTAACCACCGGCGATTATGAAGAAGCGTGCATCAAACGTGCATTTTCCGGCAGAGCCGCAGAAACAGTCGTGCTGGCGTCCCCCGAGAAAATCAACACCGCATCGTCTTTTATGATCGGTGAGCTTTCGCTGATCAATACCGTGGTGGTTGAACCGGATACGGACAGTCGCTGGATTGAGGCGGTGAGTCGTCAGGGCATTTCGGTAGTGACAGCATAAACGACGTTGATTGAACCACCCGCAGGAAGAGCACCGCCGCATAAGCTACGCTTCAATGAATGCGTGTTTAACAAAAGGACTGCGTGATGCTGCAAAAAATCAGCCTGTTATCTCTCGCCTGTTTGCTGTTTACCGGGTGTATGTCCAACGAAGGCACATCCCCTGAAGAGAAGAAGTTTCGTAAAGTCGAGACCGCGGCGAGCGAGTGCGCCGAAATCGTGAAAAACCAGACCATCGAGCTCACCGCCGAGGGGCAGGATACTGATACCCGCTGGACAACGGTGGAGTATGTGGTGCCCGATCAACACACCCGCACGGTGGAGTATCGCACCTCCTCGGTACTGGATAATGGCCAGCCGGGCAAGACATGGCAAACCTGTATGTCGGATAAAAAAGCTCTGGTACCTGAGCTAAAACTGTAGCCCATCCAGCTGCGTACCGGTGCCAACGCCATGCTGACGGGTGAAACCGTCCTTAAGAACGTCGAGTTGTATCCGTGGGTCGATGCCCGTTATTAGACCGGGTTTAGCGATAATACCGCCATCAAAGCGGCGGATGAGCACAATACCGACGATCTTAACATCTCAACGGGTATCTTCGGCGCGGGTATTAACTCGACCATCGGTAATAATTTCTCCCTGAATATGGGGCTGTACTTCGATACAGGCGATGTGGAAAACGATGCCAGCGTCCAGGCCGGTATCAGCTATCCGTTCTAATTCACACTGAACCAACCAACCGGCAGGGGGCTTAGTATCCTTGCCGGTTTTTTTTGCATCTCGTACGGCAAACAATATACTATATTACATTATATAAAATCATATATTGATGGGTGTATAACGATGACCGTGAGGGTGGATACCGATATTCAGGATGCAATGAAGCAGGCAGCGCTGGGTGCCTCGGAGATTTTGCGCGGTCTGTCCAATGCTGACAGGCTGTTGTTGATGTGCCAGTTAAGTCAGGGGGAGGCGAACGTCGCGCAACTTGAAGCGGCGGTGGGCATCCATCAGCCTACGCTGTCTCAGCAACTCGGCGTATTGCGGCGCTTAAAGCTGGTGGAGACCCGACGTACTGGCAAACAGATTTTCTACCGCATTGAGGATCCACGGATCTTCACGCTGCTCAATACCTTATATGACCTCTATTGTCCTCAGACAGGAGTGGACCATGATGATTGATCTCTCTCACTTTACGCCGCTGAGCAGTCTCGGGGGCGGGTTGTTAATCGGACTTGCCGCCATACTGCTGATCCACTTTTGTGGGCGCATTGCCGGTATCAGCGGCATTGTGGCGGGGATGCTAACGAAAAAGACCCGAACAGAAGGGTGGCGGATGGCTTTTTTAGCGGGGCTGATTGGTTCGCCGCTGCTGTTCTCCCTGTTTTATCCCTTGCCGGAGATAACCGTTCAGACCTCCTGGCCGGTCATTATCCTTGCCGGTTTGCTGGTGGGTGCAGGAACACGTCTGGGGTCCGGGTGTACCAGCGGGCATGGCGTCTGTGGGCTGTCGCGCTTTTCTAAGCGATCGCTCGTCGCCACACTCACCTTTATGGCGGTGGGCATTGTTACCGCCACGCTGATCGGTTTCTGGCTGGGTTAAGGAGGAAGGATGTTAGTCATTTTTGCATTTCTTTGCGGCCTGATGTTTGGTGTGGGGTTGTTGATTAGCGGTATGGCAAACCCTGAAAAGGTGCTGGGTTTTCTGGATCTCTCCCAGCCCTGGGATCCCTCGCTTGCCTTTGTCATGATCGGGGCGATTGCGGTGGGGATAGTCGGTTTTGCGTTGGTCAAAGGCAAAAAAAGGGCGTTTTGTGGCGTGCCCATTATGTTACCGGCGAACAACGCCATAGACCGCACGCTGGTGGTGGGTGCCATTCTGTTTGGTCTGGGATGGGGGCTGGCGGGCATTTGCCCTGGGCCGGCACTGGTGTTGTTGGGCGCAGGCGTCGGGAAAGGGCTGCTGTTTATTTTGGCTATGCTGGTGGGGATGTGGCTGGTCAACAGGATTCGGCCATCATAAACCTTGCTGCTGACTTCAACCTACCAAATTTAGTCTGGAAACCTTGACCCCATTTGCCAGATGCTGTGTAGAGTCATTTACTTATTTTGAAAAGAGAGCGCTATGAAATTATATGTGTATGAGCATTGCCCGTTCTGTATCCGCGCGAGAATGATCTTTGGCCTGAAAAAAGTGCCTTTCGAGCTGGGCGTGATTATGGAGGGCGATGTCGAAACGCCAACCCGTATGGTGGGTAAGAAGGTCGTGCCGATCCTGCAAAAAGAAGAGGGCGTTTATATGCCGGAAAGCATGGATATCGTTCACTATGTTGACCAGCTTGACGGCTCGCCAGTAATAACAGGTGAGTGCGATCCGGCGATTGACGCCTGGTGCAAAGAGAATACGCGCGCCGTATTCAACCTGGCGATCCCGCGTTTTACCCGCGCCGATTTTAAAGAACTCTCCACGCCAGCCGCGCGCGACGCCTACACCCAGCGCGAGATTAACGCGTTTGGCGATCTGGATACGTTAATGGCCAATAGCCAGACCTATATCGATACGCTGTCGGATGCATTGGGTAAAATTGAGACCTATTTACGCGCCAAAAATCCTGTCAGCATCACGGATTTTTATCTCTTCCCGATCCTGAATTCGCTGACGATTGTGAAAGATTTCCCGTACTCACCAGCATTACGCGGCTATCTGGAGCATGTCTCCATGTCATGTGATGTACCGCTGTTTACCGATAAAGCACCGTAACGCTCAGGGAGCCTGGCCCCCTTAATCGTTCGAAATGGTTGTCCGATTTTCGGTTGTGCGGCTTTCGTCGTATACCCTGGATTCAGCCTGTACCCGGCGTTCACTTTTTGGTTCTGTGGAGTGAAAAATACGGTAATGTGTTTGTTAAATAATCAAATTTAGAATCCTGACCATGACACCTTTGTTATTCCATAAATATCACGGACTCGGTAATGATTATCTGGTGTGCGAGCGTTCTGTCGCAGAGCAGCTGAGCATCAAGCAAATTCGCATCATATGCCATCGCCACTATGGGTTCGGATCTGACGGTCTGCTTATTGATAGTGGAGATCAACATCATCCCACATTGCGAATCATCAATCCGGACGGTTCAGAAGCCGAGAAAAGCGGTAACGGTCTGCGTATCTATGCACGTTATCTTTATGATATCGGCCGAGTCGGACACGAGCCGTTTCTGGTGCGCACCGCGGGCGGGGACGTACATTGTAGGGTCCATGAAGATCCTCATCAAATCACGGTGGAGATGGGGAGGGCGAATTTTAGTCCGGCGGCATTGCCTGCGTTGATTGAACAGCCCGAAGTACTGAATTATCCACTTAAGCTGGCTGATGAAACACTGCGGTTATCGTTGGTCTCAATGGGCAATCCACACTGTGTTGTGCTGGTGGATAAGCTCGATCTGGCGCTGGTGCACCGTTTGGGGCCGCAAATTGAAAATCATCCTGTGTTCCCCAAACGCACCAATGTCCAACTGGTGGAGGTCGTGGATCGCAATACGCTGCGGATTGGTATCTGGGAACGGGGAGCCGGTTTTACTATGGCATCCGGTAGCAGTAGCTGTGCCGCGGCAAGCGTAATGCGCAAATTAGACCGGGTCGATAACCGTGTCAGCGTAAATATGCCGGGTGGGCAGTTGCAAATAACCTTCGGTGAGGATTTTCAGGTCAGCATGAGCGGCCCGGTGCAAAAAATTGGCCGTCTGACGCTGGACGAAGACTGCTTTACTGGTGGGGATGATGCCCTGGGCCTATCCAGCTTTTAATACTTCTTTATTAGCAGGATTTGATGGCGATACAGATTCAACGTTAGCTGTTTTCCTTATGGAAACAGCACGAATACTGAATAAATATTACATACATTAAGACTAAACTACTTTCTTTCTGAAAAGGAGCAGGTCTTAATATCTGTTATGATGGGAGTTTATAGGTTGGTCTGCTGATTTCTATTATTTTTGTAGAATTTATTCATGTGCCTAACGCCTTGAAGGTAGACCAGCTAAAGATAATTCCTTTGTTCACCATTAAGACACCTATGAAATGAAACCACTACTCACATTCATCCTTCTGACTATATCTGCTGGAGCGGTGGCTTGCCCTGCTGGTGAGCATATCCACGGCGGATATAGCAGTCATCATAAAGGTGGGTATTGCAGTCCTGATCCCTACATAGAGCCGGAGGATTATCCGTACACGAATGAGGCCTTAATTCCAAAACCAACAGCGCCTGTAACGGGAAAAGATCTGAAAGATTATGACATTCAGTCTCAGCCAGTCGGTGACTGGGCCTACCTACCAACCTGGGATGATGCGAAGAATTGGACTAATGAGGCGTTTAAGGGGTATGGGATTAGCGACGAAAATCTGGATGCCTTAGCTGGAAGTTTGCAAGCAACGTGGATTTATCACCAGGAGCAATCAGAGCCCAAGGGGCGTTACATAATCTGGAGCAGTAGTCGTAACGCGCTTGCGCAGTTTGATGCGGAAAAGGAATATACTCATCAGCAGGTCATTAAAATGGAGCGTGGTATCTATCAGTCGGAGATGCTTAAGATAGGGAAGAAGAATGAAAACGGAGAGGATCAAGGCTGATTTTGGCTGCAATACCGATCCTGAAGCCGTGAGTGGGAAACTGCTCGCGGCTTTTTTGTTGTATGCAGTGTGTGCTTGACTGAGAACAACGGGGGGGAAGACGCCAGTCAATCATGTCCTGAAGAAGCTTGAGTAAGTGCGTATCATTCACCGAGAAAAAATTTCTATATGCCATCATAAATCTTATCCCTGAAAGTGGTGTTTGGGATGGTGAGGCTCCTAAGTTGACGTGTCTTTTTGGTCAGCGATGAACTATGGATTTGAGCAATTACATCATATGTCAAGGCTCGATAGGAATGCCTAACAGCTGGCTCATTAGAAATGTCCATATGTTGCAAAAAACTTTAAGACACTCAGACCGAATGACCGCTGTTTACCGCTGCTTAAATGGTTCTAAATGGGGTCCACTTGGGAAACGGAATCTATGGTCACTCCCGTTTTTGCAACACCGATTTTGACGACAAGTTGGCTTGCTTGAATCTATCCGGCG